>VFQP010001076.1_pt1 | contig 40541 bp, 28 predicted proteins | sample 3512351 | NCBI WGS metagenome assembly VFQP01 (sample SAMN10412372, study PRJNA504923) | tailings metagenome | isolation source: Relicate 1 Philex TSF1 revegetated site | place: Philippines: Tuba, Benguet | collected 2017-08-29
GCTACGCCTGAGGCCAAGCAGGGCATCTTCCGTTGGCGGGATGCGGCGGGCAACATTCAGAGCTTCGATATCGCGCGCAACGACCCGGCGGGACGAGGCGTGGACCCGACGATGCGCAGCATTTTCGGGCTGATGCTGGACCCGAACAATACAGAAGTGGGCGACGGCTTGAACTCGGCGGGGCACCGACTGAACATCGCTTCGCCCGCGAAGTCTTATCAAGGCACTGGCAAGGTAGACTGGCAGGCCACCGCGCTGCACCGGATTTTCTTCCGCTATTCCAAATTGAGCGCGGAGAGCGTGGACGACTTGAATAACGCGGAGCGGACTTTCCCCAGTCAGCGCGACGGTGCGATCATCAACGACCGCTATGGCTTCAGTATCGGTTCGGACTGGACTCTGTCGCCGACTTTGATCAATGAGTTTCGCGCGGGGCGCCAGTATGCCTATACCGAATTCTTGAGGCCGGATCGTCCGCAGGGGCCCGCAGTGATCACGATCTTGTTTACGGACCCGATCAACTCGGCGTTCGGACAGAATCGCAAGGCGCCCGTGAACGACTTTACCGACAACCTGACGATGCTGCGCGGCAAGCATACCTTCAAGACGGGGGTGAACTTCCGGGCGATCTCGCAATTCAATCAGAACTTCGCGGGGATCTATCCGAACGTGAGCTTGGCGCGGGTAAATGGAAACATTCCGCCCGCGAGCTTCGGGCCGCAAGGGCTAAGCGCCACGGTTCGCCAGCAATTCGAGAGTTTGTATAACGACGTGCTGGGCCGCGTGGGCCAGGTGACGCAGACCTTTTATAGCGATTTGCAACAGTTTCAGGACGGCGGCCTGCCGCGGACCCGCACCTTCGATTACAAAGAGCTGGGTTTGTTCTTCCAAGACGACTGGAAAGTGAAGCCCAATCTGACCTTGAACCTGGGCATTCGTTGGGAATACTTGGGGCCACCCTCGGAAGTGAATGGCTTCCAGGGCAGCCTGACGAGATTGAACGAGATCAATCAGGCGGCGAACATATCAGACTTCCGGATCGTTCGGCAAAGCCAGTGGTACGGCAAGGATTGGAATAATTTCGCTCCGCGTTTCGGTTTTGCTTGGGATCCCTTCAAGGACGGTAAGACCTCTGTCCGCGGGTCCTATGGCGTGTTTTACGATCGCATGATCGGATCGGCCGCGAATCTTTCGGACGGCAACACCCCGGGATTTGCTCAAGGCGTGGCTACGTTTCCGAACGGCACGCCCGGAGCCAATCGCAGCGTGGCTGTGCTGACGCCGGCGGAGTTTCCCCAGAAGCCGGCCGCGCCCGTGACGAATCCCGCGCTGGACCGGCAGACCTCGGTGGTGGCCTTTTCCGACAATTTGCGTACCGGCTATGTACAGCACTTCAGCTTCGGCGTGCAGCGTGAATTGTCGCGCAACACAGTGCTGGATGTGAACTATGTGCGTACGTTTGGAGTGAAGCTTTTCATGTGGCGGGATTTGAACCAGCCGAAGATCGCTGGAGACTTCCTGACGGCCTTCAACGAACTCGAGCAATTCCGGGCCTCGGGTACGGCGCCGAGCACGAACAATACACTGGTGCGCTTATTCGGTTCGCCCGCAGCGGCGGTGGCGGGCATTGGCAGCGCGGCGTTGTCGCAAGGTCTGGTGGGCACGGCGGCGAATACGGTGGATACCGTGGCGGCTAATTACAATCGCTATCCGCAAGCCGGGATCAGCAACTTTTACATTCGCAACTTCCCGCAATTCGCGCAGATGTTGCATGGGGTGAACGACGGGAGGAGCCACTATAACGGCTTGCAGATGTCGTTGACCCGGAACGCGGGCGGATTGCGGGCGGCGGTGAATTACACGTTCTCGAAGTCGCTCGACAACACCTCTGAGGAAGGAAACGGGTTCACGGCGGCCGCTGCGCCACTCGACAATTTCAATCTGCGCTCGAACTACGGGTACACCACGGCAGACCGGCCGCATGTGTTTAATTTCCTGGCGAGCTACTCGCTGCCGTTCGGCCGCGGGAAGCGATTTGCGACGGATGCGCCTGCAGTGGTGAACAAGCTGATCGGCGATTGGGAATTGGGTTCGCTGGGGATGATTCAATCCGGTCGCCCGTTTACGGTGATCAGTGGCCGGCGCACTGCAGGCAGCACGGCGAATCTAACGCCGGACTACACCGGTACGGATCGCAGTATCGGCAGCGTGGATAAGCAAGGCGGTGGCGTGTTTTACTTCAACCCGCAGGAAGTGGCGCAGTTCCGATTCGCAGGGGCCGGATCTACCGGCAGCGCGGGACGCAACACATTCCGGGGGCCGGGTTTCTTCAATCTCGACTTTTCGCTGGTTAAGAAGATTCCGCTGACCGAGCGAATTAAGCTGGGCTACCGGCTGGAGATGTTCAACGCGCTGAATCGCGCGAACTTCAACAACCCAAACTTGAACTTGTCGGTGCCGAATTCGTTTGGCCGCATTACGGCGCTGGTGAATGGCTCTTCGGGCAACGGGGCGCGCGTGATGCAGATGGCTTTGCGCCTCGACTTTTAATGCGGGCGTTAATTGCGTAGACTGGCGCTATGACGCGCCGGAATTTTGTACAGGCGACGGGAGCCGCGTTGGCGGCTCCCGCGCTATTTGGGAAGACACCGAAAATCCAAATCGGGGTGACGGATTGGAACTTGCAGCGAGCGGGGCGGCTCGATGCACTCGACTTGGCCAAGGAGGTCGGCTTTGTTGGGGTGGAGTTGTCCCTAGGGAGAAAACCCGTGGATGGGAAGTTGCCGCTAGCCGATGAGGCGTTTCAGCGCGAGTATTTGGCAAAGGCGAAGGGGTTGGGCTTGCAGGTGATTTCGACGTGCCTCGATATCCTGCACGTCAACGGGCTCAAGAACGACAAATTGGGGCAAAAGTGGCTGGGGGATGCCATTGCCATTAACCGGAAGATGGGTGTGAAGAACATGCTGCTGCCCTTTTTCGGCGAGAGGGCGCTGATGAATCATGCCGAGATGGATTACGTGGGCGACCTGCTGCGGGACTTCGGGCGCGAGGCGGAGAAGGCCGGGGTAATGCTGGGGCTGGAGGATACGATTTCGGCGGCAGACAATGTCCGGATTATGGAACGGAGCCGATCGAAGGCGGTGAAGGTGTTCTACGATGTTGGGAATTCTTATCCGCGGGGCTTCGATATTTATACAGAGATTGTCTGGCTGGGCAAGGAGCGGATCTGCCAGTTCCACTTGAAGGACAATCCTAGCTACATGGGGGAGGGGAAGATCGATTTTCGGCGGGTGCTGGATTGTATTGCGGAGATTGGCTGGGAGGGGTACGCCGATTTGGAGACCAGTTCTCCCTCCAAAGACGTGAAGGCGGACATGGCTCGGAACCGGAAGTTTCTTCTATCGCTAATGGGTGCATAAATATACACCTGGGCGTGGTGTATCTAGGTGTTTTGCGGGTGGTTTCAGTCGCTGAACAGCGTTGATTTTCCGTACGCGTAGAAAATAGTACAGTCTGGCTCAAACTGAAGAAAAATCTGAGAAAAAATGAATCCATCGCGGTTGACAATCCCGTGACAGAAGCTTACCCTTCAAGTAATCAACACGGTGTTGGTTCAGTAGCAACAAATCCCAAGTGTACGGAGAGTCCAGGCATGACTTTTCAAATCGGCGAAAAAGTAGTTTACCCAAACCACGGCGTCGGAACTGTTGAAAACATTAGCGTTCGCTCCTTTGGGACTCAAAGCGAACGTTTTTATCTGCTTCGCTTAGCTTACAGTGCAATGACCGTGATGGTCCCGTTCTCGCACGCCGAAGGCGTGGGATTGCGGAAGGTGACGAAGAATACGGAAGTGGCGAAAGTGCTGAACTTCCTGGCTTCGGGCACGCCGCGCTGGAATCCAGACTGGAAGCACCGCTTTAAGGACAACACCGAAAAGATGAACAACGGTTCGCTGGTGGAAATCGCGGAAGTCTTCAAGACTCTGCTGATGATCCAAAACGACAAGCCGTTGAGTTTCCGTGAGAAGAAGATGCTGGAGAAGAGCCGGCAGATGATTCTCGCCGAAGTGGCGATTGCGCGCGCCTTGGTGGAAAAAGACGCGATTGAATTGATGGACCGCTCGCTGTCCAAGGCGAAATTGAAGTTCCCCGAGCCGATCTAGGCGTTTATAGATAACCGTTTTGGAAAGCGCTGGTCCTTCGGGGCTGGCGCTTTCGTCATTTTGGGTTGCAATGAGTTGGGGGGCGTAGCATTTTCCCTACTTAAGTAGCTTTTGCACTAAGGAGCTTGACCTCATCAGACGATAGATGAGTAGACCGAAGTGTCTGCCTATGGACTGTCTGCATTGCGGCAAAAAGCTCTCGATGGTGAAGAAACTCACTACGGGAGAGTTCTGTTCCGCGGCGCACAAGAAGGCGTATCTTCAAGAGCAAGAGAAGTCTGCGCTGGCTCGGCTTCTCGAGAACCAGGACCGTTTGGTGGGGAAGGCCCCGGTTCCCGAAAAGAAGGATCTGCTTGAGGTAGAGCGAGAAGCGGCGCGGGCGCGGGCAGCAAAGAGGGCTCTTAGAAGCAAGACGAAGCCTCAGGAGTCTCTTCCGGACAGCGCCGTTCCCGCGGAGGGCGAGTTTCTCCCCGAAGCGGTGACTGCGTCCGAAGGACCAAAGTACTTAGCGCTGCCGGATTCGCAAGTTGCGCTTCATGTGGATCCCGTTCTCCCTGAATTTGGGGCTGCCATGACAGGGGTTTTGTCTGCGGATGTGGCTCTGGATGGAGCGAAGAGTTCCGGGGAGGCAAATCAGGAAGACAGTCCGTTCGTTTCTGTAACGAGCCGTTTCGGATTAGAAGCCATATTTGGCGTAAGCCCCGACACAGAACTGCATGCGGAGTATTTGGGAATACCCGAGTTTGCACCCTATTCATTAGAAGCGAAGACAGCGAGCGCCGGGAGCGGCGAAGTTCTGGGATGGGCCAGTGCGGTGTCCAGACCGATGGCGGAACTGCATGTAGGGTCCGATTGGCACCAAGTACCGGCCCAGAGGGCAAGCGATGAGTGGGAGCGGGCGATCGATCAGCTCTCCGAAGCGGAGCCTTGTAAGGAAGACGATTTCGATTTTCCCGCTTCGATTTCCGCAAAGCCGGCTGGCGATGGAAGCAATCTTGAGCCGTTCGGCCCGAAGCGATTTGCTTTCTCACGGTTGCCTGAACTATCCTCACCGCAGTTTTCGGGCTCTCTTTGGGAAGCGGCCGCGGCCGTGCCTTGGAATGCAGTTGCCGATGTCCAATTGTCGGATGAGTGTCTTGTTACAACTTCGTTTCTGGCATTTGAGCCCAGCGCACCGAGTGTGCCAACTGGTTATGGGCAACAGAACTGGAGGAAGCGAGGCTCTGTCCACGAACCTGCTGAGCCTGTGGTCTGGGATGCCATGGGCAAGCTTCGCTCCGCTGACCCACAAGGCACGCTGAAGCTAGAAGCGCACGGTAAACATTGGCAACTTGGCGAGATCGGATTGGCGGCTGCTCTGCCTGGGTCCGCACAGTCGCGCTTCGATGAAGCTTTGCTCCGATTTGAGGGCGATGGGCTAGGCGCTCTCTATGAGCCGCTGGCATTGTCTGCGAGGCCGCCGCGTGGACCATATGACCTATCCGAGGGAAACCGCTTTTTCCCACCGCCGCCTCGCATCGCTTCGGTGCCCCGCGCTGCGAGTCCTTCAGCCCACCCACCAAAGGTCACCAAACTGGCGGCAATTGAAATTCCGTCCGGCTGCGGCGCTGCAACGCAGGTACGTCTGCGTGCTCACGGGGAAGTTTCGCTGACGCGGGGGAACATCTTTCTTCCGAAGATCAAGCACAAGATTCGGCCTGTCATTCTCGACGATTCGTTCTATGCGGCTTTAGGGCAGCTAACTGCGGGGAATCGGGATTTCTCTATTGCGGGTCTAAAGAAGCATTGGAATCTCGCTCCGAACGATATTCGTTGGGTCGCCATGGCCATTCCGATCGTGCTGGGTCTGGTTTGGTATTCCAGTTCCGGCGGAGGGGCCGCCCCGGAGAGCGTCGCATCCCACGGGTCTACAACTCGCGTGGAAAATGGTGCGCCAACGCAGCCTAGCGAGCCTGGTATCATCGCGAAGCTATTTGGCGACGATTCCATGGTGGAGATGAAGCGCAGCATCCAGAAGCGCGCGGCGGTGGAACTGAGTGACGATTTTCGTCAGGGGCTCGGCGACTGGAGCGGAGTCGGGGATTGGGCTCGTGGCTGGAGCTATGACCGCGCAGGATTCCTGCGGCCGCGCCAAATCGCTTTCTATACGCCGTCGATGGAGTTGACCGACTACAGGTTGGAATTCCTAGGACAAATTGAGAGGAAAGCCCTATCGTGGGTGTTCCGCGCTGCCGATCCTAGGAATTATTACGTGAATCGTCTCGAGATAACCGGGCCGGGTCCGCTGCCAGTCGTCGTGCTGGTCCGATACGCCGTCATTGGCGGGGTAGCTGGAGCGAAGACGGTGACGCGGTTGCCGATGCAGACGCAGATGGACACTCTGTACCGGGTTCGAGTGGATGTACAAGGTTCGAACTTCGTGACTACGATTCAAGGGCAAGTAGTGGATGTATTTAGCGACGACAAAATCGCACGTGGCGGTGTCGGATTCTTCGCCGGGCCAGGGGAAGACGTTCGACTGCGGTGGGTGGAAGTTTCCCATCAGTACGACTTTCTGGGCAGGCTCTGTGCCTTCCTGGTTCCATACAACGTTTCGAAATAACAAGATGAGGATTGGGCAATGACGTTCCGCAGAAAAGAGAGCAACATCAATAAGGCGAGCACGGCGGCGGTGGCGAATCGTCCGGCGGAGGGCCAGTCGGCCTTGGCGCGAGCTGTTGCGCTGCACCTGGAGGGCAAGCGCAAGGAGGCGTTGAAAGAAGTTAACGACGCCATGGATTCCGGTCAGGTGGATCCTGAGTTGTTCTCGGCGCGAGGACATCTGCACTTCGAGTTGGAACAATTCGAGGATGCGGCTCGCAGCTACCAGAAACTGCTTGAGATCAACCCCAAACACCCGTCGGCCAACTTCAATCTCGCCGTTTGTTACGAGAAGCTGGGGCGCTGGCAGGAAGCCGCCGAGAATTTTGAAAAGGCTCTGGCGCAGCCAGGCGCCACTGTGCAAACGAGGCTGGGATTGGGTGTAGCCTACCTGCATACCGAACGCGCGCAGCAGGCGCTCGAGCACTTCGAGCAGGTTTTGAAGCAGGACGAGGAGAACGAGACGGCGATCTTCGGCAAAGCCGTTTCGCTGCAACTTTTGAATCGCCTGGAAGACGCCTTGGCCTTGTATACGCGGATGATCGAAACGAATCCCAGTAGCGAAGAAGCGCTGGTCAATCTCATCACGATCGGAATTGCGTTGAAGGACGTGAACATTATCCGTGCGCACTCGGAGAAGTTGCTGGAAATCCGGCCGTTCTCGCAACCCGCCTTGGAAGGTTTAGCCACCTGCGCGTTCACTACAGCCGACTACGAGGCGGCTGCGCGCTACTGCCAAAAGCTTGTGGAGTACACCCCGGATCATTTTGAACGCTGGTTCAACCTCGGTGTGGCTTACCAAAAGCTGCAGAAGCTGGAGCAGGCTCTGCAGGCATATCAAGAGGCGACGCGAATCCGTCCGGATTCCGAGCAGGCACTCGTTAATCTCGGTATTGTGCGCCAGCAATTGGGCGACCAACGCGGTGCGCGGGAAGCCTACGAATTGGTGCTGAAAAAGAACCCCACTCTTACCGAAGTTCGATACAACTTAGCGGTGTTGCTGGAGAGCAGCGGTTCCCGGGAAGAGGCTGAGCAGATCCTGGAATCCCTGCTGAAGGACAACACGGAGAGCGAAGAAATCTGGTTCCGTCTGGGCTACCTACGGCTGGAGCGCGGTGAATTGCAAGGCGCTGCGAAGGCGTTTGAGAGCTGCCTGCAAAAGCGCGCCAACTGGCCCGAAGCACAACTCAACTTGGGATTGGCATATTGGCGCCTCGGTGAGCGGGATGCCGCCTCGTCCGCGTTCTCGAACGTTTTGGAATTGGAGCCAAACTCGATGGACGCTCTGCGAGGTCTAGCGGCGCTCGCCGTGGAACGTGGAGATCATAACCAAGCGCTCGATCTACAGGCACGCCTGATCGATATGGGCGAGCGTTCCCCTGAGCTGTTCTACAACACTGGTCTGTTGCTTCAGAAGAGCGGGCAAGTCGAAGATGCGATCAAGTTGTATCGCGAAGCACTCAATGAGCGTCCGGCGTTTGCCGAAGCGTTGCTGAATCTGGGGCACGCCTTGCGTTCGGCTGGGCAGCAAGACGAGGCACGTATGTACTGGCGCAAAGCTCTGGAAGCGCGACCGGAACTGGCTCGCGGTTACTTCGAAGCCTAAACTGAAGCCGGAAACTCAAACAAACTTGGCCGCCGGGTAACTGGCGGCCGTCTATTTTTTCGCCTCTACTGCCGCTGGAGAGTGAGCTAATCGTTCGCTTTGGCCGCGGCCTTCTCCAAGGCTGCTTCGAGGGCCTCGCGGGTGAGATCGGTGGAAATGAATAACTCCTGTCGGGCGCCGTCGCTCAAGGCGATTGCCTTGAAACCATTCATCGTGGGGACCGTGATGCGCACGCTGACCTTGCCCTTGGCGTCGCGGACTTGGGCGATGCGGCCCGGGACGATGTTGCGAATGTCAGGGTTTTGCTCAAGGAGACGATTGAGCAGACGGCGGACGCCGTCGACGATGGAGTGTTCAATTTTCAGGCGGTCGTTGGCCGTGCGCAGTCTCATGCTACCCCTTAGAGTAAAGCTCATGCCAACCTTGCGCAAAGTGGATTTACGGGAGAAGTTTTCTGGAATCGATAAGCACTGGTCGCCGAAGATCGCCGCACATCTGAACGGCCAGCATGTGAAGTTGGTGAAGTTCGCCGGGGAATTTGTCTGGCACAAGCACGATGCGGAGGATGAGCTGTTCCTGGTGGTTGAAGGATGCTTTCGCATGGAGTACCGCGGAGAAGATGGCGCAGAGACGGCCCTTGATTTGGAAGAAGGACAATTCGTGGTGGTGCCGCGCGGCGTGGAGCACCGCCCGGTGGCGGAGCGGGAGGTGAGCGTGTTGTTGTTCGAGCCGGCATCAACATTGAACACGGGGGATACGGAGGATGCCCGGCGGGTCGACGTGCCGGAGTGGGTATAGTGCACAGCGCTATTTGAGCCGTTTGCGGAAAAAGAGATCGAGGCCGAAGACGCCATTTTCGTCGCGGACGGCGACGACGCTCCAGGTGCGGCTGATGTCCCAATCGAGGCGGACGATTTGCTGCTGGGTGCGGTTGAGGTTTGTGATGTAGGTGAGTGTAACGTCGCGGCTGACCTGTTGTTCTAGGGTAAGTCGTGCTTGCGGGACGTTGTCGATGCCGGTGAGTTGTGGGTCGAGGCGGACGCGGGAGATGCCAAAGAAACGCTGAAGCCGTCCGTTGATGCCGGCCGAGACGGCGGCGCCGATCAAAACACTGGAATCGTTGCCAAACATCCCCTGGTTCTGATTTTGTGTTTGAACGACGGAGGTGGAGGTTGAGTTCGGGTTGCGGCCTACTGTGAGCAAAGCGAGGATCTCGTTCGACTGGAGCGGAGGATCGCTACGATATGTCATGTTGAGTTTGTTTGCCTGGCCGGTGAATGTCATGTTGATGACCACGCCACGTACGCGCGTTTCGAGGTCCATGTTGATGGCGGGGTCTATTTTGAGGGGATTCTCGAAGCGCAGCTCCCCACGGGAAATCGTGTAGCGGCTCCCGAAGAAATCGATTTCCCCTTGCGTGACGGCAACGCGGCCGAGCAAGGCTGGGCGCTGTGGGGTTCCTCGCAAGCGCAAGGCGATTTCGCCTTTGACGTCCCGGGTCAAGGAGGTGGCGAACTCGGCGTTTTGGGCGGCGTCCACGCGAACGTCGAATTGCAGGTTCTTGAGATAGCGATTTTCCGAGACGGTAAAGGCGTCGCCGCCGACGCCGCCGGAAGTGGCCAGGAACTGCGAGGTGTCGATCTGGCCGACATTGGCGCGCAGTACAGTCACCGATCCGCTGAGGATGCTCTGATCCGTAGTGCCCGTCAAGGCGAGAGTGGCGTTCGCCGTCGTACTGACGCCTTCCGGGTAGCGGATGCGGACTTGGTCGGCTTGGGCCTGCAAGCGGTAAGTCAGAAGTTTCCCAAAGCCCACAAAGCCGCTGAGCTGAAGATTGCCACCTCCGGCTTGCGCCTTCAGCGATTCGATGGTGGCGCGGTTTTGATCGAAGAGCAGAGCGCCGTTTACCTTGTCCAAGCCGGTGATGACATCGCGGAGGTAGAAGCTGGCGTTCTCGAAAGTGAGCTTTCCGTTCAAGCGGGGATCCCCGGCTTGGCCTGCGAGCGTGGCGTCGAGGTTGGCCACGCCGGAGGCCAATAGTTCCGGTTGCAGCGTGCTGAGCACGGCCAAGTTGATTCGTCCGTTGGCACGGCCGCCGAGGGTCTGGTTGTCCAGGCGGTAAACGAAATCGGCGTTGAAATTCGTGTCCTTAGCGGTGAAGCGGGTGGAGCGCGCCGAAATGACGCCTTTGTTGTAGCGAAGAACGATCGGGCCCTCGTTACGCAAAACAACATCGCTAACGCGAGGCAAGGTGGACTGAACGTACTCCTTGTTCGGGGCGAGAGCGAGTTGGGGAATCGTCAGTGTGCCATCCCACTGGGTCGAGTCTAGTAGCGGCCCCTGCATGTACACGCTGGCCTCGGCGCCGCCTTCATAAGGGAGAGGGCCCTCGATGCGTTCGCGGCTTAGCATTTGCGCGATGGTGGGGAAATCCAGGCGCGGGAGCTGGAGACGAATTTCGGTCTCGAGTTGTGACGTGAGGCGGATGGTGGCGTCGCCCTTGACCGGCTGTTGGCGAATGGCGCCCTGGAGTGTGAGTGAGGCGCGATTCCCGTTCGTGCGGGAAGTGAATTCCAACTGGCCGACTGGACGATTGAAGCGGGTGATGGTGAGCAGGTTTACTTTCCCGTCGAGCTTGGAGGGGGTGAGGCCCTCGGGAGACCAGTTGGCGTTGAGATCAAGGTCCGAAGTGATCTGGCCGCCCCATTCCAGGTTCAAGTCCCGGTAATTTTGGAGAGCATTGAGCGGGAGACGGTCCGTGCGTAGCTTTACGGCGGCGCTGCCACGCTTCCAGTCGTCGCTTTGTGCTTTTAATTCAACGTAGCCGCGGAGGGGATTTTGTCCGATCCGGGCTTCTACTTCCGGGGCGCGGAGGCCAGCGCGATCTGCGGTGAAGACGGCGGAAAGGGCATCGATTTTTTCCCCTTGCCATTCAAGCGTGGGGAGACGCAAAGAGGCGGAAAGCGTTGGTGCGACGACCGTGCCCTTGAGCGAGCCGCCCAACTCCGCCTCGCCGCCACTCAGTCCGGTGATCGAGTACTCCTTGGCGGCAGCGCTCAAGCTGTTCAGCTTGGCCGTGAACTGCGCCGCAATGGGCGCTTGGTCCAGAGCTTGATCCTTAACCAAAGCGAGAGCGGCGTTGCCTTTGAAGCTGCCAAGGTGGTGGATGGCGTCCAAGCCATCCAGGCGCAGTAGCTCCGGGGTGTACTGGACGTTCGCGGTGAGACGCTGGACCGGGTGTTGGTAGGCCCGGAAGGATTGGGCGAGGACACTACCGCGAACTTGCAGGTTTTGCAGTGTGCCTTGGAGCGTGCCGTTGGCGCGGACCGAGCCCCCATCGAATTCCAGTGGGAACTTGTCTTCCTTCCAGCCTTGCCAACGCAAGATAGGCTCCCATTCACGAGCATCGGAAGAAGTGAATTCAAAACGCAAGCCGTCGCGGAGGCCGCCCGCGAACTTGAGATTCGTATTCGGCAGACTCAGATAGCTGTCCTTGGCTTCAAGGGTGGCGCCCGCTTCGCTGTAGGAGATTCCCACTATGCCTTCGATCTTGCTCTGTTGTTGGCGGCCGCTGATGTTGAGGTCGACATCGGCCTCGAGAGGTTGCTTGCCGCCGCTGGCATGGAGGGTGCCACTGGCCATAGCGTCCCAGGGAAGCGGGCTCAAGCCGGCTTCCCTGGCAAGACGAGCCAGCGCCAGACCATTTAGTTTTCCTTCGAGGGCCCAACCATTTTGTTGATCCCAGCGAAAGCCGCCGGTCATCGCTCCCCCGAAGGCGCGCGCGTCCAACTCGGTCAAGGTGAGCCGGCTGGGGATGTAGTCGATGCGAGTCGCGGCCGTCACGGGGCCAATGCGTGTGGATGCATCGCGGTAGTAGATGCCATCGCCTTTGGCGTCGCCATGCAATTCCACGCCGCGCCTGGCCTCATAGGTGAACTTGCCGTCGAAGCGGATGCGACCGGTCTTCTCCAAGGGGTAAGTGAAGAAGCGATTCACTTCGGCAACGGAGACATTGGCCTGCAGCGAGAGTTCCGCACGAAGCGGAGCGGACTCGCGGTTTTCCAGATTGGTAAGAGTGCCTTCGCCATTGACCCAATCGCCATTCTTTTCCGCGCGCAGTTTCGACAAGTTCAGTTTTGTGGAGTCCAGAACAAAATCGCCGGAGACTGCGGCATACTCATCGGGGAACTCCGGTGATGCGAAGCTGAATTTGGACGACTGTAAACTGCCTCGATAGGCGCGGGAAGCCATCAGATAATCGGCATTCAGGCGCACGCCTTCGGCGTTGACTTGGAAGGGAGTGGCATGGTCATTCCAGGAAAAGACGCCATCACGAGCCACAAACTTACCAAGGCGGAGCGCGATGAACTGGTCTACCGGGTTTGACCCAGTAGAGGGGGTTTTCGGCCTCGGCAGATTGTTCGAGCCGTCTTCGTAGACTTGGACGTGAAGCTCGGGCTTGTCGAGTTCGACGGCTTTCAACTCGATTCCGGGCGAGATGAGGAGGCGCCAATTCACGTCGATGGTGGCGGACTCCGCTTGGAAAAGAGGTTTCTCGCCAGGACGGCCGGTACCACTCAAGACCAGTTTGTTCGCCATGGCACGGCCGCGGAAGGGGTCGATGCGGAGGTTCTCGAAGCGCAGGTCCGCTCCGATGGTGGACTTGATGGTTTCGATCGCCTTTTGTGCGGCATAGCGGTCGAGCCTGCCGCTGGATAGGTACCAGAACGCGCTGGCGAAGCCCAGTAGGAGCAGGGCGGTAAGAGTCCAGAGTAAGCGCCGTTTGGTCATGGCGTTTTCGGCTCCTCAAAGACACGTTCGCGCCATTGGACGCGGCTTTGACTTTCGGTTTGGCTGATCCAGCGGTCCAGCAGGTTGTCGACGCGTTGTTGGGTGAGCAGTTCTGACAGTGCGTTGCGCACCTCAAGGTAACGAGGGGCAGGTTTGCCGGGATTCTTCTTTTGAAACTCCGGCGAGTATTCTTCCCGGAAGTATTCAGCGATTTCATCTTCCTGAATCTGCACGGCGGGGCGGAATCGGAAGTCGATGAAGGATAGCGTGGAGAGTTGGCGTTCCAGGCTCTGGCGGACATCTGGCTCTGAGATGCCGTACGCTTGAAGCGCCTTCTCGTAGTTGTCTTGGGAGCCGGAGAAAAGTTGTTGTTTAACGCTGGCAAGGGCCCCATCAATTTGTTCCTTGGACGGCGCGGGATAACGGCTATTGGCGATCTCAATGCCGATGAGAGTGAGTTCGAGAAGCTTTTGCGCGGCGGCGCGTTTGGTTTTGGCGTTGACCTGAACCGGTTCCCCGTTGAGGAAAGCGGTTACCCGGAGGGAATGAACGATTTGTTGCTCCGTGATGATTTCGCGGCCAACCGTAAGCGCAATGCGATCTACGATCTCAGCCGTGGCGACGGATTGAAGAAGGAGGAGGGCCAAGGCAAAGTTGCGCATTAGAAAGCCTGCCCCAAGGATATGTGGAATTGAAATTGGTTGACGCGGAGTTGCGTGGTGCGGCCTTGCTGATTGAGGAGGTCCTGGAGCGTGCCCTGGTAGCCATTGAAGCGGGCCGAATTGGGAGACAAGGCCAAGTCGATCCGCACAGGGCCGATGGGAGTACGGTAACGAAGGCCAAAGCCGAAGGCATGGACCATATAGTCGAAATCCTTCAAATCACGTTGCTGCCAGCGAAAACTGATTTTGCTTGCCCCGCTGTAAACGTTACCTGCGTCGTGAAAGAAAACGCCGCCGATGTTGTCGCCGATCAATGGAAAGCGCAACTCGAGGCTATTCATGAGCGTAGCCTTGCCGCCCAAGGGAAAGCCGGTGATCAAGTCGCGCGGGCCAGCTTGGTTTTCGGGGAAGCCGCGGTGGGAGTTGGCGCCGCCTGAGAAAAAGCGTTCGGGGAGCGGGATGTTTGTTGCGGGATCCTCGCGGCCGGTGGAGCCATAGGGGCTCAAGAGTCCGAACGTAGTGCTGCGGGCAAGGATGATATCCCGTTTCAAGCGGTAATAGGTTGAGTTGCGGGCTAGAAGGCGGAGGAAGTTTGACGAAGAAGCGAAGGCATGGGAAGCGACGCCAAAGTCGACGGTGGTGTAGCGGCCGCGCTTGGCGTCGATGGGATCGTCACGGCGGTCTTGAATAAAAGTTGAGGAAAAGCTTCCGGTGCGAACGGGCTGGGCAAGGATCGGGATCAAGCTAGGATCGATCTTGATGGTGTCCCCGGGAATACGGATGTCCCGGTAGGTGAAGCGGTATTGGAGAGATTGGGAGATGTCGATTCGCTGCGACAACTGCAGTGCACCTTCTGTGCGTTTGGAGTTGAAGGTGCGAACGTTACGGGAGTCGTCGTAAAGGGCCGTGAAAGTTAGGGCGATGCGGTCGCTATCCCGGAACTGAGGCGCAAGGTACGTCAGCAACACGCGGCGCTGGATATTGGAAAGCCGCGTCTGCATGCCGACTGTGTGGCCTACGCCCCAAAAGTTGGAGCGGTTCACGCCAAAGCTGATGCGAGGGGAGAATCCCGCGCCACCGGCGGGAGAATCGAGGCTTGTGACGCCTCCGCCGATGCGGGCAATCTCCGCACCCAGGCCACCGTTGAAGGACCAGCGGCTCGCTTCCTCCAAGTTGAAGAGAACGGTTTTTTGAACTTCTTCGCCTTCCGGGTTTTGGAGAGCAGTATCGACGCGGGCAAAAATTCCCAAGTCATAGAGCTTGCGTTGTGCAGCGAGGATTTGCGAGTTGTTGAGCGGTTCGTTCGCATCGAGGGTGATTCGCTTGTTCACGAGGGCGCTGCTGGTGGTCTTGAGGCCCGTGATGATGACTTCGCGGAGGAAGTTTTGCGGGCCGCCGTTAATGACATAAGTGACATCGACGCCTTTGGTGATAGGGTCGCGTTCGACGCGACTTTCAAGGTTAGCTGAAGCGTAACCGTTCTGGTAAAGCAATCCGAGTACCCGCTCGCGATCCGAATTAATGGTGAGATTGCTGTATGGTTGGCCGGGGGCGGCGCTGATGTAGGGCTGCAGGAATTCGCGGTCGGATTCGGCAATGCCTTCCAAACGGACTTCGTGGATAAGGCTTTGGGAGTTTTCCTCAATGGTGATGACGACCTCGACGTTGCGGTCCTTGCCCTGTTGCGTTTGGGTAACCTCGGTCTCAACTTTGGCATCGAGAAAGCCGTTGCTGCGGTAGAGATCGAGTAGCGCCGCCTTGTCTCCGTCGAGCAATTGATCGCTGAATCGTCCCCTGCGGTATCGCAAAAAGGTGGCCGGTTGGACAGCCATGCGTTCCCGCAGAGTGAGTTCGTCGAAATAGCTGTAACCGCGCAGTATGACGCGAGAAACCTTGAAGCGTTGTCCGAGATTGATCTGGTAAAGGATGCTAGTGTTCTTCGCGGGGTCGATCTCATCGACTGGGGCGTTGTCCTGGCGCACCTGGTAATCCACTTTGTTCTCGAAATAGCCGCGCGCGCGAAACTCGGCGGCCAGTTTGCGCGCGCCTTCGATCAGAAGGTCCTTGTCCACGCTCTGCTCTTCATAGATCGGAACGAGGCGGCGGATTTGATTCCGGCGAAGCTTGGCGCCATCCAGGCTAAGCTCGACTTTGGGGCCGGGGTCGATGCGGACATGCGGGATGGCGAGCAGGTTACCGTTTTGCAATTCCAAACGCTCCAATTGGATCTTGGACATCAGGTAGTCTTGCTTGGCGAAGAGGTTACGTAGATTTCGAATGCCGGATTGTATGCGTTGCTCGCTTAAATGCCTCCAGCCCGGAAGGTAAAAGGGCCGGCGCCACTTTGTAGTGGCTGTAAGCTTTGGCTCCGGAAAAAGCAGCGTTCCTTTAAATGTAGGTAGGCCGAAGCGCGCGCGGGTTCCGGGTTCGACGAAGAAATAGATGTTGACCTGCGAGTGCAGGGTGTTGCGTTCTAAGGCGTACTTGACGTTGCTGCCGTAGAAGCCGTCCAGACGCAATTCCTGCTCGATGGATTCCACTGCTTGGTTGGCTAGCGATTCGTCGAAGGGGAGGCCGAGTTGGAGCTTGGCGGCGTTGATAAGCTCGCCGCGGGGCACCGCTCCAGGAGCGCCATCGACGTCGACCCCGCCGATGAAGAGAGAGGCTTCCGTGCGGAAGGTCAATTCGACTTCTTCGCCGACGCGCTGCGCCTCCACTTCGACGTTCAGGAAGTGGCCGGAGCGATAAAGACGGCTCATGGCCTCGCGGATTTTTAAGAGATCGTAGGTGTCGCCCGGCTTAACCGCGATAAAGTCTTCTATCTCATTGGTGGGGATCGGTTGGATTTCGGGATCGAGGCGAATGCTGCGCACCCTCCTCCCGGCATACTGGTCCGCTGTGGGGTTTTGGGCGAGGCCGGGCAACGCGAAGCAAAGCGTCAGAAATGAGAATAGGATGCGGGAACAGAGTGTTGTATCTTTCCGCAATGCCACCTCCGTTGATCATAGCGCCTCATCTTGTGCGATTCCTGGTGAACCGGTAGCGTTACGCTAAAAGTTAAGTTTGACGAAGCAAGTGAACGACGAAGGCGCAGCAAGCCGTTACGTACGGCAGATACGATTTGGGGCCTGGGGGGCGGAGCGGCAGACACTTCTAGAGCGCGCTTCGGTGGCCGTTTTGGGTTGCGGAGCGTTGGGTTGTGCTTCGGCGCATGCGTTGGCGCGGGCAGGTGTTGGGAGGCTGCGATTGATCGATCGCGATCAGGTGGAATGGAGCAACTTGCAGCGCCAGTGGCTATTTGACGAGGCAGACGCGCGTGAGGGGCAGTTGAAGGCCGTGGCGGCCGCGCGGCAATTGGTGAAGGCAAACAGCTCGATTGTTTATGAACCTGTGGTGGCGGATATCGATGCGCGCAATATCGAAGAGCACTTGGAAGGCGTGGACTTGGTGGTAGATGCGACAGATAACTTCGAGACGCGTTATCTGCTGAACGACTACTGTGTGGATTTAGGATTGCCCTGGGTATACGGAGCGGCTGTGGGGAGTTATGGATTAGCGTTTGCGATTTTGCCCGGGGAAGGGCCATGCTTACGTTGCGTTTATCCAGAATCTCCGAAGGGTGCCCAGCCGACTTGCGAGACAGCGGGGGTCTTGAACACGATTACCGGACAAGTAGGCTTTTGGCAGGCGAGCTTGGCGATGAAGCTTCTCGGGGGAGAGAAGCCTGCATCCGTTTTGACGACCTTTGATACCTGGGAAGGCAAGACTCGACAGGTTGCCGTGGAGCGCGACGCGGCGTGCCCATGCTGTGGCGCGCGGAACTTCGAGTTTCTGGATGGAAGGCGCCGGGCGCCGGTGAGCCTGTGCGGAAGGGATGCCGTACAAATTCATGAGCGACAAGGCCGGCTGGATTTGGCGGCGCTGGAGAAAGAATTGGCTGGGTTGGGCTCGGCAAAACGCAATGAATTTGCGTTGCGATTCGTTCCCGCGGAAAAGGTGGGAGGCTTAGCGTTGGAAGTAACGATCTTCCCCGATGGCCGGGCGATCATTAAGGGGACGACGGATCCCGCTCTGGCTCGAAGCGTATACGCGCGTTACGTGGGCAGATGAATCGACAGAATGGAACGCGAACCTTAGGCGTTCGGGTACGTTCGGGCTAGGGTTTTTCAGGCTGACTGAGAGGCAAACTAGGGAAGGCCCCGATTTTGTTCTTTGCCTCACGCTCCTAGAATCAGAACAGTTGTTCATTCGTGGAGTTTTATGCTGACAAAGCCTACAGCAAGCAAAACGCATTTCACGGAAGTTGAGGCGGCCCAAGCGCTTGGACTCGAAGTCGAGGATTTGCGCACATTGATCCGCCGCCACATCGTGACCGACGCGGAGGATTCCTCCAACGTCCCAATGACGATGTTTCAGCCTTCCGACTTGTTACTTCTGCGGTTGTTGGCGAGAAAGCAGCTTAACCCCGCCCTGGTTTAGACCTTTCGACCGATAGGCTAGTCCACCAAAAGTGCCCCGGGCTATGCGGCTTCGCCGGAGATTGCCGATGAAGCGCATAGCTGCCGGTGCGCCATCTTTTCGCTTCCTTCCGATTTTCCGAGTCTCGATTTTGGCTGCTGGCCTTGGCGGCCTATTCTGCATTGGTGCTTCCCTTTCATTGGGTCTTGCGGGAGAGTATGAATCCGGATGGGGTGTCGTATATCGACTTGGCGCGAATGGTGCAGGAGGGCCGATGGGCAGCCCTAGCGAATTCGTACTGGGCTCCGCTGCTGCCGATCTTGTTGTCTGGTTTGGAGTTAGAGGATCGCTTTGCCCAGGTGCAGGGTTTGATGGCGTTAGTTTCGCTCAGTTACTTTGCGAGTGGTAGCTTCGTTTTGCGTGAGTTGTGGTGGCGAGATGGGTGGGTACGAGGGCACACGCTTTCGTTTCAGCAGATTCGTATTGGGATGTTCTTTGTGGCTTTGTTGGCGGCGTCGCATACAGTGCTCACGGGGCCGCATGTGCTGACTCCAGACGGATTGGCCGGGTGTTTTACGTTGCTGGCGGCTGGGCTCTTGTTGCGGGCGGAACGAATTGGCTACTCGCTGCGGACGGCTGGAATTTTGGGTTTGGCATTGGGAATGGGTTATCTGGCAAAATATCCACTTTTTCTGTTTGGGTTCGTTTTGCTCTTCTTGAACCTGGGGAGGAACTGGCGCTTTGTTGCTGTCTCGGCGGGTGCCTTTGGTTTGGTGGCGGGGCCGTGGATATGCTTGCTGAGCGCTCGCTATGGACGTTGGACTTTCGCCGACAGCGGATGGTTGAACTTTGCCTGGTTTACTGGCCAGCTACCCAGGATGGGGCGAGGAACGGCGTTTGTGGCGAGAGAAGGTGCGACGTACGCTGCCTGGCTGGACCCGGGGATGGTGGTTAGCAAATTGGAGTTGAGTTTTCCAGTAGCCCGGCTCTTCGAGAATGTCATATGGCACTTAAGTTGGGTCACGATCTCGCCCATTTTGGCGGGTTTGTGCGTATTGGCCGCGTGGCATCTTCGGGGCGGTTGGCCGAAGTGGGATTGGCGTTTCCTCTGGCCCGCGATTGCGATTGGCAGCTACTTGCCGGTTACGTTGATGTGTCGTTATGCGGCGGCGTGGGTGGTGCTGGTATTCGGGCTGTGGGGAGCGTACGCTCTGCGCAGCCGTGCGCATTTGCTGATCGTTGTGGTCTTGGTTGTCGCGAGTGTTACCAGTTGGCGGCGCATAGGGCCTGAGAGAGAGGCGGCGGAGCGGAGTGTAGAATTCGCGAGGATGTATCCAGAGTTGCGTGGGCGGGTGGTCCAGACTGGCCGCGATCCGTTTGGCGCGAGCATCGACTTTGTGCGGCTGCGCGCGCGGGTTGCGCCAATTTCCGACAAGTTGTCACATACAATCGAAGGGCAATGGCAAATCTTGGATTTCTCGGACTCGGCATCATGGGGTACCCCATGGCGCGGCATCTCCTTGAAGCAGGGCACAAGGTAGCTCTGTGGTCGCATAGCTCGGAAAAGGCCGCAAAACTCGCGGCGGAGAAGGGAGGCACGGCGGCGGCGAGCCCCGCGGAGGTGGCTGCGCAGTCTGAGTGCGTCTTCTATTGTGTAGGCGACTCGAAGATGTCCGAGGAACTGGTTCTTGGTCCGAATGGACTCTTGGCCGGGGCCAAACCAGGAATGGTGATCGTCGATGCTTCAACGGTTGCACCGTCGCTGGCGCGCAAGCTTCACGCCGCCTGCGCCGAAAAGGGCGTGCATTTTCTCGATGCGCCCTGCACGGGTTCGCGACCTGGCGCCGAGAGCGGCAATCTCACCTTCATGATCGGTGGCGAGAAGGAAGTATTCGAGCGGGTGAAGCCTTACTTCGAACCGATGGGAAAGAAGCTCTATTATTGCGGAGGCTCTGGCCTGGGGTTGAACGCGAAGCTAACGCAGAATCTGATCCTGTCGAACTTGCTAAATGCGTTTAACGAGGGTTTGGTGCTTTCCACCAAGGCAGGTGTCGATCCAAATCTGATGCTCGACATCCTGGACAACTCCGCAGCGAAATCCGGCTTGATTGCCTTTAAGGCCCCGTATGTGTTTCGCCGGGATTTCTCCACGAACTTTTCTGTAAAGTGGATGCACAAGGACATCGGGCTGATGCTGGAGAGCGCGGCGGAGTTGGAAGTTCCGGTTCCGTTGACTAGTCTGACTCGGCAGATGTTTCAGGCGGCGATCGCCACCGGTCATGGTGAAGAGGATATCTGCTCTACAATCAAGGTTTTAGAAGGACTGGCGGGAGTCGAGGTGAAGGCGAAGTCTTGAAGTTGAGTTGAGTGAAGGAATCCTCATCTACGATTTTTTGTAGAAAGTTCTTGCAATTCCAATTTCAGTATATGTATGATGGAATCAAGCCGGGGAGCTCACAACTCCCACCAAAGCGAGACTAACCTCAGAAAGACCCCTGAAGCAACATTAGCTCCCCGGCGCCCTTTGGGTCTTTCCTTTCGCAGTCTTTCCCTCACAACGACCAACATACTTTTGGGACGCAACTGTGGCTGAAAACAAGCCTTTGCGCGAATTTGCGCTTTCACAGCGTCTGAAGCATTACTCCGCGGCCTCAGGTGTCGTCTATCAATATGTGTTTCGAGGAAAAGCGCCGGGAGAAGCAGGCGAGGCTCACGTATTTGAAGTCATGGCGGACCGGGAAGGGGCGTTCCCGGTGCGGGTGGAGATCGGGCCGGAGGAGCTGCGCTTTTGTGAGGAGCGATTAGGCTTTGCTTTGCGCTGGAACGACGAGTACGCCTTGGTGAAACTTGCGCTTTTCGACGCTTTCGACGAACGAGAAAATGCAGCGGCGCTGCGAGAAAGCGTTCGCCCTGGGACGAGCGAACTGTTAGGCTACATGAAGACATTGCGGATGCTGGATGAAGAGGCGTTCGAAAACCAATGAGTGAAGCAGCCGCCAATACGGTGCCGCCAAGCGGTTTCCCACCGCCGCTCGATCAGCTTGCGGGGCGGGACTTTAGCTTTTACCCTTCGATCGATAATGTGCCCGAGAACCTGTGGCATGTTGTAGAAGCGAATTGGAGCGAGTTCCTCGTTGAGAACAGGGCGGACCAGACGCAGGTGTGGGTGCCGCGGCGTTATTTGGGGGATGTGAGTTCCACAGACAAGCCAGTGATGATCGTTGGCTTGAACAGGCAATTGGAGTTGAAGGCTGGGCAAGTGTGGCCCGTTCAGAAACGAGTCATCTCGATGCCGCGGGTTCCGGCGCCGTTGGAGACTCCGGAAGAAGCCGAGAAGAGCCGAAGCGCGAATCCGGCAGACAGCATGTTGGGCGCGGCAATACGCTTGGATGCATCGGAGAAAAAAGTTGGCCGGCTAATTCTGATCGCATTGGGCGGGGCGCTGGCTTTGGTGGCGCTGGTCATCTTTGTGTTTCGCAGCGAGCGCAGCGGCGGGATGGTGCAGTACAAGGGTGTCGTACAGGAAAGCTTGGGACTGGGACCCGAAGACGACTACTTTGGTGTGGTGCGCAAACTAGGGGAACCGGCGGGAGACCGCTACAAGGCCGACGGCGAAAATATGCATTACCGTGTGATGTTGTACCCAAGCCGGAAATTGAATGTGATTCTCGCGGGCCGGGAGCGCGATCAGGTGCGCTACATAGGGGCTATGGACGCCGATTGGAAAGTGGTGGATAGCGTGACGCAAAAGGGCGGATCGAACACTTACGCGGTACTTAGCCGACTGCCTCGCTTTTAGTCTACGAGCAGGGGAGCCTCTGTTTCTCGATACAATCCCCTTTATATGAAAAGCTTGGGCCACACGCTGCTGTGGATCGGGATTGCGTTGTTGGGCGCATTTTGTTTGGCCGCAGTCGCAATCGGTCGGGGTGAATCGATCAACTCAATGTGGATTGTGGTGGCCGCGGCTTGCGTCTATCTGGTCTCCTATCGTTTTTACGGTAAGTTCCTGGCGACGAAGGTGCTTTTGCTGGAAGAAAAGCGGGCGACTCCGGCGGAGCGTTTGCGCAATGGGCACGACTTCGAGCCGACCAATAAGTGGATCGTCTTCGGGCATCACTTCGCGGCGATTGCGGGGCCGGGGCCGCTCGTCGGGCCAACGCTGGCGGCGCAGTTCGGTTATCTGCCGGGCACGCTTTGGATCATCCTCGGTGCTGCGTTGGCCGGTGGCGTACACGATCTCATGATTTTGGTGTTCTCGATCCGCCGCGACGGCAAGAGCCTGGGGCAGATGGTGAAGGAAGAGATCAGCAAGGTGGGCGGCGTGATCGCGATGATCACTGTGCTGCTCATCATGGTGATCCTGTTGGCGGTGCTGGGCTTGGTGATTGTGAACGCATTGAAGGGAAGCCCGTGGGGGACCTTCACAATCGCGGCGACGATTCCGATCGCAATCTTCATGGGGCTCTATTTGCGGTACTTCCGGCCCGGACAGGTACGTGAGATATCCGTGATTGGCTTTGTGCTCGTGGTGCTGAGCATCTTCGGCGGCCAGTGGGTAGCGGAGTCCGCGACGATGGCGCCCTGGTTTACTTATGGCGGGCCAACGCTGGTGGTGATGCTGGCGCTTTATGGTTTCTGTGCGAGCACAATGCCGGTGTGGCTGTTGTTGGCGCCGCGCGATTATTTGAGCACTTTTGTGAAGCTCGGTGTGGCTGCCATGCTGGCGGTCGGTGTCTTGCTGGTGCGCCCGGAATTGAACTTGCCCGCCACGACGAAATTCATTGACGGATCGGGGCCGATCTTCGCCGGGGCGCTATTTCCGTTCTGCTTCATCACGATCGGCTGTGGCGCTCTGAGTGGATTCCATTCGTTGATTTCCTCGGGCACAACTTCGAAATTGCTCGCTCGTGAGAGCCACGCATTGCCTGTGGCTTTTGGCGGCATGTTGGTGGAAGGCATGGTGGCCATCATGGCTTTGATCGCCGCGTGCGCCATGGAGCCGGGTGTTTACTTTGCGATCAATTCGCCGGGCGGCGTGGTGGGAATTCTTCCGGATGCCGCCGTGAAGACGATCTCAGGCTGGGGCTATCCGGTGACGGTGGCTCACATGGAAGAACTGGCGCGAAACGTGGGCGAGTCGACCTTGTTCGCGCGCACGGGCGGCGCTCCCTCCCTTGCCGTGGGCATGGCGCATATCTTCGCGCAGGGACTTTCCGCGTTGCCTGGTGGCGCGAAGTCTCTGCTGAGCTTCTGGTATCACTTCGCGATCATGTTCGAGGCCTTGTTCATTTTGACGACGCTCGACGCGGGAACGCGGGTTGGCCGTTTCTTGCTGCAGGATCTCGTGGGGCAGGTTTACAAGCCCTTTGCGCAAACGAGTTGGATGCCGGGCGTTATCCTGTCGAGCGCGCTGGTGGTCTGTGGTTGGGGTTACTTTTTGTATCAAGGCGTGATGGATCCGTTGGGCGGCGTGAACTCTCTTTGGCCGCTTTTTGGCATTGCGAACCAGTTGCTGGGAGCGATCGCTTTGTGTCTTTGCACTACGATTCTGATCAAGATGTACCGCTGGAAGTTCGCCTGGGTGACGGGCGTGCCTCTGCTATGGATGGTGAGCGTGACGTTCACGGCGGGCCTGACGAAGATCTTTGCGGAAAACCCCAGGCTGGGTTTCCTGTCGCGCGCGGACTTCCTCGAAAAGCAGAAATTGCTGCCCGGCGCGAAGCTCGAAGACCTCAATCGGCTCATCTTCAACGAGCGACTCGACGCGATTGTGTGCGGTATGTTCCTGCTGTTGACGACTGTGATTCTGGTGGAATCCTTGCGCTCCTGGTATGGCATCCTAAGTGGATCGCGCGAGGCAAAGGTCACGGAAACGCCCTTTGTCATGACGCAATTACGTCCTGAAGAGGTTTAACTTTCATGCTCAGTACCGCTGTATTGTTGCTGCTCGCACAAGCGACGCCGCAACCGATGCCCAGTCTTCGCGAACAGGCGGCAGTGCAGCAGCAGTGGTTGCAGTACCGGCTGGAAAAGAATCTTCCGGAACTGATGCGGAAGTATGGCGTGGACATGTGGCTGGTGGTGAGCCGCGAGTACAACGAGGACCCAGTCTTTTATTCGATGGTGTCGCCAACGATGTTTGCGGCGCGGCGGCGGACCATTTATGTGTTCTTCGACCGTGGGCCGGAGAAAGGCGTGGAGCGTTTGGCGCTGGGAGGCGGTTCGCAGGGTGGCTTGTATGAGGTATACCGGGACCCCGACTCCGGCATTGAACTCTTTGGCGATGCGCAGTGGCTGCTGCTCAAGAAACTGATCGACCAGAAGAGCCCTAAAAAGATCGCCATTAACGTCTCGCACACCCACGCGTTTTCCGATGGCCTGAGCGCCGGCGAGCGGGAGCAACTGGAAGAGGCGATTGGCGCGGAGAACCGCAAGAAGCTGGTGCGTAGCGAGGGCTTGGCGCTGGACTTCGTTTCTCTTCGCGTCCCCGACATGTTGCCGCTCTACAAGCGGATGCAGGAGCACGTGCACAACAACATCGCGCGCGCCTTTTCACGCGAGGTGATCACACCCGGCAAAACGACCGACCAGGATGTCGTTTGGTGGCTCAGGCAGGAGAATCAGAAACTGGGTTTTGGCACTTGGTTTCAGCCGGGCATCCGGGTTCAGCGTAAGCGCGGGCGGGATCTGCAAATTTTGCAGGAAGATGCGCCCACGGTGATTGAACGCGGCGATGTGCTCTGGGTGGATTACGGGGTGACGGCGATGCGCTTGGCGACCGATACGCAGCATGTGGGTTACGTCCTGCGCGAGGGCGAAACGGACGCCCCGGCGGGAATCCGCAAGGCCCTGGAAAACTCCAAGCGCATGCAGGACATCGTCATGGCGAAGATGCAAGTGGGGCGGAGCGGTAACGAAGTGTTAGTGGAAGCGCTGAAAGAAATCCGCTCGGAAGGAATTAGGGGGACCGTCTATTCGCACCCGATCGGCGACCATGGGCATGGGGCCGGGCCGTTAATCGGTCTCTGGGACCGTCAACAAGGCGTTCCCGGCCGGGGCGACGTAAAGTTGACACCGAATACCTGGTTTTCGATTGAGCTTTCGAGCCGCACGCCAGTGCCGGAGTGGGATGGGCAGGAGTTGTTCGTCGGGATGGAGGAGGATGCGATGGTGGGGCCGGATGGAAAGGTGAGTTGGATCCTGCGCAGGCAGGAGAAATTCCATTTGATCCGCTGATGGCTTGGCCCTAGGCGACCAGTTCCTGGGCTTCCGGCTGGAAGGCGTCCGAGTAGGTCAGATACTCACGGACAAATGCCCGCGCCATGCTCACGCAGCCGGAGTATGGGTACAGGCGAAAAAACATCGATTCCGCATGGGTAGCAGCCATGTTGGGACACAGAGCGGCCATGGTTTCCGCACAATTGCGCACACAGTCCCGGCAGTCTTTCCCCACTTCACCACAAAGCGCCGGGCTCGGCGGCGGCGTGTGATCTTCGATGTTGACCAGCATTTTGTTCCCTGTTCTCCTCGCGTGAGATTAGTTGTACCGTTTTTCGCCCAGTTGCTTGAAGCCACTTGAAGGGGAGATTCTCCGGGAACGGTGCGGGTTTTTACTACCCCCATGCGGGGGGATTGCATCCTGCTCAGGACTTTTTACGTAGATTGAGCAATCTTGGTGCAAAGCTGCGGCCATGTTGCTACGCTCAAGCTTAGGGGGCGCGCAAGTTTCTGAAACACTTGGGCCTCCCCGACCTTCACTCGAAAAGTACCCTTTTTCGTTTTCATGAATATTCGCTCGCTGTTTAGCCTTTTTTCGTCGGATTTGGCGATTGACCTCGGAACCGCCAACACACTCGTATATGCCAAGGGGAAGGGGATCGTCGTCAATGAGCCTTCCATCGTCGCCATTAACAAGAACAACGGCGAAGTAGAGGCGGTTGGCAAGGAGGCCAAGGAGATGCTGGGGCGCACCCCCGGTAATATCGTGGCTATCCGACCGATGAAGGACGGTGTCATCGCCGACTTCAAGGTAACCGAGCGCATGCTCAACTACTTCATTCAAAAGGCACATGGCCGCAAGATGCTGGTGCATCCCCGGATCGTGATCGGCGTTCCCAGCGAGATCACGCAGGTGGAAAAACGTGCGGTTATCGATTCGGCGTATCGCGCCAAAGCGAGCGAAGTGCATTTGGTGGAACAAGCGATGGTGGCGGCGATCGGCGCCGGCCTACCGGTCTCCGAACCAGGTGGCAACATGGTTGTCGATATCGGAGGCGGTACCACGGACGTGGCTGTGATTTCCCTGGCGGGCATCGTGTATTCGCGTTCTGTTCGCGTGGCAGGGAATGAATTGGATGATGCGATTATTCAGTATCTGAAACGCAAGTACAATTTGCTGGTTGGCGAGCGTACAGCGGAGCAGATCAAGATGCAGGTGGGATCGGCCGATGAATTGGATAAGCCGATCACGATGGAAATCAAGGGACGCAACCTGATCGAAGGCGTGCCCAGAACCATCACGATTGGTGACGAAGAGATTCGAGAAGCGCTGGCCGAAGGCATCTCCACGATCATGAATGCGATCCGGGTGGCTTTGGAGCGCACGCCTCCGGAGCTTTCGGCGGATATTTCAGACCGTGGCATTGTCTTGACCGGCGGCGGTGGCTTAATCAAGAACCTGGACCGGCGGATTCGCAAGGAGACCGGTCTGCCAGTTTCGATCGCGGAAGATCCCCTGGCCTGTGTGGTGTTGGGCATCGGCCGCATGCTCTCCGACTTTAAGCTCTTGCGGCGGATTGCGATTGAATAGGTAGCTGGAGGACGCGGCTGCCCGAAGGTGGCGCAAGGCTATGGACGGTTTTTTAGGCCGGTACCGGAATCTCTCGGTCCTGGTGATTGTTCTTCTCGCGCAGCTTGTCTTGCTGGCCGTGCAGGTAAAGAACAACCAGGATGTACGGTTGATTCGTGTCTGGGCGGTGACGGCTATCACGCCGCTGGCGCGCGTGCTGGAGGGCATTCGAGCCAATACGTTCGGGGTGGCTGGGGAGTACTGGCAGCTTTGGGGTGTGCGCGGCGAAAACAAGGATTTGAAGGCCCAACTGGACAAGTTGAAGCTGGAGAACCAGTTTCTAAAGGAGGAACTGGCCACGGCCAAACGCGTGGAGGCGATGGCTTCGTTTGTGCAGCGCAACCCGTCGAAGACGATTGGGGCGCGCATCATCGGGGCGGGTGCGGGGACGAATTCCAAGGTGGTTTTTATCGATCGCGGTTCCACTTCGGGCGTGATGAAGGGCATGGCGGTCATTACTCCCGATGGCATTGTCGGCAAAGTAACGGCTTCTTATCCCACGGGTTCGCAGGTGGTTCTGATTACCGACCCCACTTTCGCTTGTGGCGTGCTTTCCGACAAGACACGCATCCACGGTACGGCTAAGGGGCAGGGTAACAATCAGCTCCTGGTCGACTACATTCAGAACGAGCAAACGGTTGAGGTCGGGGAGATTTTCTACACCTCTGGCGACGACCGGATCTTCCCCAAAGGCTTACCTGTGGGCCCGGTTCGAGTCTCGAAGCAGGGCAAGTTCTTTAAGGAAATCTACGTAGCGCCAGCCGCGTTTGACAAAGGGCTGGAGGAGGTTCTGGTGGTTTTGGAGGGGGTGCACCAACAAATTCCCGATCCTTCGCTGTTGACCGTAGGCGGCCCGGAAACGAAACTTCTGCCGCCGCCTCCTCCCGAAGCAGGTGCTGCAGCGCCCGCCGATCCTGCCGCGGCAGACCCCGCGACGGGGCAACCCAAGCGGACCGCCATTACCGACGCGGACAAGTTGATTGATCGCTACAAGGCACTCGGGGAACAGCAGGGCGTGAGCTATGGCAATGGCGGCAAGATTCCAAACTTCAACGCGCCGGTAGCGCCTCGCCCCGCAGCGGCAAAGCCCACGGCGGGGGCAGCGGGGGACCGTCCTCTTGACGCTCCGCCTACTTCCACAACGAATGTTCCGGCTTTGCCCAAGCCGTCCAGCCCGGTGCCCGCTAATCCAACTCCGGCAACCCAAACGCCAACATCCATACCGCCACAAGAGCCCGCGAGAGAGGAGAACCTTCGTGGCGTCTTCTGATTTCACGGATTCCAATTTCCTGGACGGTCGGCGGCGCAAGAGTCAGTCTTCATTCCGCCCCATCGTCTTCTTCCTCATTCCGCTGCTATCGGTCTTGCTTGACGTGTTCCTCCCGCGCTTCATTGAGCGTTCGCGGATCCTGGAATTTCCCTTGCTGGTTACGATCTACTTTGCGCTCATGAAGCGCCAACCCATTGCAGGCGTGGCCATCGGCGCAACCATCGGACTTATGCAAGACTCACTCTCGCAACAGCCGCTCGGCATGTTTGGGATCGTAAAGACCCTGGTCGGCTACTTCTCGGCCAGCGTCAGTCTGCGCTTCGATGTGAACAATCCAGCGCTCCGCTTCATCCTTTGCGTCTTCTTCTTCCTCTTTCATCAATTCTTCTATTGGGTCATGGTGCGCGCGCTGTTGGGCTTGGCGCCGAGCATCGATATTGCCGACGAAGTTGTGCGTGCTCTCTTTAACTCCGCCGTGGCCCTGCCGCTTTTCTGGCTCTTGGATAAACTCAGAGAGGAAAGCATCGGCTAGTATTACCGTGTTTCTCACACCCGGTCGCGCGCGCAGAGAAGACTACCAGGAACGGCTAACGCTGTTGCGGGATGAGGGGAAGTTTGCCCAAGGCAAGATCGCCATCCTACAGTATTTGGCCGCCGGAGTCTTCATCTTTCTGGTCGGTGGCTACTGGAATCTGCAGATCCAGAATGAGGATTTGTATTCGCTCAAAGCTGAACGCAATCGCATCAAGAATTTTCCGATTCCTGCCCCACGCGGAAAGATCCTCGATCGCGAGGGCCGCGTCATCGTCGACAACCACTCCAGCTTTAGCGCACTGATCAGCCGCGAAACGCTAAAAGAAGAGCATCTGGCTCCCATTGCCGACGGGCTGAACATGGACTATGAGGAATTGCTCGCTCGCCTAAAACGCTTCCGGACGCGCCCGAAGTATGAGGCGATGGTGTTGAAACAGGATCTGACGCCTTCCGACATCGCCTTCGTCGAGTCGCATCGCGATCCCGATACCTACCCCGAGCTTGAACTCATCCACACCGAACGCCGCGTCTATCCCGCGAATGGCTTTGCCGCCCACATGCTCGGCTATGTCGGCGAAATCAGCGAAGGCGAACTAAATCAGGCGGACTTTGCGAAGTACCAGCAAGGCGATCTGGTCGGCAAGACGGGCTTGGAGCGTCAATACAACGATGTTTTGACCGGCGTGGACGGGCAGCGTCAAGTGCTGGTAAACAACAAGGGCGAAGAGCGCCGGGTCCTTGGCTTTAAGGCCGCCGTTCCGGGCCAATCGATTCAGACGACCATCGACCTCGACTTGCAAACGGTTATGGAACTCGCCATGGAGGGCAGGCGGGGTGGGGCGATCGCGATGGATCCGCGCAATGGAGAAGTGCTCGCCATGACCTCCAAGCCTTCTTTCGATCTCGGGCGTCTGGCCTCGCGGGAACGGTCAAAGGAGTGGCGCGAAATTTTCAATAATCCCGAAAAGCCACTGCTCAATCGAGCGATTCAAGCGCAGCTCGCGCCGGGTAGCACCTTTAAGCCATTCGTCGCACTAGCCGCTTTGGAATCCGGCATGATCGACGGCGACACAACTTTCGGCTGTGGAGGTGGGTTGAATTTCTTTGGCCGCTACTTCCATTGCCACAATAAGCGCGGTCACGGAACCACAAACCTGCGACGAGGCATCGCCCAAAGCTGTGACGTTTACTTTTACCAGGTAGGCAATCGCATCGGCATCGATCAGATCGCGAAGTATGCCGAGTTCGCCGGCTTCGGCTCGAAAACTGGAATCGATCTTCCCGCTGAAGCGGAGGGCACTCTCCCCTCCTCGCGTTGGAAGATTCGCGCGCTGCGCGAGAAGTGGTATGGCGGAGACACGATCAGCGTTGCGATCGGGCAAGGCTACTTGACTGCCACGCCCGTGCAGCTTGCAGTGGGCATGAGCGGATTGGTCATGGGCGGAGTTTGGCACACGCCTCACATATTCAAGGGGGACGCCCCGGCGAAGCCCGCACGCAAGGCCGACCTCGATCTCGACCATGTGCGCCTGGTCATGGATGGAGTTTGCGATGTGGTGAACGGCGGTGGAACGGCGGGTAAGGCGCGATTGCCGAACGGTGAATTCTGCGGCAAGACGGGCACCGCACAGATCGCATCGAACGAGTATCAAAAGGCCAAGGGTATTCGCCTGAAGGACAATGCCTGGTTTATCGCCTTCGCACCCCGCGTGAATCCTGAAATCGTGGTCTCGGTCTTATGGGAAGAAGGGGAACACGGGCCCGACGCGGGGTTGATCGCCCGCGATGTCGTGAAGGCCTTCTTCGATAAAAAGGCTCGCAAGGAACTTTCGCAGACGCCCGCTGAAGGCGTCAGCGCAAAATTAGTGAAGACGAGTGAGGAAGCCGCACAATGATGGAATCGCGCAGCTTTCGCGATATCGATTGGACACTACTCGTCATTACGTTGATCTTATGCGGCGTTGGCATTTTGCAGATCTACTCCGCCACGCAGTACGACGAGAGCAGCAGCTTGTGGTGGAAGCAGATCCTATTTGTCATGGCAGGTTTGGTTGTGTTCTATCTGGTCAGCCAAATCGACTATCACTCGCTTTTGGGGCATGCCCCTTTTCTCTTCACGGTCTTTACGGCGATATTGTTTTTCTTGTTGATCTTGAGCCGTGTAGTGTTGGGAGCCAAACGTTGGATCTCGCTCGGTGGCGGCTTTAAGTTGCAGCCCTCCGAATTCATGAAGTTCGTCCTGATCCTCTTCGTCGCGCGGTTCATTTCCGAGTTGAAATCGGATTCGCTCGACGGGCGGGACTTGTTGAAGTTGCTGGGAATGGTGTTGGTTCCCTTTGCCCTGGTGAACCTGCAACCGGACTTGGGCACTTCGTTGTGTTACTTGCCCATCCTGGCGGTGGGCCTTCTACTGGCGGGCGTGACCAAGCAGCAAGCGGTCACCATGGTGGTCATTCTCATGTTGATAGTACCCGCCGGTTGGTTCGCGCTGAAGGACTACCAAAAAGCGCGTATCACGAGCTTTCTCGATCCCACGACGGATCCGCAAGGCTCTGGCTATCAGGTTCTGCAGTCGAAAATCGCGGTGGGCTCCGGAGGTATGTGGGGAGCGGGCGTGACGCGCGGCATGCAGATCCAATTGCAGTTCCTGCCCTTTGCGCATACGGACTTTATTTTCGCCGCCTTCGCCGAAGAACATGGCTTCGTCGGAGTCGTCACCGTACTTGCGCTATATTTCCTGTTATTGATGCAGATCCTGCAAAATGCTCAAACCGCTCCAGACCGGGCGGGTACGGCTATATGCATGGGCGTTGGCGGAGTTCTGCTCTTCCATGTATTGGAGAATATAGGTATGGTTGCTGGCTTGATGCCGGTGGCCGGAATTCCGCTACCTCTGATGAGCTATGGCGGATCGAACATACTTTCTGTTTTTTTGATGCTGGGCCTTGTGAACAATGTCAGGCTCCGGCGGTTTTTGCAATAAAGATTTAGATGGCTCTCTTGGAAGGAATCGAGGCCACACCCGTTTCGACGGTTCGAATGATTGACGCAGTCAAGGGAAGCGGCCTAACGCCGCGGTGGAGAGGTAATACGACGAAAGAGCCGGTCCAGAAGCCGGCCATGCGCCTCCCCGGCAAGGCCTTCCTGGATCGAAGGTTTTTAGCGATGCTCGCCTGCTGCGTTGCAATGAGAACTCGATGAGAATTCGATGAAAAATGCGCCCCGCGTGGCGCAAGTGTGAGTCCTAGGCCGATAGAGAGCTTCTCTCGAGGAGAAGCCGAATGGCAAAAGAATTAGTGATTTCCGGTGGCCAGCACGAAACGCGCGTGGCCCTGCTGGAAGACGATCAGCTGGTCGAAATTTACTTCCAGCGCGCAAATGAATATTCCCTGGCTGGATCGATCCACAAAGGCCGCGTCACGCGCGTGCTACCGGGCATGCAGTCCGCGTTTGTGGACTTGGGTTTGGAACGGGATACCTTCCTCTATGTTTCGGACTTCTTCGAAGAGAACGAAGAGTTTGAGAAAGTCGGCGAGCAGCGGGAAGCGCGCCGTGCCGCCGAAGGGCGCGGTGAGGTACGAGGCGAAGGTCGCGGGCGCGAAGATCGAAATCGCGACGACGACGGTGGCCGCCGTGGCCGCGGCCGCGGGCGGGATCGAGGCCGCCGTGGGGGCCGTTCCCAAGAAGCTCCTGGTGAATTGCGGCGTGGCGAAGCGGAAGCCACGGAGGCAAACGAGCCGCTTCTCGCCGAATCTTTGGCACCAGAAGTGGAAGTGCTCAGCGAACTTGAAACGCCTGTCTTGGATTCTCCCAGCGGAACGCTAACGGGCGAAGGCCGTGGCCGCCGGCGCCGCCGTGGCCGCGGGCCCAAGGGTGGTAACTTCCCGGAGAGCAAGTATGCCGACCCGGCCGAAGCCGCAAGCGAAGATGTCCCCGTCGAGGCCGATGATTTGGAGGTGGACGCCGAACCGGAGATCATTCTGCTTCCCGGCGAAAAGCTGAGCAAGCGAAAGGCTCGCGTGGAAGAGGCCGTCGCGGTGCCACCCGCGGAGGAACCCGAAGAAGCGGACGACGAAGAAGAAGAGGAAGAAGTAGTGGCTGCGCCGGAAATCGTTGTGGCCGAACACCAAGTCGTAACCGAATCCAAAATCACTCCCGTTCACGTGATCAGCTCGGAGACGTTGAAGGCGGAAGAAGAGGCCGCGGTCCTGGAAGAGGTAAAAGAGCATTTGGCCGAGATAGAGCGCGAGAACGAAGAAATGCGCGATTTCGAAGAAGCGGAGCGCATCGGCTTGGACGAAGACGAAGAAGACAGCGAAGAAGAAGCCGACGAGTCTGCCGAAGGCGCGGACGATCCCGAAGCGCCCAACGACGGCGATCCATTGGAAGTGCGCGCCGAAGAAGGCGAAGCGCTCGAAGCGGAAGCCAGCGCCGCAGCCGGGGAGGAAGAAGAGTCCTCCGAAGGCGAGGAAGATTCCTCATCCGTCGTGTTACCCGCTCTCGGTTACTCCGCGCATTTGCAAAATCGCGGAGAGAGAGGAGAGCGGGGTGGCCGTCGCCGCCGTCGTGGCCGCGGACGCGACCGGGAAGCAGTTGCTGGCGCGGCGCCCGCCGAAGAATCGGAAGTCTTGGCCGAAGACTCAGCGGAGCCCGAAGTACAGGAAGCAGTCGCGGGTGATGGTCTCCTGCCCGGCGAGAAGCGCGCCGAAAGGCGTGAGAGCACCCGCGAAGGAAGCCGTGAAGCAAGCCGCGAAGGCGGTCGCGAGGGGCGTCGTGATGGACGCCGTGACGACCGTCGCGAAGATCGTAGGGACAGAGACAGAGGCGAGCGGCCCGAACGCCGAGCCCTCCCCTCCATCACAGATTTACTAAAGGAAGGCCAGGAAGTCCTGGTCCAAATCGCCAAAGAGCCGCTCGGACAAAAGGGCGCGCGCATCACCTCGCACATCGCCTTGCCGGGCCGCTATTGCGTCTACATGCCGACCGTCGAGCACACCGGCGTCTCGCGCAAGATCGGCAGCGACGAGGAACGCGCTCGCTTGAAGCGCATCCTGCAATCCCGCCGCGACTCCATTCCGGGTGGCTTCATCATCCGTACCGCCGGCGAAGGCCGCGCCGAGGCCGACATCCTGGCCGACATGGAGTTCCTCCACAACCTCTGGCTCGACATCCGCCGCAAGGCCGAAAGCAAACCCGCCCCCGCGTTGATTTATCACGACCTCGAAATCGTCGAGCGCGTTCTGCGCGATCAGGTGGGTCCCGACTTCAAGTCGATCTGGGTGGACAGCGAAGAGATTTACGAGAGTGTTTTGCGCTTCCTCGAACGCTTCCAGCCTGCGATGGTTTCGCGCGTGCGCATGTACACTCGCCAAGCGCCGATATTCGAAAGCTTCGGCATCACCGCCGAACTGGAGAAGGCGCTACGTCCAAAGGTTTGGCTGAAGTCCGGCGGCTACATCGTCATCAATCAGACCGAGGCACTCGTCGCCATCGACATCAACACCGGCAAGTACGTGGGCCGCAGCAACAAGCTCGAAGACACGATCGTGAAGACGAACGTCGAAGCCGTGAAGGAGATCGTGCGTCAGGTTCGCCTGCGCGACTTGGGCGGCATCATCGTAATCGACTTTATCGACATGGACGAACGCAAGAATCGCTTGCGCGTCATGCAAGCGCTCGAAGAAGCGATGCGCACGGATCGTGCGCCGTACAAGATTCTGCAGTTCAACGATTTCGGGCTCGTGGCAATTACGCGCAAGCGCGTGAAGCAGTCCTTGGAGCGCACCTTGTGTGCGCCCTGCCCTTATTGCGAAGGTTCGGGCTACGTCAAGAGTGTAAATACGATCATTGGCGAGATCCTCACGGAAGCGAAGAAACTCGCGCCCGCGATCGAGGACGCCAAGGACGTTATGCTCCGCGTCAATCCGGAAGTAGCCAAGATCTACAAGTCCACTGAAAACCATCACCACGAAGAACTGGAAGAAATTCTCGGCCGGCCGGTCATGATCGTTTCCGATCCGCTGATCCACCAAGAGAAGTTCGATCTGGCATAGGCGTCGGCCGCGAGATAAGCCAATGCGCAATTGCGCCACATTGCTAGCCATTTGCATCCTGGGCACGGCGATCGCCGCCGCCCAGGATTTTTCCGTTTACCCGGACCTCATCGTTCTGGCGGAAAAAGAGGGCGCGGATTTGGGTTGCGAGCCCGTACCCGATGCGCGCGGCCTCGAAGTCCTCTCTCCCGTGCTGCCTCGCGGCGGTCATCTCACCCTGGTGCTTGTCGTTCGTGCGAAGCCCGGAACGGGCTTCGCGGTAGACGTTGGTTTGAACCCGAAGGAGAGGACCCCGCTTCGACTGTTCCGTTTCTTCCCTGGCATGCGCTACGCGAACTCCTCATTCGCCCAACCGCTCCAGGAAGCCCCCTTGCCGCTGCGGGGCCGCATCGGAGAAGGGCAGCGCTGCGCGATCTTCTTACTAGACGTAGCGGCCAATCGGGACGCTCCTTTGGAGCGCGTGAAGGTAGAGCCTGCCGCTTGGCTGGAAGGCGCCAACGCTGACACAGGCTGGTCCCGCTATCCACTGGAAGTGCGCATCGGTGAGGCGCGCTCGGACCGCGAGACTGGTTTGGAAGAATGCGATGCGCCGTTGGAAAGCGTGGCGCGCGCCGCTTACCTGGGCGCGGAAAAGGGCTGCCGGCCGGTTCAGCTATCCTGCAAAGCCACCATGGAAGCCACGGTAGGCTCTTTGCTCACACGTCAGTTGAATAGCGACTTTCCGATTCCCGCAGACCGCCCTGCCTGTTCGGAAATCGACGCCCAAGAGCCCCTGCTGCCCGCTCTCCTAAAAGCGCGCGCAAAAGCGGCCAGAGGACGCTAATCCGCCATTGCTCTGCTAAACTAGAGGTTTCGCCTTCGGAGAGATGGCCGAGTGGTTTAAGGCGCACGCTTGGAAAGCGTGTATACGGGAAACCGTATCTAGGGTTCGAATCCCTATCTCTCCGCCACCCAACTTCATTTCTTCTTTTTCTGCTTTTCTTCCCCTTCGTCTTTCCCCCGGTCCAAGCCAAACTTCACGTCGTCCTTCGCGCCTGTCACTGCGATACGCAGGAAGGTACCCGCGCCGTTCTTACTGAAGAAGGGGTCGACTGGCTTCAAAACAAACTTCTTCCATCCGCCAAATGTCTCGCTCACCTTGGCCTCCAAGCGTAAACTGCCGCGCAGGTCGATCACGCTGCCCTCGGTTTCAAAGTCTCCATGCAGCCGCACCATCGCCCCAGGCACGTTGAAAGTAACGGGATTGAAGTGGATCTTGCCGTTATCCATCGTGAAGACGCCCCGGAACTTGGCCGGAACGTTTTCAATTGTAGGATCTTTCGGTTTGCCTTGGCCCTTCTTGGAGAGCGTGTCGATCTTGTCTTGCACGGCGCTCGACGTGAAGTTTGCCTCGTCCACCGTAAACTCTCCCGCGAGATGGATCTTCTTCTCCACGGGCACGTCCCCGGGGGGCAAATCCAACTTTGCCTTCAGGTTGATCTTACCGTCGAGGAACTTATTCTTACCCTTCATGGCGAGTTCAATGATGTCCTCAATGTCGCCGTTCTGCACCGCCACATCTAGGCGAATCGAGCGCCCCTTGCGCCCTTCAATGTGGACGATCTCCCCTTGGGCGCTAATCGGCGTTTTGTCCAGAGTGGCGCGCACCGGCTTCAAGTAGACGTCGCCATCTGTGCCGTCCACCAGCGCGTTGTACTTCACCTTCAGCGGCACTAGGTTGCCGCTCAGCGTCAAGCTGAAATCCGGAACGCTGCAATCGCCCTCGGCGTGAATCTCTTCCACTACGCCGCTGAACTTTCCCGTGGAACTCAACGTGCCCGCGATCCCCTTGAAGATTCCCAAATCCGCTTTCTCGAACTTGTAAACTCCTTCCAGCGGACTCCGCCGTGGATCCTCCTTTACCCAAGGCCCGAAATAGCCGCTCGAAATAATCAAGCCGGGAGGCTTCGGATTCTTTAACTCCGTCGTGTATGCCAGCGGCTTCCCCGCGCCTTGCGAAGTGAGCGTCAGCCTGTACAACTCAAATTCCAATGGAAGCTTCTTTGGATTCTTCGGTAGGATTTGAAAGAAAGCGCCGTCCGCCACGACCTTCTGGATTACCACGCCCGGATCGTCCTTCTTTGGATCCACGCCTGGCTGCAACCCGGGATCGACATCCGGTTTCTTGATCTCAGCTAAGCTCTTGTCTTCCTCACCCTTTTTCGCCGGGCTCGCGCTGGGCCTTTCTCCCTTGGGCGGCATCGTAATGCGCAAGCCCTCCAGCGTCACCAACTGAATGATCTTCGGCCCCTCAAAAAGGCTGCCCAAATCAACGTCAAACGTCACGCGCCGAAACTCGATCATAGGCGGAATGTCGGTTCTCCGTTTCCAATGCAGCTTGAAGTTCTCACCCCAGACCTTCAATATCCTGCCCTTGGCGCCTGTCCGCCAGACTTCCCATGGCGATAAAGCCGGCACCTGAAAATCGAGCCTACCCACATCGACGCTCGAGTCGAAGCGATTTTCGAGATACTCGATCAATTGCTTCCGCGCCATTGGTTCCCATTGCGCGGATAAATCTTTCGCTTGCTTATATCCGTAGAAGGCGGCTCCGCCGAGGAGCACTAAAATTACGCCCAAAGCAATAAGCCACTTCTTCATGGCTTAAGTGTAGCGGGCTTAATTAACGGTCTCTGTCGGTAATAATGGCCGCAATTGCAATCAGAGCCTTACGATATGCGGAATCCGGAAAGCCCTCGATGATTTGCCGCGCCCGGTCCGTGAAGAACTTCGCCCGTTCGAGCGCCCTTTCCACGCCGCCATACTTTTCAATGATCTCCAGCACATTCGAAAACTGCACCCGCTCGTAACTGCGGTCCTTGAGTACCGTTTCGATAAGACGAGTTTCTTCCCGCGTCGTTTCCGTGAGCGCATAAAGCAAAGGAAGCGTCACCTTGCCTTCCGCCAAATCGTTCCCCACCGGCTTGCCAAGGATCGTCTCCTTTGATGTGAAATCGAGAATATCGTCGATCATCTGAAACGCGATGCCCAGGTTCCACGCAAACTCACCCAGCCGCGCGCACTTCACATCGTCCGCCCCGCCCGCCATCGCGCCCAAGCGGCAGCAGGTAGCGAAGAGGCTCGCCGTCTTACGGTCCACGAGCTCCATATAGTCGGCCTCGGAGATATCGATCCTGCCGAGCCGCTCCAATTGCAACAACTCGCCTTCCACCAGCAACTGCGTCAAGCCGATCAGCGTATCCAATAGATCGAAATTGCGCTGCCGCATCGAAATCTGAAAGGCTTGCATGTAAAGCCAGTCGCCCGCCAACACGCTTGCCTGATTGCCCCAGATCGCATTCACGCTCGGCCTTCCGCGGCGCGTCTTCGCTTCATCGATCACGTCGTCGTGCACGAGTGTCGCCGTGTGAATCATCTCCACCACGGCGGCCAGTTCAATAGCGTCCTTGGTGGTTGCTTCCTCGGAGGAGACCAGGCGGCTGCTGAGCAGCAGCAGGATGGGCCGCAATCGCTTTCCCCCAGCCGATTGCATGTGATGAGAGATCGTGTTGATGGCCGCCACCGACCCAACGCTTTCCAACCCGATAACTTCTTCGACACGCTTCAAATCGTCGCGAACGAGATCCGAGATCTCCTTCATCGAAATAGCGTCTTTCAACCCCTTCATGCCAATTGCTCCAGTTTAGCTTGCCGGAAGAGGCGGTCGAAATTTCCGGTAGTCGCCGTGTCGAGATCCGAAATCGAGAGGTCCTTCAACTCTGCGACTTTCCCGGCGATCTGCAAGACAAAGCTCGGCTCGTTCCGCTTGCCCCGATGCGGTACGGGGGCCAGGTAGGGAGCGTCCGTTTCCAGCAAAATTCGCTCCAGCGGCAGCAAGCGGACTGCCTCGCGCAAACTCTCGGCCTTCGGATATGTGACCACGCCGCCAAGTCCGCAATGGAATCCCAGATCCAGCGCCTCTTCCGCTTGCGCCGGTCCTTCGGTAAAGCAATGAAACACACCGCCCAACGCCGCGTCCCACTCTTCACGCAACAACCGCGCCGTATCGGCCCAAGCCTCGCGAGTGTGGATCACAACAGGCATCCGAATCTCTCTAGCAATTCTTAGATGACGGCGGAATACCTCAAGCTGCACTTCGCGCGGCGAAAAGTTGTAGTGGTAGTCGAGGCCGATTTCTCCGATCGCGACCACTTTGTCGTGCCGCGCCAACTCGCGTATCTCGTCATAAGTCTCCTCGCGAACTGCGCTGGCATTGTGCGGATGCACTCCCACTGTGGCCAGGAAGGCCGGATGCAACTGGCACATGCGAAGGCCCGCCTCCAGATCCGGAGGCCCCTCGCCCGTACCGATGGCGAGCATCGTAGAGACCCCCGCCGCCAGCGCGCGCTCAATGGCCGCCATCCGGTCGGCGTCAAACTGCTTGCCATCCAAATGGCAGTGACTATCGATCACTTCAGGCGCGCCCCGACCGGCACGTCCTCAAGGAAACCCGCCAGCACCGGCGAACCACCTTCCAAGCTGGCCGCGACAATCATGCCTTGGCTTTCGATGCCTTTCAACTTACGCGGCGCAAGATTGGCGACAATGGCCACCTTGCGTCCGATCAGCGTCGCGGGATCGTAAGCCTTCGCGATGCCGGCGACGATAGTCCTCGGCCCCGTGGGTTCACCAATGTCGATCTTCAGATGCAGCAGCTTGTCGGCGCCCTTCACGGCTTCCGCGGAAAGCACCTTCCCTACGCGTAAATCCACCTTTACGAAATCGTCGATCGAAATCGTCTCCGCGATGGGGCTGATGGGCGAGCTCTCTTCCACCTTGGGCTCCGGCGCCTTGCCCACCAGCGCGGCTTGGCGTTCATACTCCGCCGCTTCAAGCTCCTTCATCTTCTCAATCGCCGCCTTGGCTTCCATGCGCGGGAAGAGCGGCGAGACCTCGCCGATCACATGGCCTTCTGGCGTCTTGCCCCAGGTCAAATCGCCCATGCGAACCAAGCCCAATTCCGTATAACCTAATTGGCTCCAGATCTTCGCCGCGCTTTCCGGCAGTACCGGGCTCACCAGCGCGGTGATGATGCGTAGACTCTCGAAGCAGTTGTAGAGAACCTCGTCCAATCGCGCCTGCGCTTCTCGCGATGCATCTTTGGCAAGCTTCCAAGGAGCATTCTCGACGATGTACTTGTCCAACTCCCCGATCCAGCGCCAGATTGATTCAAGACCGCGATGAAACTCAAAGGCCTCAAACTGAGCCATTGCGGTCTGCACGGTTTCTCCACCTAAGCCGGCCAGCGAAGGCGTAGGGATCTTCCCTTCGCGATACTGCTTCAGCATGGACAGCGTGCGGCTCACCAGATTGCCGAGACCGTTGGCGAGGTCCGCGTTGTAACGCGCCACCAACGCGTCATAGCTGAAGTTGCCATCCTGTCCAAAGGGAATCTCCCTCAATAGGAAGTAGCGCAGCGCATCGAAGCCCATCACTTGCTGAATGGGCGTGGCGCGTACGATGTTGCCGCGGCTC
>VFQP010001077.1_pt1 | contig 40532 bp, 40 predicted proteins | sample 3512351 | NCBI WGS metagenome assembly VFQP01 (sample SAMN10412372, study PRJNA504923) | tailings metagenome | isolation source: Relicate 1 Philex TSF1 revegetated site | place: Philippines: Tuba, Benguet | collected 2017-08-29
TCGCCTATGCGCGGTCGCTCGCCCTGCGCAACCAGACCCTCCTGCCCTGGGAGGTCCAGCAGGATCGCCGGTCGCTCAGCGCCTGGATCGAGGCGCAGGCCCAGCTGAAGCCGGTATCCGAAATGGACCGGCTGCCTACGTCAAAGCAGGTGGCCTTCGCGGAGAAACTCGCTCGGATCAAACGGCGCGCCGTCCCGGACGAATGCTTCCGCGACAAGGGGCTGATGTCGAAGTGGATCGACGGGAACAGATGACCACTACGAGTCGTCGGCTTGCTTGATACCGTAAAGACCAGCAGGGAAGTCTTTCCGTCGACGAAAAGCAGCACGCAACGCCTCGGTCGGTGAAGCCGGGGAATCCAAAGCATCAAAGAACGCCTGATAGTCGCGTGGCTTCAAGTTAGTGATGTCGTGGTTGTTGCTGTCAGGTGCTTTCATTTCTCAAGCCATCCAAGGGCGCCCACAATCTGACCGGTCAACCAACAGCCGTAATCGAGTAGTGCGGTGTCCCATCCCACACAAGATCCCAAGACGCGCCCGGCCGCACGTTCTGGATCGCGTGAGGCTCGAAGCAGACGAGGCAATTCCCGCCCGGTGCAGGAGCACGGACCGAAGGGTAGATCAGACCGCGGGATCCCGCTCGACGCAGATGTTGGGCGAGGCTCTGGCCCTCGGGATATCCGACAGCCGGATCGGGATGCAGCGCGGGATGGCCCACCTCGTCGGTCATGTCGTCGAAGACACCGATGAAATCCGCCAGCAATTCCACATAGCGGGCGCTGTCATGGAAGCTCCCGGTAAAGCCGAGTTCGCGCGTGCGGTGCCAGGCCACTTCGCTGACGGACACCATCACGTCCCATGCGCAATACCACGCGCCGCGCTCCTCGGTGTTGAAGCGGTTTCCGCCAGCGCGGGTATAGGTGAAGGCCGCGTTGACATGACTGTCGCCATAGATGCGCAGATCTCGGCTGCGGCGCTGCCAGGCCAGCTCGCGCGGGTCCAGATGCGGGTTGCGGCCACGTTCCGCCAGAAGACGGCCGCTGGTCAGGCCCTCGATCTCCGCCAGGATCTCCATTTCGTCATCGGTATCGACGAGACCCCGCAAGGACGGTGGCTTGTGGTAGGTGGCTGGCAGGAGACGAACGAGACCACGATCGGAAACCTCGGTCTGCTTCATGCCCCACCACGCAACGCATCAAGATAGGTCCGCACCGCGAGGATCTGCGGCAAGCCCCCGTCGATGGCGGTGTCAAGCGGACGGCTGCCCCCAAACAGCGGGCCGGTGTTCGGGCGGGTGAACCAGCTTCGCGCGAGCGGCTCGGAGAAGTAGAGTTCGAGCGACTTGTAGATGCCGATCACCGCGCTCAGCCGCAGCAACTGATCCTTGGTCAGCTCCCCCGCGAAATCCGGCTTCTTGGCGCGCTTCCATGTGCTCTCCGACATATCGGCAAGGCCTGCCGCTTCCTTGAGGCTGAGACCCCAGGCATCGACCACGCGCGCGTAGGCCTTCAACGCGACGGCGTTGATCTGTGCAGGTTCCCGGATTGTCTCAGCAACATACATGGCACCCTCCATTGGTCTGAATATAGATCATATGGCCCCCATGTAAAGATCAAATGAACCAAACGCGCTCTCACCCGAACCGCCGCCCGGCTTCCGTGAAAGTATACTCGTTGACGATGATCCCCTCCTCTATGGCCTCGTCCGAGGTCAGGTGGTCGTATTCAGCCTCAAGCTGGCGGTAGAGCCAGCGGGCCAGATCAAGCAGCGCCTCGGTCACGATCTCCTCTGCGTCTTCGGTCGGCGGCTGCCAGGTCGGGCTGTCGCGCGTGACGTCGATCGACATGGTGTATTCGTGATAGTAGCGGCCCCGATGGCTGACCTCGGCGGCGAGCTGGTAGAAGTTCCGGCGCTGGATGGCCTGCAGCCGGTCCGCGATGCCATGCAGCGTCGCGTCGGTCGGGGCGTAGTCCCGAATACGCGCGGCCGCGCCCTTGGCGTGGTTGAGGTAGCCCTCGAACGACGCTCCGTCGCCCTGGCTCCAGAACCCGGAGAACCAGATACAGGGTTTCTGCCTCGTCCCCCCTCCCATCAGGCGGACGGGCGTGGTCTTCAGGCAGATGCCGAGGGTCTCGCAGACCCGCCGGAAATCCTCATAGACCGCGTCCCACCAATCGTCGTAAGGGCCAAGCTCGCGATTCCAGCTGCGCGCCTTTTCCTTGGCCGCATCCGAGAGTTCGGGGAACTGGTAGACGGTGGTGCAGATGATCTCAGGCATGGGGGTCCTCCCCGTTGACCGCGGCGGCCAGCCATTCCTGACTGCTGGTCCAGCCGATGGATTTGCGGGTACCGAGATCGATGACATGCGCGCCGCCGCCGAAGGCGTCGAGGCGAGGCCGGGAGCAGGTCAGGGCGTACTGAAACCCCCAGAGGCCGGTGAGATCGAGCTCTGCTGCAAGGCGCAGAACGAAACGGATGACAGCTTCGACATCGCCGTGCTCGTCGTCATGGATCCAGAGGGTGCTGCCCTCGGGCGCGTCCTGGCGCGCGAGATCAAAGCCCGCGACCTCAGGGTCGTCGGCGTCCTGATCCGCGGAGCGCAAGCTCTGGAAAAGCGCGAGCGCACGGGCAGCCTTGTCGGGTGTGCCAACATCGAGCAGGCATGAAAAGTGGGTGAAGTAATCCGCCATGGGGACCTCCTGAATGGGGAAGACCCGACCGAGAGGCCGGGCACTCGATTGGGATGAAGGGGTGGTTGGGGGCGATCAGCCTGTGGAACTGTCGCCCGCCGCCTGTCGCGCGACATGCGCGCAGAGCATCTGCCAGTAGAAGCGCTTGCGCGCGGCCCGGAAGCCGCGAACCGCGCGCGTGTCGGGGTGCAGCGCCCGGACAGCTGCCCGCAGGACCGTATAGGGCGACGCCGTCGCCGGCAGGCCGAGGCGCTGATAGGCCGGGTCGGTCATCTCAGCTGACCTCGACCACGGGAGACGCAAGATGCGGATCGACCAGCGCCTCGATCCGCTCGGCCCGACCCATCCAGGGCTCGGGCCGGATGGCCTTCACCCAGTCGGCAAAGCTCGGGATGAAGCCGAGGTCTTCCTTCACATGCTGCTCGCCAACCCAGCGGGTCGGAATGATGCGCCCGGTCGAGAGCGTGAGGGTCGGGCCGAAAATCGTCTCGGCCATGAATATGCCCTCGGCATGGTGGCGCAGCGCCCGGTGCCGAAAGTCGGCCGTGATCTCCTTGCTCTGGTCGATTATGTGGACAGCATGCCGACGGTGCCGCTTTGCCCTATGCTGGCTGTTACGATCCGCAGAATCACCGAGGCGCAGATGTTCAAACTGATAAGCGCCGACGGCGGCGCAACCATTCTTGTGACCGATATGGACGGCAACGCAGTCGAGCCGATCTGCAATTTTGTCGGCTACCTGGGGGCGAAGGCGTATTCGCCGAACACCGCCCTCGCCTATGCACGCGACCTCATTCATCTCTGGACCTTTCTCTCAACCCAAGGAATTCACTGGACCTCCTTCTCCCCCGAACTCTCGGCCGCATTCCTCGAGTACCTCCGGTTGGTAAACGCCAACCGCAAGCGCCGGGATACTTCGATCAGACTGGTGGTGAGCGAGGGGGCTGCCGTTCGGCAGGGCCTTTCAGCCGCCACGATCAATCGCATCCTCGTGGCGGTCGACGCCTTCTTTCGCTGGGCGATTTTCACAGGAGCGTTCAGCGGGCCAAACCCCATAGTCAGAAGGCAGGATCGGACTTCCTGGCGAGTGAGCGACCGCAACAAACCTTTTCTGGCAGGTATTTCGCGGCATAAGCCTGAGATCAGAGAATTGCGCCTGAAAACGGTGCAGCGGCTCCCCCGACCGATGAGCCAACATCAGGTTGAAAGCTTATTGGCCGCCACCCGCAATCTCCGCGACCGCAGCATGATCTTGCTCATGTTGAATGGTGGGCTGCGCCCGGGGGAGGTTCTTGGATTGCAGCTGACAGATATAGGCTACGGGCGTCGTCGCATCTTTGTCCGCTGCCGCGACGATCATCCAAAGGGTGTGCGATCGAAGTCCCGCGTAGAGCGCGTAGTCGATTTGCACGATGGCGAGACCCTGGAAATACTGAACACATACGTCATGCATGAACGGCCGCACGATGCCAAAGCGCCGTTCGTTTTCCTCGTAGGCGGGGGAGGCGCAAATCGTAGGGACCCATTGTCCTATTCTGCGCTGGCCCGTCTGTTTGCCCGTGCCTGCGACCGCGCCGGAATCCGAGAACAGTGGATGACGCCCCACGCACTCCGCCACACCCACGCGACCCGCATGTGGGAGGCGGGGATGCGAGAGCTGACCCTGCAAAAGCGCTTGGGCCACGCTTCCCCGGAATCGACGAGGATTTATACGAGGGTCTCCGATGCCGTGGTCGTGGCGGAATACCGGCAAGCCCTCGGTCTTGATCGCCCGGCCCGGGGTGAAGGGGGAGATCAGTCGTGAAGCCGCCCTCTCCTATAACCGAGACCGGTCATCCCCGCCCTTTCAAGCATGCGGACGAAGCTGACTATGCGGCATTTCTGGCGCGCATTCCGATGGACGACAGTTTTCGGCGCCAACGGCTGCTTTACCGATCTAGGTTTGTCGACAGCTGGCCGGATATCAACGAATGGTTCTCCGCCCCCCTGCCGATCAGGATTGGCCGCCTCGGTGGCGACACGCAAGCACACCCGACTTATCCGGTCAGTTTTCGGGCGCGCAGTTACCTTTACTACGCCGCCATGACTGACAGCATCCGGCTGGACTACGACTTTCTGTTTGCCGTCGGGAACATGCGCGTTGCTGAGACGATGGCACCCCTAGGCGCCTACACTGGTTTGGACCGGTTGGTCGCGGAAAGCGAGCGGATTGGCTATTCCGCAGCCAGCATGCGGGCGTCGCTTCACGTCATCCTGCCCCGGCTCGCCATGCACACCGGCATCCGATCCTTCGATGATCTCCGACAGCGCCACCTTAACGAGATGATGGCTGGTATCGAAGCATTCGCAGCGCGCAGTGACGCCCATCTGTTCCGAAAGGACGAGGAAGACTTTCCGAACGGCTTTCTGCGCGGTTGGCACAACCAGACCCGGCGGCTGCAGCTTCTCCTTTTCCACAACGGAAATGATGTTGTCCGCCCACAGATCATACAGGACAAGCGCAAACCGATCCCATCGCCGCGGCCTGATCTTCAGGACTGGGCGGATCGCTGGGTTGCGAAAAGGCAGCTGACCTTGGCGCGCCCGACGGTCGACCACTTAGCCGTGTCGATGCGGCACTTCATCGGTTACGTCGCGGGCTTGCAACCCAAGGTTCAGACCTTTGCGGAGATCACGCCTGACCTCTTCAACGATTACCTGCGCCACTTGCAGCACGACATCGCGCCTCGAACCCGCGCGCCACTGTCCATTACTGCCCGGCGCGCACGAGCAGGTGCCGTTGCCAGATTTCTCGCGGACGGTGCGGCTTGGGATTGGCCGAACTTCCCCACACGCCCGCTCCTCGACCCAAGTGACCTGCCGAGGCTGGCGCACCGCGTTCCGCGGTTCATACCCGACGATCAGCTTTCACGTCTGATGGAGCATCTTCCGAAGATCAAATGTGCATTCCAGCGTGCAGCACTTCTGGTTGCCCGCTGGTCAGGGGCTAGAAGGGGAGAGATCGTCCGGCTCCGCATCGACTGTCTGGATCGCTATCCCGACGGAACCCATCGCCTACGAATTCCTGCAGGAAAAACGATGCGGGAGCGCCTTGTTCCGCTCCACGATGACGCTGCCACGGCATTAAGCCAGGTGATCGCTAGCCGTTTAGAAGCCAATGACCGACCGATCCGGGACGATAGGAATGGCGAAATTGTCCGATATGTCTTCTATCGGCGCGGCGGGCGGATTTCACCAGACTACTTGATGCAGGCTCCATTGAACCAGCTTTGCACGCTGGCCGGGCTTGTCGATCATGACGGCAAACCCACAGTCAGCACTCACCGGTTTCGACATACCGTAGGCACGCAACTGGCCGAGCGCGGGGCGAAACTGCACACGATCATGAGTGTTCTCGGTCATCAGACCCCTCATATGTCGATGGTCTACGCCAGGATCAGCGACACCGAAGTGCTGCGCGATTACCGCAGCGTCCTGGGACCCGGCGAAGCGATTGCCGGCCCGGGTGCAGAGGCGATCCGCGCAGGCAAGCTGTCGTGCGCGGCGATCGATTGGCTGAAGTCGAACTTCATCAAAACTGAGCTCGAACTTGGCCATTGTCTTCGCCTGCCCTCAGAGGGGCCTTGCGAATGCGACATGTATCTCAGCTGCGCAAAATTTGTGACCAGTAAGGCCTATGCTAGTCGGCTTCGAGACCGGAGAAAACTCGAAGTAGCGCTTGCAGCCGATGCCAGACAACGGGGGTGGTCGCGAGAAGTCGAACGGCATAACAGCATCGCGAACCGCATCGAAAGGCTCCTGGTCGACCTGGAAGAACCAATTGAAGAATGAACTCTGCGGCGGCCCCGCGATAGACCACAGGGACCTCCCCGCCGTCCGCACCGCCAGCGCTTTGATCCGCGCAGTGCGGACGGCGGGGCCCCTCCTATGGACTATCGCTACCCTACGCGCCAAGAAAACGCTTGCCTGTCCAGATAAAATCTAACCAGGCATGCACGGAGATGAAGTCGTCGACCGTGCCGCCCCATTTCTTCACCGAGGAGAGGGCGTGGTGATAGGGATGTGCCATCGCCGCCCCCTCAGAAGTCGTGGGTGTAGAGTTCGGACGAGGTGAAGCGCTCGTTGAACTCGAGGTGGATGCAGCGGGCCGCGGCGTCGAAGCAGAACTCGCCCCAAGCGCCGTCGTTGTTCTCCCAACCGCCATGGGTGTCGGAGAGGAAATCGTAGGCCAGCTGCTCGACGACATCTTCGAGCGAGAGCTGCCGCATCTCGACCTCGGGGTCGTCCCAGGTCAGCGCGGCGTATTCGATTTCGGTGGCGGGGAAATCGACGGCGATCTCACCGGACCATGCGCCGATGCTTTCGATCTGGCCGCTGTCTCCAGCACCGTCGAAGGTCACGGTGACATGGGTGATGCCGGCGGCCGTGAGGCCATCGAAGAGGCGATCCTTGTTGCCAGGGCGCAAGGCTTCGATCCGGGCTGCGCGCGCGGCATGCTCGGCGAAGATCTGGCCCATGTCGACAGTCGTGGGTGCCATCGGCGGCGCGAGGGTAGGTTCAGTCATGTTCATCGGGTGTCTCCGGTAGGGGAAGGGATCGGAGCCTGGCAGGGCGATCTCTTTCCCCCGGACAAGCTCCAATTCCCCCCTGCCCCCCTCTGTCTCTCGGGCCTCACGCAGCGACCTGCAGTAACCTGGCGGCGAAGGCGCGCCAGAGCGGGTCGACGAGCCGGGCATCCAGAAGATCGGCGCGGTGGCGCAACTGAGCCGCCAGATCGGACTCGCCCCAGGCGGACGCGCGGCCGGCCTGCGCGCGCAGCTGGCTTGCTTCGGTCACGACGCCCCGCGCCTCGGCCGCGCTCGTCACCGGGTGGCACCAGGCGACGGCGCTGTCGCTAGCGGCCCCGGCCAGTACAAGGCGCTCGTCGCGGTCGAGGATCGCAAGAAGCTGGGGCGCGGCACCCGGGGCAATCCCCTGGGCATGGTTGATCGCGCCCTGCATGGCCTCGACCAGAGTCGCAAAGCGGGAGAGGACCAGCAGCCCGGCCCGGCCCGACAGGTGGTCGGCCGGTGTGCGGCGCGACAGGGTCAGGGCGAAGGGCAGGTTGGGATCAGTGTCGCCCGACGGAAAGGGCGGCAGGAAGCCCCGAGGGACTGCGATCTGGTGAAAAGGCTGGGGCAAGTCGAACATGCGGGAAATCTCCGACGGCGCGAGAAGCCTCTCTCCCCGCCTCATCCGTCAAAGGCCAAACCGCCGCCCTCTTCCTCGAAGGCGCGGCGGTGCCAGATCGGAAAGACGCGTCAGAGCTTGCCGAGCGCCCGCAGGCTCAGCTCGGTCCCGGCACCGACGATGATGTGGTCGTGCAGCGTCAAGCCGAGATACCTGCAACCCTTCTGGATCTCTTTGGTCATGCTGAGATCGGCCTCCGAGGGCGTCGGATCGCCCGATGGGTGGTTGTGGATCAGGATCAGGGCGCTGGCATTCAGCATCAGCGCCCGCTTGATCACCTCGCGCGGATAGACCGGGACATGGTCGACCGTGCCGGTCGACAAGAGCTCATCGGAGATGATGCGGTTCTTGCGGTCGAGGTAGAGCACGTGGAAGCGCTCAATGGGCCCTCTGACGCTGAACGCGCAATAGTCCATCAGCGCCTGCCAGCTGCCGATGACGGGGTTTTGGCTGAGATAACGGCCGAGGATGTCGCGGGCCTCGAGGATGACGGTTTCTTCCTGGGGGGTCATGAAGGTTCTCGCTGAAATACGCAGGCCGAGGCCCCCTGCCCTCTCGGGGCGGGACCAGTGGCATGCATTTGGAAAGGGAAAGTGCGACCGCCGCGCGTGCGGACGGTCGCTGTGGAGGAGTCCGCGTCAGCCGACCCGGTCGAGGAGCTTTTTCGCGCGCCCCTCCATGTCGAGGCGAGCATCCTGCTGGGTCTTGTCGCGCGCAAGCCGCGTGATCCCTTGGACGAAGTCGAAGATGCTTTCGGGCGGGCGGCCCTCCTCCATCAGCACCTTCTCGATGATCTTGCCCGACTCCGCCTTCGAGAAACCGCGCTTCCGCAGGAAGTCATCCCGGTCCTCATCCGTCCGCGCCACGATCTGCTGCCGCGCCGCCTTGATGCCGTTCACGAACCCCTGTGGTGAGGAATCGGCGAACCGCGTCAGCGCCGGGGCCGCTTCATGGGCAAAGCGGGATGCGGCATACTTCGAGTGGCGGATCGTGATCTCCTGGAAATCCTCGACGCCCCAAAGGTTGCGGTTCTGGCACACCGCCCGCAGGTAGAAGCTCGCCATGCCGAGGGTCTTCGCCCCCACCTCGGAGTTCCAGCAGTAGAAACCCCGGAAGTAGAGATCGGGGGAGCCGTCGGGCAGACGGCCCGCCTCGATCGGGTTGTGATCATCGACCAGGAACAGAAAGACATCGCGGTCTGACGCATAGAGCGTGGTCGTGTCGCGGCTGATCTCGACATCGGGGTTGTAGACCCCGGTCGACCAGTCGAGCACGCCCGGCACCTTCCAGCGCGTTTCGCCCGTGCCATTACCCGCGATGCGCTGCACCGCCTCGACGAGTTCATGGTCATGGATGCGGCCATAGTCGGGACCGGTCACCGCACGCAGTTCGGTGCGACCGTCTTCCGTCTCGAAGGTCTTGACCTGCTCGGCGCGGTGGTTGGTCAGACCGTATTGCAGGTTGATCCCCGCCAGCGGCGCGGGCAACTGCCGCAGGTAGGAGGCCGGAGCGCCCACGATGCTGGCAAGCTGGCCAAAAGCCCAGTGCGTGGGCGCGACCGGTTCATGCGCTTTCGGCAGCATCAGGTGCAGCCGCTCAGGGTTATCGCGCGCCGCCTCGACGCGGATGTCAGCCGTCTGCACCACACGGCTGCGACTGCGCTCGGAGCGACCCTTCACATTGGCCCAGAGATCATCGAGCGACAGATACCGCTCATCATCGGGCCGGTTGAACCATTCGGACGACACCCGCCCGTTCCGCTCACCCCGGCTCACATCCACCTTCCAGCCCCCCGCCCGCGCAGGTGCGACCGGATCCAGAACTTCCACAACGCCCATCGGCTATCTCCCATGACAGGTGCCGGGAGCCACTCTCCCAGCCCTCAACCTGTCACGAAAGCAACCAACCCATCTCTGACTCTCAGATCGCTGATGCACAGAACATCGTTGCAGACCGGGCGTTTCGGCTGAGCTTGGGCCCACCCAAACAGTCAAACGTCTCACGCTTTCCGGGGTACCCCCAGTTCAGCAACTGCTTCGAGAAAAGCCGTGTCGAGAACCGGGTTGTCCCATTTGTTCGATGCAGTCATCCAGCGGTCGAGATGATCCCTGAATCTCAGATCATCCCGCCTCATGTGAAGCGTGAACAGGCGATTGACGATGTCCCGCATCAAGTCCGCCATCTGCGCATCATCGATATGCGACACCGTGCGCCACGGGATGGTCTGACCTGTGGCGTCGATCACGTTCACGTCCGAATAATCGCCGGTCAGCGTCACCGGCTGCTCCCCGGCGTGCAAATCCTCCAGCCGCGTGTTGCGGATGCAGATCATGGCCATGATCTTCGCGAGATCGGCGGCAATGCGTTCTTCGTCTTCGACCTTCATGCTCAAATCCTCTCGCAGCCCCTCGCTTCGCCGCGAAGGGCTGCGAGAGCATCAGATCACTCGTTCAGATAGGCGACCCAATTCTGTCGCACATGCACAATGCGCAACACCTGTAGCCACTCCTCCTCGATGCGGTAGATGATCAGATGCGATCCCGAGCGGTAAAGGCGCACGGGCGGGCGGATTTCAGTGCGTTCGCGCGCGATCCCCGGGTGCTGGACCAGCAGGTCCATGTCCACGGCGAGCCCGCGGATATAGGTTTCTGCCTGACCAACAGACCAGGTACGCGCGGTATAAACCCAGATCGCGTCCAGATCATTCAGCGCAGCAGGTGATAGGCGATATTCAACGACCGTCGGTTCCGGCATTCTGATCCCGCTTGCGGGCAAGAAATGCCTCAACATCCAGACGTCCTGCCGGACCGCTTGCGAGACCCTCATCGACAAGCTGCTGCAACTCGACGATGGCCTGCTGGCGATCCTGGTCCCGGCGGATCAGATCGCGCACATAATCGCTGGCGTTGCTGTAGCGCCCATCTTGTGTCTGGGCCTCGACCCAGGCCTTCATCGGGTCCGGCAAAGAAACATTCATCGTGGCCATGGTCGCGATCTCCTTTGCAAGGACGATGACATAAATTGGCAAAGCTTGTCAAACTGTGCCGATGTCCTGCTACACGGCTTGCCGTGCGCATGCCCCGAACCCGGCGGGTTACCCCGCCGGGCCCGAGGGGAGACCCCGTTCCTCAGAACGGGATCTCGTCGTCGCGGTCGACCAGCTCGGGGTTTTCGTTCTCGGCCGACTTCGGCCGGCTCAGGAAGTCGACCTTCTCGGCGATGATCTCGCAGCCGTAGCGGTCGTTCCCCATGCTGTCGATCCACTTGGTATAGTGGATGCGGCCATGGACGAGGACCTTCATGCCCTTTTCGCAATGCTCCGCGACCGTCTTGCCGAGACCGTTGAAGCAGGTGATGCGGTGCCATTCCGTGTCCATGACCCGGTAGCCGTTCTCGTCGCGCAGCACGCGACCTTCCGAGAGGCGGGGGCGGGAGGTGGCGAGGCTGAAGTTGGTGATCTTGGTGTCGCCCTGGGTGGTGCGGACTTCGGGGGTCTGACCGATGTTGCCGGCGAGGATGACGATGTTCTGCATGGTAAGCTCCTGTGTTTCCTGTCTTCGGGACCGTCCCTTCGACAAGACCCTAAAAAAGCCCGTCGGGTGACGCGTGCACTGTGGACAGCATGGACACCGGACACCCCCAGAGGACCGGGGTGGAGCGGGCAGGACGCCAAAGGCGGCCAACACGGCCCGGACTGACGCGGGGTTGCGCGCGAGAGCCCGAACGGGATTAGGGGATTGTCAGTCGAAGGGATGGCCCAGGAGACAGAGATGCGCGGGGAGCCCATGCCAGACCCTGTCACCTTGCGCATCGAGACAGCCAGACCCCCAGTTCAGCACCTCCCTGGCGACGAAATGGCGATCAACAGCCTCTGCCACCCCTGCCCCAGCCTTCCGGGAGTTGCGGCGCCCTGCCGCGACGGGCTATCGATACCGGGACATTCAGGACACGGACCGCATCAATGGCTGATTACGATCTCGAGGCACTGTCGCTCAACGAGCTGAAGAAAATGCAGAAGGACGTCGCCAAGGCGATTGCCACATTCGAGGATAGGCAGAAGGCGGAAGCCCGCGCCAAGGTGGAAGCTCTCGCCCGGGACCTGGGCTACTCCCTGGCCGAACTCGTCGGTACCGAGACGAAAACCTCCCGTGCGCCTGCCCCGCCGAAATACCGGCACCCTGAGAACCCGGCACTCACCTGGTCTGGCCGAGGGCGGAAACCGCAGTGGTTCGTGGAAGCTCTAGCGGTAGGACAGACGGCTGAGAGCCTGTCCGTCGGATGAACGTAATGGGCACGCGATCTCCATGTGCCTACAGCCCCAACGCTTCCGTTGAAAGCCCCCTTTTTTCGGCGCTTTCCCTCACGGCAGCGCGCAGTGCATCGCTCTTCTCCAGCAAGCGGCGAAAGCGTGCCTCGTCCAACACAAGCAGGGTCGAATGGGTGATCGCGGTGATCTGGGTCCTTCGAACCTGTCGACTGAGAAGCGACAACTGCCCGAACATCTCGCCGCGACCGAGCTTGCTCTTCTGACCTGCTGTCTCGACCTCCACGGCCCCTGACGCGATGAAGCAGACTTCGCGCGGAACGTCACCCTTGCGCATGAGCACCTCGCCGGGCTGAACGTAACGTGCCCTGAGCGTGCGGGCGAGTCGGGCGCGGCTTTCTTCCTCCATATTGGCAAAAAGCGGAAACTGGCGCACCAGTTCGGTCTTCTGCACTGCAAGGTCGAGCGCGGGGCGGGTTTCCGCGCGTTTCCGCTTCTCGCCCAGCTCCTGCTTGAGCGTGGTGTACAGTTCGCGGCCAATAAGGCCATCCTGATAGAGAATGTCGTATTCGCGCTCTTCCAGCCGGAGCGATGTACGGCGGATAAAGCGGCGTTCGATCTCTTCGGCATAACCGGGATATTGCAAACGAAGCCCGTCCAGCGCTGATTGGGTTTCCTCCTCGCGACGCTTCAGCAGCTCATGCAGGAGATCGGCCACGCGGCGGCCATGGATGCGCCGGATCTTGCCATCGATATACCCGTGCAGATCCCGCAAGGTGAGGCGTTGATTGAGCAGAATCTCGAAGCGGTCAGCTGTCATCCGGCCCAACGAGCCCGAAAGCCGCAGCCGGTTGTGAAGGAAAATCGCCAATCGATACCAGCGGCCCTGCGCAAGACTCAGGCGCCCTGTCGTTCTGTATTCATCGCGCCCGCCAGCCCGCGTGCGTTCAATCAAGCGGTCAGCGTCTGACAGCATCTGTTCGGCCAGTCGTGCCGATATCTGCTGTTCCCGAAATGCCTCGAGGATCATGTCCCGCTCGCGCCCGGCGAGCGCGACAAGGCCAAGGGTGATCCTGTCGCGATCCGGGATCTCGTCGACCCCCTCCGCCTTCGACATCGCGCTGTCCAGGCGTTCGGCAAAGCGCTTGGCCTCGGATCGTACGATCTCTCGCGTCAGTTCATGGCGCTGCGCGGTATTCGCGACTTCCTCGCGCACGTTCTCGAGGGCGACGGCGATCACCTGGTTCGACAGAGCGCGATCCAGCCGCGACAGCTTGTCGAGACCGAGAAGCGAGATGATCCAGCGCAGGGTCGTTCCCTGAAAGAGAAGTGTGTAGAGCGTGAATCCGGTTGCCAGAATGCCGACCTCGCGCTTGATCTCGATTGGCACGCGCAGGTTCTCGGTCACGGCCAGCGCAAGAGCCAGAGTAACGGCGCCGCGCAGGCCACCCCAGAGGATAGCGACCCGGTAAGGTCGGTCCACCCGTGGCGAGAGCTTCATTGCGGTCAGCAGCGGAAGAACAAGATACAGCATGAAAAGCCGGGCCGCCGTGGCCGCCAGGATCACCACCCCGATCAGTGCGACGTCACGAAGCTGCACGTCCCCCAGAAGACGCGGCACAAGGAACGCGGCCAGAAGGAAGATGAGCGCACCGGCCCAATGCGCCAGAACATCCCAGACCTCGCGCAGGTTGGACCAGTTGCCCGGCGAAAGACGCCCGGGGCCGAGATAGTTGAGCGTCATCCCTGCCATGACAACGGCGATGACGCCCGAGACGCCCAGAACTCGATCGGCCACCAGATAGGTGATGTACGGCAGCGCCACGCTGAGCGAGACCTGCGCCAGGGGATAACGGCTCATCAGCCCGAAGAGCGCGATGCAAACCCGCGCGAAGACCCATCCGATGCCGATCCCGCCGAAGACTAGCGTCGGAAAGCCCACCAGCGCGTCGCGCAGCGTGGGGTTGGGCACGCCCAGCATGACGAAGGTCAGGAAGAAGCCGAACAGCGCGATGGCAGCGGCGTCATTCAGCAGGCTCTCGCCCTCGACGATCCTGGTGAGGCGTTGGGGAGCGGCGATGTTGCGGAAGATACTGACCACCGCCGAAGGATCGGTCGTCGCGACGATCGCACCCAGCATCAGGCAGGCCATCAGCGGCAGTGTGGTGAAGGGGGTCAGCGCGAAGCCGATGGCGAAGGTCGCAACCACCACTGCGAGCACTGCCATGACAAGGATCGGCACCCAGTCATCGGCCATCCGGCGCAGGTTCAGCCCCAACGAGACCTGAAACAACAAGGTTGGCAGAAGGACGTAAAGGAAGACGCTGGCGCGGATGTTGAACTCGAACAGTTCGACAGCCAGAGGCAAGCCCAGAAGTTCGCGGCCGTGATCGACCAGGAGAACGGCTGCAAGGCCGATCAGGGTTCCGATAAGTGCCAGCACCACCGTGTAGGGCAGCCGGGCGCGGTCGGCCAAAGGCTCGCTCAGGGAGATAACAACAAAGAGCGCGGCAACGATGCCGACGAGCGAGATGACATCCATGACATGGCCGATGACCGCAGGCGCGGCTTTGGTGGATAGATGGTTGGGAAGCCCTTTCCTGAATGCGGCTTTTTCGGGTTATCGTCAATCCCCGCGCCCGTCAGGGTTTGACACCAGATGCTTGATTTCACGCATCAATCCGGTGGCGTCCGCGGCATCCCAGCCGACGTGCGCGTCCTCTGACCGGACGATACGGGCCGCAGCAGGTTCCGCGGCGCGACGCAGCTTCCGGTCATGCAAATACCCCCGCCAGCCCGGCCCGGGTGATTGCCATCATGGCTGTGACAAAGGTGCCCGCTGACACCTCTGGCTGGTCAGGGTTTCCGGGTTTTCATGACGGAATTTCAATGTCATACTAAGGGAATGCCGAGAAATTAACCAGAATCCGCCGGAGCCATGCTCAAATCCATCCTCGTCGCCTCTGATCTGTCCTCCCGCGCGAAACCCGCAGTACAGCGGGCCGTTCAACTAGCAGATGCGACTGGCGCGAAACTTGCCGTGTTGCATGTCGTCGAGGATGATCTTGTCGAGAGCCGAGTGCGCGAGGAAATCTCCAACGCCGAGACCTTTCTGTTGGACCAGATCGCAGGGCTTGGCGCGCCATCGCACGCAGAGGTCGCAGTTGTTTCGGGCCATGCCTTTCACGCCATAGGGGAGGAAGCCCGGGTCCGCGAAGCAGATCTGATCGTGATGGGTGCACACAGGCGCCAATTCCTGCGCGATGTCTTCGTGGGCACGACGATCGAGCGCGTGACCCGCACCGCAGGCCGCCCGGTCCTGATGGCCAACTCCAAGACCGGCGAGCGCTGGCGGAAGGTGTTGATCGCCACCGACATGTCGGACGCATCGGGCCATGCCGCCCGCAAGGCACATGAGCTGGGCCTGCTGGACGGTGCCGATGTCACCTTCGTTCATGGCTACGCGCCGATCACGCGCCAGATGATGACCCATGCCGGCATCCCGACCGAGCGGATCCATGCGGAAGCCGAGAAAGAATTCCAGTCGACACGTCGCGAGCTTGGCCGGTTCGTTCAGAGCCTCGATCTTGGAGATCTGAGCTACAATGCCCGGATCATCGAGGGCGTCGGCGCGGACGCCATCGCCGGACTTGTGGAACAGGCGAAGCCCGACCTTCTTGTCATCGGCACGCGCGGGCTGTCCGGCGTCAAACGTCTGTTTCTGGGCAGCGTGGCGCAGGAACTGATGGGCAGTGTCGACGTCGACGTCCTGGCCGTGCCACCTCAGGCATGATCTGCGGCATCCCTCTCTGCACCGCGCTGCTGCGCGGGGTGTAGCCGATGTCCCCGCTTGCGATGGTGCTGGCCCTGCTGGGCGCGGCGGTGGTGATGTTTGCGATCAACCGTCCGCGCATGGATGTCGTGGCTGTGATCATGATGGTCGCGCTCCCGATGACGGGCGTGATCAGCATGTCCGAGGCACTGGTGGGTCTGTCGGACCCGAACATCGTGTTGATTGCGGCTCTGTTCGTGATCGGCGAGGCGCTGGTCCGCACGGGCGTCGCACAGCGTCTGGGTGACTGGCTGACCGCCCGGGCAGGTGCCAGCGAGGCGAAACTGATCTTCCTGCTGATGGCCATCGTGGCCGGTGTGGGCTCGTTCATGTCCTCGACCGGGGTCGTCGCGATCTTCATCCCCATCGTGCTGCGCATCGCCCGCAACGCCCGCATCCCGGCGGGCCGCTTGATGATGCCGCTGTCGATGGCCGCGCTGATCAGCGGGATGATGACGCTGGTCGCCACCGCGCCCAACCTGGTCGTCCATTCCGAACTGATGCGACAGGGGCACGAGGGCTTCGGCTTCTTCGCCTTCACCCCCTTCGGCGTCCCGATCCTGGTGCTGGCGATCCTCTACATGTTGGTCGCGCGCCGGTTTCTGGCGCCTGGCCCCGCGCCCAAACTGCCCGAACGCGCCGTGCTGACCGGCTGGGTTTCGGACTACGACCTCGCCGCCCGCGAGCATCGGCTGCAGCTTCGTGCAGGTTCAAACCTTGCCGGGAAACGGCTGGATGCCCTGGACCTGCGCGCAAGTGCCGGGATCAACATCGTCGCCATCGAGCGCGACAGCCGGTTCCGCCGCAAGCTGATCCATCCGCGCGCTGAGACGGTGCTGGAAGCCAGCGACATCCTGCTGATCGACCGGCGCGCAAACGGTGCATCGGGATTCGATCTCGACGCCTTCGCGCAGGCGCATGATCTGATCGCGCTGCCGGTCTCCGGGCAGTGGTTCACTGACACGGCGCAGGAAATTGGTATGGCGCAGATCATCGTGCCGCCGACGTCGCGCCTGATCGGCAAGACGGTCACGCAGGCCCGGTTCCGCAGCACCCATGACCTCTCGGTGATCGGCATGAAGCACGGCACGAAACCCGTGCCCGACAGCGTGATCGACGAGCCGCTGCGCCCTGGCGACACGCTGCTGACCGTCGGTCCCTGGCGCGCGATCCGCAAGCTGGCGGACGAGCGGCGCGATCTGGTGCTGCTCGATCTGCCCGCCGAATCCGACGAGGCCGTGCCCGCCCGCCACCGCGCCCCGCTGGCCGTGGGCGTGCTGGCGCTGGTGGTGGTGCTGATGGTCTGGGGGATCGTGCCGAATGTGCAGGCGGCGCTGTTCGGGTGCCTGCTGCTGGGCCTGTTCCGCTGCATCGACATGGCGGGCGCGTATCGCTCGATCCACTGGCAGAGCCTGATCCTGATCGTCGGCATGCTGCCCTTCTCTCTGGCGCTGCAGCGCACCGGCGGGGTCGAGATTGCGGCACAGGCGCTGCTCGGTGTGCTCGACGGTGCCTCACCCCGGCTGGTGCTGGCGGCGATCTTCGCGGCGACTGCAGCGCTCAGCTTGTTCATTTCGAACACCGCAACGGCTGTCCTGATGGCCCCGGTGGCGCTGGCTGTCGCCAGCGCCCTCGACGCCTCTCCCTATCCTTTTGCCATGACTGTGGCGCTCGCTGCCTCGGCTGCCTTCATGACGCCCGTCTCGTCACCCGTGAACACGCTGGTCGTCGGGCCGGGCAACTACCGCTTCACCGATTTCCTTCGGATCGGCGTACCATTCGCGGGCATTTGCCTGCTCACCAGTGTCTTGCTGGTGCCCATGATCTTGCCGTTCTGACAGCTTCGGCGTTCTGGGCGCAGCCTGTCGAGGCTTTCAGGGTGGCTAGTCATCCCGAAAGCGGTGGCGGATGAAGTGCTTCTCGAACTCGAGGAGCACGAAACTTGCCGCCCCGAGCGCGATGATCAACGCCCCCTCCGCGAACGTGAGCGGTCGCGATCCGAAGATCGTGTTCATGATCGGCAGATAGGTAAAGGCAATCTGCCCGGCCACGACGACCGCCAGCGCAATCCACACCGGCGTCGTGCCCTTCACCCCGGTATAGGTGAAGGACGTCATGTGCAGGAACCGCACGCTGAAGAGATAAAAGATCTCCAGCACCACCAGCGTGTTCACCACCATGGTCCGGGCGGTTTCGAGATCGCGACCCTGGTTCAGCGCCCAGAAGAATACCCCAAGAGAGATCGCCGCGAAGAGGAGCGAGACCACGATCACTCGCCACAGGATGAAGGGCGTGAGCAGCCCCGCGTTCGGCCGGCGCGGCAGGCGGCGCATGACCCCGGGCTCAGAGGGTTCGAAAGCAAGCGCAAGGCCAAGCGTCGCGGCAAGGATCAGGTTGACCCAGAGGATCTGGACCGGCGTCATCGGCATGGCGAAGTTGAACAGGATCGCGATGACCACGGTCAGCGCCTCGCCACCGTTGGTTGGCAGCGTCCAGCCCACGACCTTGCGGATGTTGTCATGAACGGTGCGGCCTTCATGGACGGCCGCGACGATCGAGGCGAAGTTGTCGTCCATCAGCACCATTTCCGAGGCCTCCTTGGCGGCCTCGGTGCCCTTGACGCCCATCGCGATGCCGACATCCGCCTGCTTCAGCGAGGGCGCGTCGTTGACGCCATCCCCCGTCATGGCGACGACCCGGCCCTCGGCCTGAAGTGCCTGCACGATGCGCAGCTTGTGCTCGGGGCTGGTGCGGGCGAACACCACCGTTTCCCGGACAGCCCGGGCGAATTCTTCGCCAGACAGCTGGTCAAGGTCATGTCCTGTCAGCACGACCGGATCGTCACCGAGCCCAAGCTGACGCGCGATGGCCTTGGCGGTGGCCGCGTGGTCGCCCGTGATCATGCGCACGGCGATCCCGGCCGAGGCGCATTCGGCAATCGCGCGGATCGCCTCGTCCCGCGGCGGGTCGATGAAACCGACGATGCCAAGGAACGTCAGCCCGGTTTCGACATCGGGAAAATCGATGCGCTCCGTTCCTTCTGGTAGATGCCGCATGGCAAAGCCAAGAACCCGCTCACCCTGCGCCGCGGCTTCCGCGATCCGGTCCGACCAGTACCCCGCATCCAGCGCGGTCGGCCCGTCCGGGGCCTCCTGTCTCGTGCACATGGCCAGAACGGCCTCGGGCGCCCCCTTGACCAGGACCACAGGCTCGGCAAGCGACATCTTGTGCAAGGTCGCCATGAAGCGATGTGCGGCATCGAAGGGGATCTCGTCCAGACGCGGCCATTCCGCACGCTCGTTCTCGGGATCGAAAGCGGCCTTCATCGCGAGGGTGACAAGCGCCCCCTCCATAGGGTCGCCCTCCACATGCCATTCCGCCCCGTTGGCGCGCAGCCGGGCGTCGTTGCACAGCAGACCGGCGCGGATCAGCGACAGGGACGTGGCGTGGCCCGCAGGACTGCGGGGCCCAGTGTCTTCAAACAGCCGATGCTCACCGGGATTGTAGCCGGAGCCATCCACGAAAATCGCCTGCCCCGGTGTGACGACCCGGCGGACGGTCATTTCGTTGCGGGTCAGCGTCCCGGTCTTGTCCGAACAGATGACGGAGGTGGCCCCGAGCGTCTCGACCGCCGGAAGGCGGCGGATCACGGCGTTTCGCGCCGCCATCCGCTGCACCCCGATGGCCAGTGTGATGGTGATGACGGCGGGCAATCCCTCTGGCACCAGGCTGACCGCCAATGCGACGACCGCCATCAGCGCCTCATCCCATTGGTAGCCGCGCAGGGTGATCGCAAACACGAAAAGGACCGCCGCACCGACAAAGGCGAACCGGGTAAATCGCTGGCCGAAGCGGTTGATTTGCCGCAAAAGCGGCGTGGTCAGTTCCTCGACGCCGCCCAGCAGCTCGCTGATGCGCCCGATCTCGGTCTGCAGTCCGGTCGCGAAAACGATGCCGGTTCCTTGCCCGGTTGCAACCAGTGTGCCGGAAAACGCCAGCGACCGCCTGTCGCCAAGGGCCGCGTTTGCGTCGACGGGATCGGTATGCTTCGTCGCCGCCACGGACTCGCCGGTCAGGATGGCCTCATCGATCCGCAGGCTGCGCGCGCGCAGCAGGCGCAAGTCGGCCGGGACCCTGTCGCCCGCCTCGATCAGGACGACGTCGCCGGGGACAAGGTCGGCCTGGGGAACGCTGACGCGCTGGCCGTCGCGCAGCACACTGGCGCGTGGCGCGATCATGTTGCGGATCGCCGCCAGCGCATCCTCGGCCTTGCCCTCCTGCAGGAAGCCCACGACCGCGTTGACCAGGACGACCGCCAGGATCACGCCCGTATCAACGAGATGCCCCAGCGCCGCCGCCGCCGCCGCCCCGGCCAGCAGGAAATAGATCAGCGCGTTGTTGAAATGGGCAAGGAAGCGAAGGACCGGGTGTCGCCGCGTGCCGGTCGGGATCGAATTGGGACCATGCTGTCGCAGGCGCCGCTCGGCTTCATCAGCGCTCAGCCCATGCGCGGTCGAAGCAAGGTCTTCGACGACATGCGTCGCATCCCGGTCGTGCGCGGTGCGAAACGTCCGATAGCCATCTTTAGCGGCGGAATCAGCAAGATCGAGCATCCAAAGCTCCAACGACGGGCGAGAAAAGACGGGTCATCCTATCATAGACACCCGTCACATTTCTGCGAGCAAATTGATTGGGTTGGGCCGATTAAGACCCGAACAGGGGGTTGCCGAAAATTGTGGCAAGCAGATTGCCGACCTGTATGCCGGCGAGATGCAGAAAGATCGCCTCAAGGAAGGCGATTGACCATATCCGCTTTGCAAAGACTCCATCGTAGTATGACCAGACGACGGCCGCGATATAGGACACGCCATTCAGTTTGAGGTTGGCATCGGGGTCATTACCGAGGATCAAGTAAAGGGCAGTACCCAATAGAACGGCGCGCCACATCAGTTTCCCGGCGGCCGCCAACGCCCCTTGGTGCAGACCAGTCTCTGCCAGTCTTCTCAGAATGTTGTCAGAAGGGCGCATTTCTCTCATCCCAGATTTTTTACCATCAATCGTCACACTGTGCCACTGCGCACTGCTTTGGCCACATGTGAGCCACCAACGGGTGACCTCATGATGAGAAGGCGACGATACGAAGCCTCTGGTCACGCCGCTTGGGGCGAAATGCCCGGCGGCGCACGTGCGCCGTGCCGGGACCCTTGGGAAGTGAGGCCGAAGCCTCACCCGAAGGGATCGTATTCCGAGACGATCACGACCTCGTCGCCGTCGATTTCATCGGCGGGGACGGCGCCGAAGGTTCCATCCCCTGCCTGGAAGACGACAATCGAGACCATGAGCGTGGCGGCGAGGGAGGCGGCGAAGGCGTGAGCATCTTTGCGGGACATCTGTTTGGCTCCTGTCTGGGAGGCGGGGGACCATCCCCCGCGCGACAGGACCCCGCAGGCCCGAAGACTGGCTGACATCACCGGGTGCGTTCGGCTCGCCCGAATCCACCCGGCGGCACGGGCTCGCCCGTAGTCCGACCCCTCGCGGGTTGATCTCGAAGACAGGATTCGGGGCAAGGAAGGGAATGGCGAGCGGGGGATGGTGCCCCAACGTCAGGAGCCGGCTGTCCCGCTGATGCTTGGAACGCCGCGAGCCTCCCGGGGCAGGCTCTTGGTTGAAGACCTCCATCTTGGGGGATGGAACCTTCGACGCCCCGCGGCATCGCGGGACGAGGGTCTGGTCGGCGAGAGGCCCGCCCATGGGCAGGCCCCTCATGCATTGTTAGGGCTCAGGCGGCCAGATCCGCGCCCCCTGCCTTATCGCCGTTCTCTGTGCCGACAATCTCGAGACGGGCATTGCGATAACCCTCCCGCGCGATCCAGAGCTCGGCCGCGGTGACGGATTCCGCCAGATGCAGCAGCTCGGTGTTGCCGCCGAAATCCAGCAGCACGCGGACCTGCCCGGGCTTCGGCTCCTCTGCGACCTCGAAGACCAGCCGGCTGTCCGCCGAATGGCTGCGCATGATGGTGACGAGGATGACCCCGTCTGAGGAGAAGTTCCCCTCATGCAGCGTGAAGGAGGCCGGAGCGGTCCAGGTCGGATAGACCCGGGGCGGTTCCTTTTTCACGAGACGGCCGACGCCGTTCGATCGCTCCCAGGCGGCAAGCTTCTTGGTGAAACGTGCCGGCGGCTTGGGACTGCCGTCGGTGTAGCGGATCAGCGCCCCGAGGGGGGCTGAGTCGATGATGGTTGTTGCAGACATGGTTCCTCACTCCGAATGCGAGCGTTCGCACTCATCATATTGATATCACTGTATTTTGTTGGAATGAGGGGCGGGTTTCCCCGCCCCCAGATGGCGCAGATCACTCTGCGGCCATCATCGACGCATTGCCGTCGGGCAAATCAGCCATCAGGAAGGCCGGGAGATCGACCTCTTCGGGCTGGCCAGCGTCCTGCCCCTGCCCTTCTCCGACCGCCTCGCCGTCCTGCGCGGCCAGATCGGTCCGGCGGAGGACCTCGGGCAACCAACCGCTGCCCTTCAGAAGCCGCTCGGCTTCGGTCGCCATCTCGCCCTTCTTCAGGTGATCGAGAAGCTGCGCAGTACCCTCCCCCTTCGCCTCACGCACGGCCTCGAGGATACGGGCTTTGGGCACACGGTTGAGATAGGCATCGACCGTCGGCTCCCAGCCCGCCTCGACCATATCGAGATCGACCGCGCGGGCCACGAGATCGGCATGGGCCATGCGGCGGGTCAGGCCGCTGGCGGAGATGCCCGCCCCATAGGGGTTCACCTTCTCATGAAGCGCGTTGATCCCGAAGCTGAGGCAATGCGCGAGGAGAGCCAGACGACTGCCTTGGTCGAGTACCGTCAGATAGTCCCAGAGCGCGGCATCATCGCCGAGAGGCAGATCGATCTCCCAGGCGGCGTGACGCTCATCGACCAGCTTCGCCACGACGCTGTCCTTCAGATCGGGCGCCTGCGCCGACATGTAGACGTGGCGCACCGATGCTTCGAGACAGCTGCCCGAGGCAGAAGAGGTGCGGAAGGTGTCCTTCACCAGCTTCAGGAGCAGGAGTGTCAACGCGACGTCCGGCGAGCGCCCGATGGCCTCGCGCAGCGCAAGGGTCCGGTGCGCCGTCAGTTCCATGACCAACCGCTCGGGCAGCGGCTTCAGCGCGCCGTCATCTTCTTCCTCCGACAGGTCAGCACCGATCGGCTGACCACCCGAAGTGATGACGGTGCCGCCGACAGAGGTCCCCGAGGGTTTCCAGCTGGAAACACCGACATCACCCCCCTGCCCCATATCATCCGCGCCATCACCATACTGGACCGCGGTTTCCTCGTGCGGCTCGTCCTCGGGCCGGACATAGCCACGATAGACCGCGAGGCTGCCGTCCCGATCCAGCGTGACGAAGACGCCGGCGCGCCCGACCTCGGCCGGATCGTAGATCAAGGGCCGCTGCTCAAGCGATTCCATCGCCGTTTCGAGCTGGCCCAGCCGAGCGTCGATCTCCTCGGGGTATTCGTCTTGGCCGGAGTATTCCTCTTCCAGGCCGCGATACTCAGCGAGGAGCGAAGCGTGGGCCGCGCTTTCCTCGTCGGTCATCGGCGCGGGATCACCGGCGAGACGCCGCAGACCGTGGCTGTAGCCATAGGGCAGGTCGGTCGCCACCTCGATCCACTTCCAGCCTTCGGAAGCAAGCGCTTCGGCTTCGGCCTGGAGCTTCTCGGCGACCAGCCGCTCAAGCAGGGCAGGGTCCTCGAGCCAGCCGCCGTCATCGCCCTGGAAGAGATCGCGCAGCACGATACCGCCTGCCGCCTCATAGGCATCGACACCGACAAAGACCGCGCGACGATCAGACGCCCGGACCGAGGTCTCGGTCAGCATGCGCCGGATGGCATAGGGCTCCTTGTTCCACGAGTTCTTCACAGCCTCCCAGACCTGCGCCTGACGCGCATGATCGGGGTTCACGGTGAAGGCCATCAGCTGTTCCAGCGTCATGCCATCCTCGGCATAGACCTCGAGCAGGGCAGGGGCCACGGACGCGAGTTTCAGGCGCTGCTTGACGATCTGCGGCGTGACGAAGAAGGCCGCCGCAATCGCTTCCTCGCCCTGACCCTTTTCGCGCAGGGCCTGAAACGCGCGGAACTGGTCCAGCGGGTGCAGGGCGACGCGCTGCATGTTCTCCGCCAGCGAGTCGTCCTCGGCCAAGATTTCAGAACCAGAATCCCGCACGATGCAGGGGATCGGCGCATTCTTGGCGAGCCGCTTCTGCTTTACCAGCAGCGACAGTGCCTGGAAGCGGCGACCACCGGCCGGGATCTCGAACGTGCCGGTCTCGACACCATCGGCATCGAGCACAGCCCGTACGTTCAAGCTCTGCAACAGGCCGCGGCGCGCGATGTCCTCGGACAGTTCCTCGACGGAGACGCCCGCCTTGATGCGCCGGACGTTGGACTGGCTCAGCACGAGCTTGTCGAAGGGGATGTCCCGTGAGGGGGACAGGGTGACTTTCTGGGCAGATTTCGCCATCAGATGTTCTCCACGACGGGCGCCGGAAGCCTCTCTCCCGATCTCACTTCCCGTCACCCCTCAACCCCCAGCCTTTCCCTCTCTTCTGCTACCGACGCATCGCCGCGTGACTTAACAGCTGTAAAGTCGCGCCGAACTTGATGATCGCTCCAAGAGACTTAACAGCTGTTATGCAGCATTTCGCCGGGACATCAGCGCCATGACCATCGGCCCACAGGAGAACTCGCCCGCCGCTGCCTTGGATGTCAGCGCACGGAGGTAGCCACCGGGCGACCGGATGTCCGCAAAGCGTTCCAGCATAGCGACGACAACGATCGATGCCTGCTCGGGGCCCATGAACCGTTGCGCTTCTTCCCAAGCGGACGCGCTGATCCCCATGGCGGGCCGTACATGGCAAGCCGCGTCGAAAAGCTGATGCCAATGGCGGATGTCGCCTTGGTAAAAGGTTTTGAGCGACGGGCAGCCAGCGATCACCAGATGGAGCGGGATCTTTGGCACGCGTCTTATGTCCGCTTTTTCCACGTCAGCACCAGGTGCATCCGTTTCAACATCTGGCGCGGCGGCCGCCGCCCCGCCTTTTTCTAAGGCAGGTTCAAGATCTATAGATTCTGTGTTTGAATTATGATGGTGGCGCTCAAAACTGCCATCATTGGTGTTCATTTCTTCTGTTTCGGGGCCATCAATGACGTTGCGTGCGCGATCGAGAAGGGCTTCAAGGTCGGTCCGATATGCGGAGAGCTCCTCAAGCGTGAGCTTGCGGCGCAGGGCGCGCGCTGTGAGGACAGCCTTGTCGCGAAACTGATCCCACAGGCCAAGGCCGGGCTGGATCTCCTCTCCAAACTCCGCGAGGGCAGCGAGATCGCGCCGCATCAGGCTCACGACCTCCCGCAGTCGCCGCACACGGTCCTCGGCCTCACGCACGGCCTCTGCGGCCCGTGCCACCTCTTCGGACCGGCAGTAGAGTGGCGAGAGATCGAAGCCGAAAGCCACGCGCTCTTCGCCATGCTTGCGGACATACCTCTTCCCGTTGGGGCTATCGCGGCGCATGAGCAAGCCAGCGTCCACCAGGCGGGCAATGTGCCTGCGCATGGTGGAGCAGGGCATGCCATTCAGCCGCTCGCAGATCGCCTTGTTGGACGGGAAGACGACCATTTCAGCGTTCCCGCCAAGCGCATCGTCCGGGAAGAAGCTGAGAAGACCCTGCATGACCGTCAAATCACGTTCTGTGACCCCAAAGGCCGCTTGCGCCTTGGATAGTTCGCGCAGGAGTTCCCACTTGTTGATGGGCTTACCCGGAACAGATACCTCAGGCCGCTCGACCACGCGCAGATGGGCGCGCGAGATCGGCCGCATAAACGGCGAAATAGGTGTGTACTCCATGATGTCATTCACGAAGGCAAAATTTCCCTGGCCCGCGAATCGCTTTGCGCTTGCGGGAAAGGGGCCAGATCGCTACATTCAGAGGTGCGAAAACTGAGTTTTGTAGCGGGCTGGTCCCGTGCGAAACCTAAGAAAGGTCTCGTGAAGCTTGCTTCTCGGGGCCTTTTTCTTTTCTGCCTGTCTCGTGCCTCCTTTTTGGTTGTTGCTCTTCCTCAGTCTTCCTTGCGCTTCCAGCGCTCGTGAAGCTCGGCGATCAGCTGCGGGGCCTTGCCCTCAAGCCAGCTGACAAAATCTCTGTCCTCGGCCTTCAGCTCGAGCTTGAACTGTCGGCCGCGGCGCCCTGTCGCGATGGTTGCAGCCCCGACACCCGGAATGGCCACACTAGGTGCCCCTCGGGGGCTTGATGGGCGGGTCGGCCGCTCTGCCTGCACCACTGCGGCGAGGACGGCCAGGAACGCGGCGTCCGACTTTTCGTCAGGTCCACCGGAGTGAGAGGACCTGGTCTCTGCCGCTACTGCAGCGAGGTTCTCGCGGTCCACAGATGCATCGCCCAGTGACTTCTTGAGTTCCTCCCAACGAGGCCGGCCGATACCTGGCGCAGCACCTATCGCTAGGACGAGGCTCTCGCCAACCGCGCGGACGACGCTTAACAGCTGCGACACACCAGCTTCGGTAAGACCTAGAACCTCTGCCACGCCCTTGTTGGTGCGTTCCGCCTTTCCCAGGTGATCGCCATTGAGCAAGGCTGCCGCCACCAAGGCACGTTCGATGAAGCTCAGGTCGCGGCGTTCTTGGTTCTCGAGCAGCTGATCCCGAAGCGCCTGATCCCCGTCCATTTCGGTGACGATCGCACGGACCTTGATCCCGAGATCCCGGCAGGCTTCAAGCCGACGCCGCCCGTAGATCAGGCTGTAGCGATCCCCTTCGAGAGGTCGCACGAGGATCGGCACCCGTTGGCCACTTCTGGAGATCGATGCCTTCAGCCCCGCAATCTCGATTTGAAGACGGTCATCCAGCCTGCCCACGGTCTCGACATGGTCAGGCTCGATCTCGAACACGCCGCCCCGCAGCCTGCGCCCCTCAAGAGCGTCGGGGGCATTGCGCAAGGTCTGCAAGGGCAGTCCCAGTTTAGGCTTTCTTGCCATTGCGTCCCCACGTGCTTTGGATGATCGCAGCGATCTCGTCGTTGACGGCATTCATGGACTCGATGGCGCGGTCGAAGGTCTGGCGCGTGAAGTCCTTCTTGTCCGCCTCATACAAGGTCTGCTTGGTCAGCCCGGCATCCGATATCGCCGTCGACTCGACCATGTGGTTGGTCAGCACCGAACGCCCGAAGAGCCCGCGGATGAAGGCGATCACCTCGGTTTGCGGGGCGTCGCCCACCTTGTAGCGGGTCGGCAGGAACCGGAGCCAATCGAACCGCAGGTTGGCGCCTGCATCGCGGATCACGCCCAGCAGGTCGGCCGTCATCCGCAGGAACTGCGACATGGACATGAGGTCAAGCATCTGCGGGTGGACCGTCACCAGGACGCCCGAGGACGCGGAAAGGGCAGACATGGTCAGGAAGCCCAGTTGCGGAGGGCAGTCGATCACGACGACATCGTAGTCACTTTCGACGCTGTCGAGGGCGTCTCGGACTCTCGCGAAGAAAGCGCGGGCGCCGCCACGCTGGATCGCGGCCGGGGTCTCGTGCTCGAACTCCATGAGCTCGAGATTGCCCGGAATGAGATCCAGGCCACGGATGTAGGTCTTCCTGATGACCTCGGAAACCGGAACAGGGTCGTCATACCGGACTGCGTCGTACAGCGTCCCGCCTTCCATGAGGTCCAGTTCAGGCTGGATCCCATGCAAGGCGGACAACGACGCCTGCGGATCCAGATCAATGGCCAGCACACGATAACCCTTGAACGCGAGTCTCTGCGCAAGGTGCGCTGATGTGGTGGTCTTGCCGCTTCCACCCTTGAAATTCACAACGGAAATGACTTGCAGCTCGTCGCCCTTACGACGGCCCGGCACGTACGTTCCCGGCTTCTTGGCGTTGGCCTCAAGGCTTTGTCTGATCTCCCAGACATCGTCGAGGGTGTAGCGGCGATGGCTACCGGCCGTCGTCTCAACGTCGGTGATCTTGCCTTCCCGATGAAGTTTGCGAAGGTAGGTATGATCGACACCGAGCAACTCGGCCGCCTCACCGCTCGTCAAGCTGCGCATCACCTTCTTCGCATCGGGTGGGAAGTGCGCTGCACGTTGTGCATGCAGGTTCGAAGCCAAGAGTTCGGCGTAGTGGCCAATGGCGACGTCCAGGTCTTTGTCTATCTCGGTCATGCCCCGCTCGATCCGTGGGCGCGATTTTTATGTGACCGCGCGTTATTTTTCGAGACTATTGCCTTACGGATCAGATTCGCGCAAGCACTTTCTAAATCTGGTGTCAGCCACTGCGTGACGCACAAGAGTAGCCCAAGCTCGCGGACAGGCTTGCCCATGTAGCTAGTGTGATATACATTACTGATCGTATATCCACGCAGGAGGCCAAAATGCAGGTCGCGAAATGGGGCAACTCGCTTGCCGTCCGCCTGCCCGCCGAGCTTGTTCGGGAGCTTGGCCTCAAGGAAGGCGATCAGATCGACCTGGTCAAGGACGACGGCCAGGTCAGAGTCCGTCGTCTGGCGCGCGCGGATGAGGTGCTGACGGGTCTGCGCCGGTTCCGGGGCAAGCTGCCCGCTGCAGAGCGCCTGAGCCGCGATGACGCGCATGAGCGCTGAGTTCGCGGATACGAATGTCGTTCTTTACCTGCTCGACGACGGCCCGAAGGCCGATCGCGCCGAGGTCATCCTGGGGCAGGGGCCCCGGATCAGCGTTCAAGTCCTGAACGAGACGCTGGTCAACTGTCGCCGCAAGGCTGGCCTGAGTTGGGAGGAAGCAGGGGCGTTTCTCGAGGGCGTGCGCGCCTTGTGTCCCGTCGAAGACCTGACCCTTCAGACCCATGACGTCGGCCGCGCCTTGGCGGAACGCTACGGCTTCTCGATCTACGACGCGATGATCGTGGCCAGCGCTTTGGTTGCAGGCTGCACCACGCTGTGGAGCGAGGACATGCAAGATGGCTTGCTGGTGGAAGGCCAACTTCGCATCATCAACCCCTTTGCGCGAGCGGACAGTTTCTGAGCTTGGCGTCTGCCAAAGTCTTGTAATCCTTCCATGTCATGGAGGATTCGCAAGGTTGTTAGGCTACTCAAGCAGACCCAACCTCTCCGCCCGCTCCAGCAGCATCTTCACGGATGACGGCTGCCAGCTTGTCCGCCCACGGGGTGTTCGCTCACGCATGGCTTCCAGCCGGCTGCAGATTGCCTGAAGCGTGATGTCCGGATCCGCGCCCTTGATGGCGGCGACGATGGCGGGCAAGCGATCATCCGTCTCGCGCCGCCCGGCGCGGCCCAGCACCGTTTCGGGCAGGAAGCCGTCGCGGACATAGGCATTCACGGCGCGCAAAAGGCGGCTTTGCGTCCATTGGCGCTCGCGGGGCAGGGGGCCGTTGACGATGCGCAGCACGTCCTCCCACGCCATGTCGGGCCGCAGGCGGCGCACATGCGGCACCCAGTCCTGCGCGGTTTCATTGAGCCGCTCCATATAGCCGTCCCGTCGCGCAAGCCGCACCTTTCGCAGCGCCGCCGGATCCCGGGCGCGCAGGCCCGGATTGCCGCCGACCCGGCCTTTGGTTCGTGCGCTGGCCAGCCCGGCCTTGGTCCGTTCGCGGATCAGGGCCCGCTCGAACTCGGCCGCGGCACCCAGGACTTGCAGGGTGAACTTGCCCTGCGGCGAGGATGTGTCGATGGGATCAGTCAGCGAGCGGAAAAAGGCACCCTTGGCCTCCAACCGCTCGATCACCTCCAGCAGATGCGAGAGTGACCGCGCCAGACGGTCGATGCGCACGACGACCAGCGTGTCGCCCTTGCCGATCCGCTCCAGCACCCGCGCCAGCACCGGCCGGGCGCGGCTCCCGCCCGAGGCCTGCTCCTCATGGATCTCGGCGCAGCCCGCGGATTTCAGGGCCTGCGACTGGGGCAGGGGGGTCTGATCCTCGGTAGATACGCGCGCATAGCCAATCAGGGGCATAAAATCCTGTCTTTTGCAGTTGCGGATACGACCACTAAACGACCGTTTGTAAACGAATGCAAGTGGGCGCTCTCTCGTCGTGCTCGTCCAAAAACCCTTGGTTTCCTTGCGCTGAGCGCGAACTGAGAGGTTCCGCCGGCAGTCGCGCGCGCATACTATATAAAGAGCGAAGGCAACCGCCACAAAATCACTTGGGTAATCTGCAAAACAACAGTATTTTGCACATATGAAGACCCAAGCATCCGCTTTAAAAGATGATTTCAATGACCCCCTCATCAACATCGAGGAGGATGAAGAGGCTCACGAAGAGGATCTCTGGTTTCTGCCGGAACCACTCGAAGAAGAACCAGATGATTTGCCTCCCGGGCCGCGTGCGGAACCGCCGGACACTGCCGTCATCGAAGATTGGGCAAAGGCAGAAGGCGTTCACGCTGCGCGACTGGCAAGAGTGGCTGGACGCCTGGGTGCTCTGGATGACCGGCTGCTGCGAGGCCCGGAAGGCTGGCGGCATCGCCTCGCTCTTATCGAGGCAGCGGACCTTAGCTGGTTCGCAGGGGATCGGGTGAGTTCTGATCGTCTGACGCTTTGGATATCGATGCGGCTGTCAGGTGCACAAGATGACCCAAATGCCCTGGCAAGAGTTGGATGGGCTGTTCGGCGTCTGACAGGCGGTCCCGGACCGAAGGCTGACTTGGCCGCCTTCCTGGATCGCCGCGATCCCGAGAACATTGAAGGCAGCGCTGAGCGTTTCGAAGATCGCGCGGGCGGATGGCTGGACGTAATGGCCGCAGCAGCCGAGCTCCACCCAATCACGCGGGCTTGCATGGGCTTTCATCTCTGGAGCCTAGCGGGCCTCGGACAGCACGGCGACCAGATGGAAGCCGCCGTCACCGCGTCCAGGATCGCGGCCAGCGATGGAAGCGGCGCCATTTTCGCACCGCTCGCCATGGGCGGGGCAGGGGGGCTGCGTGCCTCGGGTTTGCCACCCGAACGTTTGGCCCGCTGGCTGGATGGCATGGACAGCGCCATTTTGACTGCGATGCGTTATCTGGATGATATTGAAGTATGGGACGTTCGCGCGAAGAGTGCGATGGCGCAACTATCGGGTCGTACACCTGTAGCATTGCGCAAAGTCCTCACGGAATGGCCTTTGATCTCGGCTCCTATGGCCGAGGCCTTGACCGGTGCGAGCCGGGCTGCTGTGCAACGCAATCTGGTAAGGCTGGAAGATTGGGGCTTGATTCGTGAGATGACAGGGCAGGGGCGCTTTAGGATGTGGCGGATCGACATCTAGTTGCTTGACAAATCCTGCGCCAACACGGCCTTGCGGGCAAGCTGCACTCTATTGGCGGGATCGTCAAGCGCAGGGCTCACACTCCCGCGCCAGGCTTTCAACACTGCGCCCGGTTCGCATCAGTGCGACCATCTGCTCCTTGAGAGGAGCAAAGACGATGACGATTTCAAACGAACTGCTGGACCGAGAAATCTTCTACTAGCTGAGAGAAGCACAGATCATCATTGAAGGATGGCGGAAGTACGACAACTCAAAGCGGCCTCACAGCGCATTGAGTTATCGGCCGCCAGCCCCGGAAACCATCGTCCAGATGGACCAATGGCCAGCAATGCACAAACAATCAAACCGGACCAGTCAGATCAGGAAAGCAAGGACCATTCCGCGAACCACACCCGAAGAACTTCTGCCAACCACCAGAATACCCACAGTGCCAAGAGCTGTAGCAGAAGACCTAACGTTACGGTTCTTCGGAAAGTGACGTTCTTGCCGCGCCATGCGATCAAGAGGCGAACGATGGTGTTTGTACTCAGAGCGGCTGCCAGAGGCAGCGCTCCATGTACGGCCGAAATTTGCCCAGCCGCTACAAGTGAGGCCAGAGCGACGGTTGCCGAGTTTGTACTGACCAGCCCGGCCAGCGCCACAGTCGCGAGGACGGCTGCGTTCCCGAAAACGTCATTGAGGGTCGCTGAGATTAGCATAACAGTCGCAACAATCAGTGCGAATTTGATAGCTGCTTTCACTGAAAAAACCTGCGACGGCAGTTCAAGCATCGCAGGCTTCGCTTTGCGGCGCAACACCAGTACGAAGAGCGCAACTCCGTGCAGGGCGGCAACAAGACCGCTGCCGACCAGCAAGGGAAGCCCCACTGTGAACATGGCGGGACTCAGCGCCAGCAGGATGATGCCGGTCTGCACAAGTGACGAAACCGACGAAAGCGTTGCACCAGTCGCCGCGCTCCAGGCATCTTCGGGCTTTTCAGCCGAACGCTGACCGAGCGCCACGATTGTCGATGTGCTTGAGACAAAGCCGGACAGAAACCCGCTGATCGGCAAGCCAAGGCGCGCTCCAACAACGCGCGTCGCGATATGGCCCGCAGCGCCGATCAACATGATGATGACGATGATGATGAAAAGGGCGCGAGGATTAAGGGCTCCGCCGGGACCGATTTCGAGGTTTGGCAGGACGGGCATGATGACCAGGATCGACACGCCAAGGATGAGGCCGTCACGTAGCTCAACCTCGGTCAGAATAGACCGGCTGAAGCCGCGCAGTAAGTCGCGTGCAGCAAGCAAGGACGCGATGACCACAGCGGCGCCCGCCGCAAGCAACGCCGTTTCCGTGGCCATGGCTCCCAGAAGCACGACGGAAACCAACGCAAGACTGGTTGTCAGGCCAATTCTCCGGTCGGCTTGCTGAGCGACGGATACCACACGCATTGTCGCAACGGCTGCGACGGCGATCATCAGAAGCGGGACACCTCCCGCTATCATGCTGATTGCGCCGATCAGCGATGCCAAAGCAAAGGTACGCACGCCTGACGTCGCTTCCTCGCTTAGCGTATGTGTGCTGCGTTCGCGTTCAATACCGATCAACAGCCCAACTCCGAGGGCTTCGATCAACGCGTAGAACGTCTCCGGGTCCGTTTCCATTCAGCAACCGTAGCTGTTGATTTGCTTCGTCGCAGCACGAAAAAATGCCGGGTATAGCATGATGCTTTCCTCAACAGTGTTGAAACGAATGGCCCACTTTGTTACATGTAACAAGAAAGGAGCCGCCATGCCAACTGTCGCGTAGCCCTTAAATGCGGTATACGAAAGTCAACAAAATCAATGGGGCGGCTTTGCCATTAAATATGGTATCTTGCCTTTAATTCCGACATTCTTGCCATTAAAGCTGACACAGGGTGCGCGGGTTGGACGGTTGGCGGCGATAGTGGGTAATGACGAAGACTGTGGCGATGCTGGTGCTGAGGCGCTGCGCCGGGCATCGGTCCTTCGACCGCTTGTTCAGGCGTATCTCAGCCGCACCGGGAGCTTGGAGAGCGGTATACGTGATGCAGTCGGGAGTGGACAGAACATGGGGGTCATGCGGGGCGTTTTCTGTTTGCGACGGTCAGCCGACCATCGAGAACTGCGGCCCTTGTGACGGCTACTCGGTGAGCCCCTTTGGGCGACCAACGCATCCTCCTGCGCTTTCCCATGCGGGCATTGGCAATGTCATCAACTGATCCTTCGGCACGAGAAGACGAGATGGGCAGCCCGTTACGGTACCGTCGGCCATAGTCGACAAGGGCTTCCATGTTGTTCGCGAGATAGGTGTACAGTGTCTCGCAGCGGGCCTGCACACGAGCGGCAGCGGTGCGGACAGCCAGAGGTTCTTCCCCGAGGCCGACGCAATCATGCATCAGCGCCTTCAGATATGTTTCCGCCACCCGTGCTCTGCCATGCCAAAGCCGCCAACGGAGGCTTTTCGCGGGGCGCTGGAACAGCACCGGGATTCCAGTGAATCCCGGTATCTGGACCAGACCCTGAACGGCGGCCTCGACATGTCGAATGCGCATCGAGATGTGCCACCAGTCGAGGATATGCTTCACTTGCCCGTCGCCACCCATGGCATTCCGTATGAGGTTCGGGAGAGCAAGCTCTCCATCAGAGATTACCGTCAACAGATGGCCCGGCTTCCATCCAAAGTCTGACAGCTCTTCTCGCATCCAGCTGCCTGGCGATGCCGTCGCATTGGCGACCAGGCCAAATCGTCGGCACATATTGCGACTTTCAATCTTACCGACCACAAGATCCAGGTGTCGCTGCTGATACTCCGGTCGACAGCGGATATGCGCACCGTCCAGAAAAACCGTCAAACCACCTTTGGGCGGTGCTTCAACGGGATCGCCTGATGCCCTTCGATTTTTCTCGAGCGCAGTGGCTACTCTTCCCAACCGGTCACGCACCGTGGTGTGATGGGGCGGATGGCAGGGGAGGAAGCTTTTCATCAGCCGCGCGGCTTCGCGAAAGGAATGCCGGGACCCGAGTTCCGCATGGAGCCGCTGCAGCTCCGGGGTAGCCCGGTCAGGAAAGAAATAGGCCAGCGGAGAAATAGGTCCGCCGGGCATCGCCGCTGACGTGGCATCACAAGAACAGCGGCGCAAGCGCGCGGCTTTGACCCGAACCCGCCCAAAGAGCGTGTCGAGATCGCGCGTGCGATAGTCATGAATGGCACGAAACGAGGCGCAATCCGGGCATACGCGGCTTTCTCGGATGATTTCCTCAACCTGATCGCAAAGAATTGCCCGCTGAATCTGTTCGACAACCCTCTTCCCATCCTCAAGGCGCAACCCGATCCCGTCTGGACAGGTCACCCGATAGGGTCGTGAAATGCCGTCAAGCTGATGAGTGCGCTTCTCCCCGTTGTCGAAGGTCGTTTCGATTGTAATCCGTACGTCCATGGCAGCCCCACACGCAAAGAACTCACCTTAGCACGGGCCGCAACGACGACGACGACCCCCATGTTCTGTCCACTCCCCTGCCCAACGCGCCGTGTGCCAGATTTAAGGGCAACGCGACAGTGGGCTGGACGAGCGGTTGCGGAGGGGGCCTGAGGGTTGGCGCCACAGGCTCGCCCTGATCGAAGCGGCCGACCTAAGTTGGTTCGCAGGCGACCGCATCGGGCCGGATCGACTGGCGCTCTGGATCGCGCTGCGCCTGTCTGGAGTTCAAGACGACACTGCCGCCCTGGCACGGGTCGGATGGGCGGTGCGGCGACTGACGGGAGGGCCAGGGCCGGAAGTGGACCTGGCCGCGTTCTTGGATCGCCGTGACCCCGAGAACTTGGCGGATGAGGCCGAACCGTTCGCGGAACGCGCGGGCGGTTGGCTGGACCTGATGGCGCAAGCTGCCGATCTCCACCCGATCAGCCGTGCCTGCATGGGCTTTCACATCTGGAGTTTGGCGGGTCTCGGGCAGCACGGAGACCGGATGGAAGCGGCTGTCACGGCCGCGCGGATTACGGCCAGCGAGGGCAGGGGAGCGATATTTTCCCCTCTCGCCATGGGCGGGGCAGGGGGGCTGCGTGCCGGTGGCCCACCCGCTGGCTGTCTGGCTCGCTGGCTCGACGGGATGGAGACGGCAAGCCTGACCGCGATGCGGCACCTCGACGACATCGAGGCTTGGTCAGCGCGGTCCGAAACCGAGATGGCCACGCTCTCGGGCAGAACCCCCCCGGCATTGCGCGCCGTGCTAAGTGAATGGCCCCTCGCCTCCGCCCCTATGGCCGCGGTGCTGACCGGCGCCAGCCGAGCCGCCGTCCAGCGCAACCTCGCCTGGATGGAGGAGCGTGGTTTAATCCGCGAGGTAACGGGGCAGGGGCGGTATCGGATGTGGCGCGCTACGAACTGACACCTCTTCAAAGGCGTGGGGTGTCGGCCACCCGGAAAACGTTCTCCTCGACATCCATTGGACGGTTCAGGATGTGAAGGGAGATGATCGGGTGACCGCCAAAACGGATCGGGTGAGTTGTTCCGACTGCTCTGTCAAAGGATTTTAACAGCTTCCGCGACCGGAATAGGTTGCTCCCGCCCGTCTTCCGGCATCAATCGGAAGAGAAGGGAAGCGAGAGCAAGCCAGCCGATCAGGCTCAGACCGAGTGCCCGCGCACTGTAGAGCGCGGCCAGGTCCGGAGGAATGACCGGGACGGAAGCGGGTGGCTGCGGTGCCCCGAGAAGGTGGGGGGCTACTATCAGGGCAAGCGATGCGAAACGCCCGGGCCAGGACTTGACCCCACTGGTGAGGAAAAGCCCCGCCACCGTCGCCGCCGCCGTCATGACCCACCACATTTGCCTGTCCGACAGATCAGCGGCCTGCATGCCTGGCAACTCCGGTGGCAGTCCCAAGCTGGGTGACAGGGCGAAAGCAGCGAAGCCGGAAAGGGTGAGCGCGGGCACAGAAATGCTGTGTCGACCCCACAGGCCACGGTGTGTCGCAAGAGCAGCTCCCGCGACCAGGCCAAAGCCTGACCAGGTCAAGACCAAAGTCAGGACCGTCAAGCCGCTTCGCACGACGACAGAAAACTCATCATCCGCCTCGTGGGCATCGTGCGCAGGCAGAACAGGATCGCCACTCGACGCCGAGCGGTCATCTTGCGCCACCCCCATCAGGACAAGTTCGCCGGTCTCGTATCGCTCGGCTTCGATGATGAGTGGCTGGATCAGAAAAAACTGCAGAAAGGCAACCGCGAGACCTGTAATAGCACCCGCAATCACCCCGCCGGACAGCAGGGACCTCGTCATGTCAGCGAACTCGATCTGTCAGTGGCAGGGAAAGCCAGTGGCGTGGCGGGTATCATGTGTTGCGGAATGCAGCGCATCTGAAGAGGCAAAACCTGCCGCAAAGATGAGAAACGTACCAAGGACAGCACTGGTCAGGATGGGCCGAACCAGACCTGCGTGCTGTACGGACGCGGTGGAAAGAGTGGTGGCAAACATGATGTTTCTCCGCCCGTCACACCCGACGGGATTGGGGTTAAGCCTCCTGTCTGGCCGGTCTCCTGGCTCACGGTCACTGCAACCCTTCGCCTTCCCGGGCAGTTGCCCAGTGGCATATCGAAGGGCCACTACCGCATACAGTCGCGGGGGCGGCTGAGGCGTCGGGTGCCGCTATTGGGTCCACCCATCCTCATTCCCGATTGAGTTCGGGGACTCTGCATCCCATGAACACCAAACATGATCACGATCATGCGCAGGCCGTAGAATGTCAATGCGCTTGAAGCCCGGCAGCCTTTTCGGAGCGGGACGCGGGAGTTCGTTCATCCTCGCCCCCATTACTGCCTTGATCGGGGCCATTCACGAGGTCTGCTAGGATCGGACAGTCCGGGCGGTGATCGCCGCAGCACGCATCTGCCAGATGACGAAGCGTGTCCATCATTGCCTGCATTTCACGAATTCGAACTTCAAGACCGGCGATCTGCTCAAGCGCAATCTGTTTCACATCGGCGCTCTGCCGTGAACGATCCTGCCAGAGCGCCAGCAACTCCTCGATCTTCTCGACGGAGAAGCCCAGATCCCGCGCCCTTCGGATGAAGCGCAGAAGCTGAACATCGGTCATCGTATAGACGCGATATCCTGCAACCGTCCTTCCTGCTGCCGGAATGAGACCGATCGACTCATAGTAGCGGATCATTTTGGCAGAAACGCCCGAAGATTTTGAAGCTTCACCGATGTTCAACTCAGGGCCTCCTTACACGGCGATTGAAGGTGCAAAGCGCCGCAGCCGTAGCGCATTGCCAAGAACGAAGACTGACGACAGCGCCATCGCAGCGGCGGCGAAGATCGGCGACAGCAGAAGACCGAAGGCGGGCCACAGCGCGCCCGCCGCAACCGGGATCAGCAGGGCATTGTAGATGAAGGCCCAGAACAGGTTCTGGCGGATGTTGCGTATGGTTGCCTTGGACAGCGCGATGGCATCCGAAACCGCAGTCAGCCTGCCCGACATCAGTACGACGTCCGCCGCCTCGATGGCAATGTCGGTGCCGGTGCCGACGGCAAGGCCCACATCCGCTTCGGCCAGGGCGGGCGCATCGTTGATCCCGTCGCCGACATAGGCCAGCGCGCCCAGTGCCTTCAGACGTTTCACAGCAGCGACCTTGCCGTCGGGCAGCACCTCGGCCACAACTTCGTCGATGCCAAGCTGGCGGGCGATGGCGTTCGCCGTGCGGCCATTGTCGCCGGTGATCATGGCAACCTTCAGCCCCAGCAGGTGCAATGCCTGGATCGCCTGCGGCGTGGTTTCCTTGATTGGGTCCGCAACGGCGATGATTGCAGCAAGCTTGCCGTCGATGGCGGCATAGAGCGGTGACTTGCCCTCGTCGCCGAGCCGGGTCGCGGTATCGCCGAAGCCGGAGACATCGAGACCGAGCTTGACCATGTAGCGGTCGGCGCCGACGTCGACCCGCTGTCCGCCCGCCGCCGCCGTCACACCGAAACCGGTGACGGAATAGAAGGCAGTGACCTCGGGAAGGATCAGCCCCTCGGCTTCGGCCGCAGCGACTATGGCGCGGGCGATCGGATGCTCGGACTTCGCTTCGACAGCCGCCACCACGGCCAGCACTGCGGCGCGGTCGAAGCCCGGCGCCAGCGCCATGTCGGTCAGGCGCGGCTTGCCCTCGGTCAGGGTACCGGTCTTGTCGAACGCGACCACCTTGACGCTCTGCAAGGCTTGGAGGGCCTCGCCCTTGCGGAAGAGCACGCCCATTTCGGCACCACGCCCGGTGCCGACCATGATCGACGTTGGTGTGGCCAAACCCATGGCGCAGGGGCAGGCAATAATGAGGACGGCGACGGCGTTGACCAGGCCAAAGGTCAGGGCCGGATCAGGCCCGAAGATCAGCCAGACGGCGAAAGTCAGGACGGCAAGCGCCATGACGACGGGAACGAACCACATCGTCACGCGGTCGACCAACGCCTGGATCGGCAGCTTGCCGCCTTGCGCGGCTTCGACCATGCGGATGATCTGAGCCAACATCGTAGCCTCGCCCACCGCCGTCGCCCGGAAACTGAAGGCGCCGGTCTGGTTTACTGTGCCGCCGGTCACGGTGCTGCCCGGTGCCTTCTCGACCGGCACGGGCTCGCCAGAGATCATGCTTTCGTCGATCCAGCTTGCGCCCGTCGTGACCTCTCCGTCGACCGGCACCCGCTCGCCGGGGCGGACCTCGACGACATCGCCCGGGCGGACTTCGGCGACCGGCACTTCGACCAAGCCGCCATTGCGAAGGACACGCGCAGTCTTGGCCTGAAGTCCGACCAGCCGCTTGATCGCCTCTGAGGTCCGGCCTTTTGCGCGAGCTTCAAGCAGACGACCAAGGAGGATCAATGTGACGATGACTGCCGCCGCCTCGAAATAGACATTCTGGGTGCCTGGGGGAAGGATTCCGGGGGCAAAGGTTGCCACCAGGGAATAGCCGAAGGCAGCCAACGTTCCGACCGCGACTAGGCTGTTCATATCAGGCGCCAGACGCGCCAAGGCCGGAAACCCCTTGCGGTAAAACCTGAGGCCAGGGCCAAGGAGGACCACGGTCGTCAAGGCGAACTGAATGTACCAGCTGTTCTGCATGCCAATGCTGTTCGTGACCGCCATGTGGACCCACATGAACAAATGCGATCCCATCTCGAGGACAAAAACCGGCAGAGTCAGAGCCGCAGCAAAAAGCACATCGCGCCTCAATGCGGCTTCCTCGGCCGTTTTCTTCGCGGCGGACTCTTCTGACATGATGGCGGTTTCGGCTGCTGCCCGTGCCTCGTAACCCGCATCCGCGATTGCGCCGATGAGGGAGGCAAGGTCCGCCGTTCCGGTGACCGTTGCGCGTTCCGTGGCCAGATTGACATTGGCTGCGGTCACACCGGGTACCGTTTTCAAGGCCCGCTCCACCCGTGCGACGCAGGAGGCGCAGGTCATACCCTCGATGACGATATCGTTCGGACGCGATGGCACATCATAGCCCGCGTCCTCGATTGCCTTGACCAGAGCCGATCGGTCCAGGTCCGGTCCGATGATTTCTGCCCGTTCCGTCGCGAGGTTGACGGCTGCATTTTTTACCCCGGGGACGGCCTGCAGTGCGCGTTCAACGCGCCCGACACAGGATGCGCAGGTCATGCCTTCGACGTCGATCACGATCCTGCCGAGGTCTGCCATGGCGTTCTGAGGGACTTGTATGTTCATCGCGGCACTCCGGTGGCGAGTTACTCCGCTAATTGAGATAGGGCTTCCCATGATGGTAAGGTCAAGCCCTGATTTCAATTTGTCTGATCACGGAATTGTTCTCTTGACCTTACAACGGTGGGAAGGCCCATATCGAGGTGCATGAGGCGATTGTCCGAAGGAGACACTCATGCAGTTCCATATCGAGAACATGACCTGCGGCGGCTGCGCGCGCAGCGTTACCAAGGCGATCCAGGCGGTAGACCCCTCCGCCGAGGTGAGCGCGGATCCGGCCTCGCACAAGGTCGAAGTCAAATCAGCGGCTTCTCGCGACCGGTTGGTCGCGGCGCTGACCGAGGTCGGATACGCGCCTGCCTGACAAAACATAATCATCGAAGGAAAATCTGAATGAACAAACGTACTCTCGCGCTGTCTATTGCGGCTGTTGCTGTTGTCGGTGGGATCGCATTTGCCCAGCAGACCATGGAGGGCATGGACCACTCCAACATGGGTGGCATGGGCATG
>VFQP010001078.1_pt1 | contig 40529 bp, 65 predicted proteins | sample 3512351 | NCBI WGS metagenome assembly VFQP01 (sample SAMN10412372, study PRJNA504923) | tailings metagenome | isolation source: Relicate 1 Philex TSF1 revegetated site | place: Philippines: Tuba, Benguet | collected 2017-08-29
ATCCATGTAGCTGGGGGATGGGGGGGGAGAAGTGGTGGGTGTGTAGTTTTGTGTGTGTATTTGTGCATGTGTATTTGTGTAAGTGTATGTGTATTTGTGTACATACACAGTACAATAGCAAGCGACACATACCCTCAAGTACACACAGCAAGCCATACGTACACCACATACCGCCTGAAGAATTCATCATCGTCATCATCATCCACCACACCATCACGGGGGCCCCTCTGCCCTGCATACTCTGCCTTGCGCTTTTTCTGTATACAGAGGTGTTTTTGTGTGTATTGTGGTGTGTGTACTGTGGTGTGTGTGTGTATGTGTATTGTGGTGTGTGCATGTGACAACAGTAAACTTGTATGTGCATCATGCATCCAACATCCCATAAACCCAACTCCCCTTTCAACACAGCAACACCCACCAACACCCACCAACACACAGCAACACCCAACACCCATCCACACATCCCCTTGTTACTCCACACCTGTAATATAAACTCCCACCTACAATACTTCATCCAGAACGCCTCCTTGGTCATCACATGTGGTACGTTGGCCAAGTATGCACGCCGTACATGTGGTTTCTGTGCAAATACTTGGGCACGATTGGCTCGAGTGAGTTGAAGTTTCATCTTGCCGTCATCCCCTATCTCCACTATGTTGGGCAGTTCACTGTGCAAGCCTGTTTTGGGGGGTTGTATGTGTGGGGGGGTTGTGTATGTGTGTGTGTTGTTTATGTGTGTGTTTTGTGTATGTGTGTGGGTTGTGTGTGGTTGTGTGTAATTACAAGCAGTGTGTATTGTGGTCATGATATACACACCCCTTTCCAACATGCACACCATCAACAAACACCCCACCCAAAACCAAACACCTGCAATCACCCCACCCTCCAAAACACACCAAGCCCAACACACACCAAGTACACACCTGTTTGTTGCTGCAGTTGTGCACGTTTCTCCCTGCCCATCACATCCTTCAGTGCTGCACCTCTACTCTCCCAAAACTGGGGTTCACTCAACAGACGGTCTGCTGGGTCGGGGGGGTCGACTAGGCTTTTGTACAAAGCAGCTAGGTCTCTGTGGTTTGTGTGTGATGGATGATGTGTGTGAGTGTGTGTGTTGGGAAAGGGTGTATATCTTTACAATGGGGAGGATGATGTCCTATGGAGGGTGATTGTGTGTGTGGAGGGTGATTGTGTGGGCATGATGCATGCTCGTGGGTACGGAGGTGTGTGTCTGTATGTGTGCAGGCATACATGTACACACACACACACACACACACACATACACACGTATACACACGTATACACACATACTTGTCACGGCTCAACAGGGTGCGCTTTGCTGCAACCACATCAGGGGGCCCTGTGAGCAAAACAGGCCCACCACTCTGTGGTAGAGAAAATAAAGTAGGAGGAGTGTTTTATCATGAGGTGGATATGCATGAATACCAATACACATGCAATGCGTGGACGATGATCGACGATATGTGACAGTACCGATAGTAACGCCACACATCATGTGACACCAACAGCATGCGCCATTTTCCCACACACTCACACACACACTCTCTTTTCTCCACCCCTCAACACCACCCTTCTTCAAGCCCCCCCCCCCCCCCCCCCCCTCTCTTCATCCCCGCCCCTCCCTTCCACCCCGCCACCCCTCAACGTGCCTGTTGCTGCAATCTGCTTTGGTTGAGTGTGTTGATGAGATCCAGTGCCTCATCACGATCCCCTGCCTGAGAAAACGCAAACACCAATGCACTAGTACTGCCATCGGGATTGCGAAATGTAAGACGTGCAAATGCTCGATTGTCTTTGGCTGCTCGCTGCTGCCCTGTGTGTGTTGCGTGTTGAATCAACGTATACAATGTGTGTGCAAGACTGCATTGGCCAAGACTGCGACACATACAGCCGTACCAACGATGTCTGAGAGGCTGTAGGCAACGGGCTGTGCGGTGGTGATGTCAGCAGGTACCCATTCCACCTTGCGTCGCCCAATGTGCAATGCACCCACAGGTGCATCAGGCTTGGTGCCTAGTTGCGTTTTGCGTGTAAAAAGGGGCGCAGAACTGCTCATGAGGCTGTTTGATGGGCACACACGAGTGCAACAAGGGTGCAGGGCAGATTGATCAGCTGTCCTGCGTCTCTCACGGAGCACTGTTGCCGTGTACACCTACATCAACGCGTTTTGCACAAATCAATCGCCATAATGAACAAAGCTTGGCCTTGTCAAGGCCAACAATAGGAGACAACAGATCAACGATGCAAGGACTCGCAGCCTTGCCAACCTCTCATAGCAGAACAAAAAGCTACAAATACTCGTACAGCGCAAAAAGCAAAAATAAACAAGGTAGAATGAACAAGAGAAACATGTCACCCCCATATACCAAAGCTCAACGACTTGCCATCAATGTCCACCGGCTCCCCCTCCTCATCCTCCCCATCAACGTGCACAAACCCACGCAAATTAGCAGGCACCTGCGTCACCTTGGCTTGCTGCCCACTCGAGGAGCCCTCCGATAAGCCCTGATGCACGCCTGGTGTGCCGGCCTTACGATCCAGCACTGCCCCAGATTGCCTGCGCCCATTGCTGGGTGACACTGTTGCCACAACTCCTGCAAACTCCTCATCTGTATCGGAGTGCACAGGAGGCTCTGCTGCTGTGTGCGCTGAGGTGGAATACGGGGTGGGATGCAGGTCTTTATCAGCAGGCAAGGGAGGACCAGCAGCTGGAGGGGGGTCTCTTGATGACTCATTGTCACTGCCCACAGTAAAGGGGGATGAAACCACTGTGTGTAGGGTGTGTGAGTGTGTGTGTGTGATATAGGTGTTGTGATGTATGTGTTGTGATGTAGGTGTTGTGATGTAGGTGTTGTGATGTATGTGTTGTGATGTATGTGTTGTGATGTATGTGTTGTGATGTAGGTGTTGTGATGTAGGTGTTGCTTTGCTTGAAGACGTTTGTATGTACACGGGGGTGGATTGCACACAGCATACAACCACATAGGCACACACCCCTCCACATACTCGATGTGTTTGAAGAAATGGGCCCCATAGCACGCAGACTATTCATAGCACCCCCTTCCGTGGGTCCCTCTGCTATTGCACCCTCCACTACCCCTCTCCCAGCACCACCAGCACCACCAGTACCACCCTGCTCTTCTATCAGTGCTGAATGTGTGCCTGCTGTGCTCCCCCTGGGCGGCACATGAGAAACTACCTCATCCAGGAGAAAGGATGAGTCATCCGGGATGGCACCAAAGGGGCTGTATGCAGAACTCACACGGGTCCCTGCAAACGTCAACAACGCGGGGCCCCCTGGGTCCTGTCGGGGGGGGCTGTCGTGTGGTATTGGGGGTGCAGGAGGGAGGGCGGAGGATGGGGTGGTGGTGGTGGTGGGGTGGGGGAGGGACGTGGTGTTTGGTGTTTGGAGCTGTTGTTGTTTTCTGGCAGTTTCCTCTTGTTTTGATAATGCCCTGTGTAGAGTGTGTGTGTGGTGTTGATGAGTGTGTGTGTATGCGTGTGTGTGTGGTGTGTAGGTCTTAACCAGCCCACCTCCTCATATACACACACAAACATTCAACATACTTGAGTCGAGCCACAATTTCCACAAAGCTGGGTCGTGCACTGGGATCACTTGCCCAACATTCCTTTATCAGGTCAACATATTGGTCAATGCCGGGAAAACCACCACCAGGCACCGTGGAGAGGTCATCGGGGATGGTGGGGCGCCCATCTTGGCCTGCCAGAAAATTGAGCACCTGAGGAAAGGAGAGGGGAGGGGAAAGGTGGGTGGGTATGCTGGGGAAACGTGGATGGGTGTGGATAGTTGAGTATGTGTGTGGGGCGGCAGTTGAATATATGTGTGGATAGTTGTTTATGTGTGTGTGGATAGTTGTATGAATGTGTATGTGCACGCTCTCTCAGACAGACACTCCCCCCCTTCCCCCCCCACACCCCCAACCCTCCCCCCCCCCACACTCCCCTCCCCCCCCACACCGTAATGTTGCGCATGTTCCCATAGGGCATCTCCAATGTCAGCAGCTCCCACAGTATGATGGCAAATGCAAACACATCAGAAAAGGGACCAAATGATTGGTCACGTATGACCTCAGGAGCAAGCCAACGGGGGTTGGTGGGTTGCAGGGTGCTGGTGCTCACAGTGTCACTATCAAAAATTCGACTGAGGCCAAAATCACCCACCTGTTTTTGGTATGTGTATACGGTTGGTTTGTGTGTGTATGGTTGGCTTGTGTGTGTATGGTTGGCTTGTGTGTATACGGTTGGCTTGTGTACGTTTGAATGTATGTATGCATGTATGTACAGAAACGGTTGGTTGTGCATGTTGAGTACAAATACAGTACACCAAATGCAATACACCAGCAGTACACCAACACTACAAATGCAATACACCAGCAGTACACCAATACTACAAATGCAATACACCAGCAGTACACCAATACTACAAATGCAATACACCAGCAGTACACCAATACTACAAATGCAGTACACCAGCAGTACATAAAATGCAGTACAGTGTTCAATTCCCCCCTACTTTGACTGTCCAGTTGGCAGACACCATGAGGTTGGGGGACTTGAGGTCTCTGTGAACAACAAGGGGCTTGAGGGAATGGAGGTGTGCCATGCCTGGGGGGGGGGGGATGTGGTGTATGATGGTGTGTGGTGTATAATGGTGTGTGGTGTATAATGGTGGTACGTGTATCAACATAACACATATACTGTGTAAACATTGGTCATCATCATCAACCTATAGCATCATCATCATAATCAACCAACCTTTGGCGGCATCAAGGGCAATACCCAGCCTTCTCCACCATGGCAGCAACTCCCCACCATCACTGTGTATGAACGCATGTGTGCTGGTCAACATAATGGTCAACATAACAGACGAAATGATGGCCCACATACTAGACAACATGATGGTCAACACGATGGTCAACATGGTCAACCACAGAACACCAGCCATACAATATCACATATACCCACACAACACTACTACAACACAGCGCATTACAAAGATGAGGCCCAACACCATGCCCACCCACCCCTCAACACAGAATAACCCCCAAAACACACCCAAAATACATACCGTCCAGCACGTGCAGCACTTATACAGTCAAACAAGCTATGCCTATCACAAAACTCCATCACCAGTGCAGGTTTGGTATCCAAGCATATGCCCATAAACATCACACAATTGGGGTGTCTGACACCCTTGAGTATGCTTATTTCCCGGGTCATGCTTCGTAATTCCAAAGGGTCAGTCCCGGATTTCAATACCTTGACTGCCACATCATCTGCCCCTCGCAATACACCATGGTAGACGGTGGCAAATGAACCTGGAGAGTGTTCATTTTTGGGCGGTTGCGTGGGGGTGTGTGAGAGGGATGGCCAGGGGAGTGGGTGAAAGGGATAGGGTTTCTAAACACACGCAAAGAGGGTGGGGGTCAGGTGTGTAGAGGAGTCATAATTGGGGATTGAATGATAATGATAATGATAATGAAGTGAAATGCAAATAATGAATGATAGTTACGTGAAATGCAAGGGGAGTGGTGGTACAAAGCACCCTCTCAACACACACAATAAAAAGGATCCCTTCAACACACACCACACATACAATCAAGCACATACCATCCCCTACAAATGCATCTGCCTGCCAGTGCATATCAGCAGCAGGAATGATCCACTGTGCATCAAGTGTGTTCTCCAATCCATGTGCTGATGCTGATGATGCACCTCTTGGCTCCAGGGTACCCTGTGGGTGGGTGGATAGGTGAGTGGGTGTGGATGTGAGAGAGAGTGTGGGTGGGTTTTTCATGTATTACACCACTACCATCACCACCATCATTCTCTCACATGCATACAAACGCAGAGCACAACGTCATACACACAGCACAATGTCATACACACAGCACAATGTCATACACACCACATCGGCAGTAGTGGCACTGAATGAGGCTGAGAATGTAGATCCAGGTTGAGCAGGTGGGTGGGAAAGTGGGTGGGAAGGTCGTAGGACACCCAACACATCCTCTGTGACTGCTTCATGAAGTGCATCCTCACCTGTGTGTGTGTGTGTGTGAGAGAGAGAGAGAGAGAGAGAGAGAGAGAGAGAGAGGTGTGGGGTATTGGGGCAGTGTGACAACATGTACTTGCATACACCCCCATTCCCACGCCAACACATGCACACCGACATGCCTGTATCACCACCATCACTCGCACCAGCACCTGTGCTCACTCCCTCACCATCAGCACCAGCATCAGCAGCATCGATGCATGGGGCTGTTGTTGTTGGCGTTGTTGTTGTTGTTGCTGTGGGTTGGGTGGCCAAGGAAGCACCATGTAACAGCATACTGCTCTCACCAGCAGAAAATTGCCTGGGTGTGTATGTGTGTATGTGTGTATTTGTGTATGTGTGCATGTGTGTATGTTTACATACGTGTGTGTGTGTGCAAATACGTGTGTATGTGCACATATGTGTGTATGTGTGTGTGTCGAGAGTGTGATGATGATGTCTGTCAACAACAAACCACACCATTCAATGTCATTCCAACACCACCACCCACAACACACCACCACCCACAACACACCACCACCCACAAAACACCACCACCCGAAGGACCCCCCCCCCGCCCCCACATACCTGCCCCCTTGGCTCCCCCCCGACCCATTGCTATCCAGCCGACACACCAGCTCTATACCAAAACTCTCCATACACCCCTGCACCACCCCACCAGTCACAAACACAAGCTGCCCCGACCTATCACACGCCACAACCCCATCCACCCCACATGAGGCTAGGGAGGCTGACGGGAGCACCTGCACACGACCCTGGCGTATGGTGTGGTCGGGGGCGGGTTTGCCCAGGCCTTGTTGTTGTTGTTGACTGTCCTCACGTGCCCAGTCTTGGAGGGCATAGGAGTGGAGTTGACCATTGGCAAACATCGCCAGGGCAGCCTGTGGGTGGGTGAGGGGTGAGGGGTGGGTGAGGGGTGAGGGGTGGATGAGGGGTGGGTGGAATGAAAGAGGTATGTATCACAAGATGTACACAAATACTGATGCATACTGATGTACACAAAGATGTACTGCAGGGAGTGATGTGGCATGCCCATCATATGGATGGGAAATGAAACACCCAAAAACACCCATACCCACAACACCCACATTCACACATACTTGATATGCAGGCACCGCATGTACCGCCAACACCCCCACACTCCTCATCGATGCCCCAAAACAACACAGCGGTGTTGCTGTGTGTTGACACTTGACCAGCCACAGCTGTACAGCACCAGAACTATGTCCAGTCAGCAGCCAGGCAGCTGCGTCAGAAGGTCCCTGACCAAATGCTGTCCTATGCATGGAGTCTACTGTGTTCAGCACACGCTTGGTGGCTGGTGGGTGTGCAGGTGGTGGGTTGGGGGTGTCGGTGGATGGCGTGCCGGTGGTGGTGGTGGTGCTTGGGGTGGGTATTTTCTCCATGACAGACATACAGCGCACATGCCCTGGTGTGGGTGGGGGAGAATGTGTACATGGACGCGAGTATGGGTGTTTGTGGGTTGGTGGAGCATGTATACACAAGGCCATCACTCGGCATACCATTGGCCCCACACAATCCATCAACCCACCATCACCATACCCCGTGACCATCACCATACACCACCATCATCATCACCATACACCATGCATCGTCACTATACTCCATCACCACACACATCACTATACCCCATACCCCATCATCACCATACACCATGTACCATCATCATCATACACACAAATATACCTAGTGTTTTGACCAAGTGTATAGACTGTAAATGACCAGTTGTGCTCCATTCTTTGACTGTGGGAGTTCTATGAGTGGAAGACTCTGCACTTGAGGTCCACAAGTGACCTCTCCACACACACAGACTTGTGACGGTGTACCCATGCGCACGTGCATGGTCGTTGGTGATGTAAAAACTGTGCATGGCGTCTCGTGGGGTTTCTCCTGTTGTGGGGTTGTGGATGTGTGGTTGTGGGTGTGGGGCGGGGTTGTGGGTGTGGGTGTGGGTGTGGGGTTGTGGGTGTGGGTGGGATTGTGGGTAGGGGTACAGGTGGATGAAAGGGAGTGGATGTGTGTAACAGAATGTGAAATGAGCGAGTGCATGACTGTGATCAAAAGGGCAACAGGGGAATGATCATAGCACAGGGAGGAGAAGCTTGCATGGGTGGAAGAACACTATACACAAGCACTGCTACCATGGAAGACCACAGTACACAGCAAACCAAGCACCCACCTGCTGGTACATCCGACGCTATGCACGCTGCCCTCTGTTGCCACAACTCATCCTCTCTGTCAACAGCATCCCCACTGTCGATACCTGCACTCCCAAATGCACTCCCAATCCACACGGGCAGCACCCGACATGTGCGTTTCCCCACACGTTCTATTTGCAGACATCGTACACTGCCGTCATCACTACCCACCCATGCGTGCTGGGCCTGGTCATCCACACACATTGACCTGTGATTCGTGATGATGTATTTGATGATGATAATGTATTTGATATGATATGATGATGAAGGGGTGTTGCATGAAGTGATGTGGACGAGGGGGGAGGGTGATTGGTGTATCCAAGGGGAGATGAAAACAAATTGCCACTTTTCATTCAACATTCCCCACCACCACAAATGTGTTCCCCCCCACACAGCCACTGCATACCCCCCCCACACATAGCTGCTGCACACATCCCCCCCCCACACAGCTCCTCCAAACACACCGTATAGCAGATTTGAAGGCAGCAAATGGTGCAGTCAATGGTTGCTTGCTGTGTGCATGCCACACCACCACCATCCCATCCTCATGCCCCATCCACAGGTAACGTTTACCCCGGGCCATTGTGGTGACAGGGGTGCTCCAGGGGGCCTGCAGCTGTTCATCATGGTGTGCCTGAACATTGTGCCTGTGAGTATACGTGGTGTGGTAATGTCTGGTGGGGTGTGGGGTGTGTGTGTGGGGGGGGGGGGGGGGCGAGAGTACACGGAATGTTTGGTGTGGGTTGGGCATGTGGTGTATGTGTGTCTGCATGATGATACTGCTGGTATTTATCAGCATGGGCAACAAGAAGATACACAAAAAGCAGCCAATGCAAAAACATACCACCAAAACAGCATAGACAACAATAACTGCGTACCACAATAACTTGTTGCTGCCCAGTGCTTTTGTTTTGACTGCAATCCACACACCACCCTGATATGCACCAACTGCTGGCACATACAATGTACATGTCACCTGTATGTGTATATATATGTATGCATAAAATGGAGGATTGCACTTAATGTATACCAAGTAATTGATGCTGCCATGTGGTCACAACACAATCCCCCCCCACCCAACATACCTCTGAAAACACTTTGCCATCACGTATCACACACACAGGTGCCTGTTCTGCACCACCCACACCTGACGATGTTCTATAGGCCCGTGATCGTGCCGCTGTCAATGACCCCCCGCGGTTGGCATCCACCCCCCCCCCCCACATGAGGCCCCCACTGTCCTCACCAGCACCCGACATGCTCCGCTGCGTGCGGCTGCGTCCCAGCGCACTCAAGCTTGGGGACGACGGCCCACTGCCGAGGCTGAGGGATGAGGGTTGCGGGGACATGTCGCCCACGTCGGATGTGGATGGGCGTGGATTGTTGCCTGGATTTGCAAACACAGTGCCCTGCAAATGATATGCTTCATCGATGCGCTCTCGAAGCTCTCTGATGGGCTCGCTGAGGTCATCCTGGGACGATTTGCTTCGTAGCTTGTGGTACCATTTACGTGCGCCTGAAGCTTTGACGACCTTGACGACCCGTATAGCATCCTCAAGGTTGTTTTTCGTCCGAATGCACAACCCACCAACTTCTCGTTGTGGTACATTTGATGATGTGATTATCTGTTGTGAGGTTGTCGTGAGGTTGTCGTGAGGTTGTCGTGATTGATGCATTCGTTGGAACAATTGTTTGTCCAAATCATAGCCACAAACCTGTTCACATGCTAGGACCGCCTCTCCTGATAGTGTACGTATTTGTGACAAATCACTCCTCAAGTCTGTGGGAGCATCCAGCGAGGAGATGTGTGAATTGAGATCACCAACCAGTTCCCTCAACTCTGTCACCAGTGCATTCATTTTCTGGGAATCATGGGGGTGAATCGTGTGATGCTGTTGAGGTTGTCATGTTTGAGAACATGCTCATAAAAGAACGAGGTTGTGACAAAATTGTCAACAACCAGAGGACCCACCATCAATCCAAGTTGCATCTGTAGAAATGTTACAGCAGGCACTTTCACTACTGCATTCCCAACAAGGATGCATCATTTTAAATGAAATGTTGCACAATGAAACGATGCTCCCACAGGTAGCAAGGGGTTAGTTGGAAAAACAACCCGTGCCCCGACACACAAAAATCATGCATGTCCGGGCAATGTGTTGCACCCCCTGCACATACACAAAACACACACACTCCACCGCATTGCCCAAAAAGAAAAACAGCGGTGTTGATTTTCTGCTGGCTTTCATTGACCATGGATTATTGGGGCCACCCCCAGTTGGAGGATGGCAACCCACACACACAGCACCATAGAATGGATCGGCAGACAATGTACACACAACAGCAATGTCGCAAAAGGATGAGGGATGCACAACAGGGATAAAGCAATGCGTCAGCGGCCATTCACACACAACAAGCATGCTCTGGTATGAACAACCTTGTGATGTATGCGTGTGAAAAAACAAGTGCTGGGTGACCTCGCACCCCCACACGACATGCAACACACACGCCTGTGGTTTTGCGGTGTATACACTGCGCATACACAGGTGCACACACGTACGTATACACACAGCAGCAGCCCCACTCTGACACAATGCACGAGATCGATACACTCTATTGGGATGGAACACACATGGAACACACATGTACGTATCACACACTGCAAAAGAGAACCACAATGTGAAGGACGCGACACACACCAATGCACACACACCAATGCACACAAAACAAACATGCCACTGAGCAAAGCAGCATCACAGACTATGTGAGTTTATGAACATGTATGTGCACATACAACAACAACATTCCCCAGCATGTACCTACCAATGAAACAACTACACAGGCAGATGCAGACAAAACAACAAATTGTGTATGTACATGAATGACTGCTGCATCCCCTCCCCAACAACAATTATGCTCACAAGTGATGGCATGTGGCTTGCTTGGTTGATGAAAAAACACACAGCCAACAATAAACAGGCAGGCAGTACCCCCAACCACACAAACATGAGGATGTACCACACCAGTGTTATCCCACTTGGATCCACACCGGTGGTGATACCACACCAGTGTTATCCCACTTGGATCTAGTTGCATATGAAATCAGGAGGGAGCACCACATGCAGCGCCGCACATTCCTACTGAGAAACAGCGCGCATGCATGGGCACCACATCTCCCATATCTTCTCCCACCGACAGACGGCGCGGCTGCCTCTGTGCATACCATGGACGCCAGGCATCTGCCTTGCTCCAGGGGAGGAAGGCAGCACGCGGAAAAATCCGTCTCTGCGGTCCCAAACAAAGATCAAAAGATGAAATATAAGTGGAGGAAAAAAAGAAACATATTCAGGGAGCTGGACGCAACCAGTGGTCTTTTGTATGGTCAAGATGAAACACGGATGCTCTTTCTCAAAACAGTTGACTAGCAGTGGAGCACATGGCGCACAATATGTGGCCACCCCATTGCTCGCCCACTGGGTGGTGGTGGTGTCAGAATAGCACAGGCCTGAGGTGCCTGCCCATGATGATGTGGTCTCTGTGCATGATGATGCTCTGCTGTATATAAAAAGTCACGGCACCGCCACTGCCGCCGCTGCAGAGACAGGGCCCACCTCGGCTCCTGGTGAAAACAAAATGTGCGGCGATGGTGGGCGGCCGTTCTTCAAGGATGATAGGAAACGTAGGGGTGTACATGATGATGACGTTGTTGTTGTTGTTGTTGTTGTTGTTGGGGTTTTTATCTTGGGGGGCACGTTTTTTTGGGGGGGACTGCGACCTCTCCCTGGTCCTCTTGCCCTCCCTTGCTACACAGAGGGTGCCGGACGAGGGCATGTCTGCTTGCGACGGGTGCGAAAATTGATCGACGCCCATGTGGTCAGCAAATGGCTTGCCACAGTGGGCATACGAAGAGTGCACCCTTCATTTGTGTCGTCCGACGCGCTGCTCGTGGAGCGGGGGAGCGAGGGGGCACGTGGGATCGACCGGGGCTGCTTTGTCAACTGTGTGGTTGGGTGAGGCGTGGTTGTTGGGCAAGGTGTGGTGGCGCTCCAATGGGGGGAGAAAAAACCCTCGTATAAACCCCCCATCAACACATACATCACCCCCCTTCACACGTACCACGCCAGGGTGGTAAAAATCGAGCATAAACGACTCGGCAAGGTCAGAGCCAGCCCTGCGCTTGAGCCCGGAAGGAGGTGTGGAGGGCCCCGTCCATCCAAACAAGGGGGGCACGGGCCCCAGGGGAGACATGCTCTCGTCCTGGAAGCCACCAAAGGCACTCAGGGGAGGGGGAGGGGGGACACGCAGGGCCCCAGGCATGATCCACTCGGGGTCGTCTTGGGGGCCCCGGCGCACGGTGCGCACGCGGTGGCGGGGGGGGCTGTCCATGGCAATCATGGCGCGGTTGAATTCAAAGGATTTGCGGTTGGGTGTGGATGGTGCGAATTCGTCCATCATCATGGATTGCCTTGAGGAGAGTGGTTGAGAATGGGTTGAAGACACAATACATTCACCATACAACACAAAACAACACCACAATACACACCTTCGGGCGCTCTTGGTGGGGCTGCTGCTGGGCTTGCGGCCACTCGACTTGTTGCGATACTCGAAGCTGCCCGTGGAGCGAAAGCGCATGGCACACGCGTTGCAATACACACGTGGCCCTCCCTCGTAGGCGCTACGCCATGCAGGTGACACAGAGGTTTGGCAGTAGTGGCAGGGATCTGTGCGTGGGGGGTTCGATCTCAGATCTCCATATCTGATGCGGCATGCCATCAATGGGTGTTGAGTCACCACCCCAATTCCACCGAATACAACACGACCAACACCAATGCCACCACATAAACATGCACAAACAGCATCCAAAAATGTACAGTATCCGGTGGTTGCACGTGAGAAACATGGCATGCCCGCCATGCGAGGTGTTTAGCAATAACCGCGGTGCCGCGACACGCGCAACACAACGCAACACAACCGCAACACAATGCAGAACACAATGCAACCCGCCGCAACGAAAAACGGACACCGCAGTGAGCAACAGTGCTCTCTGATGCTCATCAGCCAAGACAACAAGGGCTTGACAAGCACAACATACCGTGAGGCTGCTTGCCCATGGTTGAAAGTGTATGTCCTTGCGATGTGTTTGACAGGGCAACAAGGGTCGAATAGCACGAGTGCTGTGTTAGAGTATCCGATGCAGAGTGTCACTGCTAGGCGGCCAAGCTTCGGGCGAGACCAAGCAAACGCGAAAAAGGCTTTATAGTGTTGCTAGCACTCGTATGCCGGCGTGAGCGGGGCTGCAGGATGCGCTGAAGCTTTTCTGGCCAATTTTACTCCATCAAGAGATCAGAGCTTGACAATAACAACAACAACGAATGAGCAAGGGTTTGCTATGGTGTTAGGGGGGTGAGGGGGTTGGTATGCGAAATCGTCCGCGAGGCTGGTTTGGAGTTGTTTTTTGAGGTAGGAAATGCAGATGGTGGAGATCATGATGGCTTGGCTGGGGGGTGTTTGGAAAAAGTGCTAGTGTTTCTGTACACTTGGTGGCTCAAGCACATTTGTGGTGCAATATATGGTACATATTGGTTACATACGCCCATGGCCCCGCGCCAGAGCACTCTTGCGCACACTGCTTGGTTGTGGTGCTGTGTGAAACAGCTTGTCAATGGCTGGTATGATAAACGCAAGCCAATATGATTCGTTGTGCAAGTGATGCTTCATGTGGTGGTTGCGCACCGCCCGTCCAAATGCAGACCTGCATGTGATGTGTGTGTGAGTGTGTGTGTACATGTACCCTAAACAACAACAACAACAACATACCGTGGCACATAGCGGGTGTGCACCAGGAAATGCACCCACTCATAGGTCAGTCCCATGACATAATAACTCGCGATTGCCGTGTATGCCAGTGAAGGAGTGTCGTGGAGCAATCCATACAGCACCCCCGCGGATGTCACCATAAATGGCACCACAATGCCCACAGGGTCGATGCTGACGTGATGATACGTCTGCTTGTGATGATCATGATGTATTCTAGAGCCCAGCCACTCAAATGGTGCATGCAAGAGGTACTTGTGTATGAGCCACTCCTGGACCACCCAAAACACTGCTATGCATGCAGCTGTGACCGCATCCCCTCCAGTCCAGGGCTCGCCCGTTGCTGTGCGCAGTCCCAACATGCACACAATACCCACCACAATTGTAATTGTGGTTGGATGAGCAGCAAAGGTTGCTGTGGCTTCTTGCAAGGTGGTGGGGACGACTTGGTTGGGGACGACTTGGTTGACATTTGGGGACATCCCAGTGTCTTGATAGGAGGTGGAAGCAAGCTGGTGTGATGATTGACGTGCTTCGTGTTGCATCGCGTTTATACCCGTGTGTTTTGTACGGCGATTGTGTGTGAAACAAGGCACAAATGCGTGGAGATGCGGGCTTGTGAAGCCTTTGGGCTGCTGCTGCTGTGAGAATGCAACGCAGCAGCACGTTGGTGCACACCGTGTAGTGTGCAACATTTGTAGCGTTTGAGGCTGTTTTTTTCTCAACATAAATAATCTTCTTGTTACACAACTGGTGAGCGTGATCCGTGCTTATTGGTGGTACAATTCTTTGATGCACTTGATCATCTCTGCTGCTGATGTGTGCTCCACGACCGCTGGATTGCTCTCCACTTTCTATGTGGTGTGTGTGTAAAGTGACGTCAACCTGGACTCACACAGGTGTATTACCCCCTTCACAATAATATCACATACCAGCCTCCGCAGAATGCCATTGTCCACCAACGCAGCATATCTGTGCGTACACAGTTGCTGTTGATCACATCATGGCCCCCACACATCATGGTCCCCACATCCCAGCATCACACACCCTCACACACAGCCCCCCCCCCCCCCCCCCCCCCCAGCACACCTGTGTGAGCGGCCCGTCTCTGCTGATGCCTCGAGTCCCAGTGCCCGTGTGAATCCACCATGCTCATCTGCAAGCCCTGGTATACTCGACACCCCCTTGTCCTTTGCCCATGCTGCCAGCCTTGCAGGGGCATCCACCGACACAAAGTAGACGTCCTGTATGCCAATATTGTGCAGGTCTGACAGTTTTTCTGTGTATCCAGGGAGGTGGGTTGTTGCACACACACTGCCGAGATCTGGGAGGCCAACAAGCACCACTTTCTTGCCCTGTTTGGGGTGTACGTTGAGGTGTACGTTGAGGTGCGGTGATCAGCAGTTGATCTACAATGTCGCCCCACCTTGAACAGCTGTGCCAGTGTGCATGCTCCCCCATTCTGCGCAGTGACGAGTTGTAGGTCTTGCCGCAATGTGAGGTCACGCAGGCGACCGAGACCAATATGGCACACAGTGTTGCACAAGTCCGAGTTTATGTGTCCAGCAGGTACATTGTAAAACTGTTGTGATTGTTGCTGTGTTGCTTGTTGTGCCTGCGTTTGTTCACAAGCCAACGCGGAGGATGCGATGCTCCTATAGTGCTGCCTTGAGACTTGTGCCAGCATGCGTGGTAGCAATCGTCGTGTTATTGCAGAGGACATGGTGGTGGAAGGTATGTGCTAGTGCTGCTGTTAATCAGTGGTGGTCAAATATGAGATCTGTTGTACGATGCTTTGTGCTGGGGTTTTGATGACTGTTTGATGACTGTGTGACAGCTAGTGATGTGGATATACTGCTGTGGATCATTGCTGTGGAGGATTATGAACAAACTATGTTGGAAAACAACAACAACAACACTTGGGTGTGTGTGTGTGTAGACCACCACTCATGAGGACGCGGATGTTGAACACCATCATCTTGTACACACTGTACCATGGGGCCTGCCACATGTGGTGCAGCCAAGGTTCAGGAGGTCCCTGGTACAGGAGGTCAAGTGGACCACCACGGAGATGCGACCCAGATGACCATGTGCAGAATCACCAACACAAAAGCTACGCCTCGCACATCATGTGTCTATTCAATTACACGCATCACACACACACACACATTTCCGTTGCGCGTTCAACACACCCGACGTGCATCCCACGAGTGTAGTTTGCAGCAAACGATGTCCGATGTGGACAAACAACCGACAACACACGTAACTGACTCCCAACTACGTTGATGTCGCTCAAACCACAGACCTAATATCCCCACACCCATCGGCGGAATCATCAATCACACATACAATCTCAGACAGCTATCAATTACCCCATCACACAACACCACCAACAGCGCCAACCTACCCTCAGCCCCTTGATCAGCGAGCTCTCATGACAACCGTGGACAACCGTGTACCCGTGACAGTAGTTACGGGCGCGTTTTCCAGTGGCAAAACCACCTCCATCAATCACTTGATGCTACATCACAGTGGCACTTCGTTTGCAGTGATTGAAAACCAAGTGGGCGAAATCGCAGTATCAGACCCTTCGATTCCCGTCTGGAGTGTTGCAGAAGACGTCTGCCAGTGGAGCACTGGGGGCTGTGCATGCGTCTCAGGTAGGTTGATGATCACAACTACGCGGCGCCTTTTTGTTGGTGGGGTTGATAAGTGGTGGTATATTGCATCCCTGCAGTCAACATAGTGCATAGTGCATTCCTGCGGTCGACATCTCTTCCACCACCACCTTCCACAGTACGCCGGGACCTTGTTCGCACCATTGCACGGGTGATGCAGCCCCGGTGTGATGGGAGCCCCCCCCCAGAGGCCATCCTCATCGAAACCAGTGGTCATGCCAACCCTGCACACATCGTGGAGACGCTCTTTTATGACCCCAGCCTCCGACGAATTGTGCGTCTCAATGCCGTGGTTGCAGTAGTGGATGCATCACAAGCAGCCACCATGCAGCACGCACTCGCACACGACCCCAACCACACGGTATTTGGGTGCGCTTATGTCTGCTATGTGTGCTGTTTGTGCTTCTACACGCAGCTTGTGCGTGCATTTGTTCGTTGTGCATCATCGTTATCATCATCCTCTCCGCCATCATCCCACCCCATCCTCCTCCACAAAAGACTCTTCGCCAAATTGCATTGGCAGACTGCATACTGCTCAACAATTGCAACCTGGCAGAGCACGACCATGTACAAGCCCTGGTTGCTCACATCCGTTTGCTGTGTGGCACCAACACCCCCATTGTACATTGTGATGCCAGTGGCATGTTTGCGTCCGACCATGTGCTCCACATGGATGCATATGCAATGGATCGTGTGGCATCGACATTGCAACATGGTGATGGTGCACAGCATGAAGCTGTGGAGAAGCTGCCTGTGCAACGCATGGAGCTCACGGTATGGAGTGGGTATGTATCAACCGATAATGGGGGTGGATAATGGGGACTGCATGTACGTGGTTGCCTGCACTGTAAGTGCACATAGAAAATAACCACCTCCTCCGCAATCCCTCACACTTCACATCCCCCCCCACACTACACACTCAGGTCCCTGGTGAACTACAGTCCCTGTCTGTCCACATGTGGCTCACCCAACTCCTCAAGCAACATGCAGGGGACGTGTTCTCCATCAAGGGCCTGCTCTGCATTGCAGGGTCCCCACACAAACATGTCTTCACAGGGGTGCACATGATGGTGCAGTTTGGGGTGGCGAGTCGGGCATGGGCAGCGGGGGAGGCCCGTATGAGTCGTGTGGTTATCACCTGCAATGACCAATTGGATAGGGAGGAATTGCTGGCTGCATTGCGCGAGTGTGCATCACGGTATGGTGTGTTGTTGGGTGTGGTGGGTGGTATGGGAGCAAATGGTGTGGATGTTGTGGCTGGTACTTCACAATGACACACACTTGACAACAACACTGGCCACACCACTGTCTAGGCCATTCCCATCGAGTCCACTGGGAGCAAACACCACCCACATGGAAGCAGAATCCCCTCCCACACCCATTTCCGGGGAACCTTCACCCACGCGTCCCCTCCCTGACAAACTCCTCACACCAGACAAGCTGATGGTAGGTTCCCAAGCAGCTGCGGGGAGCCCAGCTGCGAGCACTGCTGTGGGCATAGAGGGGTACTAGTGGGGGGTAGAGGGTTTGTATGAGGGGGTGTGAATATATGAGTGGGGTGTGTGTTTATAGTGGGGTGTGTATTTATAAGTGGGGGTGTGAATGAGTGGGGTGCGTGTAACTGGGGTGTTGTTGTTGCATGGCATGTGTGTGCCTGGGTTTGTAGGAGTGTTGGTATGTACAGCGTGTACAAAGGGGTATACATGGCAAACATGTGCTACTTTTTTAAAAGTCTTCTCGGAAAAGCATGTCGATGTTGATGCTGTTGGTGTTGTTGCTGGCCAATACCTTGTGTGCCCATTACCTTATGTACATGTTGCTGTTGTTGCTGTGTAGACATAATACGCCCCGATGCATGGCTGGGTCCCTGCATTGTATGATGTACAACCAAGTGTTTGTTTCTTCTCTCCATGATGTATTAAATTATCTTTTCATTCTTCCCCATCATGATGAGGTCCGCTTCAAACCCCCCCCTTCCATCCCCAAGTATACATATCCTGCCTTATTCGCCATGTTGACATGCATGTTTGTTTTGCGTATTACCATCGAGGTGTTTGCTGTGCATAACCACTCGAAACCATTGTATCATGTCCTCAGCCTCGTGCTGCGGGGTGGGGCGGTGCTTCCACATACTGCAAAGCAGTTGCGCATTGGGGGTGTTTTAACCTCATTTGTGGGGGTTCACCATACTCATTGCCACTGTGTTGTAGGCCTGTTGTGGTGGGGCGTGACAGCATGCTGTTGTCGCCCTCGTCACAGGCGTCCCCCTGCTTGTATGCATTTGGCATGCTGCGATTGTGCAGCACCTGACTCTTTACGACATGTAGTATGTAGTATGCGTCCATGATGTACCTCAATGATGTGCCTCCACCTTTGCAGTGGGTGGTTGATGTTGTGCTCGTAGAATTGGTGTTTTCCATTTTTTTTCTAGGTAATGTTTGTACCATGTTGGTATGATGTGTAAGAAGGTGTTTGTCAGTCGTGTGTCCTCAAGTGTGTTGTGAAAAGTGGTGTTGTTTTAGGAACAGGCACACAGTGCTCGCACGCAACGCACTGAGTAATACAAATTCTACTATATGCCTATTCCATATTATGCTTCTTCCACACTGGCCAGCCGCTGTGCATGTGTCAGTAGTCGTTGTACGACTGCGTCATGCTGTTCATGAAGGGAAGTGTGCACCGCTGCGTTGTCCAGCCCGGGCCCATGCCCGAGTGCACGACGTTGCATGCACTGTGTCAACGCATGCCAGTCACGAAATTCACTGCGATGTGCTGCCTGTACGGGTATTTGGACAGGGATTGAGAAATAGAAAATGTACGTTTGGCAGTCGTCACAATAAACCTACTTGCAGTGCGTAAGAAGTGGGAGGATCCAGTGGCGGCCGTGCATCCAGTGCGCTGCTGTAATTATCCGGATGCCATGTGTACCTGTGTGTTGGTGTGAACATGTTTCTACAAAACACCTCTTGTGCCTCTCATTGGGCGGGACCCAAGAAAACAAATCCTCCCCTCTGATAAAAGTCCCCCTTTCCACCACCGCACACCATCATCCTACCCGTCATAATCTGGGTAGTCCCTGCTTCCCAGCATCCAGAGCATGACCCCCACCGTATGCTGCTGACGCAGTGTGGCCCTTTCCGCTGCTGACAAGACACTTTCAAAATATTGATGACGGTATTCTAAGGTGCTCCCCACTTCACTGAGGAGCAGGGGGCGGTTGAGCATGGCTGCATCTTTTATGTGTGCATGTACCTGTTGTGTGTGTGCAAGATGTGTGCACAATTATGGGTTGTATTTCACAGGTAATCCACAGTGATGAAGACAGTTTTCCTAGCAAACATCAAGGGGATACAGTACCAGGAGGTTTCCTATTATCACAATTATTGAACATCACAATTATCTCACATACCCATGCACGCGTCCACCTCAATTTGCATTCGCTGCTGCATTGCAGCCAGTTGCTTGCCCACACATGCACACTGAGTACATCCACGTGCTCCACAGCACCTTGACGCATCCAATCAGCACCCTCACACACAGCATCATACACAAGCGGTTGCTGGGAGAGTTGACCACCCCAAGCAGGGTTGACCTTCCAACTGTGCTTGATGCAAATTTCACTTTTGAAGGACAAACCAAATAAAAACAAACACCCCTGTTCTCTTTCTTTCTTTCTTGCTGCCACACACACAAACACACCACATACCGATCAGGTGTGGACGCCCCATAATACCCATGATACCCCACCGTCACAATGTGATACGGATCCAATTCCTTTACAAACGCCGCCATGTCCTCCACCCATGCTTGCAACACATCCCCACTATCATCCCCCGGCACCAACGGCTCGTTCATCAGCTCCCAGCCCAGTATGGTGTCATCCTCTCTGTAGCTCGTTGAGGTGGGGTGGTGGGCATTCACACGCAATAGTAATGCGGCAATGGCGTCCTTGAGGCGGGCACGTATCAGGGGGCTGGTGTAAAAGGCACGAATAGAGGGCGCACCTGCCCATCGGGCGTATTGTTCTGCACCGCCTGTGTGTGTATGTGTGTGTGTGTGTGTTCAGGATGGTGGAAAGTAACCAAGTGTGGAAATCACTCACACTACCATATGCAGGGTCATAATTGGTCAACACCAGCAACACCTTGATGCCCCTTTTCCTTGCCTCTGCAATCACCCAATCAAGTCCATCCCGCTGTGTGTTAATATGACCGTTGATGTAGATATATGACCGTTGATGCAGATATATGACCGTTGATGTAGATATATGAGCGTTGATGTAGATATGTGACTGTAAGAGTGCTACATTGATTGCTGGAAGAGCATGATGATTGCCACACCATGCAGGATACGGTGTGGCAAAAAAAACGGTATGGCAAAAGAAAAAAACAGATACGGTATGGCAAAAACATAAACGAGCATTCCATGCCATCATCCACCAAACCATTGTAAAACACACCCACCACCCATACCAATATACGTTGATCATACCACCCAGCCCTTGGTTGGAGGGCGTTCCACTCTGCAGCACCATCAGCAAATGCCCACATGCGCATCACCGTCATGTTGAGACGAGCAGCTGCATCAAACACGTCAATCACGTCATGCTGCCGCGTGTATTCATCAGCAGCACGCGTCATCATAAAGTAGTTGTTGAATCCTAGGAAGTGAAAGGGTTTGTTGTGCCACCATAGCTGTTTGTTGTTAACAGTGACAAAGTCCTCTAGGAGCGGGGGGGTTGGGGGACGACCAGCCTGTGACATGGTGGGAACACATTGTGGCTATGGTGAACATGCAGCATCATAGTATGGCAAGAGGATGGCAACATACTGCGAGTGCTACGTTGGCAAACCCCTCAATCTTGACCAAATCTGATCCTTCTCCGCCCCTATTGGTTCCTCGTAAAATGAGTGCCACAATTGCAGCGCAGAAAGCAACCCATGCTATCACTCGTGCATATCGTTGTGCAATCAGGCGTGACCGTCTGTTTGTCATGTGGCGTGCATCTTGGAGTAGAGATGTTGTTTTGATATGGCGTTGAGGAGCGTTACTTGGACAGTACAGTGCAGCAGTAACAACAATGTGCACAACATTGTTGATAAACACATAGAAAAGAACCCAGAAGAGAACTCGCAACAACCTCAACACACATCACCACCATATGCATCACGAAGCATCCAGCAGTGCGTCTTGGTAGGCCTCCAGAAAATCACCCACAAGACGACGATCTGGCATTTTTGCAGCCATCCCATAAAAGGGAGCAGACCCATCCGGTGCTGCTGCTGGGTCTGCTGCCAGCACTGCACTGCACGCACGGAGATCCTAGGTGATCATGTTGGCGCGTGATCATGTATCGATCCATTCATGATGGGCGCACACCATTACACACATCTGTATACACAATGCAACCACCCCTGCCATGCACACCCCCCCACCACCACACACACCTTGATCAGGGCATCAACCACCTCTGCATGTGCAGCAGTGAAGCACATGTGCAATGCTGGTGGGTATTGCAAGGAACTCAAGTGCCACCCCTTGGCTGTCAGCATATCATTGAGGGCGTATATATTGAACCCCGCACGTGCTGCTGTGGGGGTAGCCATAAACCCAACAACACAGGAATCAGGCTCCCCTGTCAATTGCAGCTGGGATATGTCACGAATTGCTGCTGCAAACGCAGTTGATGCCTGTGTTGTTGTTATCATTATTATTATCATTATTATCATTATGTTATGCATTTTTTGTGTAATGCGTGGGGAATGTATGGTGGGTGTAGTGAAATGGGCACACCACCGCCACATGTACATATGACAGACATTGCAGGGGCACATGTACATATGACAGACATTGCAGGGGCACACGTACAGCAGCATACACAGCAATACATGAATACATACACAGCAACCCAGTAGTAAACATTATACACAACACCCCAATAGTGAGCATCATACAAAGCACCCCAATAGTAAGCACAGCCAGTAATACAAAGCATTGTCCACACCTTCATAATAATGTCTGCTGTTTTCTTATACCCCTCCCAACCCTGCAGCACCATGGCTGCCCATGCAGTGGAAATCAACCCACCATTACGACTCCCTGTGTGTGTAGATGCGTACACATGTGGTGTGTGGATGATGTACGTGGCGCGTGGATGATGTGCATGGTGTATGAATGATTCCATGTGACAGTATATAATGAGTATTCCATGTGACAGTATATATGAGGATTCCATGCACATCTCCCATTGTTTCCCTCAGCATACACATCAGCAGTTGAGCATACACACCCCACCTGCAAATCCAGGGGAGATGTACAATCCCCCCGTCCAATCCGTGATGCGCGTGTACTGATGCTTGCGAATGGACTTGTTGCGGTACAACACCACAGACTGTGCGGTCCCATGAATGTTGTGGAAGGGGTGTGGAAGGGTGTTGGAAGGGTATGGCAAGGGCGTGGGAGGGGTGCGGGAGGGTGGTGTGGGAGGGGTGTGGGAAGGGTGTGGGTGCATGTGGCCAACACACAAGAATACAACCATATCCATCATGTAGACATGCTCAATATACAATCATATAGACGTGCTCGACAGCCCAACTACACACAACCGCATCCACCACCAAAAAATCATACCGTGCCCTTGTGTGCCATGCCAAATTTGTGTGTATCCACAGACATGGAGGTCACCCCAGGTACAGCAAAGTCAAAGGGGGGGGTGGGGTACCCTGGGTGGTTCATAATAGAGTTGTGGAATGATGCAAGAGAGAGAAAAAAGAGACCACATCTAACCTGACACACAATATATACAACAGTATAATAACAGGCATCATAATAATAACATAGACATCATCATGTGTTTTGCTCAAACAAAAAAAACACAATCCATACCAAGAGCGCGTGCAAATGGCATGACAAACCCCCCCAAACACGCGTCCACATGCAGCAGCACCCCACGTGCGCAGGTCACGCGTGCAATCCCCTCTACATCATCCACCACCCCATGCGGAAACCCAGGTGCAGACGCCACCACCACCACCGTGTTGCGTGTGATTGCACGGCGCACAGTGGCAGCAGACAATCGAAAATCCTTGCCCACAGGCACTCGCACGAGTCGAATGTTAAAGTACTCGGCCGCTTTGTAATACGCAGCATGTGCTGAGACGGCGATGATCATTTCTGGTGCTGTGATGCCACGAGTGGTGCGCATGTAGTCACGGGATGCTTTCATCGCAGAGAGAATGCTTTCAGAGCCACCACTGGTCATCGCGCCACACACGTTGGCGTCCCCCTCGGGGCCCCCTGTGATTTTTGGGGATTGTGGTTGGGAAGCATGGTGGTCTACAATATGTTGATGTAGCTGTAATACGTACACTGTAGATGAACAGTATATACAGGTAGGTATACATGTAGTACACCAGGTACATCAAGGGAAAAACATACCGCCGAGGATGGATGCTGTCATGGCCACCACCTCGGCCTCCATGCGACGCACTGATGGAAAGATATTTGAATGCATGGGGTTGGCAAGATCAAATGCAGTGTATGCTTCATTCATGATTTCTCGGTGTTCCTGGGTTGTACACAAAAAATGGTGAGGATGCACATGGCACAGCACATGTACAGCCCACCCCCCCCCCGCTCTCAATAACCTTGCCGGCAATATACACGGTGCCAGACACGGTGCTGTGACCCTCCTCTGCGAGCACACATTTGCCTTGCTTGCGGAGCAAACGTGTACGTAGTGCAGCAGCAGACAAGCTTTCAGCAGGCAGCACAGTAAAGGGTGGGTCGGCAGCATCGGCCCCCGTGGCCTGTACATCTGCTTGGAGCTTTTTCATCATCTTGGCCTTTTCCTTAGCAACAATGCTGCGCAGTATGGGGAGCTCGAGGGCTGCGTGGGCGAGAAAGGAGAGCAGCCCGTGGTGCTGAATTGCGCCTAGTATGGTGGTCACTGATGCCACCATATGTTGGATGATGAGAAATAGCACGATTGTCGATGCCGCAATTTGCCATGGCGTAGCATTTGGCAGTATGTGGATGTACACGGCGTCTATATAATGGGCTGCTTGGTGTAGTGTGGTGGAAGTTGTGTTGATGATGGCTGGAAAGAATGGGGTCGCTTGAATTACTGTGTGATGTTGAGAGGGTGTGAATATGGGGGTGTGAACAATATTGTTGTGCCTGTTACATTGGTGTACCTTGTGCCAGGACAGTGTGAGTATGATGCAATTGCGCAATCAGTGCTGCTCTGTATTCCTCAAATGCCTCAACACTCATTGTAACAATGTATGTTGGATGTATATTGCATTCAATGAATGATGGATTTATTTTACAGACATCACATGTCGATGTTTTCCTCCCTCCTAGGAGGAAACTCCGTTCTAGGCACTTGGGACTCTGATGGACACATAATCCCCTACTCAAGTTGCGTATAATCGGCTTTCCATTTTATTCCATTCATTATGCCATTTTATTCCATAATAGTACTAATAATAACACAATCACGCAAGACCTTCTTGGCCACTTTACCTACATTGCGCACATCGTAGCTCGATACAACGATGCAGGATGCTTTTCACGCCTCGTTGTTCGACAAGCTCGTGCTCCACTGCGATAACATAACCGTTCCTGTGTTGGCAAGAAAGGTACGACTATTCGGGGCATCGATCTGCATGCGACACCTCACCACATGGCACGAGATACTGTACTCTCCTGACAGATTTTGTGTCTGACTTTGCCTTATCCTTCTCTGTGTTTGGTTTTCCCTTGTGTTCTGTTGTATATGTTTTGTGCCTTATGCCATCAGTGTTGTCAACTCGTTACACAAGGTTGCGATGTTGTGAGCTCTGATTACTACTCATGAGCCTGCAGTAGCGTTCCCTAACACACCTCACCACACAACAATATTGCAGGCAAGCGAGTTCCCCCAAACTCTCCATACCTTGCTCCACGACCACCTTCCCATGTCCTTGAAAATTTCACAAGATCGATTTTGGAGGTACAGTCACAAGTCACACATGCACAAATCGCATATGCATGCACAAGTCAACCTTTCTGTGTCTTCACAACAGGCTCCTCCGCAATTCCTTTACAACACCCCTCGCTCAATGGCGCCCCCGTGTCAACGGCGTGCAACACCGTGTGTGGATGCGTGTGCAGCTTGCCTCCACAGATTCAGAATGGCTCGCCGTGCGAACGGTCCTGAGTGCCTATGCCAGCCACCTGCTGCCATTCATCACTGTGGATGCTCTCATGCACATACTGCAGTCATATGCCCAGCAAATGGCCACATGGTGGCGGGATCGCAACAACAAGCGTGCGCTGGGGCCCTCCCGCTACGCAGTGACGACCGATTCTGATGACGCATCAGGCATGACTGAACACAGCGGCACGTCGGGCGAGACCCCACCTTCAAAACGTGTTGCACTCCATAATGTGGAGCAAGCAGATACCCCCCACATGTCAAAGGGCTTGCTTGTGGATGAATGGGGGAATGAAGGGGGGAGCCTGGGATGGGGCCCGCCCATTTCAGCAAATTGTGTACCTTGCCCCTCCCTGCCAATGTCCATGCCAATTGTGTGTACTCCACCAACCATGGATGCTGTGTGTATGCCAACCGCACACAACGGTGGTGCATCTGGCCCAAGTGATTGGCTACACCATGAGCCCACCACCCCTGCCATGCCATCATGGTGGGGCGCGAGTGCGAATGCAGTGGCTACACAACAGGGTCTGCCCCTCAATAGTAGCAAGGTAGGTGTTGGGTAGGGGTTATAGCCAAGACAACCCACAAAATGTGTTGTCTAAAAAAAACAGTTGGTGCATCTCAATGTTGGTGGCACGAGCTTTACCACGACGGTGCGCACGCTCATGGCAGTCCCTGGCACCTTTTTCACCGAGTTGCTGCAGCGCGTTTCGTCCCGGGTGGAAACTGCAACCCCTCCCACCTTGTTTGTGGATCGCTCACCCCAGGTATGTTGCACAATGAATCACAACCCTGGGTATGTTGCCCCTCACATGTCTCATTCATCATCACCTCCCCCAAACAGCTCTTCACCCATGTGCTTGACTTTTTGCGTCACTGCTCTTTGCACCCGCCTCTCCCCCCATTTCACAAGCAGCTCCCCCGTGACCAATCCAAATTGCACATGCTCCTGTCTGAAGCACGTTTTTATCAACTGCCCGATCTCGTGACAAATGTGGTGCATGCGTTGCTACACCCAGCAGAGTCAGATTCGATGCAGTATAGCAGTGTGTTTAGTGAGACGGGGTACTGGGACTCGGCAGATGTCAGGGTGCTGCAGCAAAAGCAAGAGTCCACGCTGGGGACATTCAACGCAGCACTGGCCATGCAGCAGCGTGCCGGATGGCAGGTCGAGTCGGTGCAGCCCACCGTGTTTGCCCATGAGAGCAACGATGGCAAGTCGATGCGCAGCCTTGCCTATCATGCGTTGCTCAAACGCTCCAGCGGTGGGTTTTAGTTGTGATGTTGAGACATGATGCCTTTTCCTTTTTTCTTCCATCCATCTCTTGTTGTTGAATCCTCTTGTTGTGCGCCCCAGCCCAGCAATGACAGTTGGTGTGTCTTTTTTTTCTAAAGCAGTCTTCCCTCTTGCGTTTGTGCATTGAAAACAGGGGGCTCTTTGCTGCTGCAATAACCTGGTTGGAAAGAACTTGTTTGCAAGTAGGTAGGCATTTTTGTGTTATGTTGTCCCTATGATTGTTAGGTTGTCCCATTCCTCCTCCTCCATTGGTTGTTCCACCCATGTGTTCTGCTGCATGTGTGCTTTCCCACTGCAACATATTGTTCAGTTGCCATTCCACCTGGAACAACCTAATAATCAAGTACCCACTGTTGTCAAAAACATAACCACTTGTAACGAGCAAGAGGCGTCGCACAGCAAAACACACAAAACACACACACACGTCAATTCTACGCTCATGCTCACGCCAAAAAGCCAAGCTTTTCACCATTCTTCTTTGCAAGACGGATCAACCCCTGCACCTGCTTGATGTCTGCTCCAATCTGCTTGCCAAAGTCCTTGATGACCTGGGAATGCAGCGAGATCATCTGCCCTCGAAACTTGTTAAACTCCTTAGTACCCATCACGCCACGTGTAGCCCTGTGTGACATGAGGAATGGTGGTGTGAGTAAAGTTCTGAGCAATGACTCCAGCAGCACTGCTGTGTCCCCTCGTGTCCACATGCTCACCTGACCAATGGAGCAAAGGGCCCGTTTTCGCCCTTGTTGCCCATAGTTACAACCTTTCGTCGATACGCAGGGCTAGTCACGGTTGAAGTGTGGAATGGATGGCGTGTGGGCACGGTGGTGCCTGATGTGGCTCGGCATGCATGCCTGCTGTTGCTGGAAGGCGCCACTTTGAGCGCCCCATTGCCAGACATTTGCATGCAATGCACTGCGACCATACTGCTATGTAATAAAATGTGTCAAGTGGTGGTTGTGTACACTGCACGAGGCTAGCTGAGCGTGAGAGGATTGGGTAGGCGCTGGAGGCGATGCGTGTGCGTGTGTCTGGTGTATGCGTATTGCTCGCGATGCAATGCCTTGTGTGAATGAAATAATATGGGCTAGCAAATAGAGCAGGAGACGATCAAAAATTCAACACCACCAGCTTGTGGGGAGCATGCTGGACGTTCATCATCCCCACAAAGCCCTGCAGGTGTGCTGAAAGCCGCTCCACTGCCCGGGTTGCGTTGGGATCTGCCTGCTGCAGTGCACTGGCAAATGCTGCAGGAGTTGGATAGCCTGAGAGAGGCCGGGTAGGGTGGGAGGGGGGAGGGAAAACGAGCATGTGCTCTGTGCGCACATAGCAGGCTGGCGTACCAAGCAATTGCGCAAGGAGACTGTGGGAGAGCACCGCATCAGCACAAACACCATCCTCAAGGATGACACTCAGTGAGAACTCATCAGTGGGTTGACCAGCGCTATGGTCCCTGTATGGGCATTCAGCATTGTGACAACATTGCTTCACAATGCTGCATTGTTGCATAGCGGCATACCAATAGCACAATTCCCCAGCAAGAGAGTACACAGTTGCCCTGATAGTTGCTTGATCAAGTTTCCCTGCATGCCGGAGGAGCCGCGCCAGGGGTATTACTGTGGGGCTGTGTGCGTTGGGGTGTGGGTACATCATACACCCCTTGATGTGTTAACAGTACGCGTAGACAGTACGCACCCTGCTGTGGATGGTGATCCTGCTTGTTGCACGGCACTTGGTGCATGGGTCTCTGCATTGCTTGCATCTTGCACCACATCAACGCCCTCATCATGTGTGGGACACGGGGTGTGGTGGTGCGCTGGTGTGGGCTCTGCTGTGGCTGGGACATACGAGACCGGCACCGTGCTGCATGCTGCCACATCCTGCAACGGAGGTTGCGTGGACTGGATGACGTCATGCAGTGGTGCTGGGTTTTGTTGGGGTGCTGGAGCACAATGCTGCTGCTGCTGTGAGGGTCCCTGTGGGGGTCCCTGTGTTGCCATGGATTGATGTGTCATCATGGTGTTGGTTGGGATGGCGGTCAATGGCAGCCTGGTGGTGACAGACTGGTCTTCTCTTGTTGTTTCTGTTGTGGGCATGGACATGGGAGGTTGTTGTGGTGGTGCTCCTGCATGGTGTTGTTGACCAGGTGGCGAGGGGCCCCACGCTGCTGCACGGGCCGCTGCATACACATCCCGCTCAGCTGCACTCCGCCGTTTATCTGTGCGTGTAGTACATATATAGTACATATATATAAAAGCTGAAGCCATGAATTGTGCTAATTTCAAATGCTCGGTGTTATCCTTGCATCCCCCACCAAACAGACAAACATACGGATGGGTTGTTGATATTGTGTGAGCATGCGCTGCCTGGCTTCTTGCAATGCCTGTACCTGACCACCCAACACTGTCACATGTGTGGGTGTCAACAATAATACACCGCGATGCACTGGCACATCCTTGATGGCTACCTGTGTGGGTGTTGGTGGTGGTGTTCACAGTGATGGATGGTAAGAGACAATTGTAGACACCCGCAAACCCATTCACCTTGCACCCAGCAGGTAAATCGGCCTGCAGTTGTGGGCAGGGCTGCAGCTCTATAGCAGGCACGTGTCGGTGGCCTGTGTAAGATACAACGTGTGAGATACTACATGATGGTGTGTGATTATGGCAATGACCGGAGCAATACACACACCGTCTGTGAGGAGCAGTTTGAGTGTCCGAGGCCCATCTCGTGTGGATCCTCCATTGCGGTACCTGGGTAGGATGTCAACACTGCATGTGGTTGGCCTGTGACACCCCACCTCCACCCCCCACCCACACACCGATCACGAGCGGGAGCTGCAATGTTGACAACCTCGTCCGCTTGCAGCACAAAACAGCCTTGGAGCACGTCCAATTCCGCAATGTTTTGTGGTAAACAAGGAGCCCCGATGGTATGCAAATCGGCAGCAAGCAGGGATGCAATAGTTGATGGATCTGTTGGTGATTGCAGCTGTGACAACCACTGCTGTTGCACTGAAAATAGTTCCATCAGCAAGACGGATTTGCTATGGATACGTCAGCGAGAAATACCAAGAGCTTGAGAGCATCACAATGCATAGGATTTCTGTGAGGAGTATCATTCCCCAATGTACACTGGTTAGAACCAGAGCATACTGTTACAAGATCTGTGCAGTAGAAGATGTGTACAAAAGGTTTTGTGACAAGCAAGCACCATCACCTGCGTTAATGTTTGCCCACCCCCCCATCAGCACCCAACCCTTTTCTCCAGCACCTCACCGCAGCCTGTCCACGCCCGCGTGCTCTCGCACGTGCTCCCTTCCGCCGTGTTACTGCAGGGTTGCGGCTCATCGACACCTCATGGTGTGTTGTAATGTGGCCATGTTGTTCTGAGTTGAAGAAACGACGGCTCAGCGATGGTAGAGCAGGAGGTGGCAACCTGTGTGGATGGGGGGTTGTAAGTGTGTACCCACCATGCGTAGGGGCATGCTTGTGCGCACCAATACGAAGCACACAAATTGCATACTTGGACACTGCTGTGTCTGCAAGCAGTACATCGGTGGCCAAGGCACACCAGCGCTTGCTCACCAGCCTCACATTGCGAACCTGTTGGGCAGGAGCACAATATGTGTGTGAGTATGTGTGTGTGGGGGGGGGTGTTTGTGTGTGGCATGCAGTTGACATGCAGCGTGCACAACATCCAATACACCACAGTACAATGAAACCACAACATACACACGTACATGGTACACATACGTACATGGTTGGCACCAGCCTGTGTGGCAAGCTTGTACAGCACGTGCTGCAGCATCTCATCAGTCAAACAACTAAAGTCGGTCTTCTCTTCCACGTGGTTCTCCTCACCATTGGTATACTGGCCATGCTGCCCACGTACCCACTTCCACAGCCATTGCACAAACATGTAGGATAAGGAAATAGAGAATACGTGGCCAGAGTAAATTTTATACAAGCACAGAAAATCATCCACGATCCACCCGTGGATCCTTGTTTATCATTTCTTTGTTACTGCAGCATATTGCATGCAAGGTTGGGGCGCTTGGCTCGTGGTACACATGGCAGCACTGTCCAACATGTGCCAACTGTTCTGGTAATGTACCAACCACATAGCACACAGTCACCATCTGGGCATGACGAGGCAGTTGCAGCACTCTCTGCTTTGGTAGCTCATGCCACGGGTGAAGATCGACAACGGATGCAGGCCTTGCGACCAGCAGCCATGTTGGCTCAGGTAGGTTATATAACAGCAATGCTAAGGTTATAAGAACAATACACGTGCATCACTAGTGATACATCACGACAATTGTTGTTGTCCTCGTCAACCCTCCATCGATCCTTCACATCGCACACAGGACACCACCCCATTTCTTGCATCCACCATGCCACTAACCAACCCATTTGCACATCACCCACACAATGGCGCATTTCAACCATTAGACGGCCCCTCCCGGGTCTCATCTCACCCTTCCCGATCATGGTCACATGACCTGAGTGGTGTGCAGCACAGCTCAGAAGCAGCACTGACCCGTGTTTCCTTGCCATCCTCCTTGTATGCATCGCACACCATGCCCATTTTGCCCTCGTTGCGTGCGCACGAACCCTCAGTTCCTCTGTTTCGAAGCACCTCGGAGCAAGTGACTGCAACAAGTAGCGCGCCACCTGTCTACCAAGACGAACCACAGGTTGGTGGTTTCAACACCACAACATTTCTGTTACAATTATTTACTGGATTCTCACCACCACGCCTACACCCAGGTGTCACAACCCTTGCTGCCGTCCTCATCATCATACCAGCCATCCCTCGGCCCTGCCGCACAATACCGAGAACAGCGCCGCGTGCAACGACAAGAAGAGCGCCGCACGCTGGGTGTCTTTGCAGGAATTACCAAGGACAATGTACAAAAAGTGTTTTCCCATCTCGATGACCGATCCCTGATCCTAGCGGGGGCAGCATGTCGCCGGTTTCGGTCGGTCCACACATCAGACAAGTTGTGGAGCCCCCGCGTAACAGCATTGCGACGTGTGCTCCGTGGCCACAGCATGCCACTCCCACCACGTACCAATGAGCCCCAGTGGCAGCAGCATGGTGCCCTTGTGACGCTCGTGGCTATGCCAGCCATCCGACGACGCTCCTGGGGAGACATTGCTGTGGCGGTACTCGCAGATGACGTGCAGCTGCTGGACGTGTTGCTCCACTTGGGTTTTGGGCAGTCGTTGTCGATACGGCAACGCGTGCACCTATTACACAATGCCGTGCGGTGTGATTATGTGGCCATCGCCATGCTCTTGCTGCAACGTGCGGGTGGTGAGTTGGAACGCCGTGCGCTGTTGGGTGGGTTGGATGGGGACGGGGGGCGTACGGCGCTGCACTATGCACGCAGCCAAGGCATGGTTCGGGGGCTGTTGGCACACGGCGCCGACATGCATGCTGTGGACGCGTTTGGGGTGTGTGCTGCAGAGACTGCCGAAGCTCTGGGGTTGAGAAGGGTCGCTCTGCTTTTGCGGGGGCAGCAGCAGGGTCGTCGTGATGTGGTGCAGGTGGTGTAGGCCATGCCGCTGATCTCAGCCACGTGTTGGTTTGTGCGAATTTCTCCTTGTATCACCGCACTTGTCATTTTATAAACACACAGGTGTTGTATTGTTTTGAACGTTCTGTTTACACGTTGCTGTTGTGCATGTTTTGTTCCGAGTGTTTGCATGGTGTACCGTGACCCACCTTGCTGGTGTGGGTGCTCAAAACCCTTGTGGTTTGTCACACATTTTGTGAGCTCACACACACAGCACTTGGCTGTCTAGTGATGTGAACACACCCAACTGTCACTGTCCAAGAACCCCATGTTTTTATTCTGAATAAACCGTGTTTCGATTGATGACATTACATCCACGCGTTACCTTTTAGTCCCCTCTCATAATATTCGCAATAACTGCACTGCTTGACAAAGCACGAATAATCTGTCGATGATGTTGAGCACATGCTGCTGGCTTTTATATGATGCTGTTGCGTGGAAGTGAAAAATGTTACATGTTTGCGTGTCCTGTGCTCGTGCCAGGTAACATACCCGGATTGTGTACCGCAAACATACACATGGGACATGCACGTGCGAGCATGTTGAACACAACGCACAGACTCTCCGGTCCTGCATGGCAAGAACGACAAGACCAAAGAACAGGGCGAAACACACAAGGGGACAAGAGGAAAAACAGCAGAGACAAAACGCATGCTACTGATACACTCGCTGGGCGCTCATTGCTGGGTGGTGATGACTGCTGATGTACGTCATTGTTGTCATGTGATGCTTCATCCCATGTCATGATGGTTCATGCTGCTTCATCCATGATATTGCACGATCGACAATGCTTTCCAAGTCCTCAAATGTGTTGCTGGGTACGACATGTACAATCTCTTCCCTGGTTGAGGTGCAGTGGTTGAGGTGTACAGGGATGTGTGCTTTATAGGGAAAATGCATGCCCCCCCGTGTGTACGTGTGTGTATTGATGTGGGGGGAGAGCATGTGGGGAACGCATGGGGTTCATAATACTCACATACCTGTAACTCTCACGTGCCTCTTCTACAATCACTTGCATGATTTCACATTCAATGTTTTCGGTTATTTTCTTCTGACTGTATCCACTGTGTGTGCGTATGGTTGAGATCAATGCGAGGGTCTCTCTGCATGGGTTTCTCATCATCACCTCATCATTCTGCACCACACCTACCGCTTTTCGAGGCGCTCATATAAAATGGTGTTGTCGGTCTGCAATACAAGCACAAGATCAAACCACCTGTGTGATTGGTTGTAGGAAATGTGAGCTCCATGCGGTACTTGTCAACTTCCTGTGTGTGCCTCCGCCCCGTACCGCTCAGGGAAAAAATCACAGCCGTGATAGTCTACAATGTTGCCACCTTCACTCATCCTGTCCTCCAGCTCGTCCACAACCTGTTGGGGGGTGTGCGTGTGACTCGTACCTATGTCCCATCATACCCAACACTGTGCACAAAACCACGCACCTTGTCCTCGTCAATAATGTAACAGTTGAATTCGTCATCCCAGCCGCAGTGCAGCTCTTCCTGCTTGACAAGAGCGCCAATTTCCACATGTCGCAACGATGTGGCGGCAGCAAGCATACCGCATACGGTGGTTTTGCCCGTACCGGGCGTGCCAGTCACAAGTATGTTGGGTGCCATGAGCAATGTGCGTGTTGGGGTGCTTTTGGGGGTGCTATGGCATTGCGTGATGTATTGTGCGTTGCTGGCTGCTTTTGTGGGTTGCTGGCTGCTGTTGTTGTCTGTGGGATGTGTTTTGTATCTAGAGCGTGGCTGGGGTCAGAGTTGTGTGTCAAAGGCAGGTGGTTGGTCTGTGAATGTAATGTGTGTTATAGCCCGTCCAAATATGAAATGAGATTGAACCACCAAATTTGTAGTCCTCATCGTAGTCAGCAAGCAGGACATCCAACGCTGCAACAACATCCACCACCATCGTCCCTCTCACTCCATCATCAACATCAGCATTTATACAAGATGAGCATCACAGGCCAGAATCTGTTGGTCACAGCAGCACATGTAGCCACGTGTGCACCACAGTATATGGAAAGCACTGCAGCAGCGTCTTGGAAGCAGTATGTTGTGCACCACAACACAATCTACACCGAACATTATCAAACACCCACCCAACCACAGAACCCATCCTGATGATGATCCTGTTGCTCAATTGCAGGCACCCTGTGCATGCCCAGAAATACCACCAACAGCAGCAGCACATGCCTTGCTCACAACCAAGACCGACCATGTGGTGCAGGCAATGCACACCATCAATAGCCGTGCCGCTGATCTTGTACACGCCTACCATACCGAGGTACATGCATGGGTTGATGCTGCGCAACAAAAACATATGGGCGATGCGCTGGATGCATCGGGGGTCTTGTCTGTAGTGCAGATGTTGCAAGGACAAGTGGATGCTGCAGCTGGGGTCCAGGATGTCTATTCACAGTTGCAACGGCTTTCCCTGCCACATGTTGGCGGGCACATGTCATCAGCAGTGTCTGTGATGCCCTCGTCTGAAAAACACACATTGCCCCCACACCTTGTCCCGCCAATCGAATGGTGATTGTTGTGTTTTTCTTGAAGTGATTTTTACATATATTTTTGGAGTTGTATTCATCATAGTATACCCACCTTTTTGTAAACAGCCATTAGCTTGAGTTCGCATCCATCATCCATCCACCAACACTCCCTTGTGCAAAAGCAAACCCCCTTGCAAACCCCAAAACCACTCCCCAACTACATACATACATCACATCCCCACACAATGGCGGGCGTGGAGGGTGCCCAAGCAGCCCCATCAACAGGCCCAACTGATGCAGAGCGAAGGGAAGCAGCTTTGGCGGATTTCCGTCGTAAACTCATGTCCCATAGAGAGACAGATTCACGTGTGCGTGCTTTGCGACAGCAAGTCAAGGAATGCAAGGTCGAGTATGACAAAACTGAGGACGATCTGAAGGCATTGCAGTCTGTTGGGCAGATTGTGGGGGAAGTATTGCGTCAGCTGGACGAGGAGCGATGTATGGGTTGGGATGGTGGGGTTTTGGTTGTTGGTGGTGGTTGTCATGCACACACAAACACATCATCAACCATCACAGTCATCGTCAAGGCAAGCTCTGGTCCCCGCTATGTGGTGGGCTGCCGAAACAAAGTGGATCGTGCACGCCTCCCATCAGGCACACGAGTGGCACTGGACATGACCACCCTCACCATCATGCGCGCACTGCCACGAGAGGTGAGTGTTGTACTTGGGCGAATGTGTTGTGCACTTTTTATCACCATGCATGTGCACCCACCCAAAATGCATCAACAGGTGGACCCAGTGGTGTTCAACATGTTGCAGGAAGATGCTGGCAATGTGGACTACTCAAGCATCGGTGGGTTGTCTGAGCAGATTCGCGAGTTGCGTGAATCCATCGAGCTGCCATTGCTCAATCCAGAGCTGTTTTTGCGTGTTGGTATCAAACCACCCAAGGGTGTGTTGTTGTATGGGCCACCAGGTACTGGCAAGACGCTGTTGGCCAAGGCAGTGGCGAGCAACATTGATGCCAACTTCCTCAAGGTAGTGTGGGTGTGTGAGGGGTATTGTTGTTGTGACAGGGTTGTACCATAGGATGTAGCGTGCACAACACATGCATACCCCACACGACCCCAACATACACCTGCTTTTAAACACACCATCAGGTGGTGTCATCAGCGATTGTGGACAAGTATATTGGAGAATCTGCACGTCTGATTCGTGAGATGTTTGGATATGCCCGTGAGCACCAGCCATGCGTCATCTTTATGGATGAGATTGATGCAATCGGTGGGCGCCGCTTCAGTGAGGGTACATCTGCAGATCGTGAGATTCAACGTACCCTTATGGAGCTCTTGTCACAGCTGGATGGATTTGATACATTGGGCAAGGTCAAGATGATCATGGCCACCAATCGTCCTGATGTGTTGGATCCCGCGCTCTTGCGCCCAGGACGACTTGATCGCAAGGTGGAGATTCCGCTACCCAATGAAATGGCTCGCATGGAGATTTTGAAGATTCATGCATCCAACATCACCAAGCATGGGGAGATTGATTACGAGGCGGTCGTGAAATTGGTAGGGGGGGGGGGTGCTCTTTTTGGGGGAAGGGAGAGGAGGTTGGTGTGGCTATGGTGCCATCTTCTACACAATATGCGACACAATATACACATCCAGGCGGAAAACTTCAACGGAGCAGATTTGCGCAACATTTGCACAGAGGCGGGCATGTTTGCAATCCGGGATGAGCGTGATTACGTGGTGCAGGAGGATTTTATGAAGGCGGTGCGCAAACTCAATGATGCAAAGAAGCTGGAGTCATCACTGACCTACGACTCGAGCTTTGGGGTATGAGCTTTGGTGGTGGGAGTGCACTGACGTGAATGCACACCAACGTACGTATGCACCACCAACATTCTTGCTTTCTTTTTCCACACAGGACGGTGGCAAAAAGCAATAGTGTGGTGCTTTCATCGTTTTGTAGTCCATTTGTGTGTAACATCAACAACCAAGGCCAGATCATTAATCAATACATCCTCCATCCTCGTCAAAAACCCAGCACGTTTGTAATCTGACGCACCGTGCATAATGGCAGACGCAAAGAATGCTTTTTTGCTCATGATCCACTTGGAGTTTAACTCGATCGATCAACGTGATGCATGGATTGCACTCTTCAAGCCGCTTGCTGCCTACTGTTTAGAAAATGAGCCTGGCACACTGGGATACGATGTTGCAATAGCAGACAACAACCCACTCAAAGTGCTGGTGTATGAAAGGTACCCGGGGGCTATGGATTGTGCGGCAGGTGACCAGTCACATGGGAGTACAGGGTTGTTACACAACATCACCACCCACACAGATATGCATCCAAAGCAGATCACACTGCACACACACAAAGCGCAGAGTACCTAGCATTTAAAGAAAAAGCCGGTGGTATTACATTTGCGAACAAAAGTGGTCAAAGTTACATTGAACAGAATGTGGGGTTTCTTCGTGCATAACAAGTGAATGTGTGAATCTTGTCCCCCTCTCTTTGTAACACCAGGGGCTGTTTTCATACTTGTTACACACACTAATACATGGCACTAGTTCATGGTGTATACAGTACCACTGGGGGAACCAATGATGATTGCCATGATCACTGCAGAGCACATGATGAGTGTGCCATAAGACAAGAGGGTTCATCGAGAATGGTATCACCGCCAAGTATCACAATTGCACAGCCAACAACCACCACTTGCTCTGATTCTGATTCAAAATGCACCTCAAACCCCATATACACACCAATCCCACACCACGCACACCCCACCACCACCACTTCTCACTTCGTAGCAACAACAGGCCATGGTCGCCCATGTCGCATTTCATACACATCAGGAATCCACCCAAATGCGGTCGAGTGATAGGCAGTGACCAGTATACCAGTGCCATTGGCAGCCAGGTGCTCCAGGGTAGCTCTGAGGAACTCGGGGCCCAGGGCATCAGCATAGGCGTCCCCTTCATCCATAAGGAGAAGCTTGGGCTTGCGCAACTGGTGGGAGGGTGGGGTGGGGTTTGTGGGGGGGAAACATGTGTGCAACAGGTCAAAAACTTTTTCTTCCATGCAGGAACCCTTTTCCCTTGACTAGTAACCCTTGAGTACATTGGAATCAACACTTATATCATCATCGCCATCATCATGAACATGCTACTGATGTACATACAACACCCTTGTACATACATACCAGTGCACGTGCAAAGCTGACACGCAGTGTTTGTGCTTGAGTCAATGGTCGTCCACTGCCTTCACCAATCAATGTACGATACCCATCCTGATTTGTGTGGTTGGGATTGGTTGTGGTTGGATTTGTACTGTTGTGTATGATGTACTGTTGTGTATGATGTACTGTTGTGTATGATGTACTGTTGTGTATGATGTACTGTTGTGTATGATGTACTGTTGTGTATGATGTACTGTTGTGTATGATGTACTGTTGTGTATGATGTTGTTGTGCTATCATCGTTATCATCATCAACATCCGTTTTCATCATCATCATCATCACTATCATGCACATACCGGGTATTCATTAGCCAACGCATCCAACCCCACCATCTTGCACACATCATGCACATCTCTCAAGGAAGGGGGCTGCACCGTTGCAATGGCAACATTGTCTTCTAGGGTGGCATGGAATATTCCAGACGTTGCAATGCTACACAGACTCATTTGCTCACGTACCACACGCACTGTATCCTGTGTAGGGGTGGTGGTGTGGGTGGGTCTTAGAGCTGGGTTGTGTGAGTGAACGATGTGCATGTTGTGTATTGCACACAAATCCAGGGTCTGTATATGTAAAACAACACTCTCTCACTCTTTCTCTCTCTTACCCCCTCTCTCTTTCTCCCTCTCTCATACAAACACACCCACCCACCCTCACACAAACAAACAAACACACCTCTACAAGTGAAAATGCTTCCCAATTCCAAGCATGCTGTTCATCCTGCTGAGATGCTGCTGTACCTGTACCACCACCACCACCACTGCTGGTGTTGTTGTGGAGGGGCACTGGAAAGCGTACAGAGCCCTTGTAGGGTGTTGTGTAGAGCATGGCAGTGGATAGGAGGGTGGATTTGCCACTTCCTGGTTCACCTGGGTGATGTGTTGTGGGTGTGGGAGTGGGTGGTGTGTTGTGGGTGCTAGTGTGGATGCATGTTGCAGCATTATACACCAGAAAACCATATGCACATGTACAGAAACACCTATACACACATACATACCAACTACAAGTGCAATACAGCCAGGTTGTAGCTGTAGATTACAATCAGTCAGCACTGAACGATCAGTCTTGGTGCGATATGATAGGAAACAGTTGTCCAACCAAAAACCACCCAACATGGTGGTCCAATCAGGCCGGGGTGGGGCTGGTGGTTCGGGTGCAATGGGCAGTTGGGCTGTGTGAGGGTGGGGGTGTAGGTGGGGGTGGTGTGGTGTGGTGTGTTATATTGGATGTGTGAGGGTGATAGATACACTCTTCCACATCACTAGCAACAGCGTTTACACTCTTCCACAACACCAGCAACAGCGCTCACATCAACGTGAAGTACTATTGTGATATTCAACAACACCAGCAACATACCAGCAGCAGCATCATCAGCAAGTAGGGGTTGTTCAATATCCACACCCCTTGAGGTGCTTAGGGTGCGCGACTGTGAAAACAAAAGGGGGAAAGAATGTGAGGGACAGGTGAGAAGAGTGTGAGGGACAAGGTTGATGTGGATGTGGGGTAACAGGGTATTCAAAACATCGTGTGCATGGGAAACCAATATACAACAATGTGCATACACATACACACACACACACACACACAAACACCTACAAACATACCACTGCACGTGTAACTATGGTGGTGCTGGTTGCATGAACGTGACGCTCCTGTTGTTCATCCCTAGACACATCAAACTCACCATCATAATTACCAAAGGTACCCCTATCATGCAACTCCACAATGCGCTCTAATGAACCTGTAGGTGGATGTAGGGGTGTGTAGGTGTAGGTGGAGGCATGTAGATGGATACAGATAGATATAGATAGATATGCATATAGCTGCATGTGTATGTCATGATCTATAAGAAATACATAACACAACCCACCACACACCATACGCACAT
>VFQP010001080.1_pt1 | contig 40508 bp, 29 predicted proteins | sample 3512351 | NCBI WGS metagenome assembly VFQP01 (sample SAMN10412372, study PRJNA504923) | tailings metagenome | isolation source: Relicate 1 Philex TSF1 revegetated site | place: Philippines: Tuba, Benguet | collected 2017-08-29
AGACCGCTGCGTCCAGGCCATGGGCGGCACCGGTGTGACCGGCGACACGATCGTCGAGCAACTGTTCCGCGAGATCCGCGCGTTCCGCATCTACGACGGACCCACAGAGGTCCACAAATGGTCGCTGGCCAAGAAAATCAAGCGCGAGTGGGCGGAAATGCAGCCCAACTAAGCCCACAATTGATTCAACCTAGGTTCGCGTTACCAGCCGCGCACGATCAAACTGAAGCACTGGATGGAACGCCGCCATCCCGAGCTGCTGCGTGGACTTGCGGATCAAGCGGCTCGAGAACACAGCGTTCGATCAGTTGCTCGATATCGGGAGGGGGATCGAGCCACTCGGCAACCACCGCCGTCGTGTGTTCGCCAGCTAGCGGCGCGGGCCGCTGGGGTGCTTCGCCAAACGGTGTACGCTTTCCTGCCCAACGCTCTGCGAGCACGCGCTCTTGCAGGTAAGGGTGCGTTTCGGAGCGATAGAACTCGCGCTCTCGATAGTACCCAAACTCGGGCAGGTCGTGGAGGCGCAGCATTCGCGCGGCCGGGATGCCGTTCTCCTGGAGCAGGCACATCGCCTGATCGGCAGCGCGTGATGCAAGCCAGTTGCTTATCGCAGCGTCGATCGTGTCCCGCGCTTCCAAGCGCTTCGCGGGCGTATCGAGAGCCTCCGGGTTCGAATAATCGATGACGGCTGCCAAGCGGAGCCAGTCGCCAGTGCCTCGAACGCTTACCACACACCAGGCGTCGTCGCCCAAAGTGCGGTACACGGTCCACGGCCAATCGGGAGGCTGATCGGGGCGACCGCCCGCAGACGCTCGGGCGACATCGGCCGCAAAATGGCCGAGCATGACCTCGGCTTGCGCAACTGTTGCCGTACCACCCCGACCTGTTCGCTCTCGCCGGATCAGAAGCGCGACGGCCGCGATGGCTCCGATGCGAGCGGCGACATGGTCCGGGTATATCGTGATGGAGTCCGAGAAGCTTTCGGGGTCGTCCTGATAGCGCCACAACTCCGTCAGTCCCGTGGCGGCGCGCACCAGTGGGCCATAACCCATGCGCTTGCTCCACGGCCCGCTATCACCGAACGCGGAGCTTTCCACGATGATCAGGCGCGGGTTCACCTTCAGCAGATCATCGCGGCCGATACCCAGGGATTCCATCGTCCCGGGTTTGAAGTTCGAAAGAACGACGTCGCTGTTGGCGGCCAGGCGGAGGAACAGCGAACGCCCCTCCGGATGACGCAGGTCGATCCCCAAGCTGCGTTTGTTGCGGTGCCCGGCAGCGAAGCTCACCGACATGCCGTAACTTAAATACGACTGGCGGTTTCCATCCGGGTTTGCCCGCGATTCCACCTTCACGACATCGGCGCCGCCGTCGGCCAAAAGTCGGCCTTGCTCCGCCCCGACAACGATCACGCCAAGGTCAAGCACACGCAGTCCACCGAAAGGAAGATCACGAGCAAGCGCGACGTGATGCCCCCGCTGCCACTGCGGCTCTCGCGTTACGCCGCCCGGCCCCATGCGCTCTCCGTCGATGGAAATCATCCCGTTCGGCAAGGTTACGGTCGTACCATCGTCCATCATCGCACGCGCAAAGGATTGCCGAACCTTCATATGTTCGGCTTCCAAGCAGTCCTCGAACGACCTTAGTCCGGCAATAGGTACGCCGAAGCCCTGCCCTTCAGCCTCCAACTCCTCGCGAGAGCGATCGGCGACGAACGCTCCGATGGCGGGAAGCAGGTCGGAAGACTTATAGCGCACGGCCGCCTTGTCGAACTCGGGCGATGCAAACGCCGCGGGTTCGCCCATCCAGCGGAACATGCCCTGCCATTGCCGCTTCGACAGCAGGCAAATGCGGACATACCCGTCGGAACATACGAATATCGGATACTGGAAACCCCGGGTGGGACGATCGGTAGCGAGCAAGTGCACGGGCTTGCCCATCGTGGCACTGCCGCTGATGCCATAGCCGGGGTCCAACGCCTGCACGGCGCCGTCGAGAGCAGAAAAGTCGTAATGCGCGCCCTTCCCGCTCCGGATGGCGGCATAGAGCGCGCTCACCAGGACATACGCCGCCTGCGAAGCGGCGCATTCCATCGCCAGGCGACCTGGCGGCAGCAGCGGAGCACGGCCGCGAATGCCCGAACGGGCGAGCTCGCCCGACAGCGCGTGCAGGACCGGATCGGTCGCCTGCCAGCCAGAGTAACTGGTGTCGGTTCCGTAGTCGCTCGCCATCATCGTGACCAGCGCGGGGCGCGCCTGCCTCAGTGCGGGCAGATCGACAACCGCGCCTGGCGAACACACGACTGCGTCCGCAGCGGCCAGTTCAGAAAGCGCACGCGGATCGTCGAGCGAAACGCCAAGCTTGAGCTTCCCGCGGTTCGCGGCGAGCTCATCGAAGGGATCGGCGCCATCGACAGGCACAGCGACACGGACGACGGCCGCCCCCAGCTCGGCAAGGTAGCGCGTAATGGGAGCGAGAGGACCGCTGACCGCATCGACGATACGCAGGTCCGCAAGCGGCCGGTCGACTTCAGTTGGTTCGGGCATGGACTCTCACACCGGCACCCCGCGCTCGAATTGCTGCACGTCTTCGGGCACCGCGATCCACGGCAACTTGGACGATGTCCAAAGGTGCATCGTCGGCGCAAAGGGAGAAGGATCGTCGAGCGTGCCCGCCTTGAGTGCGACGATACCGGGTGTAGCAGAAGGAACCGACCGAATAGGCGTCCCGCAGCGCGCGCAGAATTCGCGCGCGAGCGGTGCCCCGCTTTCGGTATCGGTATCCGTCCACGCGGAAAGTTCACCCGTAACGGTCATGGTTTTGGCGCGCACCACCAGGTTGACGGAATAGGCTGCGCCAGACTGGCGGCGGCATGGGCGGCAGTGGCAAGCCGCAACGGCGAGCGGCGGCGAATCAAGCCGGTATCGCACTGCGCCGCAATTGCATCCTCCAGTCATTGCATTCCCCTCGTCCATCCGGTTACTCCCGTTTTGCCCCATTCCACGACGCCTCTTGTCACATTTACCTAATGTCATTAGGTTGTAAACCAGGAAGCCGGAGCTTGCGTTCGCGGCGAAGTGAGATGTAATGATGGCCACGCGCGGGGAGGAGCGTTTCGCTATGGCGTCGAACGGCAGAACCATCCCGAGCAGGATGGCTGGGTCCGCCGTATGACCCTTGCGCTGTCGCCCGCCGATCTGGCGTTCCGCGACGAGGTTCGCGCCTTTCTGGACGAAGCATTGACCCCTGAGCTGCGCCTGGCGGGGAGCAGAATGACCAGCGTCTATGCCGACCATCAGGCGCAGATGACGTGGCAGGGCAAACTGCACGCGCGCGGGTGGGCCGCGCCGGCCTGGCCGACCGAATACGGAGGTGCTGGCTGGACGGTCACGCAGCGCCATGTGTTCACGCGCGAGCGCGTCGCGGCAGGCGCTCCGCCGACCTCCCCGATGGGGATCAACATGGCTGGCCCCGCGATCATCGGCTACGGGACTGCCGAGCAGCAAGCATTCTATCTGCCGCGAATGCTCACCGGAGAGCACTTCTGGTGTCAGGGCTATTCCGAGCCGCAGGCAGGGTCCGATCTTGCCGCGCTGGACATGGCGGCCGTCCGCGACGGCGACAATCTGGTTTGCACCGGCAGCAAGGTCTGGACGACCCATGCCAACGTCGCGAACTGGATGTTCTGCCTGGTCAGGACGGCGAGGAGCGAGCGCCGCCAGCAAGGGATCACTTTCCTGCTGATCGACATGTTCTCGCCGGGGATCGAGATTCGCCCGATCGTCATGCATTCGGGCGAATGGATCCAGAATCAGGTTTTCTTCGACGAAGTCAGAGTCCCGGTCGGCAACGTACTGGGCGCGATCGACCAAGGGTGGGAGGTCGCCAAATACCTGCTCGATTTCGAGCGCGGCGGCAGTGCCTATGCGCCCGAGCTCAGGGCCAAGCTGGACCAATTGTACCGCGACGCCGCCTCGAAGGTCGACAGCGACCCGGTTTTTGCCGCCCGGCTCGCCGAGGCGGGCGTCCAGATCGAGGTGCTCGATGCGCTGGAGATGGAAATCCTCTCGGCGCTCTCTCACGACCGGTCCATCGGGACCGATGCGTCGATGATGAAAATCCTCGGAACCGAACTACAGCAACTGATCACCGAGCTCCGGCTGGAGGCAGCAGGGCCACTCGCGCGCGCCTGGCAGCCGGGGCTGGCCATGCCGGGTGGTCGGGTTGTGGGTTATCCGGGCACGATAGAACCTTTCGCCAGCGGCGAACCGTGGCAGGCTATCGCTCCCCTGCGGTATCTCAACGAGCGCGCGGGGACGATTTACGCCGGAACCAATGAAATCCAGCGCAACATTATCGCCAAGGCAGAGCTGGGTCTTTAGCTCGCCAGCCGCCTGATCGACTGCGCATGGCGAGCGATGTTTTCGTCAGCCGAACGCAGCTCGTTCTCAATAACCGTCAGCCGCTTGAACAGATAGGACAGCGGCAGGTCTTCGATCATGCCTGTAGCTCCGTGTAGCTGGACCGCCTGCTGGCCGACATACCGGCCCGCGAGGGCCGCGGTCGCCTTGGCCGCGCTGACGAGGCGGGACCTGCTTGCGGCTGGCCCGTCGAGCCCCTCCATAGCTTGGCGCGCGATCGCCGATGCGCGCCGGACCTGGATATGCATGTCGACCAGCCGGTGCTGGATCACCTGAAACCCAGCCAATGCCTGACCGAACTGGTGGCGCTGGCGGGTGTATTCCACCGTATCGCGCAGGATACGTCGCATGATGCCGGCCGCCTCGGCAGCGATGCACGCTTGCGCCTCGTCGATGGTAGCGTCCACGGCTTCACCGGCATCGAGCGAAATCAGCGTGGCGGAGGCACAGCCCAAAACGAGGTCGAAAGCAAAGCGTCCGTCGATGGTCGGATAAGTTCGTGTTGCGTACTGCTGCGGATGTTCGATCAGGAAAGTGGCAATCGTTCTTTCGTGCGGAACCACGACAACCAGCGCCGTTGCATCCCGCGCATGGAGGACCAGTTTGGCCGATCCGGTCACAGCCCATTGTCCGCCCGTTTCGCAGGCCGACAGACCTGACCGAAGGCGCGGATCAATGCCCGCGACGGCACAGATCGCGCCGTCCCGTCCCATGCGGCCCAGGACGTCTTCGGCAGCCAGGCAATGCGCCAGCAGCCCGGCTGCGACCACGCTGCTTTCGACGAACGGTGACGCCCTCCCCGTCTCGCCGAGCGCCGCCATGACGGGTTCCGCCTCACTTACGCTCAAACCGAGGCCGTCTTGCTCGGGCGCGATGCGGAAACCGCACACACCAGCGGCGATCAGATGCTTCCAGGCGTCGGCAGGCTGGGCAGCAGCCAAACGCCCACTGACCGCGTCGAATAGCTGGTCGCGCTCGCCACTCACTCGCGGTCGAGCAGCGCTTCGAGCGCCTCATAGTAATGGACAATATTGGCCTCGAGCCCGCAGTAGACCACCTCGCTCGGCACTCCGGTCGCGAGACCTGCCTGGCTGATTTCCGCGGCGCGGAAGTCCTCGTCGCCGAATACCGAGATTATCAGCTCGTAGGACCGCTCGAAAACTTCGGCGGCCTTGGGTGTCGTGGCTGGGCCGGGAGTGAGCATGAAGAACTGCACCGTGGTGTGGTCGCTGTCCCGAGGCATCAGGATCATCACGCTCGTATAGTACTGGCTGGTGACGATCACGAGATTGGGAAACGTGGTGTATGCGTGCGTCACAAGCTTGTGGACGTTGGCGTCCGCATCCTCATCGAGCATCGCCGGCTCATAGCCGATGCGGCCCGATACCTGGCGAATGTTCGGCCCAAACAAATCGACGATATTTGGGGCATCTACGAACAGGTTGCCGATCGACGCCGCGTGCAGCCGCTGCACGTGGTAGCCTTCCAGAAACGGCTCGAGCACAACCTTCCAGTTGGCCTTCAGCTCGAATGTCTGACGCCCGTAAACATGGCTTTCGCCGATCCCCAGCGCGGTGAAGTCTTGCGCGATCTGGTCCGATAACTGCGAATAATCGGGTTCGGCGCCGTCGAGCTGGGCATAGACGATGCCACCGAAGACGCGGGCCGGAAGCTGCTTCAGCGACCGCTGCGACTTATCGAGCCCTTGGAACATTTCGGGGCGCGCGACGCCGATCAGCTTTCCGTCGATGCCATAGGTCCAGGCGTGATAGGGGCACGTCATACGCCCCTGCTGATGCACCGCGCAGTCCTCAATCAGTTTGGCACCCTTGTGCTGGCAGGCATTGACGAACACCTTGACCTCGCCGTTGCGCGTGCGGGACACCAGCAACGGCATTCCGTAGGCTTCGACCGCCACCACCGAGCCAGGCTCAGGCAGGAGTGCGGAGACCGTTACCGGGACGGGAAAACGGCGGAAAATCCTGGCCTGCTCCAGTTCGAAGCGCTCGCGCCCGGTGAAGATCGCATTGGGCCGCGTCGCTTCGAGCGGAATGTTGACCGCATCCTTTTCGGCCGGAATCTTGCGGATCGCCTCTTGCTGACTGGCCGTCAGATCCGTCAGGCGCGTAACCTTGCGCACGGCGGGTGCGGTGAGTTCAGTGACCTCGTACATGGCCCTTGTTGCCTCTCCTGGTTTGTCCGACGACCATAACCGACGGCAAACCTAATGCCAATAGTTTTACGTTACCGACTTGTCTGGCCGTCATCAGCCGTGATGCAGGTCCCCGTGACGAAATGCGATGCCGGATCGACCAGGTATAGCAGCGTGCTGTCGAGATCGGCCGGTGCGCCGAACCGCTGGCGCGGAAAGGATTGGCGGATGCGATCTCCCACGCGCTCAATATACCCCTCAGTCATCTCGCTTTCGAACATGCCGGGCGCGATTGCGTTCACATTGATTCCGTAACGCGCCCACTCGATGGCCAGGGCCTCGGTCATCCGGATTATCCCGGCCTTCGCCGCGCAATAGAGAGCCGCTGCGCTGCGCGGGGTGTAATGAAAGGCGCCGACCGACGAAATGTTGATGATACGGCCCGGCTTGTCCCCCGCCATGAGCCGACGCGCCGCCTCGACCGCGAATAGGAACGGCGCCCGAAAATCGACGTCGATCACCCGATCTATGGTGTCCAGCGAAAGCGCGGTCGCAAAATTCGCGTCCGCGACCGCCGCGTTATTGACGAGGATATCGATAGTACCGAACAGCCGCTCCGCCGCGTCGAACACTCCAGGGATCGCAGCCGCATCCGCGACATCGATGGCGTGGACCAGAACGCGGCCACCGGCGTCCCGAATCTCGCCAGCAAGCTCCTCGAGTGCGTCGGATCGTCGGGCCGCGATCACGACCGCGGCACCGTGTTCGGCGAGCACGCGGGCGAAGCGCCGCCCGAGGCCCGCACTGGCGCCGGTCACGAGCGCAACGCGGCCATCCAGCATCGCGTTCATGCTGGAACCCCGGGCTGAAAAACACGGCCCAGAAACGAAATGACGCCCGTATTGAAAGCATCGTTGCGGTCGCCCGACACCATGTGTCCCGCACCGCTTACATCCGAGACTTCGAGCCGGGGGACAATGGCGCGAAACGCGGCGACACCATCGTCGCTGACGACATCGCTGCTGAGCCCCCGCACGAGCAGCACCGGCATTTCGCGACGATCCGCCAACGCCAGGGCAGACCGCTGCACGACGGCGTGGTGCTCCTTTTCCGGCTCATCGGTGACGATGCGGGGATCGTAGTGCCAATACAGCCGCCCGTCCCCCTGCCTGCGCAAATTGCGGAGCAGGCCTTCGGGGTCGCTCGGCCGTGTCCGGTGGGGGTTGTAGGCAGCGACTGCCCTGACAGCATCGTCGATCGTATCGAATCCATTCTGGGTGCTTCGCATGAACGCCACGATCCGGCCGATTCCACGCGGCTCGGGGTTGGGCACGATGTCGACCAGCACGATGGCAGCCGGTTTCATTCCGCGGGCAACGGCGTGGATCGCCGTCGCGCCCCCCAGCGACGCCCCGACAAGTGCGAAAGGTTGGGTGAGCTCGGCCGTGATTGCCTCGAGGTCGGCAGCACGATCGTCGAGCGAATAACTGCCAGTCCGGGTCCAGCCGCTGTCGCCATGACCTCGCGCATCGTAGTTGATGACACGATACCCCTGCCCGACCAGTGCCTTCATCGCGCCGGACCAACTGTGGCGCGTCTGGCCGCCTCCGTGGAGGAGAATTACCGCTTGCGCATTCTTGGGCCCCGCTTCGTCGGCCACGAGAGTTACGCCGTCAGGTGATCGATAATTACGTTGCCTGTGCATCTTCCATCGCTCCATCACCAACGCGCTGCATATTTTAGGGTCATTAGATTATTGTCCAAAATTGATTTCATGCTGCTAGCTTACGGCGAAAGCCTCGCTTACCCGTGGGGGGCAAGGTCAAGCGATACCGGGGGATCTGGATTGAATCGTACACAAGTCTCGGCCGTCAACACGGCACGCGTACCGCGGGCGGGTCGCCCGGCCACGGCGCTGATCACCCGCCGGGCCGCCTCGCTTGCCGCATTGCAGCTGATCGACGTGCATGGGCTGGACGGGCTGAGCCTCCAGGCCGTCGCGCGCGAACTGGGTGTCAGCGCACCGTCGCTCTATCATCACTTCAAGGACAAGGAAGAAATCCTGACCGAGGTCGCACGCAGGATCATGGAGGAGATCGGTGCGGAGCAGGACGAATGGTCGGACGACTGGGAGACGCGCACGATCGAGCTCAGCCTGGCGACGCGCCGGGTGGCGCTGCGCCATCCGCACGCCGCTCCGCTCGCCTTGCGCTTCTTCCCGCGCAAGCTGATCCTGCCCGCTTACGAACGAAGCCTGGTCGATTGCCCCTACCCCCCGGAAACCCATGCCGTAATCCTCGAGGCAGTCGAAAAGTTCACCTATGGCGCCTCGCTTTTCGCGGCAGCCGCGGAGGCCCATCACGTCCCGGCCATGCCGGAAGTCGATGCGACGCGATTCCCGAGGCTCGCTCATGCCCTTAAGGTGGCGCCCCGCGAGGATGAAGCGATTCACGTCCAGGCGCTCAGGGTCCTGCTCGATGGCTTCCGGACGAGCTTTGGGAGCCCCCGGCAGGAAGACTGATGCGCCGCGCTCTGCACGGCGCATCACCACCTAGAACTTGAAGCCCAGTTCGACGAAGATTTCGCGTGGGTTGTCAACGAACGCTGACATATCGGCCGTTACGCCCGGACCAGCCGTTCCCCCCCCTGTACCACCGGTAAAGGGCAGGTCGTTAGCTGCTCCCACGACCAGTTTGTTGGTCAGGTTACGGCCGATAAGCGAAACACTCCACCGGTCGCCGGGGCCATTGAGACTCAGGCCAGCATCGATCTTGAAAAAGTCATCCTGGACCCCGTCCGGCCGAAGCGCATCGGTGAAGTTGTATTTCGAAGTGTAGCTGAGATCGCTCAGCGCCTTGATCGACCAGCCGGAGCTGCCGACGGGCATTTCCCAGGTGAAGCCCAGTCGGCCCGCATAGCGCGGGGCCTTTGGCGGCGTGCGTCCACCATAGTCCTGGGCGTTGAAGATCCCGTTCGCGAACTGGAGGTTGCATCCTAACGCGATCGTCTGCCCTGGATAGCACTGCCCAAGGTAATCCTGATACTCGGCATCGTTGTATGCTGCGGCCCCGCGCAGGCTCAGCCCATCAATGGCGCGTACGCGCAGGTTGAAATCGGCTTCCACCCCCTGCGTGCGCAGCTTGCCGGCATTGCCTGCGGTAAGCGACACTGCCGCCGGATCGAAGAACTGCACCTGCAAGTCCCGATAGACGTAGTGGTAGGCCGTGATGCTGAAGCTGAGCTGGCGATCGAACGCCAGTGTCCGGTATCCAATCTCGCCACCACGCGCGGTCTCCGCGCTGAACCGCCCCGCATCGACTGTCGAGGCCGGCGTCAGGACCTGCGAGATGTTGAAGCCGCCAGCCTTGAAGCCCTCCTTGAACGAAGCGTAGAACGTGGTGTCCTCGCTTGGCTTGTAACGAACCGTCGCCTGGGGTGAAAAATCGCTATCGCGATAGCGATCGGTCAAGGTGATCCCGCCCGGAAATGCGCCGGCAAACGCAATATGTGCAGGCAGGGACCGCTGGTAGGAATCGCGCGATTCAGTACTGTAGCGCGCACCGGCGGACAGTTCGATCGTCGGTCCCAGTTCCAATGTCGCTTCGGCGAAGAACGAGAGGGCATCGGTCCGGAAACCGTTGTCGCGTTTGAACGTCACGAATGTGTTGTTGATCGGGTCGAGCGGGACCGGAAAGATGTAGGCGTCCGTGTTGAACACAAAATCGCCACGCGCATAGAACCCGCCGAACAGCACGTTGAACGGTCCGTCGAAGTTGGATTGGAACCGAAGCTCCTGTGAAAACTGGTCGAAATCGGCAAGCTGCGAGAAGCCCGCAGGATAGCCTTCGCCCGTGACATTGTTGAGATCGGTCTGCTTGAAGTGGTAGTAGCCGGTGATCGACGTCACGCTGAACGGATCGCTGGTGATCGTCCCGGTCAGAATCCCGTAATGCGAGGCGAAATCGGCATAGAGGCGTCCGTTGCGGGCATAGCGATAATTGGTTTCCGCGACCTCTATCGGAATGGCGGAGCTGTCCGCCCGCCCGTCGATGAAGCAGTCCGCATTCGGGCTTGGCGGGATGCCGTTTGCCGGAAGCGGCGTGGTGCGGCCGCTGCCGCAAAGCCGTTCCACGATGTCTGTCGGCCCGCCGTCATCGACCTGGCTCAGGCCAGCCTTCAATTCGAGGGCGAAGTTCGGCGTGACGTCCCACGCCAGTGTGCCGCGCACACCGTATGATTGGGAGAAACCGCGCCGATCGGAATTCCGCGTGCGCACCTGTCCAGGGATGAAATTGGTGTAGGTATCGGCAGCGGTATTGGTGAACGCTCCATCGCTGTCGGAGAAGCGCCCGGCGAGCCGAACGCGAATGCTCTCGCTGAGCGGGCCTGAGACGAATGCCTCGGTATAGATCTCGCGCGCTTCGAAGCCGTAGCCCGCCTTGCCACCGGCCTCGAAATAGTCGGTCGGCGCATTGCTGGTCACGCTGATGAGACCGCCGGTGGTGTTCTTCCCGAAGAACAGTGCCTGCGGGCCTTTCAGCACTTCCACGCGCTGGATGTCGAATTGCGGCAAGCTGATCTCGCGACCGCGGCTCATGGGCAGCCCGTCGATCACGAACGATACGGACTGATCGAAACCAGCGCTCAGCGCGGTCGATCCGACACCGCGCAAGAAGATGCTTGCGGACGAGCCCGACGCGGCCCTGCTCGCCACGAGCGAGGGAACCAAAGTAGCCAGGTCGGTGACTTCGCTGACCGAGTAATCTTCCAGCGTCTGCCCCGAAACCGCCGTGATGGCGACCGGCGCGTCAAGGAGACGCTCATCCCTGCGCCGTGCCGAAACGATGATTTCCTGGTTATTCCGTGCTTCAGTCGGATCGACATTGGTCGATGTTCCGCCAGGGAGCTGCCCCGTCTGATCCTGCGCCAGAGCGGCACCAGGAACGACCGCTGCGGCTGAAATCAACAGCGCGGCGAACTGGTAATTGTGAGCCATGTCCTGCCCTCCCAAAGAGCCCGCCGCGTTTCTTGCTGCTGGGCATTTTTGCGCTCGATTGCGCACAAGCACATCCAACAGGCCATCAACCTAATGTCAATAGATAAAGCACCGTCAGCGTTCCGAGAGGATCAAATCGGCAGCGCGCCAAGCCATCGCCATCGTCGGTGCCTGCGTGTTTCCAGCGGGGATCACCGGCATCACGGAAGTGTCCATGACGCGCAGCCCTATCACCCCGCGCACGCGTGCCTGGGGGTCTACGACGGAGGTGTCGTCCTTGCCCATCCGGCAGCTCCCAACGGCGTGATAGGCACAGGTTCCGAATCGGTCGTAGGCAGCGAGAATCTCGTCATCGCTGGCGAAAGCGGGCCCCGGCATCGTCTCTTCGGCTATGAGGGAGGCAAGCGGCGGTTTCCGCACGTAGTCGCGCACCACGCGAACCGCGCCGATCATCGAACGACGATCTTCCTCGGTCGCGCGATAGTTGGGATTGAACCGGGCAGCAGCCGCCGGATCCCGGGTATCGATGTGGATCGATCCGCGTGAGGTCGGCCGCAGCGAATAGACGACCACGTGCATTCCCGGAAACGGCTCTACGTCCTGCCTGTTTTTGGCGAAATCGAACGAAAACGGGGCGACCAGTATCTGCGCGTCGGGGCGATTCAGCCCTGGCCGGGTGCGGAACCAGGCTCCGATCTCGTACGCGGCCGCCGCCATCGGACCCCTCCGGGTGAGGTAGTACTGGAGCGTCGAGCGCAGCAACCGCCAACCCTTGAACTCCTTGTTCTGCGAGATGTCGCGGTTGAGCTTCCATTGCATGATCAGGCCGCGGTGCTCGATCAATCCCTCGCCGACCTCGGGGCTGTGGTGGACCAACGGTATACTCAGGGCCGCCAGACGGGCGGCGTCGCCGATGCCGGAGCGCTCCAGGATGCCGGGGCTGGCCATCGCTCCGCCACAAACGATGACCTCGCGGTTCGCGCCCACCGTTTCGCGCACGCCATCGCGAAGGTATTCCACACCAGTCGCCCGGCCTTCCGTGATCGTTACACGATCGACCGTACACCCGGTCAGTATAGTGAGATTGGGACGGTCCTCCGCAGGGCGCAGGAAGGCAACCGCCGCACTCTGGCGCCGACCCTTCGCGATCGTACGCGGCGCGAAGCCGATTGCATCGGAATTGTCCGGGGTGTTGACATCTTCCTTGCGCGGCCAGCCCATCGCTTCGCCCGCGGCGATCTGCATCTCGGACAGTTCATCGCGCAGGTCAGGCATCGTGACCTTGAGCGGACCGCTATCGCCGCGCGTGTCGGCGGCTCCAAGTTCATGCCCCTCCAGCGCGGCATAGGCCTTGCCAATATTGTCCCAATTCCAGTCGTCGCTGGTCAGTTCGGCGATCGCCTCGAAATCCGCAGGCTGACCGCGGACATACATCATTCCGTTGACCGAACTCGACCCGCCGAGCACGCGGCCGCGCACCCAGACTTCGGACTGGCCCGCAGTCGAATCGTCCGGATGGCTGGCATAGGCCCACAGGTGATTGGGATCGGCCATAACTTTGGCCAGGCCCTTGGGCATCGCGATGAACGGGTGACTGTCTCGCGGCCCGGCTTCGATCAGGACAACCGTGTTCGCCGGGTCTTCGCTCAAACGGTAGGCAAGAACGCAGCCCGCCGCGCCGGCACCCACGATGACGTAATCATAGCTTTCCACGCCCTGCTCCCTTTGACGGCGATATCTGAGACCGCTCGTGAGATAAACCTATTGCCATTAGATAGATTGGGCAATAGCTACATTGGCAAGCACGACGCAGCGCGCGATATGATGCGAGGAGAGACCTAGGAATGGCGCAGACACTGCCTTCGGCGATCGCATGGTGGGCGCGCATGCGACCCGATCAACCGGCGGTCGTGCTTGGCGACGATGCGCTGACCTATCGCGAATACATGCAGTGGTCCGACCGGGTGGCGGCGATGCTGATCGCCGACGGTCTGGCGCCGGGGGAGCGCGTCGGCATTTGCGCGACAAACAGCCTTTCCTACGTTGCGCTGATCATGGGTATCATTCGCGCCGGCGGCATCGTTACCCCGATCAACTTTCGCTACACCGCGCGGGAAATCGCCGAGCAATGCGAGGTGACCGAGCCGCGCTTCGTCTTCGCCGATCCCCCATTCGCGGATCACGTTGCCAATGCCGGCCATGCTCCGCGCGCGCTCGACGAAATCGCCGCGCTGCGCGGCGGGCCGGTCGCCCGCCCGGCTCACGATCCAGATCCCGATGCACCGGTCGTCATCATTGCGACATCGGGTTCCACTGCGCGCCCCAAGGGCGTGGTCTTCACGAACCGCTCTATGACTGCATACGCGGCTGATTGGGCCGTCGAGGAGACCAGTTCGGCGGCCGGTTCGCGGGTCATCAGTCTTGCGCCGCTCAACACTTCGGCAGGGTTCGTCCAGCTGATGCACTATACCGTGCAGGGCTGCACCATCTACATGGTGCCCCAGTTCGACCCGCTCGACGCGCTGCGGCTGATCGAGCGCGAACGCATCAATTGCTTCGGCGCCGTTCCCGCCTTTTTCGAGTTCATCGCGGCCCTGCCCGAATTTGCCAATGCAGACCTGTCTTCGCTGCGACTGGCAACGGCAGGAGGTGCGCGCGTCAGCCGGCAATTGCTGGAAAGCTACCGCGCAAAGGGCATCGTGATCCGGCAAATCTACGGTCAGACCGAGATCGGCGGCAATGCGACGATGATGCCCGAGCATCTGGCGCTCAGCGAGCCGGAAAAATGCGGGTGGGGCTCGGTGTTCATGGATCTCCGGGTCGTCCGTCCGGACGGTTCGGACTGCGATCCGGGCGAGACTGGCGAGATCCTGATGCGCTCCCCGGCGATGATGCAGGGTTACTGGCGCAACCCGGAAGAAACCGCGCGCACCATTCGCGGCGGCTGGCTCCATTCTGGCGATCTCGGCACGCTGGACGAGCGCGGCCTGCTCACGTTCGTAGATCGGCTCAAGGACCTCATCATATCGGGCGGTCTCAACATCTCCGCCGCCGAGGTCGAACGTGTCGTGACCGAGTTCCCTGGGATTACCGAGGCGCTCGTCATCGCCGCACCCGATCCCAAATTCGGCGAGACGCCCCTTGCCGTGATCCATGGCCCCGCGGAAATCGACATACCGGCGCTCATCAAGCACTGCGATGCCAATCTGGCGAACTACAAGGTGCCGCGATACGTCGCCTTCTCGCCGGAACCGCTTCCGCGCCTGGCCACGGGCAAGCTTTCCAAGCCTGCGACGCGCGAGCGCTACGCGGATGCCCATCAACATTTGCCGCGCGTCCGCTGAAGGAGCCAAGCGCATGAACGCCCACACCGCAGTGTCACGCCGGATACCCGAGCACGTTCCGCCCGTACTGGTCTACGACTTCGACATCTACGCCGATACGCGCGTCTCGAGCGACGTTCAGCGCAGCTATGCCGAAGCCGTGGCCGATGCGCCCGATATCTTCTGGTCGCCCGCTAACGGTGGCCACTGGCTGGCGAAACGCTACGACGCGATCGCCGCCATTGCCACCGACCCCGAGCACTTCTCGGTCCGCGAGATGCAGATCCCGCGCGTGGAAAATCCGCCCTTCTTCATCCCGCTCAGTCTCGATCCGCCCGATAACCTCCCCTATCGCCGCGCGATGGCACCGATGTTCGGGCCCACCGCGATAAAGGCGCTGGAACCCCGCCTGCGCCATTGGGCGCAAGTCATCGTAGCCAGTGTCGCCGACAAGGGTTCGTGCGATTTCATGGCCGATGTCGCGAAGGTTTTCCCGGTTACCATCTTCATGGAGCTCATGGGGATGGACCTTGCCCGCCTGCACGAGTTCCGGCACCTCGCCGAACGCTTCTTCGAGGTGCAGAACGACGCCGCCGAGCTAGCTCAGCTAAGCGCCACGATCCTGGGTATCCTGGGCGAACTCGTCGAGGAGAAGCGCGCCAATCCCGACGACAAGCTGATGAGCCATTTCGTCCACGCCGAGATCGACGACGGACGCACGATGAACGACGACGAGATTCTGGCGATGAGCTTCGTCCTGTTTCTCGGCGGGATGGACACCGTGACCAATGTCACCGGCTTTGCCTTCCAGCAGCTGGCGCAGATGCCCGAACTTCAGGAGCGCCTGGCCGCCGATCCCGCCAGAACCTCGGGTGCGTTTGCGGACGAAGCCGTGCGCGCGTTCGGGGTGGTCAACTCGCCGCGTCTGGTGGTCAAGGACAAGGACCTGCTCGGCGTGCCATTCCGGACCGGGGACATGGTGCTCAACCTCCTGCCGGTCGGCAGCCGCGACGACCGCAAGTTCGACAATCCCCACGCGCTGGATATTGATCGCAAGAAAGTGGCACACATCACATTTTCCACGGGGCCCCATCTGTGCATCGGCCATGTCCTGGGGCGTGCCGAAATCCGGGTGCTGGTCGAAGAATGGGCACGGCACGTCCCCGCATTCCACATCGTGGAGGGTTCCGAACGACCGTTCCGCACCGGCACGGTGATGGCGCTGGAAAAACTTCCCCTGGAATGGAGCGTCTGAAGCCGATGCATCGTCATGATGGTGCCGACGCACCCTACTGGGTCGGGCTCGGCGAAGGTCGCCTCGTCCTGCCACGCTGTGCCGGTTGTGAGCGGTGGGTGTGGCCCGCCGGTCATCGCTGCGGGCACTGCGGCGGCGTCGGTATGAAATGGGTCGAGCGTGCACCCTCTGCCACTGTCTTTTCCTGGACGCGCACCTGGCACCGCTTCGGGCTGACCGAAGCGCTCGACCTGCCCTTCACCACGGTCCTCGCCGAGGTTGCCGATTGCGGGATCAGACTCTTGGGTTTGCTCGGCGATCCCGATCGGATCGATCCGGTCATCGGCGAAACTCTGGTCGGGCGCTTCGGCGAAACGGCGGCAGGCGACGACCGAATTCCGACACTGATCTGGAGCCGACCATGAGCCCTCTGTTCGGCACGACCGCGATAGCCGGTGTCGGTCTGCGGCAGTACAAGCGGGGCACCTCGCCCCTCCCTGAACGCAGCGTTCTGATCGAAGCCATTCTCGACGCTTGCAGCGAAGCGGGGTTCGACCCTTCGGAGGTCGATGGATTCGTCTCGTATGGCGACGACCATAACGAGCCTGTCCGGCTCATGCCGGAGCTAGGCACGCGCGCATTGCGCTGGTCCACCGCAGTCTGGGGCGGCGGAGGCGGAGGCATCGCCGGGGCATTCGGCGTCGCGGCGGCAGCGATCCTCTCCGGCCAGGCCAGCGCGGTCATCATCTTTCGTGCGCTCGTGGAAGGGGCCAGCGGGCGGATGTCGGCCGCGGTCATGGCGCATCATCTCAACGATCATCTCGTGGCTGCGGGCGTTGTCGCACCGGCACAGCTCTGCGCGATCCGTGCAAATCGCCTCTTCGAGCACCACGGCGTACCGAGGGACATCGTCGAGGAGCTCGTCCGCGCCTCGTACCATCATGCGGCCCGCAACCCGGAGGCCGTAGCCTATGGCCAGTCCTTCGATCCAGCCCAGATCAAGCAATCCCGCCTGATCGCAGAACCCTTCCATCTTTTCGATTGCTCGCGCGAGAACGACGGTGCCGGCGCGTTGCTGATGGTTTCGGCGGAGCGGGCGCGCGACCTCGCCAAACCTCCGGTTTACCTGCTCGGCTGCGCCCAGGGAACCGAAGCCGGCTGGGGTGATCTGCTCGAGAATGACGATGCCGACGTCTACGCAACCGCTGGCTTCCGCCCGGTGGCGCGCCAACTCTACGCCGACACCGGACTGACCCCTAGCGACATCGACGTCGTCCAGCTCTACGAAAACTTCGACGCGCAAGGCGTCATGTCGCTCATCGACCACGGCTTCTGCACTTACGAGAACGCCGCCGAGGTGATCAGGTTCGAGAACCTCATCAGCGACGGCGGCGGGTTGCCGGTGAACACGTCCGGCGGGAACATGGCCCAGGGCTTCATCCACGGCATCGGCCTGCCGATCGAGGCCGTCCGGCAATTGCGGGGTGAATCCTCCAACCCGGTCAGCGGCGCGCGCACGTGCCTGCTCGCCGGTGGGCCTGGCGCCCCGACTGTCAGTTCCGCGATTTTCGCCAACCAGATACCGTGAAGGACCAACCAATGCTGACCGCGCTTAAAATGTACATCGACGGTCGCTGGGTCGATCCGGTCACGCCGCGCAGCATCGATGTGATCAACCCGGCCACGGAGCAACCTGCCGGTCAGGTGTCGCTGGGCAGCGCCGCCGACGTGGATCGCGCGGTCAAGGCGGCCCGCTGGGCGTTTGACAGCTTCGGGCGGTCGAGCCGCAAGGAACGTATCGAACTGCTCGAAGCGATCATCGCAGCCTATAAAGTCCGGCGCGCCGACATGGCCGCCGCGATAACGGCCGAAATGGGTGCCCCGAAAGAGCTCGCCGACAAACTCCATGCAGCGATCGGCCACATTCACCTCAAGATCGCCCTCAACGTCCTCAAGGAGTTCGAGTTCAGCCGGACGCGCGGCGCCACCCGGATCGAGTACGAGCCCATCGGCGTGTGCGGGTTGATCACGCCGTGGAACTGGCCGGTCAACCAAATCGCCGCCAAGGTTGCACCGGCGCTTGCGACCGGCTGCACGATGGTGCTCAAGCCATCCGAGCTGTCACCGTTTTCCGCGCAGATCTGGACCGAGGTGATGGATGCCGCCGGGGTGCCGCCCGGCGTGTTCAACCTCGTCCAGGGTGACGGGCCAGGCGCGGGCGCGGCGATCGCGGCGCATCCCGACATCGACATGGTCTCGTTCACCGGCTCGACCCGGGCGGGCGTCGAGGTTGCGCGGGCCGCCGCCCCGTCGATCAAGCGGGTGCACCAGGAACTGGGCGGAAAATCCGCCAACATCCTCCTGCCGGATGCAGACATCGCGGCGGCCGCCGTGGCGGGGTTCCGCTCGATCGTCACCAACGCCGGCCAGTCGTGCAACGCGCCCACGCGCATGCTCGTGCCGCGCGAACGTCAGGGGGAAGCAATCGCCGCGCTGAGCGCCGACGCGGCGCAAATTGCCGTGGGCGATCCGCTGGAGAATCCCGATGTTGGACCGGTCGTCAGCCGCACCCAGTTCGACAAGATTCAACATTTGATCCAGACGGGTATCGACGAAGGCGCGACCCTGGTAGCGGGCGGACCAGGTCGTCCGGCCGATCTGGCACGCGGCTTCTACGTCCGCCCTACGGTGTTTGCCGATGTCGAGAACAGCATGGCGATCGCGCGCGAGGAGATCTTCGGGCCGGTGCTGTGCGTCATTCCCTATGACACGGTAGACGATGCCGTCAGGATCGCCAATGACAGCGAATACGGTCTGGCCGGCTACATTCAGGGCAAGGACGAAGGATTGATCGACGAAGTGGCCTCCCGGCTTCGCGTCGGCCAGGTGCTGATCAACCATCCCCACCCCGACGGCATGGCCCCGTTCGGCGGCTACAAGCAATCCGGCAATGGCCGTGAGTGGGGTGACTTCGGGTTCGAAGGTTATCTCGAGGTAAAGGCCGTGCTCGGTGCGCAACCGACGCGCCAGCCCGAGCAGGCGGCACAGGCGGTCGCAGGCTGATGGCGCGGATCGCCTATCCCGATCCTGCGCGGCAGAGCGAAGATGTCCGCGATCGCCTGCGCCGCATGGGCTCGCTCAATGTCACACGAATGATGAGCCACGCCGAGGGCGCCATGCTCGCATATTCGAAGCTGGGAACGCAGCTTCTGTTGCGCGGCAAGCTCGACCCGGTCTTGCGCGAACTGGTGATCCTGCGGATCGGCCAGCTGTGCGGCTCGCAGTACGAGTGGCACCAGCACGTCAGCGTCGCGCGCGCCGTCGGGATGGACGAAGCAACCTTGCAGGCGATCACCGACCGCGACTTCGACGCCTTGAGCGAACCGCAGCGGGCGGCACTTGCTGTTGCGGAAGAAATCAAGAGGGATGGAGGTGCCAGCGCCGCCACGTTCGAACGGGCCCGGGCCCATTTCTCGCCCGAAGAGCTGGTCGAGCTGTGCCTGGTTGCCGGCTACTACATCATGACGGCCGGCGTCCTCCTCAGCTTCGACATCGAAATCGAAGACACCGCACCGCTTGGTGCCAGCATGACGCCGAAGCGATGATCCAGTTCGCTACTCGGGCGCGTCGGTCGGAAAGGACCTAGCGATGGCCCTGACCCGCACCCCCGGCGAGGACGGCGAACACGTTACCTACTGCCGCATCTGCGAAGCGCTGTGCGGGATGGTCGCAAAGGTCGAAAACGGGAAGATCACGAAGATCTTGCCCGACCGCGACAACCCGCATTCGCAAGGGCATATCTGTGTCAAAGGCCCGGCGCTCGCCGAGGTGGTTTACGATGAAGACCGGGTGGTCACGCCTCTCAAGCGGTGCGGCGAACCTGGCGAATTCGAGCCGGTCAGCTGGGACGAGGCGCTGGATGATATCGCGGCCCGGCTGAGCGCCTCGCTGGCCAAGCACGGTCCGGACAGCTTCGCGATGAACACCGGCAACCCACCGAGCATGGGTTGGCCTAGCGCGATGGGCAATGCGCTGTTCCAGCAGGCGATGGGCTGCAGCAAGCTGTACACCCCCTCGTCCGAAGACATCGCCAGCGCCGTCCTGGCGACCGAGCTGCTTTTCGGAACGCACGCCTTCGTGTTTCCCGACCTGGTCCAGTGCGAACATCTGCTGATCTTCGGATCGAACCCACTCGTCAGCCACGGGTCGCTGCTGATCGCGCCGCGCTTCAAATCCGATCTGGAGGAGATTGCCGCGCGTGGCCGCGTGATCGTGGTCGATCCGCGACGGACCGAGACAGCTCGCAAGTACGAACATGTCTCTATCATGCCGGAAAGCGATGCCTGGCTGCTCGGCGCCATGATCCAGGTAATCGTGAGCGAGGGGCTCAGCGACGAGGTATTCATTGCCGACCACTGCACGGGTTGGGATACGTTGAGCCAAGCGCTCGCCTGGCTCACGCCCGAGGTCGCGGCCACGCGCTGCGCAATCCCCGCATCGGAAATACGCACCCTCGCCCGCGACTTCGCGCGCGCGGAACGCGCTGCGGCGATGGGCCGGATCGGCATCTGCCGTGGCAGCTATGCGACGCTGACCAACGTCCTGCTGCAGGCCTTGAACGTCATCTGCGGGCGATTTCATCGGCCCGGCGGGGTCGGTTGGGGGCACGGCGGCACTGCGACGAGAGACCAGTATGGCGGCATTTCGCCGGCCGCTGCACGCGGAGGGATTCCATCGCGCGTCAGCAACCTGCCGAGCGTGTGGGGCGCGCAGCCCAGCCTCACCTTCCTCGAGGAAATGATCACCCCGGGCGAAGGGCAGATCAGGACCCTGCTGGTCAGCGGCGCGAACCCCGTGATGTCGATGCCGAACGGGCCCCGGCTGACGACCGGTTTCGCCGGACTGGACCTGATGGTTTCGCTCGATCTCTACGTTACCGAGACCTCGCGCCACGCGCACTACATCTTGCCGGTCACCACCGCGCTCGAGCGCGAGGACATCAACCAATTTTTTATGAACCACATGGTGCGGCCCTTCGCGCAGCACGTGGACGCGGTAATCCCGCCGGTCGGCGAAGCACGCGGTGAATGGGATATCCTGCGCGATCTCGCGATACGCATGGGTCGCGGGGCCGCATTCGGCGACGGTTCTCCCTTCGACATGGCCGATGCGGGGTTGCGGGCGGGAATCGAAGGCGAGGATGGGCTGTCCCTGTCGGTCCTGAAAGAGAGCCCCCACGGTATCATGATCAGTCGCGATCGCTGGGACTTCGATTTTACGGCGCGGATCGGTCACGCCGACCGCAAGATCCACCTCTGGGATTTGGTCATCGGTGGGGAGCTGGAGCGGCTGCGCGCCGCGCCGCCCCGAGACCCGAGCAAGTTGCGACTGGTCAATGTACGGCGATTGCGATCGATCAACAGCTGGTTGCAAAACGTCGACCGGTTGGCCCGCAACGATGCCCCCGAATTGCTGGTCCACCCGCTCGATGCCGCCGAAAGATCGGTTGTCGACGGGTGCCAGGTCCGGCTCCGCTCCGAGTGGGGTGAGATCGAGGTAACGGCAAAGGTCACCGAAGATGTCCGCCAGGGCTGCGTCGCCTATCCGCATGGACGCGGACAGTTTGGTGGCTGGCGGCGGGCGAACGCGCGGCCCGGCGCAAATCTCAACGAGATCACCCCTTCGACCCCCGAACTCGCTGAGCAAGTGTCCGGCATGAGCTATCTCGAGGGCTTCGACGTCGACGTCGAGCCGGCAACTCCACCGCCAGTCGTTCCGGCCGCGTGAACGCACCGACATCCCCGGATATTGCGGCTGGCGCACCCGCCAGTCTCCTTGCGGAACTCAGGCGGGAATGGCGCCCTCTGTTGGCCTGCATGATCGGCGTCATGCTCGGCACACTGCCGGGCTACGCCATCGGCGTGTTCCTCCAGCCGGTTTCGGCTGAGCTTGGCATATCGCTGACCCAGGTGCTCGGGTGGTCGTTCTGTTGGAGCGTCGGCGTAATCGTCGCCGCCCCGCTGGCCGGTTTCGCCGCCGACCGCTACGGAGCGAAGCGCGTGGCGCTGTTCGGAGTGGTCGCTCTCGCGAGTGCGCTTGCCTGGACGGCGGTCGGCATCGGGGACCTGCTGACCTGGTACGTGAGCGGTCTGCTCGTTGGGGCAGCCGTTGCGGCGGTCGGCGGGATCACGTTCGGGCGCATCGTCAGCGTCCTTTTCGACCGTGGGCTCGGCACAGCGCTGGGCATCATGTCCACCGGCGTTGGGCTTTCGGCCGTTATCGGCCCGCGGCTGATGCAGCACATCATCGATTCCTACAGCTGGCGCACCGCGTTCATTGCCGAAGCCCTCATCGTAGCGCTGGGCCTGCCGTTGCTCTGGCTCTGGCTCCGCAATACCAGGGCAGTCATCGAGCATCGCCCAGCTCCGCAGATCGGAGTGACATTGCAGGAAGCCTCGCGCTCTGGCGTGTTCTGGCTTCTGGTGATCGGCACCTTCGGATACGGCCTGTGCGTCTCCGGTGTCCATGTGAACATGGTCCCCTACCTCACCTCGCAGGATATGAGCCGAGAGGCCGCGGCGACTGCTGTCGGTATTTTCGGCGCCGCCACGGTGGCCGGTCGCCTGCTGACCGGCCTGATCATCGACAAGGGACCGCTGCACGCTAGTGTCTTGATTGCGCTGATGCTCACCCTGGAAGCTTTGGCGTTCGTCGGCTTGGCTTCTCTCGGGATCGAGGCACTTGTCGTGATCCTGATCGTCTTCGGGTTCGCCGTTGGCGCCGAAGGGGACTGCCTCGTCTATCTGGTCGCCCGATTCTTCGGTCGGCGCCGCTTTTCGAGCATCTTCGGAGTGATCGGGATCGTCGCGCTATATCTTGGCACGGGGGTAGGACCGGCGCTGTTCAGTCTGACAAGGGAGTATGTTGCGAGCTACGAAACGACCTTGGTGATCTGGGCGGGCCTGGCGGTGCTTTCAGCACTGGCATTCCTGGCCACTGTGCGCGCGCCTTTTCGGCAATAACCAAGGCAGGCGGTCGCCTCAGCGCCGACAGTTTCCAACGTCCAAGGGTCTGGTCTCCGGATACCCCCAGAGATACCCCCATTACCCTCTAGTTGGCGGCCTATTGCCGATCCGGGAGGCTAGGAGATGCTAGTAATTTCAGAGGTTTATATTCTTGACCCAAGTGCGAACGGTGCCAATTCGAGTCCCTCAGCGCGCCATTTTTATTGTTTATTTTCAATATTTTACAGGATTTGGTAGCGGAGGAGGGATTGGATAAATCTGGCTAAATTACTGTCATTGAGCAGTTTTTTGTCCAAGGCCTGACGGAATACTCCCAGCTCTACCCCTTCTCAAATCTTTGCGACGGAGCGAAACTGCTCCCAGATGAGCCGAGCCTCGGAAGCTCCAGCATGGGTGGCAAGGATCTGGAGAAGCGGTACACAGCAGCGCGCCTCCGGCCGCAGCGATCTCCTCAAACTTTTGTCTTCAGCGCTAAGTGCCCAGATTGGCGGTATCATCCACCTCCCACGGGAAGACGAGTATCTGCTACCGGGTGGATTCGAGCGTTTCGCTCGGACGACATAAAGGTGCTTTAGACCGTTGAAATCTTGAGCGTCGCGATCCTATCTTCGCGAGCGCATCCGGCACGGATGCGATAGTTCACAACTCAGGCATGGAGATGGAGATGTCCAAAAAATATCTTGATTATCTTCGGCGCGAGCACGCCCGCCTCGAGGCAGAAATCGTTCGCGAGGAGCGCCGACCGCGCCCTGACGAATTGCTAATTGCGCGGCTCAAGAAGCTGAAGCTTGTGCACAAGGATCAGATCAGAGCCTGGCAGCAGGACCTTGGCGACAGCCAGGTGGCCTGACGCAGGATGGGAGCGAGGCTTGCGCGCTTCGCTCCCGATCCGACAGTGATTTTTCTGCCAGTCCATCTCTTGACACCGAAATGGGTCAAACTAGCTAAATTTTACCGGGCGCCGCTGTTCGGGTCCGGCTGGACATCGAGGGCGTCGGCTCTGCTGTTCCGGCGCAACTCATGCCCATATCGCTTCATTAGGAGGATTTGGAAATGAGAACTGCATTTGACTTCACACCCTATCGGCGTTCGACGGTCGGCTTTGATCGTCTTTTCAATCTGCTCGAGACAGGGCAGCGTGAGGATGAGAGCTATCCGCCCTTCGATATCCTGCGTGACGGTGAAGACAGCTACCGGATCACTCTCGCTGTGGCAGGCTTCCGGCCCGAGGACATCGAACTGGTTGCACATCAGAATCAACTCACTGTCACGGGCAAACGTGCCGATGATGAGAGCGCGGGCGAGTATCTTCACCGAGGTATTGCCGCTCGGGCTTTCGAGCGCCGCTTCCAGCTTGCCGATTATATTGAGGTCGGTGAAGCGCGCTTCGATAACGGTCTGCTCAGCATAGCGCTGAAGCGTATTGTACCGGAGGCGATGAAGCCCCGCAAAATCGTGATCAGCGGTCCTCCCTCCGCTCAAGAGCAGATCGAGGATCGGAAGGCCAACCGCAAGGCAGCCTGATTTCAGAGGCTCGCCGGCCTCGCTTATAGGCGTTGTCCGGCGAGCCATGTCCGCAGCCAGTTTAGTCCCATTTGAAGGTTACTCTGGATTGCCATAGCGGCGAGACATGTGCGGACAGGGACAACATCGATTGGCATCTCGGCTCAACCGTGTCTCTGCTCAATACCTGGCTGAACTCGAAAATGATCAGTTCTGCTATCACCTTGGGACAGCAAATGGTTCGGTCTTACGGGAAAATGCTAAGACCCGTTTCCGGTGGCCGCGGACAATCAGGACGGCTGTTCAATCGGGGATATGCTCCTCGCGATCGCCGTTTCTTGAAGGTGCTGGACCTGCTGATGGTGTGCTGGCGTTCTCGGAGAGACATCAATGTCTATCCGCGGAGACGACTCTTGAGAGCTTCAAGTTCGGCGGACAATGAGGCCATCGATATAGGCTTGACCAGAATCCCCTCCACCAGATCCCGGAAGGTCTCTCCTATTTCATGTTGTCCGGTCACGAATAGTCCCGGCACGTTACGATCTTTGAGCCACCTTGCTGCGTCAGGCCCGGTTCGACCGTCGACGAGGTCGATGTCGATCAACGCGCAATCGACATCCAGCGGGTCAATTGTCTGCAACTCGGCGAAGCTGCCAAGGGTCAAAGTGGGCAAGTGGCCGAGATCTTCGATCATCTGCTCGACATGGAAGGCAATTAGGGGATTATCCTCGAGACAAAGGATTCTGAGCGGTGCAGATGTTATCATGGGTGCCTAACGCCCTGGCCGGTCAGAAGTTGCCGAGAATTCGCTTGGCGTCGCCAGATACCGTACAGTGCAAACCATCAGGCAGGAAGGAGATCGCGGGAGGTTCTCCGAAAAGGGCCGTAAGCGCCGAACGAAGATACTTCGTGCCGTAGCCTGATCGCTCAGGGGGTATGACGACTGGTCCCTTTGTTTCCCGCCAGGTCATCGACACTCGCTTTGCATGGAGATCCCATTCGAACATCACTTTGCCTTCCGGAGACGACAAGGCACCATACTTGATCGCGTTTGTAGTGAGCTCGTGCAGGCACAGCGCCAGGGTCGTCGCCGCGTCCCGCGCAAGCAGGAATTCGGGGCCCGTCGCGTACACCCTATCGATACCCTTTACTTTGTAAGGCGCGAACGTGAGCGCGGTGATATCCCGGATCGAGACTGCGTCGTTTTCGGCCTGGAATACTGCCGAATGCACGTTCGACAACGCCTGGAGCCTGCCGACGAAATCGGTGCTCAGATCATCGATGGTCGTGGCTCCGCGGCGCGTCATCTGAAAAATCGAAGCCACGCTGGCGAGAATGTTCTTTACCCGGTGATTGAGCTCCCGGCGCAGTTCGATCTCGCGTTCGATGTGATCGCCGACCTCGCGCTGACGCAGGCGCACCAGTAGTGCGGATTGAATGCCGCTTAGCAATTCGACGGCACTGACCGGACGCTGGTAGAACAAAAGTCGTGCACGTGGCCAACGCTCAGCGAGATCGCTGCGAACCCGCGCATTGGGCGAGGAGCGGTCGAGCAGAACTACCACTGGCATCTCGGACCATGCCGGTTGATCCGCCAGATACGCTGCCACCTCTGACACGATTTCTGGCGCTAAGGCCTCGTGAGTTGCGATAAGAACGCCTGCCGCTTCACGCAGGCGATCGTGCAGTTCCGCCCCATTTGCATGCGAAACCTCAATTCCGTGCTCGGTCAATAGGGACGCAACATATTCCCCGTCACGACGATAGGGTGCCAGAACGAGGACCCGGTCGAGGGCGTCCCGGTCGATCGAGACGACCGCTTTGCTCACGAATCCGGAAGAGGATTGTACGGTACAACGCTGATGCCCGAACTGCGGATGAAGAGTTCGTGCACGTCGAGATCGTGGGGTCCGTGCCGCTTCTTGACGACGGTGATGTTACGCCGCAGGCGACCTTCGTCTTCGGCGATCCGGAGCAGCAGAACCGTGTCGCCAAGAAAGCTGACATCGACGTCGATACCGACGTTTTCACCTAGCAGGCCGTGCTGGGCTACAATCAGCATGGTCAACACACCCGACCGAGCGAGAAACTTGAGCAGCGACTGAATGTCCCGCACAGCCTTGTCCCGGTGCGGCAGCGAGTTGAGATATCCAGTGAAACTGTCAATGACGACGACGCGAGTGTCATCTTCCTGAACGATAGTCTGTACCAGCTGCGCAAATTCGCCGGGCGAAATTTCGTTGGGATTGAAATCCCGAATGATCAGCTGGCCGTCCTCGTGAAACTGGCGCAGTGCCATTCCGAGGCCTTCCGAGCGCCTGAAGAACGTCTCCAGTCGCTCTTCAAACAGGAAAAGGGCGACATTCTCGCCGCGCTGCAAAGCCGCAGTCGCATAGAGCGAGGCCATGGTCGACTTTCCGGTTCCCGACTGGCCGATAACGAGCGTTGTCGTCCCCGATTCCTGGCCGCCGCCAAACATCTCGTCGAGGGTATCGACGCCGGACTTGATAAGGTCCGGCTTTTTGGCTTCGGCCGCATCGCCCGGGACGATACGAGGAAACACAACCACACCGGTGCCTTCCCGAATTGCCATGTCATGATATCCGTCGATCACCGGTACGCCGCGCATCTTGCTCACCTCGATGCGACGACGGACAGGTCCGTAGTCCTCAAGCGACTTGTCGAGCCGTATCACCCCGTGAGCAATGCCCTCGACTTCCTCACCGTTGCTGACTCCTTCGCCGCCCTGTGTATCGAGCAGGAGGGCGATTATCTTGCGCTTGGCGAGGAAAGCCTTGAAGCCGAGCAACTCTCGGCGAAATCGCGGCGTGTCCCCGGTGATGAGCCGGATTTCAAGTAGCGAATCGTAAACCAGACGATGAGGTTTGTACTCTTCGATCGCTCGTTCGATGATCTGGCGGGTCTCGTCGAGGCGGAGCTCAGCGGTCTGAAAGATCGTCTGATCGGACCCAGCGTGAACCGCCGAGGACGACGAAAGCTCCTCGACCCGTATGCCATCGAGCGTCCAGCCGTGGGAGAGAGCGATGGATTCCAGTTCGGCTGTGGTCTGCGACAGGCTTACATAAATGCACCTTTGGCCAGCTTCGACTCCCGTACGAAGAAACTGCAAGGCGGCCGTGGTCTTGCCGGAACCGGGAGGTCCCTGCATCATGTAGAGGTTGGAGGGAGGCAATCCGCCACGCAGGATTTCGTCCAGTCCGATTATGCCGGTCGATATCGGTTTTGCTGACTTGCGCTTGGTCACTTCTGTCTCCGACCCTGATCGGAGTGGACCCTACGAGCAAGCGTCGCGAAATGCTCGCTAATTCTCTTCGGTCGAGTGATTGAGAGTGCTCCGGCCGTCGCGAGCTCGTGAACAGGAGGAGAATGCAAACAGCTATTGTCTCACATTGGTGATCGAGATGTCGCGACATTGAGCGTTGTATATTCCCGACATGACGGAGGCTCTCTCGACTTCTCACCTCCATATACCGGGCTTGGCCAAGCCGGAGATGAGGTCAGAAGGTCGTGCTTGAGCCGGTCACTTGATTGTGAGAACATATAGCGAACATATGATTCGCGTCCCACGCCATGCCCGATGATAACCATGCCTGCTCCCCTGCCTGGACGCCTGCAAACGCTGGCACCTTTGCCGCATCCGAATTGGTCGGAGGCGGAGGCGTGTCATGGTCGCCCGACCAGATGCTTGAACCGTCGCTGTGGGAGTTCTTCGGGAAGGCGGACAATCTTGCTGCGGATGGATTGGCGCTCGTCATTGCCCAGCGCTGTGCCGAGACAACCGATCCGACCTGGCTGTGGGTGCAGGATGTCGAGGCCATCCGTCGCTCGGGCCGACCATTCGTGCACGGCCTTCCGCCATCCTTGCGATCCGGGCTCGTCCATGTCGCCGCGCGACGAGCGGTTGATGCGCTGTGGGCTATGGAGGAGGGGGTAAGATGCCGCTCCCTCGCTTTCGTCGTTGGCGAGCTTTCTGGCGATCCCCGGGCGCTCGACTTTACCGCGAGCAGACGGCTTGTGCTGGCGAGCGAGGCCAATGGCGTTCCCCTGCTGCTGGTTCGCCGTGGCGGAACCCCGGGCCTTTCGGCTGCACGGCTGCGCTGGCAGGTGGAAAGTGCCCCAAGCTTGGCCCAGAGCTGGAACGAGCGTGCGTTCGGGGATCCGGCGTGCCGGGCCGAGCTGTTCCGTGCCCGGGGTTTCCGCCCCGGGCATCACCTCCTTACCCATCGGATCGACGGCGATGAGCGAGCCAGCCGACAGACACCGCGCGCTGGTCTCGATCTGGTTTCCGAACTTCATGATCGACCGCTGGACGAGGAACTGCGCGCAACAGGGTGACGCGCATGCATCCGATGCTCCTGTCGTGCTGGTCACCGATACCGCGCATGGCCCGCGTATTGATGCCGCCAATGCCGCCGCCATGGAAGCCGGAGCTCTTGCCGGGATGAGGCTGGCCGATGCCCGGACCATCCATGCAGGGCTGATCGCTGTTCCCGCCGATCGCATGGGCGACGAGGCTGCCTTGGAGCGCATGGCCTTCGACGCGCAGCGCTGGGGACCGTGGAGCGCACCGGACAGGCCCCATGGCATCATGCTCGACGTCACAGGCGCACTGCATTTCTACGAACATCCAGGGGCGATGCTGATGGAGATCGAGCAGCGCTATGCCGCTAGAGGCTATTTGGCCCGCGCCGCAATGGCACCGACCGTGCTCGCGGCATGGGCCTTGTCGCATTCCGGCCCCAGGCGCGCGATCGTTACCGATGGAGAAGATCCTTTTCGAAGCCTCGCTCGTCTGCCGGTTGCGGCGTTGCGGCTCGAAGATGATGTCCTGCAATTGCTTGGCCGCCTGGGACTGAAGACCATCGGGGCCCTGGCCGCAGTTCCACGCGATAGCCTGGCGAGGCGGTTCCGCAATCGCCGCTCTGCCGATGCCAATCCGCTCATGCGGCTCGACCAGCTTGCCGGGCTGCTGCCCGATCCGCTCGTGCCGTTGGTGGAGAACCCGCCCGCTCAGGCCGATCGCCGTCTGCTCGAACCCTTGCTACATACGGCCCCGCTAAGGCTGGTGATAGCCGACCTCGCCGAGGACCTGTGCCACACCCTGGAGGCACGGCGCGAGGGTGTGCGACGGCTGCAATTGTTATTGTGGCGGGTCGACGGGACTGTGTTCGAACGCCGGATCGAACTGGCCGCACCCAGCCGCGAGCCTGCTCATGTCACACGGCTGTTCGACGAGCGGCTGGACAATACCGATGCCGGGTTCGGGATCGACCAGGCCCGGTTGATCGCGATCTGGACCGAGCCGCTGGCAGCCGTGCAAGCGGCCCTCGGCCGCGGCGAAGATCGGGGTAGCAATCTGCCGCAGTTGATCGACAGGCTGACCACGCGGCTAGGGCAGGCCGCAGTGCGGCGTCCGGCCGCCAGGGCCAGCCATGTGCCCGAACGTGCGCAATCCTGGCGTGGAGCCACGCCCGACGCGCCGGTAATGCAATACGACCTTGCTTTTCATCGTCGTCCGCTCAAGCTGCTCGACCGGGCCGAGCCGATCACGGTCATCTACGCGACGCCAGAAGGACTGCCACGTCGGTTCCGCTGGCGCGGCAGCCTGCATGACATTGCCAGGGTCGAGGGGCCGGAACGGATCGCTCCCGAATGGTGGCGCGAGCGATCGGGTGCGAGGCTGCGCGATTACTATCGGATCGAGGACCGCGATGGCCGACGCTACTGGATATATCGCCATGGTGTAATCGGCGACGGACGCGGGGGCATTCCCGACTGGTATCTGCATGGACTGTTCGCCTGATGCCCGATGCCCCCCTCACCCCCGATCGTCGCACGCTCGCGCGCATGGATGGGGAGCATTTCGCACCCAACCCTGCCGCACCTTATGTCGAACTCGGCGTAACGACCTGCTTCTCTTTCCTGCGCGGAGCATCGGACGCGGTCGATCTCGTGCTGGCGGCACGCGCGCTCGGCTACGACGCACTGGGGATCGCGGATCGCAACACCCTGGCCGGCGTGGTCCGGCTGCACACCGAGGCGACCACTGCGATGCTGCGTCCGGTCATCGGGTGCCGGATCGTGACACTCGAAGGCTTGCAGTTCCTCGCTTATCCGACGAACAGGGCGGCCTACGGACGACTGTCGGCGCTGCTCTCGCACGGCAAGATGAAAGGCGCAGATGGAAGCTGGCAGGCCAAGGGTGCTTGCGACATCCCGCTTTCGCTACTTGTCGAGCATTGCCATGGCATCCAGCTGATCTGGCTTCCTCCAGAGGACCTCGAAGCGGATGGTGGGGTCGAAGCGGTGGCGGCACGACTTTCGGACGATCTGCCGACCATGCGCCATGTGGCTGCCTCCTGGCTTTATCGGGGCGACGATGTCGCGCGTATCAACCGGCTCGATGCGGTAGCGCGTTCTCTCGAGCTTTTGCTGCTCGCTACCAACGACGTTCATTATCACGTCCCCGAACGGCGCCCCTTGCAGGACGTGATGACCTGTATCCGGGAGAAGACCACCATCGCACGCGCGGGTCTCCTGCTTCATGCCAATGCGGAGCGGCATCTTAAGTCTCCCACGGAGATGGTCCGGCTGTTCGATCGCTGGCCGCATGCCATCGAGGCAACCCGCGCTGTCGCCGATGCCTGCCGGTTCAGCCTGACCGAGCTCGCATACGAATATCCCGAGGAACCGATACCCCGGGGGCGGACTCCCGAGGATCGCCTCGCCGAACTCACCTGGCAGGGCGCTGCGGTCCGTTATCCCGACGGGGTTCCCGACAAGATTGGCGATACGCTCACGCGCGAACTGGAATTGATCGGCAAGCTCGGGATTGCGCGCTATTTCCTGACCATCAAGGACATCGTCGACTTCGCTCGGACCCGCGAGCCGCCGATCTTGTGCCAGGGGCGCGGCTCGGCCGCCAACTCTGCGGTCTGCTATTGCCTGGAAATCACCGCGGTCGATCCGGCCGCGCATGAACTGTTGTTCGATCGCTTCATCTCCGAGGAGCGCAAGGAGCCGCCCGACATCGATGTCGATTTCGAGCACGAGCGGCGCGAGGAGGTCATCCAGTATATCTACCAGCGTTACGGCCGTCATCGTGCAGGACTTTGCGCGACCGTCATCCACTACCGCCCGCGCATGGCCATCCGCGAGGTGGGCAAGGTCATGGGTCTGTGCGAGGATACCACCGCAGCCCTCGCCCGCACGATCTGGGGCTCATATGGCCGCGAGGTGGGCGAAAGGCACGCGCGGGAGGCCGGGCTGGATCTCGCCGATCCGCAACTACGCCGCGTGCTCAAGCTGACCGAGCAAATGATCGGGATGCCGCGCCACCTGTCGCAGCATGTCGGCGGCTTCATCCTGACCCAGGGGCCGCTGATCGAGACCGTGCCGGTCGGCAATGGCGCCATGCCCGAGCGCAGCTTCATCGAGTGGGACAAGGACGACATCGATGCGCTGGGCATCCTCAAGATCGACGTGCTCGCTCTCGGCATGCTGACCTGCATCCGCAAGTGCCTCGACCTTTTGGGCGCGCATCATCGACGCGAGCTGACCCTCGCAACTGTCCCGCGCGAAGATCCCGAAGTCTATGCGATGCTGCGCCATGGAGACTCGCTCGGCGTGTTCCAGGTCGAGAGTCGCGCGCAGATGAACATGCTGCCGCGACTCAAACCCCGCCGGTTCTACGACCTCGTGATTCAGGTTGCGATCGTGCGCCCCGGCCCGATCCAGGGGGACATGGTCCACCCCTATCTCAAGCGGCGCCGCGGCGCCGAGGCGGTCCAGATACCCAGACCCGCGCCCGAGCACGGCCCGCCCGATGAGCTGACCAGCATCCTGGGTCGAACGCTGGGCGTGCCGATCTTCCAGGAGCAGGCGATGAAGATCGCGCTCGACGCGGCCAAGTTCTCCCCGCGCGAAGCAAACCAGCTGCGCAAGGCGATGGCGACTTTCCGCAGCCGCGGCATGGTCGACGAGTTGCAGGACAAGATGGTCGGGCGGATGATCGCGCGCGGTTACGACCCGGTCTTTGCCGAGCGCTGCTTCAACCAGATCCGCGGGTTCGGCGAATACGGCTTTCCCGAAAGCCATGCCGCGAGCTTTGCCCACCTCGTTTACGTGTCGAGTTGGCTCAAGTGCCATTACCCTGCGGCATTCGCATGCGCGCTGCTCAATGCGCAGCCGATGGGTTTCTATGCCCCGGCGCAGATCGTGCGCGATGCGCAGGAGCATGGCGTCGAAGTGCGTGCGCCCGACGTCAACGAGAGCCATTGGGACAATAGCCTGACCGGCCTTCCCGGCAATCCATCGTTGCAACTCGGTCTGCGCCAGATCGATGGATTGCCACAGAGCGCGGCAGCCATGCTGATCATTGCACGCGAGCAAGGCGGACCGTTCACCGATATCGCCTGCATACGCGAACGCGCGGGCCTGTCCCCGCGCGTGATCGAACGACTGGCAGCCGCCGATGCCTTCCGTTCGCTCGGGCTCGACCGGCGACAGGCCCTGTGGGACGCACGAGCACTCAAGCGCGGCAGCGTTCTGCCACTATTTGCGGCTGCCCAGGCGCGCGACGAAGGCGATGAACCTGCTCCCCATATCCTTGCGGCCATGCAGCTGAGCGAGCATGTGGTGGCTGACTACCAGACTATGCGGTTGAGCCTGAAGGCACATCCGGTAAGCTTCCTTCGCCCGGGCCTCGCCGCGCGGGGTTTTATTCCCGCCGAGGATCTGCGGAGCCGCAAGTTTCGCCAGGCGGTTGAAATTGCCGGTGTGGTCCTGATCCGCCAGCGCCCAGGCAGTGCGAAGGGCGTGTGCTTCATTACGCTCGAGGACGAAACCGGGGTAGTCAACCTGGTCGTCTGGCCCAATGTCATGGAGCGCTTTCGTAAGGTCATCATGAGCGCCCGCCTGATGGAAGTGCGTGGCCGGGTGGAGATGGACGACGAAGTGATCCACGTGATCGTCGATCACTTGGTCGATGCGAGCCATTCCTTGGGTGAGCTGTCGGCAGATCTTCTCGCCCCGCCGATTGCGCGGGCGGACGAAGTCCATCGTCCCTTGCGCACCACGAGCGCTGCCAAGCAGGCGCTTCCGCTCGATCCAGCCATAAATCCTTCCGAAGCGCTCGATACAGATTGCGCGCCGCGCCAGCCGCGTGGTTTGATTAGCGCGACGATCGGAACAGCGCCAAGCTATCGTCATCCGCGCAATGTGCAGGTGCTGGGCCGCAGCCGCGACTTCCGCTAACCTCGCCGTCGCTCCTCGTACCGCAGGTACCGACTGCCCGCTGGAGCGGATTAATTCTTGCCACAGCCTCGGGCCGCGCTTGTTGCCGCAGTCAACCAAAGATTAACTCTCTGAAATTAAACAGATGTGGGATATCGCCATACGCAGCACGAGCTGTGAGCGCGTCGTGCGGGTAACTGAACAGGCTGCTTCTGATGAAAGGTTTGGTTTTCACGACCTTCTACGATTATTGCGAGACCCTGCACGGTCCCGAATTTCTCGATGACCTCATCGATGCTGCAGGCCTGCAGAACGACGGCGCTTACACGAGCGTCGGCACCTATTCGTTCGAAGACATGGCATCGCTTGTCGAATCCTTCGCCGCAAGAACCGGCACCGCAGTCATGACGGTTCTGGAGAATTTTGGTGCCTTCTGTTTCTCCAGGTGGGTGCAGCGAATTCCACATGCCTTCGCAAGCCGCAGCCTGTTCGACATCCTGTCGGCGGTCGACGATTTCCACAGGGCCGAGATCAAGAAACTCTATCCGGACGCAGAGCTTCCCTCGTTCAAGGTAGAAGAGCGGACCGACGATGTGCTCTTGCTCGGATACCACAGCGACAAGCCCTTGAGCGACCTGGCCAGAGGCGTCATTCGGGGCGTTGCCCGTCACCTCGGTGAACAAGTCGAGATCGCATCAAGAAGCGCAGTCACAAACGGCAAGAGCTACGTATTGCTCACGATCAGCCGTGTCGGTTGATCGGACACGGGGCAAGCGACTGGTCGCTTCCCAGAGCGCCACCGAACTCGCGCGGCTCGAACGACGGTGCGCGCGAGAGCGGCGTGCGCGCGAGGAAGCCGAACGCATCCTGGAAGGCAAAAGCCTGGAGGTGTTCGAACTCAACCAGGACCTCATCACACTCAATACGCACCTGGAAACCAAGGTGCTCGAGCGTACCCAAGAACTGGTAGAAGCCAAGCAGGCCGCCATGCACCTGCTCGAAACGGATCATCTGACCAAGGTGTCGAGCCGATATCGCTACAATCGTCAGCTCAATACATACGCATCCCAGGCAACAAAAGCAGGTCGCCCGTTTTGCCTCCTCCTGGTCGATGTCGATAATTTCAAGCAGGTCAATGACACGTACGGTCATGCCTATGGGGATGAGTTGCTGGTGCAGATCGCGGCGCGAATGAGTGCCGTCGCTCGCCAGAACGATCAGGTGGCACGTCTGGGGGGTGACGAACTGGCAATCCTGGCCGCAGACACCGATTCCGACGGTGGCGCCGCGCTGGCCGACCGGTTGCAGCGGGATTTTGGACCGGCATTCAATCTGTTCGGCTCGACAGTAAAATGCACGCTGTCGATCGGTGTGGCTTCCTATCCACAAGATGCAGATTGCCCTGAAACCCTCCAACGCGCGGCGGATCTTGCACTTTACAAGGCCAAACAGGACGGTCGACGCAAATCGGTCGTGTTTGATCGCGCGCTGCTGGAAAGCCATCGCCTTCGCTATCTCCGCGAGCTCGACCTTAAGCGATCGATCGCCACCAGGGAAATCGAGGCGTGGTACCAGCCGGTCATCGACCTGCGCTCGGGTCAGATAACCGGACTGGAGGCTCTGGCGCGGTTCAGGGCGAGTGACGGAAGCTATGTCCGGCCCGACGTATTCATTCCAATGGCGGAAGAGTGTGGGTTGATCCACGAACTGGGGCGCATCGTTCTGCACCGAGCGCTGAACGAGACGCGCTCGCTGGCTGAGCAAGGACTGGTCACCAAGGTAGCAGTCAACGTTTCTCCGAGCGAACTCGTCGAGCCAGGCTTCGCCGAAGACGTAATGGCTGCATTGGCCGAGGCGTGCGCTGACAGAGGCACGCTCGTTCTCGAGATAACCGAGGAGATGATGCTGTCCGACATCGATGCTGCTCTGGCAGTGGTCAAGCGACTGGTGGAGTACGGCGTGGCATTCGTGATCGACGACTTCGGGTGTGGCTACACCAACTTCTCCTACCTGCGCAGCTTGCCACTCAGCGGTATCAAGCTCGATCGAAGTCTGATTGCCAATATCGAGCAGGACCGGACGGCCCAGGCAGTAGTCCGACACGTCACCGCGCTCTGCCATGAACTCGGACTTTTCACTGTGTGCGAGGGCGTCGAGACCGCAGCCCAGCGGAGTATCGTGCAATCGTTCGGCTGTACGCTAGCGCAAGGCTATTTCTTCAGTGCCTCCATTCCTCCAGACCAGTTGCCGAAGCTCTTCGGCGTGGAGCACTCCGTCGCCGCGGCATGAAAAGTGTAAGGGATCATGCCATACTCGCAGGTTGCCAGCGGCACTTGTCCATTGCGGTGAGAAAGGTCTCGTCCTGTCGGAACTGACCAGCTCCAAGTTGCTCGCCGAGCATGGAGAGTCAGCCAAGATTCCGCAGATGGGTAAGCGTTCGCACACGACCAAAAAAAACCCTGCGCGAACGCAGGGCGGATTAGGTAGGTCGCACGGGGTTAACCCTTCCAATATGCGTTAGTTCCCCGCCGTCGAACCAATTTTTCATTAACTTACATTAGCTTGTGCGGCCAACTCGATCAAATGGGGAGGCGGACTGAGGAAGCTTTTCGACTTACATCTCATTAGAAGGAAGTCGTATCGTAAGGCCGATCCTAGGCTAGTTACAGCCTGGTCGTATATATGTTATCAAGGGCCGGCTGACTGTCTGTCGCGTATTTCGGCGCATCTTCCAGAACGGACCTGTCGAGATCGACTACGTAGTCGTCATGCTCCGTGTCGTACTCGAGCGCCTGCCACGGAAGCGGACAATAACCACTGCCCATCCCGAACAAGCCGCCGAATTCGAGAACAGCGCATCCTGCCTTGCCCGACCGATTGTCGACTATGAAATTGTAGATCGAGCCGAGCTTCTCGCCGGTACGATGGTAAACGTTTGCACCTTCCACCTTGTTGGACGAAATCAGGCGATTAGTGTCATCTTTGGCAATGTGATTCACGGTTTTCTCCTCAATCCAACGAGTGTTGATCGCGAAACGCTTTGACACTTGCGGCTGTCCCAACCCGATACCCCTCATCGCCGGGATGCCCCCTTAGCGGGCAAGGCGGTACGGATCGTATGACAAATCGGGTTTTCATGATCCAATCCAAATGAGGCGGTTTGGTCGCAACAGACTGCCTGAAACCAATGTGGTGTTCATGCGCTTTCGCTGGGAAGGGAGACACGTAACATGGCGGCACGCTCCTATTGGCAAGGTCAGATCAGGCTGGCGCTCGTCTCGGTTCCGGTTGAAGCCTATCCGGCGGTCAAATCGGGCGCGAAGATCAGCTTCCGGCAGATTCATGAACCCAGCGGCAAGCGGGTCAATTACGAGAAGGTCGTGAGTGGGGTCGGCCCGGTCGACCGCGACGAGATCGTCAAGGGCTACGAGATGTCGAAGGGCAACTATGTCCTCCTCGACGACGATGAGATCGAGGCGGTCAAGATCGAGAGCCGCAAGACGCTCGAACTGGTCCAGTTCGTCGAGGCGTGCGAGATCGATCCGCTCTATTTCGAGAAACCCTATTATGTCGCCCCAGCGGACGACCTGGCCGAGGAAGCCTTCGTCGTGCTGCGGGAAGCGTTGCGCAAAGCGAAGAAGGTCGGGCTCGGCCAGCTATCGGTGCGCGGGCGCGAGCAACTCGTGGCAATCAAGCCGTGCGGTAAAGGGCTGCTGATGGAAACGCTGCGCTATGCCGACGAGGTCAAACGCGGGCAGGCATTCTTCTCCGAGATCAGTAACGACAAGCCGGACACCGACCTCCTCGATCTCGCCACCACGTTGATCGACAAGAAGACCGCGCCATTCGATGCAGGCGCGTTCGAGGATCGCTATGCCGACGCGCTGATGCGGCTGATCGAGAAGAAGGCCAAGTCCAAGAGCAGCAAGAAGATTCTCGAGGATGTCGCCGAGCCAGCAGCGTCGCGCGGGTCCAACGTGATCGACTTGATGGCCGCGCTCAAGAAATCGGTCGGCGACAGCAAGGCTCCCCCGAAGCGCGAGGCGGCAGCGAAGAAGGCGCCTGCGAAGAAAGCCGCGCCGCGCAAAAAGTCGGCCTAAGCCGATGGCGCGCGCCGATCCACTGAAGGAATACAACGCGAAGCGCAATTTCGCGAAGACCGCCGAACCTGCGGGCAAAGCGGGCAAAGGCGCGGGCAACAGCTTCATCGTCCAGAAGCATGACGCGACCCGGCTCCACTGGGACCTGAGGCTGGAAGTCGACGGCGTGCTCAAGAGCTGGGCGGTGACCAAGGGTCCCTCGCCCGACCCGGAGGTGAAGCGACTTGCGGTGCGGACAGAGGACCACCCACTCGCATACGGTACTTTTGAGGGCACGATCCCCAAGGGTGAGTACGGCGGCGGCACTGTCATGCTGTGGGATCGCGGGACCTGGGAGCCTGTCGCAGGCAAGAGCGCCAAGGACTTGGCCAAGGGGCATCTCCACTTCACCCTCCACGGCGAGCGGATGAAAGGCGACTGGCTGCTGATCCGCCTCAAGAAAAAGCCAGGCGAGAAGCGCGAGAACTGGCTGCTGCGCAAGATTGGTGACGCCCATGCTGAGGAAGGCGACGGACTGGTCGAGCGCGAACTGACCAGCGTGGCCAGTGGCCGCGCGATGGCCGAGATCGCCGCCGACACGAAGGGCGAATTCGCGCTCGCGGGCAAGAGCGGCGACGCCTTCCTGGCGCAGATGGACAAGGCTGCGAAGCGCACTCGCGCGGCGAGGAAGCCTGCTGCAAGCCCCGGCAAGCTGCCCAAGTTCCGCAAGCCGCAGCTCGCCACTTTGGTCGATGCCGTCCCGGCGGGGAACCAATGGCTGCACGAGATCAAGTTTGACGGCTATCGCGCGATGGTCGCCTGCGCGGGCGACAAGGTGTCAGTCTTCACCCGCAGCGGACAGGACTGGACCGACAAGTTCGCCCCGCTGGTCCGCCATCTCGCCGCGCTGGATCTGCCGCAATGCCTGATCGACGGCGAAATCGTCGCATTCGGCGAGGACGGCAACCCCAGCTTTTCCGCGCTGCAGACGTTGCTCAAGCGCGGTCACGGCGCGCAGGAGGATAGCGACGCCCTGGCGCTGTTCGCGTTCGACCTGCTCGAGCTTGGCGGCGAGGATATCGGCAAACTACCGATGATCGAGCGCAAGGAGCGGCTTGAGGCGCTGCTAGCCCATGCCGAGCCACCTATCCAGGTCGCCGACCATGTGATCGGCGCGGGCGAGAAGCTCTATCGCGCGATGTGCGAGGCCGGGCAGGAAGGGATCATCTCCAAGCGGATCGACGCCCCCTATCGCCACGCTCGAAGCAAGGCCTGGCTTAAAGTAAAGTGCACCCGGCGACAGGAATTCGTGGTCGTCGGCTGGAAGAGCTCGAGCGCGAAAAGCCGTCCCTTCGCCTCGCTGCTGCTCGCCCAGCGGGAGCGAGGCCAGCTAATCTACAAAGGCAATGTCGGCACCGGATTCTCGCATGAGACGATGACAGAACTCGCGGCCCGAATGAAGCGGCTCGAGCGCAAGACGGCGCCCGTCGAAGTCGAGCGCGCAGCTGCGCGGAGCGTCACCTGGCTCAAGCCAGAACTCGTCGCCGAAATTGCCTTCGCCGAATTCACCGCTGACGGAAATGTGCGACACGGCAGCTTCCTCGGCCTGCGCGCCGACAAGAAGGCGGTATCGGTCACAGAAGAGAAGCGGACCAAGGCCCCAGCGTCTGAGAGACTTGTAGAGATCAGCAACCCCGACCGCGTGATCTATCCTGAAAGCGGCCAGACCAAGGGCGACCTTGCCGCGTATTACACGGCCGTCGCCCCGCTGATGCTGCCCTTCGCCGCGCTGCGCCCGCTTAGCCTGGTGCGCTGCCCGCAGGGTCGGGCGAAGAAGTGCTTTTTCCAGAAGCACGACAGCGGCAGCTTCGGTCTGGCTGTGCGCCACGTTCCGATCCGCGAGAAAGACGGCGGGACGGAGGATTATCTCTATGTCGAGGGTGCCGCCGGTATCCTCCAATGCGTGCAGATGGGCACGATCGAGTTCCATGGCTGGGGTTCGCGCTCGACCGATGTCGAGGCGCCCGACCGGATGATCTTCGACCTCGATCCAGACGAGGGTCTCGACTTCTCCGATGTGAAACGCGCGGCGGTGAACATCCGGGACCGGTTGGCCGATCTAGGTCTCGTCAGCTTCGCCATGCTTTCGGGCGGCAAAGGGGTCCACGTGATCGTACCGCTAACGCCGGGCCATTCGTGGGAAGCACATAAGGATTTCGCGCGCCGCTTCGCCGAGGCGCTGAGCACGGCTGAGCCTGATCGCTTCACCGCCACGATGAGCAAGGCCAAGCGCAAGGGGAGGATTTTCATCGACTGGCTGCGCAATCAGCGCGGCAGCACGGCCGTTGCTCCCTATTCCGCCCGCGCGCGAGAGCGTGCCCCGGTAGCGGTGCCAATCGCGTGGGATGAACTGGCCGTCATGAACAACGCGCATCCATTCACGATCGGTGACGCCGAAGCATTGCTGGATCGCGCTGCTATGAGATCGCTCAAAGGATGGGGCCTTGCCGATCAGGAATT
>VFQP010001081.1_pt1 | contig 40459 bp, 36 predicted proteins | sample 3512351 | NCBI WGS metagenome assembly VFQP01 (sample SAMN10412372, study PRJNA504923) | tailings metagenome | isolation source: Relicate 1 Philex TSF1 revegetated site | place: Philippines: Tuba, Benguet | collected 2017-08-29
TTACCATCGTCGAACAACAAGTGAAAATACTGCTCGGAACCAATTCTTTCGTGGTTTGAACAACGATCACAAACCCAGGCATTTTTTTCCAGGTCCTGAGCCGTAAATACTGTTTTACAGCGGGAACACTTACTCCAAAGTCCTTCCGGAGTTTCTTTTTTATCTTTTGTTGAGGTAGTAATACCTTCTTTGGAACGTTTAAACCAACTCATATCACTAGCTTATTTAGTCAATGTATTTACATTATTCAGATCTTCGAACGATTGCTCCAGGCGTTTCACAAATGTCAACTCCCCTTCACGCAGCCATTTTCTCGGATCGTAATATTTCTTGTTCGGAACATCTTCCCCTTCCGGGTTTCCGATCTGGGTTCTCAGGTAATCGATTTTAGAATCAATATAATCACGAACTCCTTCCGTAAATGCAAACTGAAGATCCGTGTCGATATTCATTTTAATCACTCCGTAACCAATCGCCTCGCGGATTTCTTCAACGGTAGAACCGGAACCTCCATGGAATACGAAATCAACCGGGTTGTGTCCTGTATGGAATTTTTCCTGGACAAAATTCTGAGAATTCAATAAAATCTTCGGGGTCAGTTTCACATTTCCGGGTTTATATACTCCGTGTACGTTTCCGAATGCAGCTGCAATCGTAAATCGTGGGCTCACTTTCATCAATTCTTCGTACGCATATGCCACTTCTTCCGGTTGTGTATACAATTTGGAAGAATCCACGTCGCTGTTATCCACTCCGTCTTCTTCTCCACCGGTAATTCCCAACTCTATTTCCAAAGTCATCCCGATTTTGCTCATACGCGCCAGGTATTCCTTGCAAATTTCAATATTTTCTTCAATTGGTTCTTCCGACAAGTCCAGCATGTGGGAAGAATACAACGGTTTTCCTGTTTCTTTAAAGAACTGCTCACCGGCTTCCAGCAATCCGTCCACCCAAGGCAGCAAATTTTTCGCGCAGTGATCCGTATGTAAAATAACCGTTACTCCGTAAGCTTCCGCTAAAGCGTGAACGTGTTTTGCACCGGAAATCCCTCCTAAAATAGCAGCTTTTTCATCTTTATTCGAAAGGCCTTTACCTGCGAAGAAATGTGCTCCTCCGTTTGAGAACTGAATGATCACCGGTGCGTTCAATTTCGCTGCAGTTTCCATCACTGCGTTTACTGTTGAAGTACTTGTAACATTCACTGCTGGAAGTGCAAATCCCTTTTCTTTTGCAAAGCGGAAAATCTCCTGAACCTCATCTCCTGAGGCAACTCCGGGTTTAATAGAATAAGCCATTTTAGTCTTTATTTGGGGTGTAAAAGTAATGAAAAGCGCCAAATAATGACGCAGAAAGCAGAAAAATCAACTCAAGCTTTTAGAATGGTACACCAATTCCAAAATGCAGGTACATGCGGTACAGGTTTTTCGGAATGAAATTCTTGTAGTCCGGACCATAAACTGCTTGTGCCCGGGTATGAAATTCTGTTTTCGGGCTGAAAATCCAACGTTCTCCTTCAGGAAGCGAAGGAATATGAATCGGAAGTCCGAGATCCAAACGGAACAGGAAATAGGTAAAATCAAAACGGAGACCGTATCCGACAGAAACCCCTAATTCCTTTAAGAATCCTGCTGAAATCTGACCGCCCGGACGGTTTGCATCTGCTTTTCTCGTCCAGATATTTCCTGCATCTGAGAAAACAGCGTGATTCAGAATTCCGCCTGCTCCGAAACGGTATTCGATCGATGCATTGAAACGGATATCACCGATCTGGGTAATTGCAAAGTTCGGATCCAGAAGTCCCTGGTACGATCCCGGACCAAGCGTTCTCGCCACCCAGCCACGGTTATCGTTGGATCCTCCTGCAAAGAACGAATAATCGTAAGGAAGTGATGTCGGCGAGTTTTTCATCGGGAATCCGACGCCGGCCATGGTTCTGAACGCAAGTGTGCTGTGTTTCCCTGTCTTGTAATAAATCACGACTTTATTATCAATCACGGAAAACTGTGCATACGGAACTCCTAAAAACAGTTTATGACCTGCCGTATCATATTTCGGGCTGATCGACGTAATTCCGTTTAGAACATTTCCTGCAATGGAGAAACTTCCCGAATAAACAAACCGCAGTTTGGCATACTTTCGTTTGGTTTTCTTATCGTTATCAAAATCATAAGTTACACGGAAGTCTTCCCAGATAAACTGATCCCGGTAAGCATTCTTCAGGAACAAATCGTTCAGTTTATTCAACTTCTCCGTGAATTCAGGTTGTGGTTTGATCGAAACAAATTTGATAACGGAAGCTCCCGGCAAACCGAATGAAACGGATTGCGTTTTTCCGTCTCCGACCAAAAATTTATAGATGTAGTTGAACTGGAGGACACTTCTGGAAAAATCCGGTCTTTTCTGGTAGTTATACGCACTGGAAAGCTCCGTTCTCGGTCGTTGTCTTTTTCCCAGGATCGTAATACCAAAAGGGAATAATCCGGGAATATCCAGCTTGGCAGACGGTCCGATCTCCAATGTGTTAAAGCTTCGTTCCTGCGTTTTCACTTTTTCTCCGTTGGCATCTTTGGAAAAGACACTCGGGTTGGATTCAAAACCACCGGAAAGAGAAAACACGAAGTTCGTACCGGTACGGAAAATATTCTTATTGTTGTAATTCAGTGAAGCACTCAAACCGAGGAAACCATTCGAGTTCTTTGCACGCGGCTCAAAACTGAAACTTTGTTTGGTTGCCGGAGCCAGGTAATAATGTACTTTCACCAATCCGCTTCCCGGGGCAGTTTCAACAATTTCCGGCTTGATCACTGAGAACAGCCCCAATTGAACCAATCGCTCAAAAGAGCGTTCCAGGTAATACTCTTTATAATAATTGTCGTTTTCCAGGTAATTCTGAGCTTCAATCAATGCCGGATTGACAAATAATTTGGTATTGTAATAAAAAGTAGCAACACGGTGCGGATCGAAATCAATACTGTCTTTGTATTTCCCCAGCAAATTTTTATCTACCTGGCTTTTGATAATTACCTTATGTCCTGCTTCCTTCGATTTAGCATAATCTTCAACAGGCTTGCGAATCTTTCGGTAAACCGTATCATCCAAAGTGATAATGAAACCGTTTTCTTTTAAGTCCAGGCCTTTTTTAGCCACGTCGGATTTAAAATCTCCTTTGTAATAACTGGTGTCTGCAAAATGAAAAAACACGCTGTCTACCCGTGTGGAAACATGCGGAATGTAAGTCACATTCTTCGGATTGTTTTTATCCTGTACCACCCGGTCTCCCAAAACAACGGTCAACGACATTTTCAGACCCGATTGAGGAGAATTCGAAACCCTGCTTGTATCTGCTTTATAGGTGACATTTGTTTCCACAAACCCGAAATAAGTCTGATCCCGGAAATAACTGGCCAGTTCTCCCCGGTAAGCACTGAATTTATCGGCATCGAAAGGAAGATTGATCGGTTTTTTATCTAAAATACTTGCTTTGAAGTCCGGGTTCAATCCTTGCTTATCGACTTGTTTTTGAATAAATACCTCAAAATCGTGTTTTACGGACGGATTCGAACAGATGAGTTTTACTGTATCGATATAATAACGCACCCCGGTCACGATGTGGTAGTTGGCAATCACTTTCCGTTTCAGCTTGTGTTTATTGAATTTGCGGTGAATGGTATCAAACTGGCTCGTTACGTGCGAATAGAAATATCCCTTCGAGTGCATATATGCCTGGATTTGAGTCTGGGAACGGGTCATCGCTCCGGTATCCGCAATAACAGGCGCTTCACCGAACTTGTATTTGATCAATTGTCTGAGTGTCAGATTCGGGTCGAGTGTATCGCGCAACCTGATTTTTTTATAAATATAATCCGGTTCACCGTGTCGGATAGCACGCTGCCTCCGGCGTTCGTTGATCTTGATTTCGCGTTTTGCCCGTTTACGGTTTTTTGCATTCAGGCGATCCAGCTTCTTGATCCTCCCACGTTCTGTTTTGACGCTGTCGATCGAATTATACAACCTCAGGCGAAGCGGAATTCCGATTACTTTCAGATTGGGCTTTTGTTTCAACACATCTTCTACTTCTGAAGTGTTGATTTTATCGCCCTGAACGGTGATTTTGTTCTTCACCAAAAGATGTTTTCCGGGAGGAACCAATTTGGTCGATGAACAACTTTGAACAGTAATCAGGACTGCAACAATTACGAATGCATGAATGAATTTAAATTGCTCAAAGCGCTTCACCATAAGACAAAAATAAGAAACCAAAACAAAAATTCATTTTAAACGAAGTGAATTTGGTAAGTTTGACAAAAAAAAGTGGAAGCTCTTTCTAAAGCCAAACAAAAATGGATCCGGTCTCTGCAGCAAAAAAAGAACCGTGATCTGGAATCCCTTTTCGTTGTAGAAGGCGAAAAATCCGTACTTGAAGGAATTCTTGCACTTTCATCACATTTAGAAATACTGGTCACACTGGAGTCTTTCGCATCACAAATTCCAAGCCAGTTTTATTCCAGGACATTTACAGTTACAACTAAAGAATTAGAACAAATTTCGGAATTAAAAACTCCGAATAAGTGTTTGGCTGTTTTCAGACGTCCGGAAAACGCCTTGCTTTCGGATGCGTTGAGCATTGCTTTGGACGGAATCCAGGATCCGGGAAATATGGGAACGATTCTCCGTCTGGCAGATTGGTTCGGAGTAAAACAATTAATCTGTTCCAAAGACACAGTCGATTGTTATAACTCAAAAGTGATTCAATCTTCCATGGGTGCGATCTACCGCATTCCTGTTCACTATGTTGACCTGGCAAAGTTTTTGTCGGATACTCCACAGCAAAAATTCGGAGCGATGCTGAACGGAAAGAACTACAAGAAAGTGGATTACCCCCAAGATGCCATCCTGATCATGGGAAATGAAGGAAAAGGTGTCAGACCGGAAATTGAAGCACTTTTTGATGTTCCGGTAACCATTCCGCGATACGGAGAAGCAGAATCGTTAAACGTGGCTACAGCTACGGCCATTTTGCTGGCAGAAATCGTACAATAAATACCTACAGATATGAAACACCTGATTTTAATTAGTCTATCTCTTTTTATCGGATTTTCAGTTTATTCTCAATCGACAAAGAAACTAAGCCCTCAAGCTGGAGGCAATGGAAAAACCAAATCAATTGATGTTCCAAGAGGATTTGTAACCATTTCTAACAACAATTACACTTTTATCAAGGATTCCTTAAACCAACTTTCCGCTGTTTCACATGGTTATGATGACACGCGTCTGGAGTGTATTAACTGCCAAATCATCCAGGAAGAATCAACTCTTGATTATTTAGTATACACTCCAAATTCCGGAGAATGCAAGATAACGATCTTTGGAATAAATACCTCTACCAAAAAAGAAGTTTGTCTCGGTCAATATACTTTTCAAATAGCTGACAGTGTTTATCACGATATCTACCTGGATGGAATGCTATCAGGTAATTCAATTACATCCAAAATCAAAACAATCGATTGTAAGAACAGAGCTTATTGGAATTGGGCGGAAGGAGATATGGAATTAATGACATGGAAAATCCTTCATGGAACCAAAGAAGTAAGTGGTACAGGCAATGAAATCAGCAAAGAAGCTCGTAAATTCATCAATGACATCCCTAACGGAGAAGCAATTATTGTAATCGTAACTGCAAAAAACAATTTTCAGAAACCTTTTGTTACAAAAGGTGTTTTCTTAAAAACGAACTAGTTTGTATGAAATTAATAAGCTTCTTTTTTTTCATCTGTCTTTCGAATGCTGCACTTTCACAGCCTTTCGATCAGTTAATGGATAAAGACACCAGTAAATATGCTTCCTACCGCTTATCGATCCGGATTGCCAATAACCGCATCAATGCCGACCCGAACAATGCCGAAGCGTATATTCAACGCGGGTATTACCTGAATTTACTGGGAGATTACGATGGCGCTCTCAGAGATATCGACAAGTATTTGTCATTGCGACCGGCGGAAGCTTCCGTTTACAAATCCCGCGCGAAAGTAAACTACGAAAAAGGCGATTGGAACCAGGCAATCAAAGATGTTACCAAAGCCCTGGAGTTGAATCCGGGGTTTGATGAAGCCAGGCAAGATCGCGCAACCTTGTATTACAAAACCGGAAATTTCCAGGCATGTAAACCAGATTTGCTTTATTTATTGAATAAGAATCCGGATGATTTGTCTTTGCTTCTTTACCTGGGTTACTGCGAAACGAAAGAGAAAAACTTCAACAAAGCTATTTCCTACTTCCGGACAATTTTGTCGAAAGATTCGCTTTACAAAGAAGCACATAACAATCTCGGTTTTTGTTATTTCAGCCTAGGTGACAATACCAAAGCGCTGGAAGCAATCAATAAAGCCATTCAGATCGACCCGCGCTACCCGGAAGCATACGACAAGCGCGCTCAGATAAAACTATCGACAGGTGATCACAAAGGTGCATTGGAAGATCTGAATAAAGCACTTTCAATCAACCCGTTTTTGAGCACATCTTTAAACAACCGCACATTAGTTCTCATTGAAATGAAGCGTTACAACGATGCGTTGGGAGATGCCAACCTCTTACTGCAATTGGTAGAACCAACGCCGGAAATTCTCGAAATGAGAGCAAAAATCTTCAAGGAATTAGGTAACACCCAATTGATGGAAGAAGATTTGAAGTTTGCGGAAGAACTCAGAAAAAAGTAAGATTAATCCTTTTTCATTCAGAAATTCAAATCGTAATACGCTTTCACCGCGTCCACGCATTTCATTCCGTCTATAGCAGCCGAAATGATTCCTCCCGCATAACCTGCGCCTTCTCCGCACGGAAACAATCCTTTCGTGTTCACACTCATACAGGTTTCCGGATTTCTTGGAACTGAAACCGGGCTCGATGTTCTGGATTCCGGCGCATGCAAAACAGCATCATTGGTCAGGAAACCGCGCATTTTCCGGTCAAAATCCACAAAAGCCTGCCGGAGTCTTTTTGCAATGAAATCCGGTAAAACGGTATTCAGATCTACCGATACAATTCCCGGCTGATAAGAGGAACGAGGAAAATCTGTTGATTTTTTTCCTTCTACAAAATCCTTTAACCGCTGTGCAGGAACTGCTTGCGTACTTCCGGCCGCCTTCCAGCAGCTTTGTTCTACAGCTTGCTGAAATTCCAAACTCACTAACGGGTTTTTCGGCGAATAATTCGGTAATTCCGACGGTTCAACGCTTACCACAATTCCTGAATTGGAAGTTGGGTTATTGCGCTTGGAAGGTGACCAACCGTTGGTGACCACTTCCCCGTTTTCCGTTGCACACGGAGCAATAATTCCTCCAGGACACATACAGAATGAGTAAACACCTTTATCTGCAACTTGCGTCACCAATGAATAAGACGCCGGAGGAAGAAACTCGTCATTGAGTCTTCCGTGGTATTGAATTGCATCGATCAAAGCCTGTGTGTGTTCCACCCGAACTCCCAACGCAAACGCTTTTGCCTGGATCGTTACGTTTTTATCCTTCAGCAGGTAAAAAATGTCTCTTGCGGAATGCCCGGTCGCCAAAACCAATGCTTTGCAGGAAATCCGCTCTTGCTCATTAATCTCAATTTCCTGAACAGCTCCGTTTTCAATTTTTAAATCTGTCAATTTCGCTTCGAAGTGAACTTCTCCACCATATTCACGGATCAAATCGCGCATGGCAACAATGATTTGCGGCAGTTTATTCGTTCCGATATGCGGATGTGCGTCAACAATAATATCTTCATGCGCTCCGAAATGAACAAACCATTTCAGTGCTTTCATTACGTCACCGCGTTTTTTGGAACGGGTGTACAATTTTCCGTCGGAATACGTTCCTGCCCCACCTTCTCCGAAACAATAATTCGATTCGGAATTCACGATGTGTTCTTTATTCAGCTGTGCCAAATCGCGTCTCCTGGAACGTACATCTTTTCCTCTTTCGAAAATGACAGGTTTCAATCCCAGCTCCAACGCGCGCAAACCGGCATAAAGTCCGGCAGGACCCGCTCCAACAATGTGAACGACTTTCGAATCTGTATTTACTTTCTTCGGATGAAATTCAGCATCGAATTCCGGGATTTTTCCATCCAAAAAAACTTCAAAACCGGCATTGATCTTAATATCCCGTTTCCGGGCATCAATGGAGCGTTTATGCCATTTATAGGCGAATGGATGATCTTTCGGAAGTTTTAACTCGCGGGAAATAGCTGAACGGATGAACACCTCATCTTTTGCTTCTTCCGGAGAAAATTGAAATTGTACCTGCATTTAAATTCTTATCTGAGCTATTATTTATCAGAATTACCGGAATTGAGTCACAAAACCATATTTCCACCTTTTTCATTACCAAAAAGGTGGAGCCAAAAGGCTAGTCCTGTACTTGTCAGCTTGAAAATTACGCATCATTCCACTTTCTGCACCCCAACTCGCAAACGCTCTTTGCTGATTTTTAGACTAAAAATCAGAGAGCTGAGCTCTAACAGGGGTTAGAAAACGTTTCATTCCGCTTATTTTCTACGCTAACAGCGTAAGGGACAAAATAATAATTGTTATTATTTTCTTACAACACCAATTCCTAGCCTTCAAAGATAAGCGAAAACCACAGTACTTTGTTGTATAAACGATCGATTGGTTGTGACACCGGCGTATTGTCCTGGATAAAAGAGCTTCGGAAACTTTGAGAAAACTTCACCTCAAACCCGAATTTGAAGAAGGGAGCAAACCACTCCAGACCACCACCGACTTGCCCCTGGAAATCGTGCGCTTTAATTTTAATAAAAGGATCAATGAAGTTTTGCGAAGCTTCTTCCTGCGACTGTAAGTCATACGAATATTGTCCGCCGACCAACACATATGCAGCAAAATTATTGATTCTCAAGGTCCGGAACTGAAGCATCAGAGGGAAGTCAAGATTCGTGGAATTAACACGTTCTTCCAGCATCAGATCACTCGTTTTTGCCGGATCCGGATTGGTGAAGTAATACTGAATAGCACGCTCCTGGAAAGACAAAGTCGGTATAAAACGCAGGCGAACAACCGGATGTCCCAACTTCAAAGTCGTCACAATTCCAACTTGTCCCCCCGGCTGACGTTTGGTTTCCAATGATTTTAACCCGTAACTGGAATAGGCATCATTCACCGGAATGGCTTTGAAATTCGACATATTCGCTCCGAGCATAAATCCGAAGTGAATCCAGCGCTCATCGAAACGCTTATAATTTTTCGTTTTTTCAGGCTGTGCAAAAAGCATCGTGGTAAGGGTTACCAACACAACTGTTATGCTCCATTTTTTACTCATACCTTTCAAACGTACTTAATAATTTTTTATTCTAAAAAACAGGTTCAAAGGGTTTAAAAAGTTGAAAGTTCCGATAGCTACCGGAATCAAGAAAACACTTTTGAACTTTTTATCTTGTCACTTTACTCCTGAATAAATCGTTGCAATTCCTCCTGAAACCAAACGAGCCGCAACGCGCTGATATCCGAGTTTTGTCAGAATTTCAGTGAAATCTTTTCCTTCAGGAAATGCTGCAACAGATTCCGGTAAGTAAGCATATGCTTTGTCATCCTTCGAAATACGTTTCCCGAAAAACGGAATGATGTACTTGGAATGGAACGCATAATATTGTTTTACCGGGAATTTCTTCGGTTTCGAGAATTCCAGGATGATCAATTTTCCTCCCGGGCGCACAACGCGAAGCATTTCTCCCAGGCCTTTTTCCAGGTTTTCGTAATTACGCACACCAAAACCAACAGTCAATGCATCAAAATAATTGTCTTCAAAAGGCAGGTTTTCCGAATCACCCAATTTCATGGAGATGATGTTATCGTAGCCTTTCTTTTTCATTTTTTCGCGTCCTACTTCCAGCATTCCTTCCGAAATATCCATCCCGATAATTTCTGTCGGTTTGAGGCGAAGCAAACCAATTGCAAAATCTCCGGTTCCGGTAGCCAGGTCCAAAATGCGTTTCGGCTCGATTTCCTTCAGCATATTTACGGCCTTTCGTCTCCAGATGCGGTCAATTCCAACAGACAAAAAATGATTCAGAAAGTCGTAGCGCTTCGAGATTTTATTGAACATCTCTGCCACTTCTTCTTTCTTCGATTTATCGTCCGATCCGTAAGGTTTTACTACTTTTTTCTCCATCTTAACTAATTGAAAATGGAAAATGGAAAATGGAAAAGTGCTTCGCTGTTACCTCGTAACAAATTCAGCCCGAAAGCAGATCTTTCTTTACTTTTCAATTCTCCATTTTCAATTTTACTTTTTAATTGAATTGTTTTCCTTCACACTCTTGTATCAACTGATCCGGTTCGATACTAACTACTCCACTCTTTTCACAAACCAAACCGCCTGCAAGATTGGAAAGTTCTGCAATGCTTTCGATCGATAGTTCCGCTGTCAAACACAAAGTTGCAACAGAAATAACGGTATCTCCAGCTCCGCTCACATCTGCAATATTGCGGATATGTGCCGGAGTATGATAATTTTTGTTTTTGTCTTTAATATAAACACCATGTTCGGAAAGCGTTACGAACGTGATTTCGTTTCCAAGTTTTTCTTCCAGCACATTCACTGCCCGGTCGAACAAATCTCTTTTCTGAAAACTGCAATCAATCCCGACACCTTCTCTCAGTTCTTTCAGATTTGGCTTGAACAAAGTCACTCCTTTATACCCCAGGAAATTGTCTTTTTTCGGGTCAACTGTAGTTGGAATTCCGTGATCTTTCGACAATTTGATAATTCCTTCGATCACATTCGGAGTCAATAATCCTTTGTTGTAATCCTCGAAAATAATCGCGTCGATTGGCTCTGTTTCCAGTACTTTTTTCACCGAGTCCAGGAACAATTGTTCTTCTTCCCGATTCAAAGCGTGCGTGTCTTCCGCATCAATGCGAAGCAATTGCTGGTTATTTCCGATCACGCGCGTTTTCACCGTCGTTACGCGATTTGTACTTTCAACAATTCCGGCACAGGACATGTTCTGTTCGCTGAGTAATTCCCTGAGAATCTTTCCCTGCTTATCCGCACCGACAAGTGCACATAAAATCGGGGTTGCACCTAAGGACTGCAGGTTCAAAGCCACATTTGCGGCTCCGCCCAAACGCTGTTCCTGGCTTTCCAAACTCACGATCGGAACAGGTGCTTCAGGACTCACACGGTGAACTTTTCCCAACATATAAGCATCAATCATCACATCACCAACCACTAAAATGCGTTTGGTTTTGAAAGATGCGAGTATTTCGTGTATTGTCATTTAATTCAATTCTGCTAATGCGTTTGCCACACGTTTCATTGCTTCCGTTAACGTTTCTTCCGATGCTGCATAGGAAATACGCATACAGTTTGCATCTCCGAATGCTTCACCCGAAACCAAAGCAACTCCTTTATCCAACAAGTACATGCATAAATCTTCTGCCGAACGGATCGTTGTATCGCCGTGTTTCTTTCCGAAGAAGCTCGAAATATCCGGGAACACATAGAATGCTCCGCCCGGTTTGTTGGATTTTACTCCCGGCATTTTATCCAAAGCATCCAACACCAGCGCACGTCTGTTTTCAAACGCTTTTACCATATCTTTCAAAACTGCAGGATCTGCATTCACCGCAGCAATTGTTGCTCTCTGGGAAATCGAACAGGTTCCGGAAGTAAACTGCCCCTGGATTTTATTGCAAGCATCTGCAATTTCTTTCGGTGCACCGATATATCCGACACGCCATCCGGTCATTGCCCACGCTTTAGAAACTCCGTTTACTGTTACAACCTGGTCTCTGACATCGTCGAACTGTGCCATCGAATGATTGTGTCCTACAAAGTTGATGTGTTCATAGATTTCATCAGACATCACAATGATGTGCGGATTTTCCTTCACTACGTCTGCCAAAGCACGCAGTTCTTCTTTTGTATAAACTGTTCCGGTCGGATTACATGGTGATGAAAACATCATCATTTTACTCTTCGGTGTCAAAGCTTTTCTGAATTGCTCCGGGGTGAATTTGAAATCATTTTCGATGGTTGTCTGCACAATTACCGGAATTCCGCCCGCTACTTTCACGATTTCCGCGTAAGAAACCCAATACGGAGCAGGGATAATCACCTCATCTCCGGGATTGATCACAGCCATTACCAGGTTGGCAATGGATTGCTTCGCTCCTGTTGAAACAACAATATTTTCTCTCTTATATGGAATTCCGTTATCACGGTTAAATTTATTGGCGATCGCATCTCTCAGATCATCGTATCCCGGTACCGGAGTGTAGGTCGTAAAATCCTGCTCCATTGCTTGTATTGCAGCCTTTTTGATGAAATCCGGAGTGTGAAAATCCGGTTCTCCCAAACTCAACGAAATGATGTCTTTCCCCTGCGCACGAAGTTCTCTACTTTTACGAGACATGGCTAGGGTTGCCGACTCTTCCATTTCCAATACACGATTTGATAATTGAATCATAAAATTGCTTCATTAATTGTGTCCCAAATTTAGGGATTATTCAGAACAACAACGCAACATTTCGGGAATTTCACGGCAAACGATACAAAGCTTGTTTAATGAGCTTACTTTTTGACATAGCCCCAAAACGTAAGCTTTTGACTGTCTTTTCATCCGACAACCAGCTTGTAACCTACTCCACGGATATTTATGATTCTGACAGACGGGTCTGCTTCGAGTTTTTTACGCAGTTTGGAAATAAACACATCCGGCGTTCTTCCGATGTAATCACCTTCATCACCCCAAACTCTTTTCAGAATCGTATCCCGGTCAACCAAAACATTCACAGATGAATACAACAATTGAAGCAACTCAGATTCTTTTCCCGTCAGTTCCGTTTCTCCGCCTGGATGGATCAATTTCATGTGAACCGGGTCAAACTGAAAACTCCCGATGGAAATAAAATCTTGCGGAGTTTCGACAGGTGTTGTTTTCTTTTTTCCTTTGAAAACAAACCAACCAACTCCTAAAGATGCCGGAATTAATAACGCGATAAAAGCAAATTTCCTGGTTTGATCCGGTTTTGAAGACACTTCCTGAACGGGAGTTTTGAATTCCAGGACTGTAAACAGAATTTCGTAACAGTCTTTCGGCAGTATTCTTCCTTTGCAGGAAACCTTACCCGGATTATCTGTAGTTGCAAACTGGTAGCTGTAAGCCAATTCTTTGGTATTACAGGTTTGTACTTCGACCAGGTAGCGGGTAATATCCGGTTCTTCCTTCATGAATGCATTCACTACATCCGACAAATCTTCCGGGTCGAGCTGAAATTCGGATTCAAATTTCAAAACCAGGTGATCTTTCTCCTTTACAATGGGCAAAATCCGGGAAGTACGATTTCCGGATCGAAGCAAAAGCTCGTGCCCGATTTTCCGCAAAGTTGCTTTCAGAAGCCGCTCATCTTTGTTTTCCCGTGCAAGAGAAGCGGAACTCATCCCCAGCAATCCGATGATGAAACAAAAAGTCGTAATTGTTTTCCCGATCATACTGCAAATGTATTTGATTCAACGCGTATTTAACCATCTTTTCGCTTGCGTTTACACTAATTTACACTTCTTTAAAGAACTTAAAATCAAGTCGCTCTACTTTTACTCAAATGTAAAAAATGATGAAAACAATTCTTACAGGTATCGTTATCAGTTTGTCTCTTTACAGCGCTCAAACGGTACACATTCAAAAGCAAAAAAGAGCCATTCTGACCAGTATTGATCTGGATGATTCTGTATCTTACGGTCCTCAGCTTCCGTGTTATTACAGCAATTCAGTCAGTGAATACGTGCGACGTATTTTACAGGACAGTAAGGGAAACCTTTGGTTTGGAACCAATACTGATGGCGTGGCGATGTATGACGGGGAAAAACTTTCTTACATCAATCTATCGGATGGTTTGAGTGGCTCCCAGGTAACTGGAATCATCGAGGACGAACAGGAAAACATTTGGTTTTCGACCAACAACGGTGTGACGAGATACAATCCTTCCACAAGGATATATCTGAATTTCGGTGAAGCAGAAGGCTTGAGTCATGTCAGCACCTGGAGTATTTTCCAGGATCGTAAAGGAACAATCTGGGTCGGGACCTTCACTGGTTTATGCACATTCAACGATAACCGATTTGAACCTTTCACGATCCCGAATGCTGAAAACAGCTGGATTCGTTCCATTACCGAAGACCGGGAAGGAAATCTGTGGTTCGCAACAGCTGATCAGGGAGCTTTCAGGTATGACGGAACCTATTTCACGCAATTTTCAAGGAAAAATGGTCTTCATTCGAATGATCTGACCTGTATCCTGGAAGACCGGAAAGGAAACATGTGGTTCAGCTCGATGAACAGCGGTATCAGCAACTACAACGGAAAATCCTTTCACCATTTCACTTCCGAAAACGGAATCGGGAACAACGAAGTCTGGACCATCTATGAAGATCAAAACGGTGCTGTTTGGTTTCCATCCGAAGGATTCGGAGTATATCGCTATGCAAACGGAAAACTGGAAAATTTCGGCGAAAAACAAGGTCTTCGGATGCCGGCTGTGCAATCCATTTACCAGGACAAAAAAGGAAAGTTTTGGTTTGGCGGTGGAAACGGTTTGTATCTCTACGACAAGGAAATATTCACACCGGTCACTAAAAACGGACCGTGGGAAGGTGGCTGCTGATCAGTGTTGTACCTGAAACTTCCGGGGATTTTGCCCGCCCACTTTCAGGAAATACTGACCGTTGGAAAGTGATTCTACATGAATCGTTCCGTCTGCATCAATAATTCCTTCGGAAACCTGAAGTCCTAGTAAATTCAGAATCCCGTAACTTTTCCCGGGAAAGGATGTTCCTAATTTTAATTCATGATTGACAGGATTCGGGTACACTATCCAATCCGGAACCCCGGATTCTGTCAATCCTAGGACATAAACGGGTTCACACGAATCAATCGAATCCAAATCGACGTAAAAAGCCGTGCTGTTTTTAAAAAAGCAATTCAATTGTCCGGCATCATTGAAATCAGGTTGTCCGGCTGCTGCATTCACTAATGAAATCGAACCGACTCCTTCCACCCAGACAGGATGTGAGTTGTATGTGGTATTTCCCGGCGACGGCGACCAGTAAAAGTGCCGGTAAGCGTTTCCGTCTTCCAAAGGTTTCAAACGAATGGAATCCAGCTTGAAATATCCCGGACTTTCCATAAACGGACTGATCGGGTTAAACAATTCCATCGAATCCCCTTCCTGTTTTTTGAAATCGTACAGCAGAAAGGATTTGATTTTATCCGGTAAAATCTGGCTCAAATAAACTTCCCTGTTGGGTATATCTTCCCGCAGCAACACCGTCCGTGAAGTATAATGATAACCGTCCAGGATTTTATAGGCTAATCCATTTAGGAGCGTATCCCCGTTGGTGTAGTAAACAGAAGTATTACAGCCTGAAAAACATGTCGTGAAATGCCACTCATTGAAATCATCCAGAAGCGGCTTATAGGGTTGTGTATTTCCCCACAAACTGATCAGGATTCCCACACACAAACTCCAGACTTGTTTTTTCATGTTCCGAAAGTAGGATTCCTTTGATTGAATTCCAAATTCAAAATGATTGTTATTCTTGGAATTCATCTGAGGTATCAATTCTTCTTCCGGGTAGATTTAATCCGACTTAATCAGGGGCAAGAATTGATTTTGAATCCGGACAAAATAGGTTCCCGACTCCAAACTCCTCAAATCAATTGGCTTTTGACTACTTGTGATACCCTGCAAAACGGTTTGTCCCAAACTGGAATAAACCACATAATCGGTTTCTGTTTCCAATCCGTTGACAAACACCATTGCATTTGCGGGATTGGGATAAACACTCAAAAACACCTGGCTGTTTTCTTCCAAAGCTACGGCACAATTCCCTTCATTTGAATATAAAAAGTGCGCAGGAATGTTCGGCCGACCGGAATAAGGAGTCGTTCCGCTTCCAAGCGGAATATTTGTCGGGTTCCAACCGCAAGCCATCCCGGAATTGTTCGTACAGATGATTTCCGCATCAATAAAATTGCTCGACAACTGGTAAATCAAAATATGTTTGTTAGGAGCCAAAAACAATGTTGATCCGGCAGGAACGGTCGCGATAAGCTGTTCCGTAGGCCAGATATTCTCCTGGCTGACATCGTATTGTTTCAAGCTTGTCCCGGAAATAGTATACAGTTTAGAACCATCCGATGAAAAAGCAACTACCGCATTTGTTCCCAATGCAGCCTGGAATTGCACAGTTCCCAATACCGGATCCAAATGATACAAACTATTTCCCACTGCCATATGTGTCCGATCCGGTGCAACAACCAGCGCCCCTTCTCCGCCGGTTAATTTCTGAAATTGGCTAAAACCATCCGTTCCGAAATGAATGTGATACAAAGAATCATCGGTATATGAAAACAACCAGTAACCGGCTCCGCCTGATTTCTGTTCACCGTCAGAATCCAAAACGGCTGTTACCGGTTCATAATTCGTTTTGTGTGCCTGGATCACATGATAGGGAACTACAACATTGTATTTCGATGTCACCGCACCGGCTCCGCTGTTTGCATTCATATCTACGATTGCATAGGTCAATCCAGAGTTATAATGAGTTGTAGCAAAGGAGCTTTCAACACAATCCTTGGTAAACAAGTAGTATTTCCGGTTGGCTGGTGTGATTCCCGCAGGATCAGGTAAAACAATCGCGCCCTGGAAGCTGCTCAAACATCCTCCCGAATCAACGAGGCTGCCATTCAGCAACTGCTGGTTATTGATTCCGAATACACCACCCTGGAAAACAGGAGCCGTCGGTGAAACACCTCCGTTGCTGTAGAATAACAGATTTCCTTCAGCATCACAAATAGAAGCCGCACATTCTCTTGGATCTATAGCCTGGGAACTCAAAACCTGCGGTGGTTGATATCGAAAATCCAATAAGGTTTTTCCGAAATAGAGCGTAGCTGCCTCATTTTGCGCGTACGAAAAAAAGAAGCAATGCAAGAGGATGATTAAGGCTGTGATTTTCATTGCGTATCGATTTAGTTACATGCAAGTTATGTAAAAATCCTTTCTGAAACAATGATCATTTCACGGATCTTATTCCTTCACTTTCACAAAGATGTGCTTCGTATTTCTATTCGTTGTTTCACGAATATCGATATCAAACTCTTCCGTGCTTTTGATCAATGGGAGCAATTTCTGAAAACCGTAATTCCGCGGGTCAAAATCGCGTTTCTTTTTCTGCAGGAAATTTCCGAGTTCTCCCAAAAATGTCCATCCGGTTTCATCTGCCAGGTCACTCACACTTTCTTTGAGCAGGTTCACCAGTTTCGCATCTACCAGGTTCATCGGGACAGCGTCTTTCTTCTTTTGTTTCTTCTCTTCCGCAGAGCGTGACTGAACCGGTTTCGGCTTCAAAATTTCAATGTAGACAAATTTATCACAAGCTGTTATAAAGGGCAGCGGTGTTTTCTTCTCCCCGATTCCCATGACTTTTTTCCCCGATTCTCTCAAACGCGTTGCCAAACGTGTAAAATCGCTGTCAGAAGAAACAATGCAAAAACCGTCGACCTGCTGTGAGTACAAAATATCCATTGCATCAATGATCAACGCACTGTCGCTGGAATTCTTTCCACTGGTATAACTGTATTGCTGAATCGGCGTAATGGCATTTTCAAGCAGAACCCCTTTCCAGCCGTTGGCTGTGGGTTTTGTCCAATCTGCATAAATCCGCTTGATGGTCGGGGTTCCGTTTTTTGCGACTTCTTCCAGCATTTCTTTGATGCTCGAATAAGGTACATTATCGGCGTCGATTAAAACTGCCAGTCTTTGTTCACTCATATCATTCATTTTAGCTTATTCCATCGTTGCTATCCATGATGAACATGATTTAATTTTTCTCTTGGGAACGAATCGAATAGCTTACAAGGTAGGCAAAAAATCCAACTAACCGTTAGTCCAGAACATCTTCCAATTTGTTTTTTCTCGGCGTTCCCATGTTTGCTTTGATCAATTGGACAAAAAGTTCTTCGTCTTCCTTTGTTTCGAAAACACGCACCGGAATATAGAGCAGATTAAAATTCTTGAATCCGACAAAGTACATACCTCTTTTTTTAGTAATTGAAATCACAAAATGCAAATTCAGCGTGCTTGAATTTCCTTCTTCATCTTCCGCTTTTAAAAAATGTTCGTCAATTTCAACGCTCATATTCCCTCCGATTGCTGCTGTAAACTTTTTATTCAGAAGAAAAAAATGCTCGAATGCAACCGAAATCAGCAGTAAAACCGGCAGACTCATTACAAAAAGAATACCTCCCGTAAAATGTTTTACATTTTCAAGCAGAATAAGATCCATTAACAGAAAAAATGAATACGCGGCTAAATTGGATCGTAAATGGTTTCTCATTTGAATCCTGAAAGTTTCGCGTGGATTTAAGTTGTAAGTAAATTTCATATTTCTAATGTAATCAAAATGAATCATTCATGGTATTTTGTAACCAAACGGGACTTTCTCCATTAATGTTACCAAACTGAATCCAACATGCGAAACTGCTTACTTTTTAGTGCTTTGGGGCTGTTCACCGTATTTTCGGGACTCACCTCTTGTTCATCTTCACCTTCTGAAAACACAGCAAAATCAGACATTCAAGTTAAACAAGTGAATCCGGAACCTGAAACAACTGAAAATAGTTCTGTCAAATCCACCCGTTTTGCTCCCACAACACGTTATCCGGAACCGGCAAACAAATGGTCTTCCGTCTATGCATTTCAAACTCCCGCAGATGAAAGAGAAACTGACACGGAAAAGTTGAAACTGCTTTTAGCAAGATATGAACCCAAAACAGAATTATTCCGGATTGATCCAAAGGCAGAAAATTTGCTCACAACTGAAAATGGTACGAAAATCGCGTTTTTAGATTCGGCTTTCCTGGATGATCGGGGAAACCTCATCGTGGATTCGATTACTATCCGGGTAAAAGTATATAACGATCAGCTGGCATTTCTGGCTGGAAATCTGACAACACAAACGACCGACGATCAGCTGTTGGAAACCGGCGGAATGCTTGATTTAAGAGCAATCTTCGAACAAAAAGAACTGCAGCTCAATCCCGGAAAACCGGCTGTCATTTCGTTTCCTGTATCCGGTCCGAAACTCGACGGAATGCAGACATTTTACGGTTCTCAAAGCCCGGAAGGTACAACCAAATGGAATGTAGCGGATCTGAAATCTGCGGCTCCGGAAAAATTTCACTTAAGAGTTTATCAATTTACAGGTGGTCTGAATGAAGTTGGAGTCGACTGGATTTTGGAAGACACGGATGAATCCCTGTTAGACTGGCTCGAAGATCAGGATATCGGCGGAAGTGAACTCGAAGCATTCCTCTCCAAACCCGGACACCAGATTCAGACAAAAATGGAAGTTGATCAAAAGGGTAAACTAATTCTCACACGTTTGAACAACAATGACGACGGAGCACTCATTTATGAACTTCAAAGCCTGTTCGATAAAGCTCCCAGGCTAAACAGGGAAAGCATGTCCGCATATGTCGGCCAAGTGGAGTATTTCATCTCTTTTACCGGCACGTTCAAACAATCTGCAGATAAAATCCGCAGCCGGGTGGTTCGTAAATATGGGAAGTTTAAAAATGAAATCCTGGATAATCCCGAAGTTGAAGAATTAAACAACTACGTTTTGGAGATCAATCAATTAGGAACCATTAACTGTGATAAATTCAGTGATAAAAAACAAACCGGAGAAGTTTTGGTGAAATCAGAAAGCCCTGATAAAGTTATAAAAACTTTACTGGTATTTGATAAATTCAGATCCCAGGCTGAAGGAAGGCAGACTGAAAAAGGCTGGCAGTTTAGTAACCTGCCTCTTAATACGCATGCCCGGATTATCGCCTTTTCCTCTGACGGAAAACAAATATTCATGGCTAATCAAAAAGTACAAGTCAAAAACGGGGAATTTATCATGCCCGAATTTCATCCGTTTACCTACAAAGAACTCGAACTTGCTTTTCGCTTCTGAAGAAAACCTCGGGATAAAAATCTGAAAGAGATTAAGGATTAACCGATCCGGATTCCCAATACGGTAATGTCGTCGATCTGTTCGAAATCCGCACCGTTTGCACGTTTCCAGCTTTCGATCGTTGAATCCAGGATTTCACCCTGTTCGTTCATCGGTTTGTGCGCATTTTCAACCAACAGGTTTTTGAAGTTCCGGCTCATGAACTTCTTTCCTTTTTCTCCACCAAATTGATCGGAGTAACCATCTGTGAAAAGGTAGAATACATCTCCGCGGTTTGCAGTGATCTCATGATTCGTGAATTCCTTCATATCCGGATAAATTGCAATCGGGCGTTTGTCCGGTTTCAGTTCTTTCAGCTCATTACTGTTTGAAGGAACCACATACAGCGGGTTATTTGCTCCCGACCAATGACAATTCAGGGTTTTGTTATTGATCAGCAACAGGGAAATATCCATTCCATCCATTTGTTCGCCCTGGATTCCTTTTTGCTGCAACGAGTTAATCACTTTTTCGCGCAGTTCGTTCAGAATGATGTCGGCCCGCATGATTTCCTGCTGTTTCACAATTTCATTCAGCAAACTGATACACAACATACTCACAAATGCTCCTGGAACGCCGTGCCCCGTACAATCTGCAACTGCCACCAAAGTCCAGTCACCACGACGATCTACGAAGAAGAAATCCCCGCTGACAATGTCTTTCGGTTTGTACATCACAAAATAATCTCCCGGAATCGTTCCGCGAATCGTTTGTTCTTTCGGTAACACCGCATTCTGAATCCGCAATGCATAACGGATACTGTCTGTCAGTTCGAACAGGATTTTTTCAATCTGGTTCTTCTGTTCGCTCACAATCGCGTGTTGCTCCGAAAGTTCGACGATCGATTTTTTGCGTTGCATGGAACTGCGATACAAAATATAGGCGATTCCGAGAATCAGCAATAGAACAACACATCCCATGATCAGGATAACGCGCTGCATTCCAAGCTCGTGTAATTGCTCGTTGATTTGTCCTTTTTGAATTTCAATACGACGTTTCTGATCTGCCAATGTTTCTTCCTGATCTTCAATCGCAAGCGACTGATCTTCGAGTTTTTGAGCCTGCTCTTCCAAAATAGCGCCCTGTTCATCCAGCATTTTGATCTTTTCATCCAGCGACATTTCCTGGTAATTGATTTTGGCTTTCTGAGCTTTGATCGTTTTTTCTTTTGCAGCTACTTTTTCACGCTCTTTCTCCAGTTTTTCGGTTGATTCGGACAACAATTCTTCCCATTGAACTGTTCCCTGCATGTATTCTTCAAACTGATTGGTCGGTTTCAACCCGGCTTTCAGCATATTCTCCTGGTTGATACTGAAATCGTCCTTCTTCAAACGCCCGTTAAAGTTCACCATCGTGTAGTCTTCGTCCTTATTCGAATTGGTGATCAGCAAAGTATAATTCCCGGAAATCGCCTTCGCAATCTTTTCGATCTTTTTATTAAATTTCTTATCGACGCACAAAACCTGTGTAGGCGTGATCAACTCCAGCGTTTTAAAATGAACAACACTGACTTTTTTGCCTTTCAATGTAATTCCCTCGTATTTCTTTTTTGCAATGCTGTAAAAAGACGTATCGCTATCCAACACCCCGATCTGGAATGTCTGAAACGAAGACTGGTTTTCCCAGGTTGTATTGAGCATAATCGTGTAAATGCTTGTCGCAACCGATTCATCGGAACGCGAAAACTGTGCAGAAGTACTGAAAGTAAAGGCAAAATACGCTAAAAACAAGGCGCAGATCGGTTTCAATCGGTTTTCGAATAAACCGGTAAAGAGTATATTATTCATGTTGACGAGCAAAATAATTTGTTCGAAATCGTTTGTTTCAGAGTTTAATTGCCGCAAAGGTAGGAAATTCACGAAAGTATATCTGAACAAATCGTGACCGGATCATGAAGAATAAATAAGTCATTGAGAACAAGTTCCTCACAACGCTGTTATCTGGCGTAAAAGCATAAAAAGGCGACCAAAATCAATGTATAATTGGCAGATAAATTTCACACTTTTATCAAATTTCACTGAAAAACATAGTTTGAGTTTCGGGATTTCACAGTTTCATTCTTCGTAACTAATTCTCCGACCGGTTAAAACAACACCGCCAAACGGGAAAAACACCCTTTTCGGAAAATTGTCTTTTTCGGAGGTTTGTGGGAGAAACCATTAATAAACTGATGTTATGAAAACGATTCCTCTTTTAGGATTGATCTCATTAATCCTTTCACTGTCAGCATGCAGCGAAAAATTGCACGAACTCACTGTTGATACTTCCAATGGAAAAACGACATTCAGCACTTCAAAGAAAAACAATACGTCAAAAAGTCCTTCAACGAAAGCCACTGCTCCAAAAAGTTCTCAATACATCCGAAAAGGAAAATTATTCAACGTCAAAATGACCAATATTTCCCCGGATGATTCATTGGTTCTTTCTGTTTCAGAACAGGATGTTCGCATTACAGGAGATGAATCGAAACTTTTTACAGATGAATTGAATAAAGTTAAATCGAGTAGCACAACTCCCAATTCTTCTATCGTAAATGAAGTAGAAAAAAAGAAAGAAGTCTTTCAAACATCCCAGGAAAAAAAGAAGGAAAAGCAGGACATGCTTGAAAAAACAAAAAAAGATCAATCCAGTTACAGCACAAACTTATTGGCTAAAAATAAAGCATTCAACCAAACCGGGCTTGATAAGCTAAACGAAGAAGTTAGATCACTTACATCGGAAGTCCAAAAACAACAGCGTATAGCTGACGATGCGAAAAACAAATTGGATTCATCATTGCTTTTCGTTTCTGAAATTCAATTTGCTGAAAACGAACTTTCTCAATTATCAGAACGCAAAAAACTCATCAAGAATGATTCACAAAGAACAACATTCTTAGGATTATTAGAGAGTTCAAAACAAACCTGCACTACCCGCTCTGCCGGTTTATTGAAAAAAGAAGCTGATTTTTCGCTTTTATCTGCCGAACTAAAACAGCGTCTGAATCTTTTCGATGCACTTAAATCTGAAATTGAAAATCTCTCTTTTGAAAAAGAACAACCTTTCTTTCCATCCAAAGAAGAATTTACAGTTTCCATAAAAAAATATCAACGAGGAAGCAACACAGGAAAAGCCGAAGATTTGATTCAATTAACCTTCATTCAATACAAGCGTTTCAAGATTTTTTCCTCTGCCGGGATGCATTGCATGATTTACAACGGGAAATACTCCGGAATTTACAGTAACAAAGATTCAATCATTGTTCGCCGAAATGGCGACAACATTGTTCCTTCTTTCGGAACATATTTAAACGGAACCTGGCGTTTGGACGATTGTTTAATGGGGATTGCTTTGGGAATGGGAATTCCGCTTCAATTTAACAGCAATGTCGATATGACTCCGAACTTCAATGTTCTCTGGACCACTAATTTTCAGAATCAATACGGCCGGTTCGGAATCAATGCCGGATTTGGAATTCAGAAAGTGAGTGTTCTTGCACCGGGATTTAATGTAGGGGATAATTTGGGGACAAGTAATTTAGATGTCCCACTGCGCGCTATCTGGACGCCAACCTTTGGAGTCGGGATTTCATACAATCTTGGTGATCGGGAATAAATATGAGAAATCAGATACGATGGAAAAGGAACTGCGGTTCCTTTTTTAGTCATACGAGTCTTATGAGATTCAAATTCTCCATGCTTCCTAATTTAGAATAACGCAATCGAAATATAATTCTGTTACTTAATCACTCCTCCCCATCCAATGCGTCATTCAACTCCAAAATATATGCATTCCGGTGGCGAACCATTCTGGTAAGCCGCCAGATCACTAACAGTAAAATAGCGCCGAAAAGCAGTAAGTAAGCAATGATCAGGTGAGCTTCTTCCGCTTTGGCAACTTCCATATTGAACCGGGAAAGAGCCTCGAGATCCTTCATGACACCCTCTTTCGGCGGTTTGGTGGTTGTCAGCTGAACAATACTCAAAGAAATCAAACCGACTGCTCCCATAAGAGAAACCAGCTGAATACCTATCATCATCAATGAATTCCGGATAACACTTGGCTGAAATTGGCGAATCCCTTTGATTCGTTCCAGGATCTGATCTGAGTTTGACATGAATCGTGAATTAGTATCCTCACAATGTACAAACTTATTTCTGATTAAAAGCCGATAACTATGCCCTATTTCAACTCTTTCCGGTCTTTATCCAGCAAACATTCGATGATTACATCTCCGGATTTATCCACCCGGAACCGGGCATATTCGGCGCGATTGAAGTGCTTCGCCCTTCCTTCCTGGAATAAATATTCGTTCGGAAGAATCTCGTAATTGAAATAACGTTTTTCACAGGAGAGCAAAAATTCACCTTCGCTGAGTGTTTCATTATGATATAAACGTACAAAAGCAGCCAAATCACCATCCATTTTCACCACTACTTTCATGCGTTTTTTCTCATTGACCATGTAAAAACGAAAATCATCAAATTTATTCCCTGTGGGAATATCATTATTGATTTCGTAATTCAGGGTCATGTAATCTCCCATCATAAACGAGCGCGGATCCGCCGGCTGCAGTTTAAGAACCAGGATATTTCCGTTTTGAAGCAATTGTTCCTTGCTGCTGAGCATCCAGGTAAAAACGATACCAATGAGCAACAAATTACCGGCAAGCAAACTCCATTTTAACTTATTCATGGGAAGATTTTTTAGCGTTCAACAAGAAAAACAAAGCAAGATACAATACTCCCAGTCCGATAAATACGAGCGATTTCTGCATCAATGTCCAATTCAATTCATAGTAGAAAGAAATTACGGAATAAATTAATCCCAGCGCGCCGGTAATGATTCCGAAAATGGATCTTGTAAATAAAAATGCCAGGAATGCCAGGAGGAAAAAGGCAATTTTCACGCTGAAGAATCCCATTAAAAACAAGCTCAAAGGCATTAAAATCACCATCCAAAGCGCAAGCTGCTCCTGTTTCAAACGACGGTATTGCCATACGAAAAGTAGAACGGCAAAAACCAGCAATTCAGCATACATACCAATTACCAGCCAGTTGGTTTGTTTTAGCTGTGCTCTTTGAGAAAAAGACCAGGTATCAAAACCAAGAAAAAAATAAGTACATAAAGCAAGAAAAAATCCGTGCTTGAGATAATTGGCGAAATGCGCGTACTTACTGTACTGGCTTATAATATATTCCTCGAAATACACCAGCAAAGCAAGCACGAGAATAAAACCGATTGCAATTGACTTGAAACCGTAACTGTAGGCTTCACGCGTTTCAAAAAGCCAGTTCAAAAGCCAAAACGAGGCAATGACTCCCAAAATAGTGAGCAGGTTTTTACGCGAAACTGCTATCAGTGCAAACAATACTACTAGAACCACACTTACAACCTGATTTTCAGTGAGCGTATCTGAGGAAAACAGGCCAGCAATGAGCGAAATTATCCCGACTAAGGCAAACCCGGTTGCCATTGCATCAATCAGCCTGTGGTGAACCATTCGATGCAGCATTACGGTTCCTGCCAGGAACACAACCGCAATAAACAGGAAAAAGGCTGTTCCCGGGTTTGCGAGTTGAAAAATGGCTCCCGCGAATAAACCTAAAACCAGTAATGTTCCGATAAACACGACATATTCCAGGGCACGAATTCCGAAATGTGCTCCGTAATAGTTCAGATCTTTCTCCACTTTAGCAGTATCGATCACAGCTTCCGGGAAGAATTCCTGCAAGCTTTCTGCGGATTGTTTATGCTTTTCCATTCTTCCAGTAATTTCTTAGGTAAACCAATAAAAACACAGCTCCGACCAGCACCACCAATGTTGCAAATGCCGGAATCAATAAATTTTCATCAAATGCTTTCAATAATTTCGCATTCATGACAACAATCAGTGACAACGCAATATGCGCAATCGGAATCAGCCATTTCTTATAGAAAGCCAAACAGAACAAGGCCAATTCGCATAATATGAAAATCGCAAATTCAACCCAATCAAAACGGGCAATGAATGAATCTCCTGCAATAATCGCACTCGTTCGGGCTGTACTGAAAAAGATTGCCGGGGTTAATAAAGTCAGCAAATACCAATACGGAAATGCTTTCCCAGGCTTCAGTTCGTTCCAGACCACCGTAAGCGCCACCGCAAGGTAGAGGTATACATAAACGGAAAAATAATTATCGAAATAATCAAAGAGTCCGACACAAACCAGGGCATGGAAAATAATCCACAAGGGCGCAAAATGCATCGTAACCACCCAAACAACAATCAGTGCCAGCCACAACGCAATGTATTGATAGGTAAATGCGCCTGTTTGGTACACTTGTCCGAAAACAGCAAAAAGCACACCTACCAGGAGTGAACTCACTGTAAGGAGTAATTGTTTGGTCAGCAAAGACGATTTCGGCAAAAATGCAGGGATGAGAAAACCGAGCAGGAAAACCCAAACGGTGGTAAACTTCCACGAAGCCGGCATATCGCGCCAATTGAAGGCAAAGAAAAATACCAACCCGAAGCCCAGGAGTGAAATTCCTCCCACCAACAGGATCCATCTGAGAAATTGCTGATACTCTTCCCGGTGAATGGGAATTTGTTCGTTATAGGTCTTTCGGATTTGTTCCGGACTTAAATCACTGTGGCTTGCCAGTGCAGTGAGTTCCGTGCGGGATAGACTTTTTTCCTCTTCCATAGGTTGTTTTTAGTGTTTATGGTCAGGTAATAATAGACAAGTTTATTCGTAAATAACTCAATTCGAATGAAAAAAAAGGTTAAAGCCCAAAAAACAGGAATACATTTTCTTTCATGAAGCCATTGACCATTTTTAATAGAAACACAATTTGCGCAAGAATAAATTAGTGCCGAATGATTAATTTTACCTGCATGAAAACAACACTAACAATCATCGCATTTATCTATTCATGCGTCCTTTTTGCCCAGGATCCACCGGAAAAATATCAGCAAATTTGGAATGAAGTCAACGAAGGAGATTCCAAGGTTGCAAAGAAAAAACTTTCAAAACTTCTGAAAAACAATCCAAATGACCCCTGGCTCTATTGGATGAGTGGAATTTTAATTGATCATGGAGGAGATCAGAGCGATGCCAAAACATTTTATGAAAAGGCACTTGCTGTAGATTCAACTTTTGGTCCGGCATATTACAACCTTGCTTCTCTTTTGGATAGCGATTCACATACCGATAAAAAAATCGAGCTACTCTCAAAAGCCATTAAGTTTTATCCTCAGAATGGTTTTTCCCATATCTCTCGAGGAGAATTGTATTTAAAAAAAGGGCTTTTCGATTTAGCAATGGCAGATGCCGAAAGTGCAAAAAAATGCGAATTGATTGATCCAATTGCTGTTGATGGTCTGATCATTGAAATCCTTTACGCCCAGAAAAAAACCAAGGAACTCCAATCTTTTGTAAAGTCCGGGAATTATGCTGATACAGGCTCCATGTGGGATATGAGTACACTCGATATTTTAATCAAAGTATACGAAGAATTAAACCAACCGGAAAATATCTGTAAAGTTTGCAAATCCATTCAGCAAGACTATGACATTATCGGAATACCTATTCCGGAAACTATTTCTGAAAAACTAAAAAATTGCAAATAGAACTTCCGGGATTATTCAAAAGAATCTTGTTCCCACTCACCTGATTCTATTATTCAACAGCAAACTTTCACTATATTCGCACACGAAAAAAAGAACTCATTTCATGAAAAACGTAGCAGTTATTGGAGCAGGGACAATGGGAAATGGAATTGCCCACACCTTCGCACAATTTGGATATAAGGTATCACTTATCGATGTGGCTCAGGCTTCATTGGATAAAGGTTTGGCAACTATCACCAAAAACCTGGACCGCCAGGTTGCAAAAGAAGCGATCACTGAAGCTGACAAAGCAGCGACATTGGCAAACATTACCACTTTCACCTCAATGGAAGAAGGAGTAAAAGGTGTTGAACTGGTTGTTGAAGCTGCTACTGAAAATGTAGATCTGAAATTGAATATCTTCAAGCAGCTGGATGCGCTGACTCCTGAAAATGTGATCCTGGCTTCCAATACTTCTTCCATTTCCATTACGAAAATTGCTTCGGTAACAAATCGTCCGGAAAAAGTGATCGGAATGCACTTTATGAACCCGGTTCCGGTGATGAAACTGGTTGAAATCATCCGCGGATATTCCACAACAGATGAGGTAACCAACCTGATCATGGAAACTTCCCGAAAACTGAACAAAGTTCCGGTTGAAGTAAATGATTACCCAGGGTTTGTGGCAAACAGAATTTTGATGCCGATGATCAACGAAGCAATTTATACCTTGTATGAAGGTGTTGCCGGTGTTGAAGAAATCGATACAGTGATGAAATTAGGAATGGCTCACCCGATGGGACCATTGCAATTGGCAGACTTCATCGGTTTGGATGTATGTTTAGCAATTTTGGAAGTATTACACAACGGTTTCGGAAATCCGAAATACGCGCCATGTCCGTTATTGGTAAACATGGTAACTGCAGGTAAAAAAGGAGTGAAATCAGGAGAAGGTTTCTATTCCTGGAACCACGGAACAAAAGATTTGATCGTTGCTCCGAATTTTAAAAAGTAATTATTCGTCCCAAAGCGAAAAAATATAACTTGAAAGCGGAATTCAGAAATGAGTTCCGCTTTTTTTATGTCTATGAAACGGGAATTTTGCCGTGTAGAAATATTCTTTGCAACTTCCTTTTCAAAGTTTTCTTCTAACTTAGCTTTATCCAAAAAACAACTGTGAAATCATTCTTGGCACTTCCTCTTTTCAAAGACATTCGATTCTGGATCTTTCTGTTCTTCCTGATCCGGATGTACGGAATTACCAATCCACCCTTGGAAGTTGCCCACAACTGGCGGCAAACAACCGGAACGATGGTTACACGGAATTTTTATGAAGAATCAGCAAACATTCTTTATCCGCGGGTAGATTTTGCCGGTGAGAAAACAGGAATAACCGGAATGGAGTTTCCGCTCCTGAATTACATCGATTACTGCGTTTCGGAATTATTCGGCTACCAGCATTGGTACGGGAGATTAATTAATTTAATCGTCAGCAGCTTGGGCATCTGGTTCTTTTTCCGGATTCTCAGACGATATTTCAGCAAGGAAACAGCTTTCAATGCATCGATCATCTTGCTTTCATCCATTTGGTTTGCGTACAGCCGCAAAATCATGCCAGATACCTTTGCCGTTTCGTTGGTATTTATGGGTTTTTTCTATGCTTGCAGATATTTTGAGGATGAACAGAAAAAGTGGCTCAACCTGTCGTTCTATGCATTGTTTACGCTTTTAGGAGTACTCGCAAAGCTTCCAACCGGTTTCCTGCTCATACTATACGCATTCTTCATTTTCAACAAAAGCATTTCAGTTAATCTCAAAATTGTTTTTTTCATCGTAAGCGGAATTATTTTAGCTCCGGTTGCCTGGTGGTATTTCAGCTGGGTTCCTTACCTGGTTGAGAAATATCAATTCTGGCATTTTTTCATGGGAAAACCCATCAGCATCGGGGCAAAAGAACTCCTAGAAAACTGGCAGGACGGATTGAAGCATTTTTACGATTCGGCCTTGAAATTCATCGGATTCGGAGCCTTTCTACTCGGTTTGTTTTCTGCGTTCAAAAGAGGAAACAAACTCTTACTTCGAATTCTCGGACTTAGCTTTGCAGCTTTCCTGGTTATCGCATTGAAAGCCGGATTTACCTTCACGCATCACTCCTACTACATCATTCCCTTTGTTCCAATCATGGCGCTGGTTGCAGGATATGGAATCTCAGAGCTTCGAAAAAGATCCCTGCAGATCATCTTGTTGGTATTCATCGGACTGGAAGGTATTTTGAACCAATTGCACGATTTCCGGTTGAAAGAACACGAACTGGCTTTTGTGAAACTGGAATCCGAAATGGATCGCTTCTCGAAACGCACAGATTTGATTGCTGTCAATACCATCGACAACCCGACAGCCATTTATTTTGCACACCGCAAAGGCTGGGTAGCCAGTAACGACGAACTATTAGATCCGGTTTTCAGAGAAACCATCCGGAAAAAGGGATGCAAATACATCGTTGTTCTGAAACGTTATCTCGGCGGGGAACTTTACCTGGAATTGCCGGTTGCAGTAAATAATGAGAATTGGGTGATCTACAAACTTTGATTCCTACGATAAATCCTTATTTTTGCGCAAAAAATCACCTGTATTGCATGTTAAACAGAACCACCTTTTTGCTATTTCTTTTTCTTCAAACAGTTGCTTTCGGACAAATTGTAACTCCCAAAGGAAAAACCAGGCCCGTCAGAACAAAACCGCTTAGAATTTCTACAAACGACACCAATCGGGTGTATGTCATCAAACACGCACCGCAAAATATGCGTTTCATTCAATATGCCGTCGAGGTAGGATGTACTTTTATTGCGGATTCTGCTCAAAGGTATTACCTCCCCAAAAAACAAGTCATTCATTACGGGTTCAACCTTCGGATCGGCGATATCTACAAAAACCGCGTTTACGGGATTTTCGGACTTGAATTTTATTCTCTGAAGGCGCACAAAAGTAAACCCGCGCCACTTCCTAATATAAACGGATCACCTGTCGGAACCCATGCCAGTTACAACAATAAAAATGTCTTTAATTTCATGGGACATATGGGTTGCCAGGTTCCTTTTCATTTATCCGAACTGACTTCCATCAATTTATCCTCATCGCTGATGTTTGGTATTGCCGGAACTCCCAATTATGACGACAATGTGAGTTTTTTCGGAGTCCGTCTGGCAGCCAATGTCGAACGCAGATTGGGAACACTTCCCGTAATTGCTTACTTCGGTGCGGCTTATGACAACAATTTCCTGTTCAGAAGAGATTATTCACCTGCAACCAGGAACCCGAATCTATTGAAATTGTATTTCGGAATACGCATTTAGGTATTTTCCATGTAATTTAGCATCCGAAATGGCAAAGAGGAAGCGAACAACCGGTAAAAGAACTAGTTCTAAACGAAAAACCAAATCGGCTAAGAAAAGCCGGAGCAAATTCTTTTTCTGGATGCTTATTCCGGTCGGAATAGTTGCATTTGTTTTCTTTTGGTACAAATCCGAAGGAATGGTGCAGACTTCCACTCATTTCCACGAAATCATTCCTCCCGGCTATAAAAGTGTAGGGCTGGATGTTTCCCATCACCAGGGAGAAATCGATTGGGATTTGCTTTTCACTGAAAAAGGGTTCGATACCATCATCGATTTTGTTTACTGTAAAGTCACGGAAGGTTCGGATCACCTGGATACGCAATGGGAACGAAACCGGGATTACCTGAATAAACATGGAATTTCCAACGGAGCATATCATTATTTCAACCCGAAATCGGCTCCAAGACCACAAGCGGCGTTTTTCCTTGAGACCTACAAAATCCGGAGCATTGATTTGCCACCGGTTTTGGATGTCGAAGACGAAGGCTTTTCTGACGAAGATCTGAGAGCAAAAGTCCTGATCTGGTGTGAAGAAGTGAAAAAAGCAACCGGCGTGAAACCGATTATTTATACTTCCTTAAGCTTTTATGAAACCAAATTCCGTGGAAAAATGGATGGTTACAATTTTTGGATTGCAGCCTACAGCAGAGAACCGGAATACATGACGGATCGCGAAGTATTGCACTGGCAATTTTCTGAATCGGGAAGATTACCCGGAATCTCCGGAAATGTGGATTTGAATGTGAGTAAACTGGACGTTTATTAATTCCGAGTTCAGAATTCCCAATGCCGAATTAAAACCAGGCTCTAAATGAAAGAAAATAATTCGTAATTCGTAATTCGTAATTCGTAATTCGTAATTCGTAATTCGTAATTCGCTAATTATTCCAATACTGCCCTTCTCCACCCTTCATTTGGTGATAAGAACGCGTAATATAAGCCAATAGAATACGCATGGCATCAAAAGCTTCTTCCGTTTCCTGGCTGATTTCTTTTTTCTGCAGCTTCAGCAAAAGTTTCATATAAAGTGCATGAAAACACACTTCCAGGTGATTCATTCCCTTTAAGTTGGAATGCTCGATAAAATCTTCAATGTACGGAAGTGCTGTGGTATAAAGTGTGCGGTATTTCTCGTCGTTCACCACTGTAAGTAATGAATTATGCAGGTAAGACAATTCCACCAACACATCCTGCAATTCCAGGCGATGCCCGGATTCTACAATCCGCTCGGATTTCATATCCCGGATCAAACCGGAATACCATGCACGATATCTTTCCAAATAAGCTTTATCAGGAAGATTGGGTTCCACAACCTCCTTCATGATTCGTTCCAGGTCAAATTGATAAGCACGTATCAGATCTTCAATCTGGTACATGTACAAAATGTACTCTGCAACATTCTCGTTAAGCTTCTGTTGTGCTATCAGCATAGTTTATTTTCCAAGGTCTTTATCCATGATTTCCTGCTCGTGATTCAGGAAATCAATAAATGATTGAGTCACGTTCATTTTGTCGTTAATGAAATTGATCTGTCCGCCTTGTCCGTGGATCAACAGCAAATCAATTCCATATTTTTCGCAGTATTTCTTTCCTGCAACTTCAATTTTCTTCGACAATACATTCAATGCTTCATTGGTTTCTTTTTCCAACTGCGCACCACGTGTTTGCTGCATGTTCATCAATTGCTCACGCATGCGGACGATTTCGTTCTCCAGGCTTTGCATATCGGCACCCGTCATTGTTCCCTCACGCATATACTTTTCATAGTTCTGCGCTTTTTGTTCCAGCAAACGCTGCTTGGAAATCATTTCATTCTGAAACGCTTCTCCTTTTTTAGTGATTCGTGCATCTTCATTTTTATAATACGTGAAACCTTCTTTCAGGCTATCGGAATAATAAAATGCAATTTTCAAACTTTTGGAGTCCACAGTAGGAACAACCGGAGGATTTTCTTCTTTCGTTTTGGATTCTTCTTTTTTATCCGAGCAAGCGAATGTTGTCAATCCAAGAATTAAACCTGCCGCAATAACGTGTCCTAGTTTCATACTTATTTGTTTTTAAATGCTTCCTCCCAGTCTGTACGCATAGAAAGAAACCGTTCTAAAGAGTTACGTAATAATTGATCTGTCACCATGCGTTTTACTTCCTCAACTCCTCCTTCTACATCTGATTCTGCAATTTTGAAGGTTTGTTCAAACTGACCCAGCTCAATTTTCACAAGATACTTCGCATTGTACGAGAAGATCTGGATCTTGTAACGGGGATGTGGAATATCAGCAATTACACGCATAATACTGACAAAAATAATGAAATTGAAAAAAGAGGACCTTTTTCTGGTGGATAATTCAAGAATAAAATGCAGAACGGGCTTATGCTACCACTAAATCATTGTCCGTGTATTCACGGAAATCAAACGGTACATGAACCATAAAAGCGTAATCCTGGCCTACTTCATACATATCTTCATCAGATTGTCTGTAATACCATTCAACTTTCGCTTTTTTTCCTGAATCAACTAATTCATTCAGCTTATATAATAAGAATAAAATACGTTTTGATGAAGTAATATTAAAGTACTCCAAATCAATTTTTACAAGCGTTTCCTCGTTCGGGCTCGCCATGTAAGCATCAAACCATGTTAAAACAACACCCCAAAACGATTCAGGATCGTCCGGAATCGAACGACCTCTTATTTCCATGATTCCTGTAGAAGGATTCAAATCTACTAAGGGGGTTTGAGCTGTTGCCTGAATTAATAATGTATCCATTTCTCACTTTCGCTTCTGCAAGTTGTGAATTATTTTTCAAACAGCAAGAGACTTTTCTACGAAAGATTTAATATTTTCGACTAAACAACTCAGTATCAACAGTGAAATACTTAACACCACCTTAATTATTCGTTCATCAGGTGATAATGCAACAAATCTTCCATCGGGTCTGCGAGGCATTTTTTAAGCTTGATTTTCCGCTTTTGAAACGTTTCGGAAAAGATTTTTCGCTGCTCAAATCCATAGGTTCCGATGAAAGCAATTTCATTCAGATCGGGAGTTTTCGAGCAATACAACTCCTGGAATAATTCCGCATTTTCCCGGTGTAAAAAATCAAAATCCAAATGGGCGGTTTCAAAAGCAAGTCCAGAAATCCATCTTTGAGCGTCCGATCCTGCCAGTTTCCTCAAAAGAGCCTCTTTCGATCCGAATAATTCCATCCAGGCAGTTTTCCATTCAGGGATTTCCAATAAGTAGCGGACAAGCAGTTTTCCGAAATAAAACCCGCTTCCTTCATCTCCTACCAAGGAACCGTATCCGCCGATGCGCTGAATAATCTTCGAACCATCGTAACGGACTAAGATCGATCCGGTTCCCAAAATGGCAACCCAGCCAGCCTCATTTCCATAAAGCGCTCTGCACGCTGCAAGTGTATCCGGGTAAACTCTGGCATCCTGAAATCCTGCTTTCTTTAAAAATGCGTTCATTTCCTGTTGCACAGCTTCCGAAGAACAACCGGCTCCATAAAAGTAAAGCGGAGCACTCAGTCCACGGAACTGATCTTGTACCTCTTTCAAAATCCCGGGATCTGAAAAAGCATATTTCGGATGTAAACTACCTGTTTGAACAACGTTTACTTCATTGTTCCGGGAAACAAGCGCCCAGGTTGTTGAAGATCCTCCGGAATCGGCAATAAGGTATTTTACTTCCATACTGTCAAAAATACCTTTTTTAAGGTATTGTTGTTCGAACCCCCTCAAACTAACTTTGCCACTTATTTTAATTCGTTTAAGAAGTCTTATGAAAAATATCCTTTATTTTGTTGCTATCAGCACCTTATTGACACCCTTAGCATCCTGTAAAAAAAGTGGTTGTACAGATCCTACTGCTAAGAATTACAATTCCAAAGCAAAAAAGGATGACGGAAGTTGTACTTACGATTTTTCCTATACGGTTCCGACGACCTATACGTTTACAAACTCAAACGGTCAATCGACTGTTAACTATGCTGGTCAGACAGACCGTATCAATCAGTTGATTCAAATGGTTCAATACGCTGACCTGGGAACAACTCAGGTTATTTCCGCTCAGGTTTTAAAAGACATGTTTGCAAATGTGAATGGAAACGGTAACGGAAATTTTACATTTTCTTCTTCAAGAGATTTACAAAGCAAATGCTTCAACCTGGATACGGCAACCATTATTGACCATTTTATGGATATTGCAGTTGCGAGTAATTCATATATGAATGCCGCTTCCAACGGACAGGCTGGAACACTGACTTCAGGGTCATCTACTTATTTGTTTGATGCAAACGGATTTGAAAAATCCGAATTGATTGAAAAATCTATCATGGGAGCTGTTTTCAAGTACCAGGCTTTGAACATTTACCTGGGAGCTACCAATATGAATGCTGACAATACAACTCCTGTTGCCGGGGAAACATATACGAACATGGAACATTACTGGGACGAGGCTTTCGGATATTTCTCCGTACCAACGAACTTCCCTACTGCTCCGGCACTTGCTTTCTGGGGTAAATACTGCAATTCCCAAAACACTGCTTTAGGATCTAATCAAGCTATGATGGGGAACTTTTTGAAAGGTCGTGCTGCAATCTCCAACAAAGTTCTTGCTGATCGTGATGCTGCTATTCTTGCAATCCGTGAAATGTGGGAAAAAATTGCTGCTTACCAGGCAATGCGTTACCTGGATCAGGCTGTAACAAATTACGGAACAGATCAGGCAAAATGCCTGCACGTATTGTCTGAAGCTTACGGATTTATTTACTCTTTGCGTTTTGCACCGGTTGAGACACGTAAAATGTCCGTATCAGCAGTAGATAACTTATTGGCTCAATTCAACGGAAACTTATGGTCTTTGAGCCTGAATGATATCAACAGCATCAAAGCTGTGATTGACCAGAATTATTAAAAAATCAGTTCATGAAATTAATTGCCTGGAGCATTCCATTGTGCGCGGTCCTTCTGATTACTGCCTGTAAAAAGAAGAAAGATGAAAACACCGAGTTTGACAAAGAACCGATCATGGTCAACATGGCCGATAATTACATCATTCCCGGATATGCCGATTTAAAAAACAAGATCACAACCCTGGAGACTTCCTGGAATGATTTTCTGTCTGATAAAACAACTCCAAAACTGGATGTCGTAAAACAAGCCTGGGTAGATGCAAACATTTCTTTTCAGCATGTCAAAGGGTTTGATTTCGGTCCTGCAATGACTGCCAATATCGCACTTGCTTTTGGAACATTCCCATGTGACACAACACAAGTCAACGGCAATATCCAGAATGGCGGTTATGACCTGAGTACAATGCAAAATCAGGATGCTATCGGGTTTGATGCTCTTGATTACCTGCTTTACAGACAAAATGCGCTGAACCAGTTTCAAACCGTAAACAGCACCTGCACTTATGTATCCGATATTATTGCAAAAATGAAAACGGAGATCACGGCTGTTGTTACCGGTTGGAGCAGCTACAGAAGTACTTTTGTAAACGGGACAAGTAATGAATCTACCAGTCCTTTTGCGCTCCTGGTGAACAGTTTTTGTAAGGATTACGAAACATGCAAAGCAACTAAAATCGGCTTCCCGATCGGGTTACATACTTTGGGAATTCAACAACCCAATTACCTGGAGGCACGTCGTTCAGGAATCGGAAAAACGTTGTTGATTGAAAACATCCGCGGTTCGCGCGCTGTTTTTTACGGTCTAAGTCTTTCCGGAACCAACGGACCTGGTTTTGATGATTATTTACGGGCAATTGATTCGGATAAAGCAGCTCTTTCATCCACAATTGAGACACGTTTTGATTATATGCTGGCAACGCCTGCAACCTGGAGCGGAACCCTGGAGCAGATTATGGTTTCTTCTCCGGCTACATTGAATGAATTTTATGCATACCAGCAAGCTTCGGTCGTTTACATGAAAACCGACATGGCTTCTGCATTTGGTGTCTTGATCACTTATCAGGATACGGATGGTGATTAAAAAATGGGCCGGCTTTCTATTCAAAGAAGTATCTGTTACTCCTTTGATTGGGTTCCGGATCATCATCGGTTCTCTGTTTCTCTTTAGCACTGTCCGTTTTTTAACTAACGGCTGGGTAAAGCAATTGTACATTGATCCGCCATTTCACTTTACCTATTTAGGATTTGACTGGATACATCCGCTTCCCGGAAGCTGGATGTATCTTCCTTTTATAGCGATGGTTCTTGCAAGCATCGGAATCATTCTCGGAGCTTTCTACCGGTTTTCGGCTTCTTTATTTTTCCTGGCATTTACCTATATCGAATTACTCGATAAAAGCTACTACCTGAACCACTATTACTTTGTAAGCATTGTTGCATTTTTACTGATCTGGATGCCGGCGCATGTTCAATTCAGTATTGATGCACGAAGAAAACCCGGAATTCGCCGCGACACGATTCCCAACTGGCCAATCTTCCTGCTCCGGTTTCAATTGGGAATCGTCTATTGTTTTGCAGGTATTGCAAAGTTAAACCCGGATTGGCTGTTCGAAGCACAACCGCTCCGCATGTGGCTGCAGGTGTTCCGTGATCTTCCGTTGGCAGGAGATTTGATGGCGACTTCATGGGTTGCATTCGCATTCTCCTGGTTTGGCTGTTTTTACGACCTATTCATTCCGTTTTTTCTCAGTTATTCCAAAACACGGAATACGGCATACTTTTTTGTGATTGTCTTTCACATTCTGACCTGGTTACTTTTCCCGATCGGAGTTTTTCCATGGGTAATGATTTTCAGTACCCTGATCTTCTTCCCTGCAAGTTTTCATGACCGCTGGCTAAACCCGCTGAAAAGAGTTTTTGGCAGGAATTATTCTGCACCTGTAATCAAAGCAACCCGGGTAAAGCAACCGGTTGTGTGGATTATTTCCGCATTCTTACTGATTCAACTGGCATTGCCTTTCCGGTACCTGCTCTATCCGGATGGTTTATTCTGGCACGAAGAAGGTTTTCGCTTTTCGTGGAGAGTGATGCTGATCGAAAAAAAGGGATATGCAACATTTTATGTAGAGGATCCCGACACCCGGAAATCCATCGAGATCATAAATTCGGATTACCTGAGTCCGCAACAGATTGATCAAATGTCCCGCCAACCGGATATGATTTTACAATTTGCCCATTTCCTGGGTAAAAAGTATGCGGATACCACCCTGCACTTTGGCAGCAAAAGCGTACATTTGTCGCGCCCAAGGGTTACAGCAGATGTGTATGTAACACTGAACGGAAGACCCAATCAGCAATTTGTAAGCCGGGAAACGGATTTGATGCAGGAAGAATACAATTTGAAACACAGAAAATGGATTATACCCCTCAAAAATTAAGTCTTTTCACGTTGTTTTCCCTCCTTATTTCCTTTAGCTGGTCGCAACACATTGAGGGAACGGTAATCGACCAGACCAACACTCCGCAATTCGGTGTTTTTGTACAGTGCGGAGAAAAAAAAGTCATGACGGATGAACTTGGAAAATTCCGTATTCCGTGTGAGGATGGCTCTTTAACTGTTTACGGAGAAGCAATCGACACATTGATGTTTGTGTTGAATGGAAACGGAACTCCTGGAACAATCATCAAAGTCCAAAGCTCCGTTGCAGTGGAAGAAGTCGAAATCCGTAGTAAAAGACTTCACTATTTTGACATCGGCTTTATTCCTCCGGTTAAAGGTGTGCAAATTGCAACCGGAACCAATACATTGATCGAAACAGAACGCCAGGGCGGTGCAAAATCAAGCGCCAATCCACGCGAACTTTTTGCAAAAGTACCGGGACTGAACATCTGGGAAAGCGATGGAGCCGGAATTCAAATGGGCGTTGGCGGCCGGGGATTAAGTCCGAACAGAGCAGCCAACTTCAACACCCGGCAGAATGGTTATGATATTTCAGCTGACGCACTCGGTTACCCGGAAAGTTATTATACTCCCCCGCTGGAAGCTTTACAATCCATTGAAATAATCCGTGGTTCCGCCAGCCTTCAATACGGAACACAATTCGGCGGATTAATGAATTTTATCATCAAGGATCCGGTACGCACCAGCCCCTTTCAATTCACAACCCGAAATACAATCGGAAACTACGGATATTTCGGTACTTTCAACCGGATTTCAGGTTCTGCCGGAAGATTTCAATACCAGGGATATTACCAACTGAAAACAGGCAATGGCTATCGTCCGAATTCTGATTTCAATCAACAACAGGGATTTGCTCAAATTGCCTATTCTTTCAATGAAAACAACCAGATCCGACTGGAATATACCCGGATGAGCTACCTGGCAAAACAACCGGGAGGCTTAACCGACAAACAATTTGAAGATAATCCCCGTCAGAGCGTACGGGACAGGAACTGGTTCAAAGTAGACTGGAATATCCTGGCACTGCATTTTGACTCCAAACTAAATTCAAAAACAGTATTGAACATTCGTGCCTTCGGCATGCTATCCAACCGCTATTCCCTGGGCTACCTGGGAAAAATCAATACGGCTGATCCGGGCGGAAACCGGGATCTTATTGCCGGAGACTTTAAAAATACCGGGATCGAAGGCCGGATTCTGAAGCGGTACAAAGTTTCCAAAAAGCAAAAACAAGAAAGCGCCTTCTTAATTGGAGTACGCTATTACCGCGGACAAACTACCAATCTGCAGGGGAGAGCATCCGCAGGTGACAAAGCAGATTTCAGGTTCAACAACCCTACAGAAATGGAAAACTCTGATTTCCGTTTCCCTTCTGAAAACCTTGCTGCTTTCACAGACAATATCTGGTTTTTGGGAAACCGATGGACAATCAACGCAGGATTGCGGTTTGAATACATCAAAAGTGCTTCCGCAGGTTATTACAAGCAATATACCGTTCATCCGCTGACAAACGACACACTCAGCATCCTCAAACTCGAAGATTCCAATTCACTGACCCGATTCATCCCGCTTGCAGGTGCAGGAGCCTCATTCAAGACCGGAAAACACTCCAATGCCTATCTTAATTTCAGCCAGAATTACCGGGCGATTAACTTCTCCGATATTCGTGTCAGTAATCCCAATATTATCGTGGATTCGCTGATCAAAGATGAATACGGAAACACAACCGAGCTTGGCTGGCGTGGCTTTATCGGCAAGTATTTCTATACCGATTTTGCTTTATTCACTCTCTTCTACGGAGATAAAATCGGGCTTGCCCCCGAACCAAACGGTGTTAAAAAAGTCCGTACCAATATCGGAAATGCTCTGAACAGCGGAGTTGAATGTTTTGTTGAATTTGACTTTTTAAAGGCATTCTGCGACAGTTCCAGAATCGGCTCTTCCATTTTTGTCAATTTCTCCTATATCCACGCAACATATATCTCATCCCGGGAAAAGAGCTACATTGGAAAGCAGGTGGAATATGTGAGTCCGATCATGTTCA
>VFQP010001082.1_pt1 | contig 40440 bp, 23 predicted proteins | sample 3512351 | NCBI WGS metagenome assembly VFQP01 (sample SAMN10412372, study PRJNA504923) | tailings metagenome | isolation source: Relicate 1 Philex TSF1 revegetated site | place: Philippines: Tuba, Benguet | collected 2017-08-29
AAATATCCCCCTTCAGGCTAATCATTACGCAAATTTTGGGACTTGCGTAGGTTCCATCCTTCGCTGCGCTACGGCAGGCAGTTCCCGCGGATTTCGCAGATTTGGAATGACTATTAGGGGAAATTCTTTGAACAAACGGTTAATCCTGTATTTGCATGCGCGGATTTCGCAGATAACATCTTTCTGCTGGAGCTAATCTGCGTAATCCGCGCATTCAAATAAGAATATGTACTTCTCTATGTGAAATTTTTTCATTGATAGGATAGCCCAAATCTGCGGAATCAGCGGGAACCGTACGCCGTTTATAAATTTGGGTAACGATTAGCCCTTCGGGGGAGATTTAGAGGGGGCCTTTTACGCCACTCGATGCCCGGCATTTATCAATTGTTGAAGCTTCTTTGCATTTTCAAATGCATTTCCGATCGTATTATTGAAATATGCATACACGGTTCTGTCAGTGTTCACCCATTCTGCGATTTGCGCTGCCTGCTGTTTCAGAAAAGTTTCACTGTAGGAATCTTTATAATCTCCTTTTGGTCCATGATAACGCAGGTATACAAAATCAGCTTTATCTTTTACTTCAGTCACTTTTGCTTTGGGGTGATCATGTAACACCATTCCGGCGGAAAATTCATTGAGGAGTTCCCATGTTTCACCAATGTACCAGCTGTTATTTCGGAATTCAACAGCTTTATGCCACGACTTGTTGCTATCTAACTCATTTATTTTTTCAAGAATGTTCTGTACTTCGTTGAAATAATCAAGCGTGATCTTTCCCGGAAATTGAATCAGGAGGCACCCTTTTTTGCCGCCGAGACCTTCTGCGGTTTGCATAAATTTTTCTACAGCGGATTTATCCCATTTCAGATTTTTTGCATGGCTGGCTTCTTTGGTGAGCTTGGTCGAAAAGCGAAATGATCCGGGAACTTCAGTTGTCCATTTTTGATAGGTCTTCTGTTGTGGAATTTTGTAAAAGGAACTGTTGATCTCAACGCTGTTAAAGATGCTGCCATAATAATGCAAACGGCTTGATTGCTGGAAAGCCTGTGGAAAGGTCGTCTTATTGCCGGGAACGACTATGTTGGAAGTGCCGATCCAGATCTTACCTGTGTTTATCATGGGAATAGCAGAACAAATGCTGTGCCGCTGGCAAAAAGACATCTGCAATGCTTTCCGCTTTTCGTAAGTATCCTTTTTCTCCGACTTTGTAAGTTTCCGTTGGGGTTGAATGAATCAAAACTGAGCAGGGAGTTTAAAGCGTATTTTGGGTGTCACCGGGTTAAATCCGTTTCTGCTATGCCGACGTAATCAGCGTACTCAGTTTTTCTTTATCATTTTTTCCAGTTCTTCTAATGTAAGTCCGGTGCATTGATGCACAAGGAGAGTATCCACTCCTGCACGGAGCATTTTTTTTGCAATCTTTAATGTTGCTTTGGATTCTCCTTTTAGCATACCTTTCGTCACTCCCTGTGCAACACCTTCTGAAAGTCCTTCCTCCTTACCTTGCTGATAACTGAAAAGGTCCCTGATATCGTAAACAATAGGCATGATTGTTTCCTCCTTAATTATATTGTATAAAATATCTTTATAACGAAGTGAACTAAGCGTCTCCAATTCTATGATGCGGTCTTTTAGTTCCATCGGTGAATCGCTCAGCTTCTCCTGCAACTTAAATAATATCTGACGAATGATCAACTCTCTTGTTGAGTTTTTATTCCCAGCTAACAGCGCTAATACGATTTGTTTCGGGTTATCTGATTCTAAAAAAATGGCTGCGTCCAGTTGCCTGATATCAATAAGTTGAAATTCAAAGTAGCTCTTACCCATACTTAGAAAATTTTCCATGTGCAATGGTTTATTTCCTATGTACATGACTGTGCTAAGTACCGGTAATTCGTATTTCAATCGCAAAGCATAAGCATACGCTGCCATTCGTTCTGCCATCCGGTAATGATTCAATGATTGAAACTCCAGATGAAAAATGAAAGATTCTCCTCTTTCTGACTTTACCTTCAGCAAGGTATCAGTTTCCAACTCCAATATATGTTGCCTGATTTTCGGTGGTAACGGTGATACTTCCAATATTTTAAATGGAATAAGCGCATGAAGCAGGGACTCGCCTGGCACTTCCAGGTTCTCCCGCAGGATCTTGTCAAACTTATTTTCCCGCTTATTCCTCTGCCTCTGCTGCATACACGCAAGCTATTTCTTCGGGCTGGGCGCGCAATGGTGTTTTGACGGTGGTAAAACGTTTTTTCTGGATAACCGACAGCAATGGGGAAATTTTACTGGAAGAAACGGGTACTCCTGGAAACAGATTCAGCGAAGCGATGATTGGCAAAATAAAAACGTGTAAGTCGGGAGACAAGCTCTTATTCGGTGGCATACGCGCCGTCGCCCGGAGTGGAAGGATCATGAAGATGCCGCCCTTTGCCGTATATGTAAAATAGCTGAAGCATTGCTTATTATGCCAACCCGTCAGAAACTGACTCAGTCGCCCAAATCCAACATTCAGGCCCCGATAATTACGCTTAGGGCAGAAAATTCGGTCATTTGGCCTATTATTCGTCAATTTTACAGTTTACCGCAGCATTCACCGGCAGATCAATGGCAACAAGAAAGGACACTTTTTTAAATAATAAAATAAGACGGATACTGTTCATCGTATCTGCCTTCTTTTTGCTGTACCTGATCTCTTACGTTATTGATCCTTACGCGTATTTCTGGCAGGTATACTTTGACAGGGAATGGTCGGATATGCTGATGGAGTGGACTGTTTCGCTGGTCTTTTGCATCCTCGTTTCCGAAGCCAGTATCCGCATCGGCAACAAGCTCAATAAAAAAATCCCGTGGACGGAACGTCCGGGCCGTCGCCTGATCGTGGAAGCCAGCCTGAACCTGCTGGCCATCTTGCTGATCATTGTCGTCACCAGTATCTTTTGTTATTTCTTTCCACCGGATGACAAGCTGTTTTCTATTCGCCCTGACTATATCATTGAAAGAAACCGTGGTTTGTTGCAATGGTCTGTCGTTAGCACGATGATCGCATTTATGATCGTTGCGGTCAACACCGGAAACTACCTGATCGTAAACTGGAAGAATGCGGCTATCAAAGCCGCTGAGTTGAATGAAGTGGCGATGGAAGCAGAATTGCAGGCATTAAAACTACAGATCGATCCACATTTTGTTTTCAATAACCTTAGCGTTCTCTCTGAACTGATCCTTGAAAGCCAGCAACTCGGGTATGAATATGCCGAGAATTTTTCAAAGATCTATCGCTATATGCTCGTCAGTTCCAAAAAGAATACAACTTTACTGGAAGAGGAATTGAAGTTTCTCGATGCCTATATGTTCCTGATCAAAAACAGGATCGGCGAAGGCGTGATCTTTGAGATCAATGTCAGTGCGGAAAGCAGAATGCTGTATATGCCGCCGCTGACTTTGCAATTGCTTGTTGAAAATGCATTAAAACATAATAAGACCAATAAGAAAGATCCGCTGATGATCAGGATCTATACAACAGAAAAAAATGAGCTGGTAGTGGAAAATGCTTTACGTCCGATAGAAAAACCACTTGACTCTTCTGGCATCGGGATCAGGAACATTGTAAGAAGATATGATCTCCTTTCACAACGCCAGCCCGGGATCTATAAAGACGAAAATCTTTTCCAGGTAACCATTCCTCTGATAAAAGCATGATCAATACGATACTGATTATAGAAGATGAAAAGCCCAATGCGGACCGCCTGCAGCGTTTGATCAGAACGATCAGGCCAAAAGCAGTGGTTGTTGCCGTACTCGATAGTATTTCGGACAGTGTTGAATGGTTCAGTAAAAATGAACATCCCGATATGATATTGATGGATGTGCGCTTGTCTGACGGATTAAGCTTTGAGATATTTGAGGAGACAGCTATCAGGTCTTCGATCATTTTTACTACTGCTTATGATGAGTACGCTGTAAAAGCGTTTAAATACAACAGTGTTGATTACCTGCTGAAACCTGTTGAACAGGAAGAACTGGCCGCTGCATTTGATAAGTTTGAAGCAATGCCATCATCTGTACAACAACCGGCGATCGAAGGGTTGATCAATTATCTCCAGCCAAAAGAATATCGCGGACGTTTTTTATTGCCATTCCGCGACGGATACAAATCTGTACTGGTCAGTGATGTGGTGTTTTTCTATTCCGAATTAAAGATCACAAGAGCGAAGCTATACAATGGTGCGGATGAAATTCTTCCGCAAACAATGGAAGAGCTGGAGCAACAATTGAACCCCAAACAGTTTTTCAGGGCAAACAGGCAATTTATTATTCATATCGATGGAGTGACGCAGGTTCATAATTATTTCAATGGGAAATTGAAAGTGGAGATGAAGGGGAACGCGGATACGGAGATAATCGTAAGCAGGGATAAGGCGCATTTGTTGAAGGAGTGGATGGATTATTGAAAGGTGGAAAGCGGCGACGTGATGGTGCGTAGCCCACGATTTCAATCTAATGTTGCTTAGGTTAAGGGCAGGTGTCGGCAATATTTAGCTTTCAATTTCTACTGCTCTCTTTCAATCATCAGCCGGCCGCTCCGTTTCCCAGGCGACTAGCTTAATTCTATAACATTCTTGGCTACTGTAAGACCCAGGGTCACTCTGATTTCCAGGTTATCTTTGAGTTGGTGGCCTGAGGATTCTTAAAGGCCGGGAAGCTTCCGGCATTAAGAGGGACCCCGGGTCTCAGTCGTTTAACTTCGTCAGAGTACTAAACAAGAACGCCCGGGGAAACAGAGCGGGAGGAGGACGGATTGAAGCGAACGTTTGAACGTTGCAAATCAAAGATTGTCTCCAGATACAATTTAAACAACATTAGATTGAGATCGTGCCGCGGATTCATCTTCAACTGCTCTGCTTTAAACCGGTATCGACAACAACGGGACATTATTCCCCGAAGCCATCACTCTGGTTTTACTCCGGTGTACCAGCGAATTCCAGAATCCATATTTATATGGCACCATTACCAGCAAGTCTGCACTGGACTGAACAATCTCCTCCCGTATCGCATCGATCACTCTTTTTGATTCAATATTCTTATGATAGTAACTGATGCCAGCCATTGCTTCAGAGATCTTTTTGGTTTCAGTATTTGTGCTGATCAGTTCGTCGATCTTTTCGCGTACGTGAAATACTTCAACGGTTGACCCAAAATCAGCGGCAACGGTTTTGACCTGGTCTAGGATATGTTTATGAACACCGCGCACGAAATCCGCGGCGAAAAGAATTTGTTTGATGCCTTTATATTTCGCTTCCAACGGAATGGCCAGTATTGGCGTTTTAAGGCGATGGATCGCGGCGGTCGTCGTATCTCCAAGCAGATCCTGCTCAAGATATTTGCCGGCCATTCCCATCACAACAAGATCCGCATTGTAATCCGCGATGCATTTGTTCAATTCTTCAAAGAAATTTCCGGTGGCGAAGTGTGCCACCACGGGTATCTTATAAGCGGAAGAAATGAATGTAGCAGTTTCATTCAGCTGATTGTTTTTGGCGGTGATCAGTTCATAAAGGGCTTCGCCGGAGATCCTTGCATTCATGGCATGGATAGACATGTTATGCAAATGGAAAAGGACTAATTGATAATGCTGTTCAGCGGCAGCAGCGGCGGTATACTGGAGTGCATTGTCGGCTTCGGCCGAAAAGTCTGTGGCTACTATGATCTTTTTCATTGGGATGATTGTTGGATAAAACTACCTGGTGTTATAACAGATTTGGGGAACGATTGTTCTGAGGTGGAAAAAGATGGTTCTGAAGGAGGAATTTGCTGTTCTGAACTGACAGGAAGGGATGTTAGATATTGGATGGTCGACTGCATTCATAACGGAACGACTATGATAACTATTTTAAAGATGTGAAAAATTGACAAATGTTTTGGACCGCCAATTGCGCATCCACCATCCATCATCGAACATCGACCATCCCTCTCTTCGGTCTCCTTCATTTTCGGTTCGGCCCCGATTAATTCCGGTTGGGTCGTTTTTGCCGGGTTTCGCCGATGGTTTTTGTGTTTTTTTGCGCCCTGAAATGTAATTACAGATATGGCAAAACAAACTCAAACCAACATCAGCTTGCCGGGCACATTCCTCGTCCTGGCAATAGTATTTATAATGTCTTCGTGCGGCGGTGGACAACAGCAGGCCCCACAGTTTGGCCCTACGGATGTTGATTTCCTGACACTCACTTCAGGTGAAGCAAGTGTCGAGAAGAAATATCCAGGCGCAATTGAAGGAACCGTGAATGTGGATATCAAAGCGCAGGTAAGCGGTTACCTTGATCAGATCTATGTGAAAGAAGGTGATTATGTACAAAAAGGACAATCTCTTTTCCGCATCAAAGGGGATGTATTCAATGAGCAGGTGCATAACAGCGAGGCTGCATTAAAAGCGGCTATTGCTGCCCAGGCAAATGCTCAATTGGAAATTGAAAAAGTGAAGCCGCTTGTTGAAGGAAAAGTAATGTCTGAAATGCAGCTCAAAACGGCGCAGGCAAATTATGATGCCGCCACAGCACAGGTAGCGCAGGCGAAAGCGGCTCTAGGTTCTTCACAGATCAATGCAGCATTCAGTCTGATCAAAGCTCCTGTAAGCGGTTATATCGGAAGAATTCCCAATCGTGTCGGCAACCTCGTTACACCGGCAGATGCCATGCCGTTGACCTCTTTGTCCGAGATCAACCAGGTATTTGTTTATTTCTCTTTAAGCGAAGCGGATTATATCTCGTTTGTAAAAGATAGAAAAACAGATAAGGGGATGAACACCGTTTCCCTGATCATGGCGGATGGTTCTGTATACGATCAGAAAGGCACCGTTGAGATCGCGAGTGGAAATATCGAACGTACAACGGGAAGTATTCCGTTGAAAGCAATTTTTCCTAATCCCGATAAGCTTCTTCGTTCCGGTGGTTCCGCAAAAGTGGTGATGACGCGCACGCTTGATTCCGCACTCACCATTCCGATGGGAAGTGTAAAAGATATTCAGGACAGATTCTTTGTATTCACTCTTGCCGATAGTAATAAAGTATCGATGACACCGATCGAGATCGGGGGGCATTCAGGAAATAATTACATAGTAAAATCTGGTTTGAAAGCTGGGGATAAAGTGGCGTTGAATCGTATTGATGTCCTCACGGAAGGCATGCCGGTTGTTCCGGGTATACCGGCACCTGCAACGGATTCAACAGCGAAAGCAAAGTAAACCAACTCTCCAACAGATTAAAGGATTCATAGCATGTTAAAAAGAATAATAGACAGGCCGGTGCTGGCCACGGTGATCTCCGTGGTGTTTGTGATACTGGGTATAATCGGGCTTATCCGTCTTCCGGTGACAAGATTTCCCGATATTTCCCCGCCTACGGTGGCGGTAAGCGGTAGCTATCCCGGTGGTAACAGTGAAGCAGTTCTTCGTTCGGTGGTAACGCCGCTGGAGGAACAGATCAATGGTGTGGAGAATATGCAATACATCACGTCCACTGCCAGTAATGATGGTTCATTTAATGTACGCGTGATCTTTAAACAGGGTGTAGATCCTGATCAGGCGGCGGTGAATGTGCAGAACAGGGTACAGCAGGCTACACCGATCCTTCCGCAGGAAGTGATCAGGATGGGGTTGACCACTTCGAAGCAGCAGAACAGCATGATCATGATCTTCAATATTTATGCTGAAGACAATGCGAAGTATGACGAATTGTTCCTGCAGAATTATATTAACATCAACCTTGTTCCCCAGATCAAACGTGTACCCGGCGTAGGGCAGGCACAGATCTTTGGAGGAAAGGATTACTCGATGCGTGTATGGCTCAATCCGCAGAAGATGGCGGCGTATGGATTGATCCCGGAAGACGTTACGTCGGCTATATCGAAACAAAGCCTCGAGGCAGCGCCGGGCAAACTCGGTGAAGAATCTCATGCTGATCTCGAATTTGTGATCCGGTACAAAGGAAAGAAAAACATGCCGGAAGAATATGAGAACATCGTGGTAAAAAGAAACGGCAATAACCTGGTAAGGTTAAAAGATCTGGCGCGGATAGAATTTGGTTCTATCTATTATGGTGGTAATAATATTGCCAACGGAAAGAATGCAGCGACCATTGCGATCCTGCAAACATCCGGTTCGAATGCAAATGAGATCGAGATCGGTGTGAAAAAGGAACTGGAGAAAGCATCGAAGTCTTTTCCTCCGGGTATCAAGTACGCTAGCCTGATGAGTACAAAAGACAGGCTGGATGAAGCAACGGGACAGGTGAAATCGACATTGATCGAAGCCTTTATCCTTGTATTTATTGTGGTGTTCTTATTTCTGCAGGATTTTCGTTCAACGATCATTCCGGCGATCGCCGTTCCGGTGGCTATCGTTGGTACATTCTTCTTCCTGCTGGCATTTGGTTTTACGATCAATATTCTTACGCTCTTTGCCCTTGTACTGGCGATCGGGATAGTGGTGGATGATGCTATCGTTGTCGTTGAAGCGGTGCATAGTAAGATGGAAGGATCGAATATGAATGGTAAAGAAGCAACGCATAGCGCGATGGGTGAGATCACCGGAGCGGTTATATCCATCACGATGGTAATGGCGGCGGTGTTTATCCCGATCGGATTTATGACGGGTTCATCTGGGTTGTTCTATAAACAGTTTGCGTATACACTTGCAATTGCCATCATCATCTCTGCGGTGAACGCCCTCACGCTTACGCCGGCCTTGTGTGCGTTGTTGTTGAAAAACCCGCATGCAGATGGCGACGGCCATCATCCTAAAAGGAATACGTTCAGCAAGCGGTTCTTCACGGCCTTCAACAGCAGCTTCAATAATATGACCGGCCGTTATGTAAAAGGAGTAAGATTCCTGGCGAAGAAGAAACTGATTGGTGCCGGTCTTGTTGCGGTGATCATTGCTGCTGCTGTATGGCTGATGACGAGCACTTCAAAAAGTTTTGTGCCAATGGAAGATGATAATTTCATCGCGTTTGCGGTGAGTATGCCCCCGGGTACAGCGCTTGACCGTACAACCGAAGTTGCCGGGAAGGTAAATAAGATACTGGAAGAATTTGAAGCGATCGAGAATACGAATATCATCACGGGTTTTAATATCCTGAACAATAGTGCCGGCCCTGCCTATGCGATGGGTTTTATCAAGCTGAAAGAAAAGAAAGACAGGGGAGCGGTGAAAGATATCGATGTGATACATGGCATGATCTCCGAAAAATTCAACACGGTAAAAGAAGCAACGCTGATGGCGTTTCGTTTTCCGCCGGTGGATGGTTATGGTGTATCAAGCGGTGCGGAGATCGTTTTGCAGGATAGAATGGGCAAAAGCCCGGCATCTTTGAAAGCGATGGCGGATAATGTGATCGGACAGATCATGGGCCAACCCGGTGTGCAATATGCCTATACAACGTTCCGCGCAGATTTCCCCCAGCTTGAACTGGAAGTGGATGAAGATAAAGCAAACCAACTGGGTGTTGATGTAAGCAGTATGCTGAACACGATTCAGGTTTATTTTGCCGGTGATCAGTCGATGAACTTCACCAGGTTTGGTAAGTTCTATCGTGTGAATGTAAAAGCTGACGGGATCTTCAGAACGGATGAAGATTCGTTCAACGAGATCTTTGTTCGTAATGAAGCCGGTCAGATGGTGCCCGTGAAATCGATGGTGACATTGAAGAAAGTATATGGTCCGGAATCTGTAAACCGTTATAACCTGTACAATTCATTAACGATAAACGTGGTGGCATTGCCGGGTGTAAGTAATGGTTCGATCATGGAATCACTGGAGCAGAATGTACTGAATAAACTGCCGCTTGATTATAGTTATGAGTGGACGGGTTTGAGTTTGGAAGAAAAGTCATCCGGCGGCCAGACGATGTTCATCCTGATGCTGAGCCTGCTGTTCGTATACTTCCTGCTGGCAGCGCAGTATGAAAGTTACCTGTTACCATTGGCGGTGTTGTTGTCGATCCCTACTGGTGTGATCGGTGCATTCCTTGGGATCAAAGCAATTGGTCTCGATAACAACATTTATGTGCAGGTAGGTTTGATCATGCTGATCGGTTTGCTGGCGAAGAATGCGATCCTGATCGTAGAGTTTGCGGTGCAGAGAAGAAAAGCAGGATTATCCATTCTTGAATCGGCACTGGATGGAGCGAAGGCAAGGTTAAGGCCGATCATTATGACCTCTCTTGCATTTATCGTGGGTATGATCCCGCTGATGCTTGCTTCGGGTGGTTCAGCTGCTGGTAACAAATCCATCAGTACAGGTGCGGCCATGGGGATGTTAAGTGGCGTTGTATTGGGTGTGTTTGTGATCCCGATTTTGTACATGCTGTTCCAGTATCTGCAGGAAAAAGTGTCTGGAAAAAATAAAGTGATTCCTTCTTAAACTCAGTACAATGAAATTGTTGAATCGATATACGGTAATAGGTTTTTTTACGGCAGTAGCCGTTGTGCTTTCTGCCTGCACCGTTGGAAAGAAATATACGCGCCCGGAATTGAATATGCCGGATTCTTTTCGTGAGCGACCCGTTGCTGTAACCGGCGATTCGGTCTTGCTTCCCTGGAAGACATTCTTCAAAGAACCGGTGCTGGTCGCGTTGATCGAAAAAGCGCTGGCAAAGAATAATGATGTTGCCGTAGCGATGATGACCATGCAGCAGCTTGATCTGAATTACAAACAGGCAAAGCTTGGGCTGATGCCAACGCTTGACCTGAGTGTAGGAGCGAACAGGAACTGGCTTTCGAAGAACTCGCTGAATGGTTCACTTAGTGAGCAGTTCATTGGAACCAGCTACCTGGATGATTATAGCGCAACGATCCGCCTCTCGTGGGAAGCGGATATCTGGGGTAAAGCAAAAATGCAGAAACAGGTAGCATTGTCTAATTATTTTGCGCAGAAAGAAAATCTCTCGGCATTAAGAACACGTGTGATCGCGCAGGTGGCGCAGGCTTACTATAACCTGATCTCTCTGGATGAACAATTAAGTGTAGCAAAGAAAAATGTGATACTGGGAGATAGTACGCTTTATATGATCCGTCTTCAGTATAATTCAGCACAGGTGAATTCGCTTGCAGTTGAGCAGGCTGAAGCGCAGAAAAAAACAGCGGAGTTGCTGGTGCCATTGGCGTTACAGGACATAGCCGTGCAGGAAAATGCGCTGAGTATTCTTTGTGGAAGTTATCCTGAAGCGGTTGAGAGGACCGGGAGTCTTGATGCAGCAATGCCTGAAGAGGTTTTTCCAGCAGGAGTTCCAGCCATGTTGTTAAGCCGCAGACCTGATGTGAAAGCGTCTGAGTTTGCAGTGATGGCAGCCAATTCGCAAACAGGGCTGGCAAAGGCAGCAATGTATCCGACTTTAAGCCTTACACCTTCTATTGGAACCAATTCATTTAAGTTCAATAGCTGGTTTGATCTGCCAGGCTCGTTGGTAAAAAATGTGGGAGCTAACCTTACACAGCCGATCTTCCAGAAGAAGGCGTTGAGAACGGCCTATGAAGTGGCGCAGATAGAGCAGCAGAAAGCAGCGATCCAGTTCAGGCAATCTGTATTGACGGCGGTTGGTGAAGTGACGGATGCACTGGCAAAATCGAAGTATGCCAATGAAAGACGTGTATTGGTTGATCAGAAAAAGGCATCCCTGGCCAAAGCGACGAATGATGCGTTGCTGTTGTACCGGAATGGATATGCTAACTATCTTGAAGTGATCACGGCACAGAATAATGCATTGCAGAATGAGTTGGAAGCGATCAATATAAAGAAAGAGAAGCTGAATGCGTTGACGGATTTGTACAGGGCGTTGGGGGGCGGGATAGAGTAGCCGGGTCTGCGTCGTTTTAGATTGTTATTTGATGAGGTAAGGCGCCCGGCCTGACAATCTACGTGTACTTTATAAGGGAACCAGGATTCGACAGAGCATAACGGTTGGAGGAATTAACTGAAAGGAATTATGCGCTCTGTCGGATCCTGGTTCCTTTTTTAGTTACCCTCTTCCTGCATATGCTGGTATAAGGTTCCCGCAGATCAAGGCGCAGATACGCAGATCAGTGTCTGATAGCAGGCAGGTATCTGCGTATCTGCGCGCCCATCTGCGTTGATCTGCGGGAACCTTACGCCAGCATTGAAGAAGACGAAAGGCTTTAACTTAATCACACTGGGCCTGGGCCTTATTTGGGGAGATTAACGTAGATATAGACACTTTCCGGAAAAACTATGCGGATCGGCCCGATTGCCTTAATTTTCCCCAAAGTCTGCCCGCATAAGGATAGACAGGTCTGTGAAGAAGGAAGTTCTCTAATCAGCAAACAACTCCAGATGAAACTTTTTCTCACTGTCTGTTCCATACTGCTCTCCGGTATTTTATCTTCTGCAACTGCGCAGGAAGAAATAATGCAGCAGATATCAGCTATCCGGAAGATGCCGCTTGATACTGCACAGGTCAACAGTCTTCGTCGTTTAGGCGGACAAATCACCGACAGCACCCTCTCCAAACAGCTCCTCGACGAAGCATTACAGAAAAGTCTTAAGATCGACGACGTCAATACTATCACTGATTGTTATCGTGTGCTCGGTGTATGGTTCAGTAATTATGATCTGAAGGACTCCGCATTGCATTATTACCGGTTGTCAATGGAATCTGCCAAACGGAACAATAACCTGTTCCTGATCGCCGGTGCCCAATTTAATATGGGAAATATTTATTACTGGCAGGGAAAGTATGATAGCTGTATCATCTATTATCAGTACGCAGCAAAAGTGTATGAAGGGCAGGAGATCCTGAAGGATAAAAACGTTACAGACAGACAACTCGATCGAAGGAAGTCTGATCTGTATGGTAATATGAGTGCCGTATTTAATATGCTGAAGAACCTCGCAAAAGCAGACGAGTATATTGACAAAGCGATCGCTATCTCCAGGAAATATAATTCTCCGGCGGCGGCTGATGCACTGGCGTTTTATATGCAGACAAAAGCAGATAATTATACAGCGAACGGATTTCCTGAAAGAGCATTGCGGACCCGTTTGGAGTTTCTGAACCAGATGCAGGAAGGGCAGAATGCAAAAGTTTATCTCCAGCAATCCTATCAGAATATCTCCCGAGAGTATTTCGCTTTGGATAAAATAGATTCATCCCGCATGTATGCAGATAAAAGTCTTGCGCTTGCAACTTTCTTAAAAGTTCCGGGTGCGATTGCAGCGGCAAACTGGCAGCTGGGGCGTATCGCAATGAGAAATGAACAATATTCACAAGCAGAGAGATACCTGCTTCAGACTAAAGACTTTTATGAAACAAGTACTGATCCGGCAGAGCAGAAAGGTTACTACGATGTAATGCGTGAATTGAATTTTAAACTGGGAAAATATAAGGATGCTTATTTGTTCTTTGAAAAATACCAGGAAATCAATGATAGTTTGTTGTTAAGCGAAAAGGTAAAAGAGTTTGCCGAACGTGAAGCACGGTATGAAACGGAGAAAAAGGAAACGCAGATCGGATTACAAAAAAGTGAGATCAGACAAAAGAATATTCTTAATTACTTTCTGATAGGCAGCTCACTGGCGTTGATCGTTATCTTTTTTCTTACGTATCGCAACTACAAAAACAGGCAGCAGCTGCAGCAGCAAAGGATCGGTGAACTGGAAACGGAAAAGCAACTGGCTGCTACACAGTTTCTGTTGAAAGGCCAGGAGGAGGAAAGAAGCAGACTGGCAAAAGATCTTCATGATGGTTTGGGTGGTTTATTAAGCGGTGTAAAACTTCAGTTGGGTGCGATGAAGGGCAATCTTGTCTTAGATGAAGTGAACAAGATATCGTTTGACAGAACGCTGAGTAAGCTGGATGAATCTATCAGCGAAATGCGGCGTGTAGCACACAACATGATGCCGGAGGCATTGCTTAAACTTGGATTGAAACAGGCTGTGTATGATTACTGCGCAAGTCTTTCGCAGGATCAGCCATTCGCTATTAATTGTGAAGTACATGGCTTTGATGAAAGAATGAACAGCTCTTCAGCGATGGTGCTGTACAGGATCGTACAGGAACTGTTGAATAACGCGGTGAAGCATTCAGGAGCATCAGTGATTATAGTGCAGTTAATGCGCCAGGACAATGGGTTGGTGACAATTACTGTAGAAGATAATGGTAAAGGATTTGATATGACAAATACAGATGTGCTGAAATCTGCCGGAGTACGGAATATGCAGTCGAGAGTTAAATACCTGAATGGAACAATGGATATCAAATCGTCATCGGGAAAAGGGACCTCTGTGTATATTGAATGTTTGGCATAAGGTTCCCGCGGATTTCGCAGATTGTGGCCTTACTATTTGGTAAACTTTTTCCTGTACAGGTTCAGTATGTATCGGATGCGCAGATTTCGCCGATCAGTTTCTAATAACAGACTATTATCTGCGCATCTGTGTATTTCGGTATAGTGACTTTCGCCCTTTTATCGTTCAATTCGATAGTAGGACTGATAAAATCTGCGAAATCAGCGGGACCCTTACGCCAAACAATTTATTCATCTGTCCGGAAAGGCGAAGCCATCAATCCCTCTTTGTTTCTCAGATTCGGATTTACCGGATTATCAGCCCATGCATATCGCACATATTTCGGAGTTTTGATCTCTTCACTCGACACTACGATCTTATCGCCTTCTATTTTTGCCGCCGCCCATACAAATTTCTTATCCTCTCCCGCAATAGCAAATTCCGCTGGCGCCAGGCCGTCTGAAGTACTAAGGCCGCTTCCCGTGTTGTTGAACGTAATAACGATCTTGTGTCCTTCTATATTCACACCTTTAACTGTAGGCCCTGAGTGAATGATATTTTCTTTATACACGATCTTAAATGCCGCAGTTGCCAATCTTTCTCCTACATCTTTTTTATTATCCGGATGGATATCATTCCACTCACCAAGATCAATCGCCACGACCATTGCCGTATTGGGAACGGATAATGTTTTTGCCTGAGATTCTCTCAGCATCGCCCAGTTGCTTTCACCAGGGAGATAATTGTAGTCCATGAATCCCGGAAGCTGTATATATAGAAAAGGAAGACTATCATTTTTCCATTTGCTTCTCCAGTCTGCAATCAATGCCGTTAACAGTTTCTGATATTGTTTCGGCTGGCCGGTATCTGCTTCGCCCTGGTACCAGCATAATGCTTTGATGTTATAGTTGATCACGGGAGCGACCATGGCGTTATATAAACCGGTTGGTTGATTTTGTGCGCTGATACCGCCGGCAAATCCACCGGTTTGCGGACGATAGACAACGCCAACTTTATATTGCCATGTTCCTTTCAGATCCACCGTGTCTTTTCCTGAGAAAATGCAGTAAGGTTTATCAGGAACAAATCCTCCTTTACCGGCGTTGTTGGTAACGCGTACAACGAACAGGTTTTTTCCTTCTTTTAATAAACCTGCAGGAACAGTATAACGTCGCTGAGGATATTGATAAGAAGTAGATCCAACCTGTTTCCCGTTTATGTAAAGCTCGTCTGCATCAACAATTCTTCCCAGGAAAACTTTAGCAGCCTGACCTGCCATGGACGCCGGGATGTCAATCTCTTTTCTGTACCACATCACACCATTGAAGTCTTTTACTCCCTGATCTTCCCAGTAGCCGGGTATATTGATGTTGTGCCATGCAGCCGGTTTATAGGAGTTCTCAAACCATTTGATATTATCTGTCAGGCCGGCATCTTTTGGTTGTTGGAAATTACCTCTTGATGCAGCTGCTTTCCTGTTGAGCCCGTTTATATAGGCAGTGTCTTTGTTGCGGTTGATGATCTCTGTTACTGCCGGAAACTCTTTGAAACCTTCTTCACTCGTCCACGCTGCAACGGGGGTGCCGCCAACGCTTGCGTTGATAATACCTACCGGTATTTTATATTTTTCATGGATCTGCTTCGCAAAGAAAAAAGCAACTGCTGAAAATGGCCTTACCTGATCTCCGATAGCTGGTTGCCAGTTTCCTGCCGGAAGGTCCGCTTGTGCGCCATTCAGGTTTGTTAATGTTGGAATCCAGTACTGCCTGATATGCGGATAGTTTGCTTCAGCGATATCTTTTGCATAGGTCACATCATGGATGTTCATCTGGTGAACCATGTTTGACTGGCCACTGCAAAAGAATACATCGCCAAATAGTACGTCTTTAATTGACAGCTTATTGCTACCGGAGAATTCTATGTTGTATGGCCCGCCGGCTTTTGTTGGAGGCAGTTGCGCTTTCCAGTTCCCGGATTTATCTGCTGTTGTGTTATAGTTTTTTTTATTAAATGAGATCCGGATCTTTTCGTTTGGCGAAGCCCAGCCCCAGAGATTGATCTTCTCATCGCGTTGCAGGATCATACTGTCACGGATGATGGACGGAAGTTTTATCTGGGCCCCGGCATTCAGTATTGTGAATACGCCAAGAAATCCTGTGAGAAGTTTTTTCATCAATAGTTATTGAATGGTAATGAACTGATCGATCACGTTGCTGGTTGTTTTATTTTTTACGTCTGGCTGGCCGCCACCAATGCTGATCCTCAGTTTTCCTGTTGGTTGATACGGGGTGCCATCTTTTTCATTTATCAGCATCAGGTCTTCCGGGCTAAGCGTGAACGTGATGGTTTGTGTTTCGCCAGCTTTGAGTGAAATGCGTTTGAACCCTTTCAGCATCCGGATGGGTGCTTTTTCCTTTGCACCCGGATAGGAAGCGTAGAGCTGCACTACTTCTTCTCCATCACGCTTACCCTTATTGGTGACGTTGCAGCTGATGGTGATCTGGTCTCCCTTTTTAAGCTGAGAAGGTGATTTGACAGATGAATAGTTGAAACTTGTATAGCTCAGCCCGAATCCAAACGGATACAAAGGAGTTCCTTTGAAATAACGGTAGGTTCTTCCATTCATTGAATAACTGCTGAAACCGGGGAGATCCTGGTCGTTTTTATAGAACATTACCGGCAGTCTTCCGGCTGGATTGTAATCGCCGAATAACACATCAGCTATCGCCGTTCCGGCACTTTGTCCGCCATACCATGCATTGACAATAGCGGGCAGGTTTGCGTCTTCCCAGGGAATAGCGATCGCGCTGCCGGTCATCATTACAAAAACAACCGGTTTGCCTGTTGCTTTCAAGGTTTTAAGCAGAGTGGTTTGTACGGTGGGGAGGAGGATACTTGTTCTGTCGCCGCCATTGAATCCCGGGGCATTTACCGGCATTTCTTCTCCTTCCAGCTGAGGTGAGATGCCGCCAGCAAAGATGATCGCATCGGCCGATGAAAGTTTTTTTGCAAGTGCAGTATAATCTGTGCGCTGGAAGTTTCCGGTTCTGATCGCGACATTCGCGTTATCATCTCCCTGCCAGTATTCCAGTATGATCTCGTAAGTGGAATCTTTTTTTGTTTCTATTTTATGTGTTCTGGCTCCCCAGCGGTTACGTTGCCATGCATCGATCACCTGTTTACCGTTTACTTTTAAGCGGTAGCCGTCATCCGCTTCCACTTCCAGCATGGTGCTGCCATTGGAGGTGGCCGTAAAGGTGCTGGTGTATCGCGCTGAAAAATTGGTGGCGGTGAGATCTTTTGCAATAATATCTCCACGCTGCCAGGAGTGATCAACGGCGGCTTCTGTTCTTGTTATAATAGGGCTTCCTTCCAACTCGCGGCCCTTGTAGTATTCGGCTTTGAATCCTTGCTGACCGTTAAACGTAAATTGTTTTTTTAGATCCGTATAAACGAGCAATGTATCGTTGGTAAAATTCACGCCTTTTTCATAGATGATCTCGACGTTGTTTCCAAGCTTTTCTTTGAGTCCATCCACAACTGTAACGATCTTTGAAGGCACTCCGTTATAGTTTCCCAGAACGGAGATCCTGTTGTCTGCATTTGGCCCAACGATTGCGATCTTACGTATATTCTTATTCAGTGGTAAAGTGTTGTTTGTGTTTTTTAGAAGAACGATGGACTGTTGAGCCATTTTCAATGCATGAGCCTGGTGAGGCGCGCTTTCAAGAACCGATGCGGGGGTTTGGGCATACGAAACCATCGATATGGGATCAAACATGCCCAGCTGATAGCGGATCGTAAATAATCTTCTTAAAGAGATATCCAGTTGCGCTTCAGTGATCAGTTTGTTTTTCACCGCGTCAACCAGTGTTTTGTAAACGGTTTGTCCGCATTCAACATCGGTTCCGTGTAGCACTGCGTCGATAGCGGAGCTGGTTGCATCAGGGTGTGTTTTATGATACTTAAAGAAATCATCGATTGCCCAGCAATCGGATGTTACATAGCCTTTGAAGTTCCATTGTTTGCGAAGGATATCATTCATCAGCAGATCATTGCCGCAGCAGGGTTGTGTATTAACGGCATTGTAGGCGCACATTACGCCGGCAACGTTTGATTGTGTGATCAGTGTTTTGAATGCCGGCAGATAAGTGTCCCAAAGATCGTAGACCGTTGGATTGAAGTTATCGGCATGACGGCTTGGTTCCGGGCCGCTATGAACCGCGAAATGTTTGGCGCAGGCGGCTGCTTTCAGGTAACGCGGATCTTCTCCCTGTAAGCCGCGCACAAATGAACGGCCTAATGATGCGGTAAGAAATGGATCTTCTCCATAAGTTTCCTGGCCGCGTCCCCAGCGTGGATCACGAAAAATATTGATGTTTGGAGTCCAATAGGTGAGGCCCATATATCTTTCGGCCGTTCTTCCCTGTTCGATGGCTTTATTATGAACGGCGCGTCCTTCAAGCGCCGAGTAATCCGCCATGCGATAAAGAGAGTTCGTATCCCAGGTAGCTGCCATGGCGATGGCTTGGGGAAATACCGTCGTACGGAAAGGTGTGCGGGCAACCCCATGCAACACTTCATTCCACCAGTCATAAGCCGGTATTCCCAACCTGGGAACAGCCGGTGTGGCATTTAACATTTGCGCGACTTTCTCTTCGAGAGTTAGGCGGCTTACCACATCATTTACGCGTTGCTCCATGGGCAGTGCGGGATTCCACATAGGGAATGTTCTGTAGTCCTGCGCTTTCAGCTGGGTGGCAGCAAAAATGACTGCCAAAAAACAGATCGATCTTTTCATATAGAATGAATTGTATAATCATTTTTTATAAACATCATCATCGCTCTTTACTTCGAAGAAATTGAAGAAGGCTACATCTCTCGTAAGTTGCCCGTTCGAAGTAGCATACATTCCATAGACGGCGCCCACGAAACCTCCCGCAGTTTTTGTACTCAGGTGTTTTGCGTCAACATCTCCTTTTAAGAGGCGCCATTTGTTTTTCTTTCTTGCATAATAGAAAGAGTATTTGTCTTTATCAGCCTTTATTTTGAGATAGATGAAGTGATGCGGAGGAACAGCTGGAACGCTTGCGACCAGTTCGTTTTCCTTATATAGGGCAACGGAATACTGTCCGTTGATCTTTGTTCTGCAAAGAAAGTAATATGCATTTTCATTTTGAAATACAACAAGGCCGGCGCGTTGGTTGCTATCAATTCCATAGAATTCGACGCCGGTAGCGGCATGACCTGTGATATGTGGCTGATGAAATCCAATGAATGAAGGATTGCCCTTGCCGGATAGAGTTTCTGGTCGTAGTTTTAGCAGAAGCATCTTATGGTCTGTAAACTTGTACCAAACTTCCCGCATCGTTCTGAGAAAACGATAGCGTGTGTTTAATGTTCCTGATCTGAAGTCATCATAAAATCTATAATTGCCATTGAAGCGTTCGGGCTTTCTTTTTGACCTGGCATCGATCGCGTAGCTGTATTTGATCTCATCACCTCCGAGGTTGAATTCAGGCCAGTCATTTTTCCAGACAACTGGAGCCATGAAGGTTTCTCTTCCTGTATTATAAAAGTCTCCCTCATAAGGGCGGCAGGCAAGGAATACTGCCCACCAGTTTCCATTCTTATCTTCCACAAAATCTGCGTGGCCGGCCGTTGTGATCGGATTCTTCCTTGTACTGTCCAACTGACGTTGAGTAAGGATAGGATTCTTTTCATAAGAAACAAATGGCCCTTCAGGCGACTTGCTTCTGAATACTACTTCGGAGTGATTGTATCCTGTGCCACCTTCGGCGCAGATCAAATAGTACCAATCATTTTTTTTGAAGAGATGTGGCCCTTCGATCCAAACAGGCTTTTTCGCCATGTCTGTGCCACCGTTTATCAGCAGCTTTTCCTCGCCCACCACTTTGAGATTCTGCGCGTCAAATTCAAACATGCGGATGGTCCTGTGCCCATTGTGAAGGGATACATTATTGGGTGGAATACTGTTGAAAACGATATAGGATTTTCCGTTGTTATCAAAGAACAGTGAAGGGTCGATACCATTTACCTGGGGGAGTTTAACCGGATCACTCCACGGCCCCCGGGGATCTTTGGCGGTGATCACAAAGTTGCCGAGTTTGCTTACTTCTGTACAAACAATATAGAAAGTTCCGTTGTGATAAGAAATGGCAGGAGCGAACAGACCTCTGGATACGCCTGCGCTATCGAGATTTAATTGATCGGGACGATCCATTGCATAGCCTATCTGTGTCCAGTTCAATAGATCTTTACTGTGAAACAAGGGTAGGCCCGGATAATACGCGAAGGAAGAATTTACAATGTAGTAACCGTCATCTGCCTTGCAGATGCTTGGATCAGGATAAAATCCTGCAAGGATCGGATTGGTGAGCTTCTGCGCATGGGTACCACTAATTAGTGCGAATAACAGAAGCAGAGCAAAAAACGGTTTCTTCATATGAGTAAAGGTTGAATTTCTTCTTACCGTCTTCCTGCCTTCGGTTATTTTTTACCGGTAAGGCGGGAAGACGGTAAGGGAGGTTGATAGGTATTTACAATATTATTGTTCCGGACTTACTCAATGGTTAGTGCGTATATGGGTCGATGGTTTTGATCATTCCTTTTTCATCGTGTATCAGTTCGGTGACCTTCACACTTCTCAGGTGAGTAATTCCTTTTGATAAGCTAGAATCATGATAGAAAAGGTACCATTTATCGCCGAAGGCGCAAATGGAATGATGGCTTGTCCAGCCGACAACCGGGTTCAGGATTCTTCCGGCATATTTAAATGGTCCGTAAGGGTTATCGCCGATGCCGTAACAGAGGAAATGTGTGTCGCCGGTTGAATAAGAGAAATAGTACTTGCCATTGTATTTGTGCACCCAGCTTGCTTCGAAGAAGCGGCGGTCGTTATCTCCCTGGAGTAGTGGATCACCATTTTCGTCAGTGATCAGAATGTCAACAGGAGTTTCATCGAATTCAAGCAGGTCATTTGTTAAACGAGCTATTTTAGGGCAGAGAGCCGGTTCATGATCGGCGGGGATATGTACCAGCGGGCCTTCACCTTCTGCATTGAATGTTCCATTTCTCCAGCGTTGCAACTGACCACCCCAGATCCCTCCGAAGTAGATGTAATAGGTATTATCATCGTCTTTGAAAACGGCCGGGTCTATAGAGAAGCTTCCTTTGATCGGTTTTGGTTGCGCGATGAATGGCCCCGATGGCGACTTGCTTTTGGCGACACCAATACGAAAGATTCCTTCATGATCTTTCGCGGGGAAAAACAGGTAGTAAGTGCCGTTACGTTCGGTCGCATCAGGAGCCCACATTTGTTTGTCGGCCCAGGGAACATCGTTTACATGTAATGCAACACCATGGTCTGTCGCTTTTCCATCCGGTGTGTCCATTGAAAGAACATGATAGTCTTCCATGGCGAAATGACTGCCGAGATCATCAAAAGGTATATTTGATTCTACATCATGTGAAGGATAGATATAGATCTTTCCTTCGAATACATGTGCAGACGGATCAGCTGTATAGATATTTGTAACAAGTGGTTGAGAGATCGCTTTTCTGTTCAACTCATCAAAGTCTATATGTTCAATGCTGTCTTCAGGCATAAGATAATTTTTATCGGATTAATAAATCAGGATTGTCTTCTTTGTTTCAGGTCGGCTTCTATCTGTAGTTCTTTTGTTTTGTTGATCTCATAAAAAAATAAAAGCGCTGCGCCGATCAGGAATGGAATAGCCGGGAAAACGCTTACGAGCAGTTTAATTCCCTGTATAGCTGATTCGGGTTGTGTGTCTGTACTGTTTGGTGTGTAATGAAATACAGAAAGGATCTTTGCGACAAGTGCGCTACCTATGCTTAGTCCGCCTTTCAGTCCCACCATCATGGCTGAAAATATAATGGCTGTTGCGCGACGGTTGTTTTTCCATTCGCTGAAGTCTGCAACGTCAGCGATCATGGCCCATAGTAATGGAATGGTGATGCCGTAAAAAAAGCCGTGCAGGATCTGTGAAGCAAACATGAGCCTGACAGCTGTTGGCGGGAATACAACAAATACGAGTACAAATAATGTGGAGATGAAGAGCGCTACACCGAATACATCACGTTTGCCGTATTTATCTGCCAGTCTTTTTGACAGCGTAATACCAACGATCATGAAGATGATACCTCCTGCATTAAATAATCCAAATCCGGCGGATAAAGCATCTTCTCCAAAGAAGTTAAGGCCGATACCGGAGAGTGCATTGTTGATCGGCGTGATAAAGCTGGTCAGGCTTTCTTTGTCAACATAATTCTTGAAATAGTATACATAGGATCCGCCTTTAAGAGCAAGCGTAATGAATACAAGGGTTGTTAACACCAGCATGATCACCCAGGGACGGTTTTTGAAAAGATCGCCGAGATCTTCTTTTAAACTTGATTTTTGTTCCGGTTTGGGAATAATGCGTTCTTTGGTTGTGAAGAATGTGATCAGCAGCATGGCTGTTCCGATGATCGCCAGCCAGGTCATTACTTTTTCAATACCCACGGCCTTGTCGCCGCCGCCAGCCGATTCTATGATCGGCAGCATGAACACCTGTACAAAGAATTGTGCGAACATAACAGCTACGAAACGATAGGCTGACATGCTGTTCCGTTCTTTCATATCACCCGTGATCACACCGCTTAAAGCGGAATAGGGGAGATTGTTGGCTGCGTAGAGGAGCAGTAGCAGGGTATAAGTTACCGCTGCATAAATTACCTTTCCTTTATAGGCAAAATCCGGTGTGCTGAATGCCAGCAATGCTGCGACGCCGAGTGGAATGGCGGTGAACAGGATCCAGGGTCTGAACTTCCCCCATTTGGAATGTGTTCTGTCAGCCAATGCACCAATGACCGGGTTGAAGCCAAATGCTGCGATCAATCCAACCGTTAAGATCAACGCGGAAGCATCGTCAGCATCCAGTTTGTAGATGTCTGTATAGAAATAGGCCAGATAGGTCATCAGTGTCTGGAACACGAGATTCGCAGCAAGGTCCCCCAAACTGTAACCTACTTTCTCCGCAACGGATAATTTTTGTGAGGTGGATGTACTCATGTTATTTGTTTATACGGTGATCAGGGATCAGTTCTTTTTTGTTTCAATTACTTTATAGAATGCTGGTTTAGGCTGAAATTTCCGGTCGAATAACAATGGATAATTGGTACGTCCGCGAACAGGCCAGTCATTCAACCAGCTTTGTCCATCATCCACACCCCAGAAAGTAATGCGCGAGATCTTGTCTTTATGTTTCAGAAAGAGATTGAACAGCGCTTCGTAATCTTTTGCAAGTTGTTGCTGAACGCTATCCGGTAACCCGTTCGGATAAGGGTTCATTCCCGGAGTGTTCGCCATTCTCGTACTTACCTCGGCTCCCTGAAAATCCCGGGGGAGGATTTCAACATCAAGTTCGGTAATTGCTACTTTCAAACCAAGCGCAGCATATTGTTCGATGCTTTCTTCAATAAATTTCAGTGGGATCTTCCCCAGATGCCAGTGTCCCTGGATGCCGACACCGTCTATGCGAACGCCAGCGGCTTTTATTTTCTTAATGATCTCGATGCAGCCTGCCCGTTTGGCTGGTTGTTCGTTATTATAATCGTTGTAATACAATTCTGTACCGGGAGAGGCCTGAGCTGCGAGGCGGAATGCTTCGGTGACAAAGTCCGGGCCGAGTTTATCAAGAAAGATCGATTTGCGTAGGGAACCATCTTCATTCAAGGCTTCATTGACTACATCCCAGGAAAGTACTTTGTCTTTATAGCGACTGGCAACGTTTTGAATATGGTTGTTGAAAAACGTTTTGAAAGAGTCTACGCTTTGGATGCGGTAAGCGAAGCGGGGTAGCTGGCTATGCCAGATCAATGTATGCGCGGTGATCTGGATATTATTTTTCTTGCCATAGTCAACGAGTTTATCTGCCAGCGCGAAATCATAGCGATCCCATTCGGGATGGATGATCCCCGCTTTCATGATATTTTCCGGAGTGGCGGCGTTGAATTGTTGTTTGATGAGTTTATCTGCAGCAGGGTCTTTTTCTTCGATCTGCTGGGCGTTCAAAGCGGTGCCGATCAGGAAGTCGTCTTTGAAACGGTCTTTTAAAGATGCAATCTGGTTGGACGAAGTAGTTTTTTGAGCATTAGAGCAGCCGGCGAGTAGTACACCTGCGGTCAATGCAATAAGCGAAATATTTTTTATATACATGCAATCACTTTTATTTATTTCTTAAAAATCGTTTCCTCAGGGCCCAGGTAAGATGGCCGGACATTTCCGAAGTCCACCACGATCTTTTGTAATACCGGTCCGGGATTGACAAACCAGTATTTCACGGTATGCATTCCTGGTTTGGATATTTTATGTTTGGTTGTTTTGATAATGATACTTTCTGATACCCATTTATTCCAGATGCCGCTGATAGAGTTTTTATCTTCCTTATTGATGGAGATGATCTGCGGTGTTTCGTCATCAACAGAGATAGCATACTGCAAGCCATTTTCTGTGGAGTAGAAGTTGAGCGACGGGGAATGATAGGTGTTTATTGTGAAGTCACCAGTGCTGCTGGTAGCTATGTCGTATTGAAGATGCGGGCTGTTCTTGGACGGAATTTGTTCTGGCGCAGTCACAGGAAATGCAGTGATGGCGGAACCTGTTCTCCCGTGATCCGGGAGTACCTGCCATTGAATTATGCCAGAATTAACGGCGTGTGTGTAATTATTGGCTTCAATAGATATGCCGGATCCGTTCTTTTCAACAAAGGTATTGCCTCTTACTCTACCAACGGTAGCTGAGGTATAGACTGCGGCAGTGTCCACGGGGGTGTCAGCAGAATCGGATGAAACATAATTCACCGCAGGCATACGTTGCCATCTCGGTTCCTGCCAGCTTGTATAGCCGATGTGTTTTTGACTCATCATATGATTCCACTTTCCGCCATTTAGCTGGTGATATTGGATCGTTATCAAAGAATCGTTTTCATAGAGTTTCTTTACATTGTCTGCATAGAGATTTGCTTCTATCCATTTGCTGGCGTAAGCGCTTTTATTAAGCGCTGCATTGTAATACATTTCGTTGAGGTTGGCGCAGGCTTTCACGGGATGAAGCACGAGCTGGAAAAAAGCATCCCGGTATGAATCGGGCAGTAAGGAGTTGATCTTTTCTGCTTTCTTAAGCAGTTCGTTATAATCGTGCACAACGGTTGACCATTCAGCTGGCAGGGTATATGTTCTTGCATCCAGCAGTTCTGGTTTTCTTCTACCGTTGAATTTTGCATATTTGGCCAGTATGTCGCCGATCGCCTTTGAATGTTGTTGTCCGAATTGTGCAGCGGCCCAGTTGTCTGTGTATTTTTGTATGTCTGTTGGTCCGATCTTCTCAGGATTCCACGCATAGTCCAAAAAGAAAGAGATAGGTAGTTCCATCGGTTTGATATCTCCCACGTTCACGATCCAGATATCTTTTACATCATGTTTCCAGGCCAGATGCATTTGTTCCCAAACCCGGGGAAGCGGATTTGTATTGAGCCATTTGTAGTTTCTTGGTCCGCCAACGTAGTCGAAATGATAATAAATGCCATAACCGCCTTTGCGTTTCTTCTCTGTTGGTTTGGGAAGCTTGCGGAGGTTTCCCCAGTTATCATCACAAAGCAGCAAGGTTACGTCATCTGGTACGCGCATGCCCTTGTCGTAATAGTCCTGGACTTCTTTGTATAATGCCCAGAGTTGCGGTGTTTGGTCGGCGGGTTTGGCTGTAACGTCTGCGATGATCTCCCGTTGATCTTTTACAATTCTTTCGAGCAGGTCTGTTGCAGTTTCCCGCGACATCGGCTCGTCTCCATCTCCGCGCATACCAACGGTAACGATCTTTTCATTTGTAGCACGTTTCATACCGCCACGCCAGAATCGCTGCAGGTTTACTTTATTGCTGTCGTAATTCCATTTGCCAGCGCCATATCTTCTCCATTCATCATGTGCACGCATCAGCGGTTCGTGGTGGGATGTGCCGATCACAATGCCATATTTATCGGCCACTTTTATGTTCAGTGAGTCATCGTCAAAAAAAGCATTTCCCCACATGGCGGGCCAGATATAGTTGCCTTTCAGGCGGATGATCAGTTCGAATACTTTTTCGTAGAACAGGTGATTGAAGCCCCCAAATTTCTCTTTGCTCCAGCCAGATAAAGCCGGTGCTTCGTCATTGATAAATATACCGCGGTATTTGACCGATGGTTTATCGGTGTGCGTTTGATTTTTTTTGAAATAGAGGTCTTTTTTCGTTTTCACCGGTACATCTGCCCACCAGTACCAGGGAGAGACCCCGATCTGTTGGGAGAGTTCAAACACGCCATAGGCAGTGCCACGTCTGTCACCACCCGCAATGATAAGCTGATTGTTATTGCTTTTCCAGGTGTATGCTTCCCATTGCTGGTTAATAGGAGTGAGATTGATCGTCTTCTTTGTCGCCAGTGAACTGATCAGTGAAGATTTATCGGCAGAGCCGATAATAATAGCCGTTTTACCGCTTATTGTTGAACTGATCGCGGGTTTTACGCCGGTTACTTTTTCCAGGTCGCTTTGCAGCAGGATAGCTGACTGACGAACCAGTTCATGGTCATTCGGATCAACGCAGATCGTTGCCTCTTTCAGTGAAAAGAATTGAGGAGATGTTTTTTCCGAAATGAGTGACTGTGCCTGCCCGCATACTGCGAACAGTATGGAGGCAAAAAGAAAAAGATTTTTCATATAGTTATTTTAGAAGCCGACGCTGTTACCGCCATCAACAGGCAGTATCACGCCGGTGATATATTTTGCTGAATCGCTGGCCAGGAAGTAAGCGGCTTCGCCGATATCGGTGGCTTGTCCCATAATACCCATTGGCGTGCGTCCGAATACTTTTGCTTTTCTTTCAGGATCGCTGTCAAGCGCCTTTGCCGTCATATCAGAATAAATAAATCCCGGTGCGATCGCATTTACGCGGATGCCTTTGGGTGAAAGTTCCACTGCCATGGCGCGTGTCATGCCCTCAATAGCCGTCTTACTGGCAGAATAGGCGATCACTTTAGGAATGCCATATTGCGCAGCCATGGAACTTATATTAATGATGCACCCGCTTTCCTGTTTCAGCATTTGTTTTACCACTTCACGGCTTAGGGTGAATACAGAACTCACGTTGGTCATAAGCACCTGCTGAAAGTCTTCATCTGTTACTTCTGTGAATTCCTTTTTCATATTGATCCCGGCATTGTTTACCAGGATATCTATTTGTCCGAATTGTTTAATGATCTGTTCAGCAAAACCCGGCAAGGATTTAAGGTTGGTAACATCGCAGGGGATTGCGTGACATAAATCTCCCATCTTATTTTTTGCTTCCTCCAGTTTCTGCTGATTCCGTCCGGCAATTATGGTTTCTATACCCTGTTGTACAAATTTTTCCGCAATAGCGAAACCTAATCCTGAGCCTCCGCCTGTAACAATTGCCACTTTCCTTTTCATGTTATTCGTCTTTACTGGTTCGTTGATTTTGTTAAATGCCTGGCGCAAAAGGGAAGCGCAGGCTTTTGTAATACTCGAGTGTTCTATCTGGTTTTTCGTAATTAGAAGGGATAGGCATTTTGCTGAACGTTTGAAAATACAGCAGGCATGCATTGCGCCACCAGATCGCTTCCTGGTATTGTACATTCATTAGCATGGCGATCTGTTCAAAGCGCTGCGGATCTACAAATGGCTGCATCTTTTTCCAGGATGCCTGCATTTGTTTCACTTTGTCAGCTCCAGTGTAATAATTATAACAAAGTTCTTCCCAAAGATTGCGGCCGCTTTTCATTTTGAAAGTCCAGGGAACATGATGAAACCAGAGAAGATTTTTTTCTTCGCAGGTATTTACATTCTCCCAGACCCTTCTTGCGTCTGGAGCATATTGGGCGAGTGCATTGCTTCCTTTTTCTGTGCGGTCAAATCCAATTCCAACGCTGTCTGCTTTGTGATAGTAGACCGGATTCCATTCAGGACGATTCAGGTTGCTGACCCATGGTGCCGGACCGTAGTGGTGGCTTGTTCCCATGATATGATGCAGGCCGAGCGGGTTCATATATTGAACGACTGTTTCGCGGCTATTGCACATCAGCGGGATCATTGTCGAAAGAAAGGCAGCATCATTGCTGAAGCTCATCCGCAGCCATTCTTCGGCGATTTTTTCACTGGATAATGAATGATCCCAGGCGAGACGGCCAAGCGCATACCAGTTGGCCTGCGACAATGGATGGCCTGTCCAGTTGATATCACTGCCAACGTTTGAGACGCCAGCCATGCCATTTAATGCATGCTGATCAAGACTCCCATCGATCACTCTGGCGACAGTGCTTCCTTTTCCTTTGCTGTAGGTATCGCTTTCGAGTGTTTCCTTAAATAGTGGAGCAAGAAAGGCGAGTGTTGTTCCCTGGCCGAGATATTCCTGGGTGACCTGGAATTCCATCATCAGCGGTGTTTTTGGCATTGCGCCAAATAATGGATGAAAAGGCTCACGCGGCATGAAGTCGATCGCGCCGTTCTTTACCTGCACCATCACGTTGTCTTTAAACTTTCCGTCGAGCGGCACGAAGTCGTCATAAGCCTGCTTATGCCTGTCAACCGGGTTTTCATTGCTGTATACGAAGGCGCGCCAAATGATGATGCCTTTATGTGGTGCAATGGCTGTCGCCAGCATATTTGCACCATCAGCATGGGTGCGTTTATAGTCTTGTGGGCCTGGTTGTCCTTCGCTGTTTGCTTTCACTACAAAGCCCCCAAAATCAGGAATTACTTTATAGATCTCACTGATCTTGTCATTCCACCATTGTTGTACCTGTGCATCCAGCGGATCGGCTGTTTTCAATTTTCCTATTTCTATCGGTGCGCTGAATCTCGCTGTGAGATAAACCCTGATACCATAAGGTCTGAATGCATCAGCAAGGGCTTTCACTTTAAGCAAATAGTCAGGCGTAAGAAAAGTTGCATTGGCGTTTACATTTGTCAGCACCGTGCCATTGATACCGATAGAAGCATTTGCTCTTGCATAATCTATATATCTTGGATCAATATATCCAGGCAATGTATGCCAGTTCCAGATAGAAGAGCCGGAGTAGCCGCGTTCAACGGTTCTGTTCAGATTATCCCAATGATTCAGCATCCGCAGTTTCATCTTTGGAGCTGATACGATCTGAAGAGCGGAAATATTCTGCTGTGTCTGCATCAGCCGTAGAAAATGGAATGTTCCGTACAGCACAGCCACATCCGTATTTCCGGTAATAATTATATATTTCTTATTGTTAACGGTCTTCGTCGCGATCACAAAACCTTCTTCACCTGTCTGATCCAACAGTTGTTTCAATCCTGCTTTTCCTGTAATTCCTGAAGAACTATATTTTTCAGCAATCACCACTCCATTTATAGTACTTTTTCCCGTCGTATCTATCTTTTTGCCCAGCAAGCCATTCAAACCATTACTCAACTCATTCTTGACTACCCGCAGGGTAGAGGAGTTAACATTCACCGCAATACCATTTACCTGCTGTCTGTAAGAACCCAGCAATGCCTGATTTTGTACAGGCACATACCGCATCCACAATTCATATCCCGTCTCAGCCTTCACTAAGCCAGTGCAAAGCATCATCACTGCCGTTACAAACGTCTGTCTTATCGTTCTCTTCATTCGCGCAATTCGTGTTTGCGCAATTCGCGATCGTATAATTTGTGTCTTCATAATTTGCATCTACAATCTGATTAGAGGCATTCGTATTCATTTGGGGCCCATCGTATCTATTCGCGTATCCGCGTTGATGATTTTCTGATGATGAGATCCGAATGAATCACAATCGTACTTGTATTCTCAATACTTGAAACGCCTTTCAAATGATCCACGAGATGCCTGGCGGCAATAGTTCCCATGTCTACACCAGGATAGTCTATCGTTGTGAGTTGTGGTTCGACGATTTTTCCGATAGCATCATTGTTAAAGCCAACGATGGCGATATCTTCCGGTACGCGAACGCCGTTCTCTTTTAAAGTTTGCATGCATACTGCGGCAGAGAAATCGTTTGTCACAAATACGCCATCCGGCCGCGGTTTCATTTTGAGTATTTGTTTAGCGGCTTCCATTCCTCCCTGTTCGCTAAGGTCTTTGATGAGTACATATTTTTCGTTGAAAGAAATGTCATTATCAAACAGCGCATCTTTATAGCCCATGTAGCGGCGTTTGTAAACGTTTCTTTTCAGATCAGCAGTAACGAGTACAATTCGTTTACATCCCTGGGTGATCAGGTGTGCTGTTGCTTCGTAACCGCATTTATAGTTATCGATGACCACTTTTGTACTGTCGGAATTTTCTTCCACCCGATCAAAGAATACGATAGGAATTCCTTTTTCCTGGAATGGCTTGAAATGGTCAAGCCCGGTCGTGTCGAATGAGAGCGAAGCGATCAGGCCATCTACTCTTTTATGGAAAAGGTTAAGCGCGTTGGCGGCTTCTTTTTTAAAACTTTCGGAGGAGTGGGCGATGATGAGATCATAGCCGGCTTCGGAAGTGATCTTTTCTATGCCTGCCAGAACAGAGGTGATAAAGCTGCTTTTCAGTTCATGTACCACTACACCGATGGTGTGGGTTTGTTGTTTGCGGAGGCTGCTTGCGAAGGTGTTGTGACGATAGCCAAGCATCTGAGCGGCGGCCTGTACTTTTTCCTTGGTTTTCTTATTGATAGCAGGGTGGTTTTGCAAGGCCCGGCTAACGGTTGCAGAGGAAAGTTTCAGCTTTTCCGCTATGTCATAAATGGTTATATCTTTTTTTGGCTTCATTTTTTTGCAATCGGTTGCCTGAAGATCGCAAAAAAAACTAAATATCAGCTTTCATTTTTACCGAAGAGGCCCGGATGATCAACTCTGAACGTAGAGTGATCTGATTTGTCATATATAAATCGCTGATTCCCTGAAGATGACTGATAAGGTTATTGACTGCAGTGCTGCCTACTGCCTCACCGGAGTAGTCGACAGTGGTCAGATTGGGCTCAATTACCTTGCTGATAGGGTCATTATTAAAGCCTGCGAAAGCGATATCATCCGGGATGTGCAAACCTGCTGCTTTCAACCTGATCATACAATGTACCGCAGCTGTATCATTAGCGCAAAACACCCCATCGGGGCGGTCTGAAGCAGAAAAGTCAAGAATAAACTTTGCAGCCTCAGTTCCAGCATCTTCGGAGAGTGGGCTGACAATATGCAAATCCGGGTTAAACGGCAGGTTATAGTCTTTCAGCGCCTGCTGAAAGCCTTCCAGGCGAAGCCTGTACACATCCCTTAGGAGATTACCGCCGAGATGCATCAGGCGGACGCAGCCCTGCCGGATCAGGTGTTCGGTAACTTTATAAGCAGCGCCATAGTTATCAATAATAATAGATATGGTATCAGGGTGAGGATGCACCCGGTCAAAGAATACCACGGGGATCTTACGTTTGAAAAACGAATCTAAGTGACTGAGATTCTCAGTATTAGCGGAGAGGGAGATCAGCAGCCCATCGACTCTTTTATTGAACATGGTGGCTGCGTTGGCCACTTCGCGGTCGGCTTCCTCAAGCGATTGCGCTATAATCAGGTTATATCCCTGCTTACTGGCGGCTTTTTCCATACCGGCCAATACAGACGACATAAAGTAGCTGTTGAGGCGGGGAACCAGCACTCCAAGTGTGTGCGTGTTCTTGCTGCGCAAGCTACTGGCAAATGTATTTGACTGATAACCAAGTTCTTTTGCGGCTTCAGCAATTTTCTTCCGGGTGCTTTTGCTGATCATGGAGTTGTTCTTCAGACCGCGGCTGACAGTCGCAGCTGAGATTCCCAGGTGCTTTGCGATATCATAAATTGTTATTTCCCGGTCTTCTGACATAAGTTGTAATTGCCTGAAGCCAAAGAAAATGCGATTTTTTGGAATAAAAAAATGCAATCGGTTGCGGGTTTAGATAATTTTCCTATATTCGTTTTGCAAGACTTCAGAAAGTCAGCCAAACGATTGAATTGTTATACTAAACTGCTGTATGAAAAATGAATTTTTTCTCTGCCGGCTGCCCATTTTAGCGTGGATATCCATGCCTTCCCGGTTCTTCTTTTCTGGCAGCTTCTCCCGTTTTTCCGCTCAAAAGTTTCGTTGCAACGCTATCGTTTATTTTTCTCAGCTGAATTATCAGTCGCTCGCACGTACTATTAATACTAACTGCTAAAAACAGCCAAACAATGATTATGAAAAAGAACGTAAAACAAACATTGACGGCGGCTCTGCCCATGCGGCTGCTGTCATGCGTCCTTTTTGCAGCAGCGATCCTGCTCGCTTCTGTAACGGCATTTGCCCAGGACAAAACCATCCGTGGGCGCGTTACCTCGGAAAACGGATCACCCATCAGCGGTGTATCTGTGCAGGTAAAAGGTACCAGTAACGGTACTGTTACAAACGATAACGGTGAATATTCCATTACAGCTGCGAAAGGCAGCGTGCTGGTTGTTTCGAACGTGGGGTTTAGTAATAAAGAAGTAACTGTTGGAGACAACGCCAGCATCGATGTACAGTTAAGTTCTTCTGTACAGGATATCGGTGAAGTGGTGGTGGTTGGTTATGGTACCAGGAAGAAACGTGATCTTACCGGTGCGGTAGCATCTGTTAACCTCGAAACACAACGTGATCTTCCGAATACAAATATCGGCCAGTACTTACAGGGTACTGTACCGGGTTTGAACGTAGGTATGACAACCAGTGCCGGAGCAACACCTCCGATATCTATCCGGGGTCGTGTTACATTAAATGGTAATCAAAGCGTGCTGATCATCCTTGACGGTATCCAGTACAATGGTTCTCTTTCTTCTATCAACCCGGATGATATCGCATCTATCGATGTATTGAAAGATGCGAGCTCCACGGCAGTTTACGGAGCACAGGCTGCGAATGGCGTTATCCTGATCACATCCCGTAAAGGCCGTTCTTCTTCAAAACCGCGTATCTCTTTTTCATCAGCCTATACATTGCAAAAGCCAACGATCGGCGATCTGCGTCCGTTCGACAGAGATGGATTTATCTCTTTTATGACAGAAAACTTCTATGACAGGGCCTATCTTGGTCCTGAGTTTACCACTCCAAACCCAGCGTTCAATCTTGCCACGGTGATCGATAATGCGCTGCGTACGCCAACAGGTGAGCTTAGGCCAGATAATTATGACTGGTTTGGCGAAGCAACCAATAACGGGTCCGTCTATGAAACCAGCCTCAGCGTATCCGGAGGATCAGATCGTTTTACATATTTTCTTTCCGGTGCACTGGTAGATCAGAAAGGCTATATTATCAATGATAAATTCAAACGCAAGACCCTTCGCATTAACCTTGAGTCCAAAATGACTGACTGGTGGAAAGTAGGTGTGCAGTCATCCGGTTCATTCGTAAATCAGGATGGTGCTGAGCCTTCTTTCGGAAGTATTCAGCGTATGCCGCCGCTGGTTTCCGCTTATGATGCTAACGGAGCGCTTGTTCCTTTTCCCACGCTGACATTGGAACCCAGTCCTTTTACCACTTACGATGTGGATGATTATGACCGTAATAATTATCTCTTTGCAAACATTTATACGGAGGTTGATTTTCCTTTCCTGAAAGGATTGACCTATCGGATGAACTTTGGTAACAACTATCGTGAAACAAAGAACTTTCGTGCGAGTATCTATGCTGCGGGACAAACTGGTCAGGCGTATAAAAACTATCAGAACTATTACGACTACACATTTGATAACATCCTGACATATTCCAAAACATTTGGCATTCATGATATACAGGCTACTTTATTATATGGTGCGATCGAAAGAAAGTTCAATAGCACAAATTCCCGCGCTGAAGGATTTACACGTTTGACGCTTAGCTATAATAACCTCGCTCTCGGTACAAACCGTTTCTCCGAGTCTGATGCATGGGATGAGGCGTTGAACTATCAGATGGCGCGTGTTAACTACAAATTGCTGAACAAATACCTGCTGACTGCTACGATCCGTCGTGATGGTTATTCTGGTTTTGCTGAAAATAATAAATACGGTACTTTCCCTTCACTCGCACTCGGATGGGTTGCATCTGACGAGAGTTTCCTCAGTAATGTTAGCTGGATCAACCAACTGAAGTTGAGAGCGAGTTATGGACTTGCAGGCAACCAAACGAGCCGGTATACCTCTATCGCCCGCGTATCTACAACGATACCTAACAGTACAGCACCTGCGGCTTATATTTATGGTGACGGTGGTACAACAGCATTTGGTCAGTATATTGCCTCTCTTGGTAACCCTGATCTGAAATGGGAGCGCACTGCTGAGTTGAACCTCGGTGTTGATTTCTCTTTCCTAAACAACAGGCTGACTGGTTCACTCGAATACTATAAGAAGAAAACAACTGAGCTTCTTTATAGTATCAACATTCCAAACATTACTGGTTTTGGAAGTATTGCCACCAACGTGGGGCAGATCAACAACACAGGTTTTGAAGCAGCAATCACAGGTTCTATCATCCGTAAAAAGGATTTTACATGGGATATGACGCTCAATTTCTCTACGAATAATAACAAAGTAGTGACCATCCGTGGTGTCGATGCTGATGGAGACGGTAAAGAAGATGATCTTACTCAAAGCGGATTGTTCATCGATCGTTCTATCGGAACCATCTGGGATTATCAGCTGAATGGTATCTGGCAATTGAAAGATCAGATCATGCCTGGTTTTTATCCAGGTACTTATCGTATCGTTGATCAGAATGGTGATAATACAATTACCGATCCTGCTGATAAGGTTATTCTCGGAAGAAGAGAAGCGGCTTATCGTTTCAGCGTGGTGAATCAGTTCAACTACAAAGGTTTTTCATTGTATGTACTGGTCAACTCGGTACAAGGCGGCAACAACGGATATCTTGGTTTGAACAATCCATTCTATTTCCGCGAGGATAATACCATTCGCGTGAATGGTCTCCAGGGAATCGACTACTGGTCGCCAAGCAACCCTGATGGAAAATATCCAAGAAATATTTCCGGCAGTCAGCCAACAGTTGCAATGAGTGCTACGAATCGCTGGCAGGACAGAAGTTTTGTAAGGCTACAGGACGTTACATTATCTTATAACCTGAAGAACTCCCTGCTGAAGAAAGTGCCTCTTCAATCTTTGAATCTTTTTGTGAGCGGTAAAAACCTTCACACATGGACAAAATGGGAAGGTTGGGATCCTGAAACAGAAGCTAACGATGATCAGGGCAGACTGCAGGCGCAGGGACTGCTGATCGGAGGCAGACCTGTTCTGAAAACCTACACTGTCGGACTTAACCTGGTATTTTAATCCTATTAAATCAAAAGAGATGAAACGTAAAATATTTCAACTGACTTTGCTGAGTGTGGTACTGTCATTGGGCGCGTGTAAGAAGTCGTTCCTGGATGAATCACCACAATCATTCCTCAGCACAACGAACGCATTCAAAACCGCAAACGATTTTAATGCTTCTATAAATAATATCTACAGGCTTGTTCGTGATGAATTTTTTTCATCGAGTGACTGGCAGCCGATGCAATACCTCTACAGAACAGATCTTGTAGTGGAGGTGACAGTGGGAACAAATCCAAACCTTGCCGGCGATTTTGGCCCGACAGGTACATTGTCCAACAACCACTGGAATCAGATCTGGAAGATCGTAGCTGAAGCGAATACAGTGATCAGTCGCATCCCCGCTTCTGAAATGTCTGATGCCGATAAACTTTTGTTTGAAGCAAAAGGTCGTTTCTTCAGGGCATTGGCATACCGCACGATGGTTTATCTCTGGGGCGGCGTACCATTGGTTACAACAGAGATCCAGACAGAAAAAACTGATTTCACGCGCGCTTCAAAAGCTGATTGTCTTGCACAGATCATTTCGGATCTTCAGTTTGCGGCAACAAATCTTCCAGCAATTGGAACAGTAAAAGATGGCGAGATATCCAACCTGGCCGCACAGCATTTACTTTCTGAAGTATACCTGGCCGCTGGTCAGTATCAGAACGCAGTAACAGCTGCTTCAGTGGTGATCGATGATGCGGCAACTGATCTGATGACAACCCGTTTTGGTGCACGCACAAGCTATACTCCTGCGGATGTGTACTGGGATCTTTTCCAGAATAAAAACCAGAACAGAAGGACAGCTAATAACCGTGAGTCTATCTGGGTGATCCAGTTTGAAACCGATGTTCCTGGTGGTGGTGCGGTATCAACTGCAATGGCTGGCGGATTCCAGATGGAACGGGTGCACGTTCCGCTGTTCCGCGATATGCGCGTAAACAACGTCGCATTATTCATCTGGCCCGTTAGTGATTACACTGGTGGCCGTGGCGTTGGATTTATGCAGCCGTCCCAATACTTCGCGAATACCGTTTGGGGAACTGATTTCAATATTGATATCCGCAACGCAAATCATAACTTCATCAGAAGAATTCCTGTTACAAACCCGGCAAGCCCGTTGTATGGTCAAACGGTGTCTACTGAAGCTCCGCCTCCCGGATCTGGTGTAACATTCCCATCACGTGTTTTCTATCCTTACCAGGCAAAGGCAACAACGATACAGGATCACCCTGCTGGTTTATATGTAAACCCGGGTTCTTCTGATCCGGTAAGAAAATATGAACTGAAAGCAAGTGCTGGCGTTACTTATGCAGATCAGTATATGTTCAGACTCGCAGAAACTTATTTGCTGAGAGCAGAAGCTTATGTTGGCTTGAATCAGCCATTATTGGCAGCAAATGATATCAACGTGGTTCGTAACAGGGCAAAAGCAACACCTGTTCTTCCCGCAGCAGTGAATCTTGATTATATTCTTGATGAAAGAATGAGAGAGTTTGGTGTGGAAGAAAAGCGTATGCTTACATTGATGCGTATGGGCAAATTGTACGACCGTGTAACACGTTTCAATCCGTTCTATGGAACGAAGATGGAACAGCGTTTCAATCTCTGGGCGATCCCTGCTGGTGAAATTCAAAAAAATATCGGTGCTGTGTTAGAGCAGAATCCAGGGTATAATTGATCAATCTTTTTTTAAGAATTGCCTGGCGTAGGGTTCCCGCAGATTTCGCAGATATAAGCAGATACGCAGATTTAATACATGTGTCTGCGTATCTGCGGATTTAATCAGCGAAATCTGCGGGAATCTTACGCCAGGCTTATTTTAAACCATTCACAAATGCGATTGAACGTCCTCCCTTATGTTTTTCTGGCTTTGTTTATACAAACAGTTGCGTTTGATACGTTATCGCAGGTAAATTCATCAAGACAGCGTATCTCCATTAATGAAGGCTGGAAATTCTATCGCTACACCGATGAACCAGACAAGCTCATTTATGATATCCGCCCTGAAGTAACTGACAGGAACGACAACATTGTCGCGGATTCAAAACCCACCGAATCGGTAGCAGTTAATTCTTCCGAAAGCGTACTGAAGAAATGGATCCTGCCTACTGCCAATGACTTCATAAAAGATCCATCAAAAAAACACATTCGCCCTGAAGGCGATCCCGGGAAAGATTTTCCGTTTGTTCAGAAAGATTTTAATGATCAGACTTGGGAAGCTGTAATGCTTCCACACGATTGGGCGATTAAAGGGCCGTTTTATAAAGAAGCAAATGCCATTGTCGGCGGAGGAATGGGCAGATTGCCGGTTCAGGGGGTAGCGTGGTACAGAAAGAAGATAGAAGTTACCAGAGCTGATAAAGGAAAAAATATATACCTCGATATCGATGGCGCCATGTCCTATACCATGGTTTGGCTTAATGGTCATTTGCTTGGGGGATGGCCATATGGATACAATTCTTTCCGTCTCGATCTTACTCCGTTTTTAAAAGAAGGAAAAGATAATCAGCTTGCGATCAGGTTGGATAACCCGACTAACGCCGCGAGATGGTATCCCGGTGGAGGTATCTACCGGAACGTATGGCTTACCAAAGTGAGTCCAGTGCACGTAGGGCAGTGGGGGACTTTTATAACATCAAATAATGTGACACCGGCAAAAGCTATGCTCGATCTTTCTGTAGAGATAGAAAACAGCTCGGCTGCTGATCAGTCAGCACAGGTTCGTACAGAAGTTTTTTTGCTGGATAAGAATAATAAAAGAACAACGATAAAAGCAGCTGTTTTCGGTTTACAGAAAGCAACGGTTCCAAAAGGAGAAAAGCTGAGGATTGCCAGTTCTGCAACAATCAATAAGCCGTTGCTCTGGGGGCCGCAACCGCAACAACAGCCTAATTTATATGTGGCAGTCTCGCGTATATATGTGGGAGATAAATTGATGGATGAATATGAAACGGTGTTTGGCATCCGTTCACTGCAATTTGATCCGCAAAAAGGACTGCTTGTAAATGGCCAGCCCATCCGTATGCAGGGTGTTAACCAGCATCATGATCTGGGAGCACTCGGAGCTGCATTCAATACAAGAGCGGCAGAACGTCAACTGGAAATTCTTCGTGAAATGGGTTGTAATGCGATCCGTCTTTCTCATAATCCACCTGCTCCTGAGTTGCTTGATCTTACCGATAAAATGGGTTTCCTTGTGATCGATGAAATTTTCGATAGCTGGGAAAGAAAGAAAACGCCATTGGATTTCCACCTTATATTTCCTGATTGGTCTGAACCTGATACACGTTCGTTTATCCGCCGCGATAGAAATCACCCATCAGTTATTGCCTGGAGTTATGGTAATGAAGTAGGTGAACAGTACACTGCTGATACCGGCGCACTTGTATCAAAGCGTTTGTATGATATTGTGAAGGAAGAAGATAGTACAAGGCCTGCCACAGCGTCGATGAATTATGCAAAACCCGATATGCCCTTTCCCGCAGTGATGGATATAATGAGTTTGAATTACCAGGGTGAAGGGATCCGCGATGCGCCAGCTTATCAGCATCTGCGCGGTATAAGAACTTCACCGCTGTATCCTGCGTTCCAGCAGAAGTTTCCCGATAAACTTATCTATAGCAGCGAGACTGCATCTACATTAAGCACACGTGGTACGTATGTTTTTCCTGTGTTTGACGGATTCAGTGCGCCTGTTGGAGATTCAACTGGAGGCAATCCCAAAGCTGAAGAAGTGAGTGCATACGAATTATACACGGCTGCTTTTGGCGCTTCTCCTGATAAAGTATTTGCTTCGCAGGATAAACACCCTTACGTAGCCGGAGAATTTGTTTGGTCAGGATTTGATTATCTCGGAGAACCTACTCCGTATTACTCAGCGAGAAGCTCTTATTCCGGTATCGTTGATCTTGCAGGGTTTAAAAAAGATCGCTTCTATCTATACCAGGCAAGATGGCTGCCGGATCTTAAGATGGCACATATTCTACCTCACTGGAACTGGCCTGATCGTATAGGACAGGTCACGCCTGTGCATGTATTTACCTCCGGTGATGAAGCTGAATTATTTTTGGACAATATCTCTCTTGGAAGAAAAAAGAAAGCCGCTTACGAATACAGGCTGAGATGGGATAATGTAGTGTACAAGCCGGGCACACTGCGCGTAGTTACTTATAAGGATGGAAAGCCCTGGGCATCTGATACAGTTGCCACCACAGGAGCTTCCGCACAACTCAGGCTTCAGGCGGACCGTAAGCTGATCAAATCGGATGGAAAAGACCTGTCGTTTATTACGCTCGAAGTAATGGATAATAAAGGAGCGTTCGTTGCTTCGTCAACCAGTCGCATCAGTTTTGAAATCGAAGGTCCTGGAGAAATTGTTGCGACAGATAATGGCGATCCTGCAGACCTGGAATCTTTTGCATCGCATGAAAAAAACGCTTTCAGTGGAATGGTATTGGTGATCATCCGCGCAAAAACGGGGGCAAAAGGCGTGGTGAAAATAAAAGCGTCTTCACCGGGATTAAAACCCACAGAGCTGGCGGTCCGTATACAATAATGGTGATCTTAAAAATTGTTATACATAAGCAGTTGTTCAGGCAGGAAGGTTGAGTTTTCCTTCTTCTACATTCAACAAAAAAAGAATCTCTATGAATATCATAACAGGAGCTAAAGAATACTTCAAAGGCATAGGCCAGATCAAATACGAAGGTCGCGATAGCGAC
>VFQP010001083.1_pt1 | contig 40433 bp, 32 predicted proteins | sample 3512351 | NCBI WGS metagenome assembly VFQP01 (sample SAMN10412372, study PRJNA504923) | tailings metagenome | isolation source: Relicate 1 Philex TSF1 revegetated site | place: Philippines: Tuba, Benguet | collected 2017-08-29
ATGATTTTCGGGCTTGGAACGGGTTCAACTGTTTACTGGCTCATCCGGGAGCTCGGACTGCGCGTTTCGCAAGGGTTGGAGATCCACGCGGTACCCACTTCTTTACAAACCGTCAAGCTTGCCCGCGAGGCTGGTATCCCTCTCACAGATCTTGATGAGGTGATGCGACTTCCGATCGCGATCGATGGTGCCGATGAGATCGATCCGCAGGGGCAGCTCATCAAAGGCGGCGGGGGGGCTCTCTTGCAGGAAAAGATCGTGGCGGCTGCTGCAGAAAAGCTGATCATTATAGCGGATGAATCGAAGTATGTTTCCAGGCTTGGCAAATTTCCGCTTCCTGTGGAAGTTATCCGCTTTGGTTTTAAACAGGTGCGGCAACGTATCCTGGATGCCGGTATTTGCCGCGAAGTAAAACTGCGGGAAAAAAACGGCTCGCCCTTTACAACGGATCATCAACACTATATACTCGATTGCCAATTTGAGCAGATCTCTGACGCCGCAGCTGTTAATGACTTTCTACGAAGTATTATCGGCGTAGTTGAAACCGGATTGTTTATTCAAATGGCATCAACTGCCGTTATTGGGCACAATGATGGCCGGGTGGAGACCATCAACTTCAAAACAATGTAGTTTCTTTAAGAAAAATCTTTTCTTCCCTCAGATGGCCGTGAGTTCACCAATCCATGATCCGGGTTACACTATTCCTGATAGATCCCTTACGGAGTGGGCGCATTTTTTAGTATTATTGCGACCTATTCACCAAAGGAAAACGCTGAAATATGGCTGAGTTGGAAGTTATTAAACACGCCAAGAAAGTAATGACTACTGTAAATGACAAAGAAAGCGGATGGAAACATAAGCTGAAGGAGATCATCCTGGAAGTGCTTATTATCGTATTCGCTGTTAGTTTGTCGATCTCGTTACACGGCTGGAGTGAAGGACGGCATGACCGCCATGAAGAACATGAGTTTCTTGTGGGCCTGAAAGATGATCTGCAGGGAGACCTGTCGGAGATGAAAGATGATAGCCTGAGCTACGCCCGTGTGGTACTTGGTGCAGCTTATTTTTATAAAGTATCAACAGGCGCGCCGCTTAATATAGACAGCCTCCATCAATACAGTTTCATGTTCTATAATGCTACCTATCTGGCAGCCAATACCAGCCGCTTTGAAGGATTAAAAGCTTCGGGAAAGCTTAGCATCATCCGAAATAAAGAACTGCTGAATAGCATCATTGATCTTTATGAAGAACATATTCCCTTTGTGAATATGGGAAACCAATGGGCCAATAATTATAAGATGAGCCAGTTAGCTCCCTATATTGATCAGCATCTCGATATCACATCAGGAAATAACGGGCTTGCAAACTGGGAACAGATCTTACGCTCCAATCCTATACGAAACGGCCTGGTTCGCATCGCAGATGTCAGCGAAGTGGTGGGGCAGTATGGTGTGGCAATGGAAAAGATCAGGAACATTCTGCAAGAGATAGAAAAGGAAATTCACTAGGAAGGAGAAAGTTTGAAAGTTTAATAGTCAACCCGTTTGTTGTTGTGAGCATGCTGAAACAGTTATAAACCTTTCAACTATTAAACTTTCAAACTATTTTTCCTTATCGAGCGTCATTTCAAAAAAGCGGAACCATTCACCATTTCTTTTCATCTCACCGGTTTCGGCCCATTGGCCTTTTTCATTCAGCCAGATCACATACTGCATATTGTCGGATGGGTACCAGTAAAGCTTGTTGTCTTTTATTTCGGCTTTGAATTTACCGCCTTGACCTGTTGCCAGCCACGATTGAAAATTATAATTCCCACCTTCTTTATTCCAGCTGATCACGGCAAGAGCATTGTGAATGTTTCGTCCTTCTGCTGTGCCATTACCTTCAATGATCATTAATGTATGATCCAGTTTGAATTGAACCTTTTCGGTTTGATCAAAAGCATACTTACCGTCACTTCTCATGATCCAGCCTTTGCCCTTCCAGCTACCTTCGAGAAAACCAAGAAGTTGCATCTTTTCCTGTATACTCTTATCGGTATCCATGGTTTGAGTTTTTGCCGGTATGTACAGGGTCATACAAAGAATGAGAGGAATAATTGATCTCTTTAGCATAGTAATGGTTTTACGTATTTGGAAATTAAATCATTTTATGGCAAATAGCATTTTTAGTGCAAGGCAATAAAAAACCGGCCGAAGCCGGTTTGAATCAGGTTAACGCAAACAGTTTTATTAACCGAATACTGCTGTAAATAATGTGATCAGGCCTGTGATGAGAAATACAGTAGTGATAACAAGGGTTGCCTGTACGTTCTCATTCTTCAATAATGTGTTGATTTTTTTCATACACAAAAGTTTTTAGTTTCGATAAAAAGGGTTCAGGTCATTCCAAAGGACACCGGTTCCGAAACAATAAAAGTCTTCTGTGATTTTACAAAGGAGTGGAGATATTGCAAACGTACAGAATAAAGTGCCTGTTGTCAAGTGTTTGCGCCGATTTTATAAGCCTTGAAACATCGTAGATTTACGATTATTAAGATAATAATCTTACTTACAGTTGTTTATTGATTAAAATAAAATAGCTGATTTGATGCGGTTATGAATTTTGACCGTATCCGGATAGATTATTTGAATCACACTGGTTGTATACTGCCATGGAATACGTCGTATATGTGGCTAAAAAATACCTGACCCAAAAAAAATCATGCCCGCAGGCATGATTTCCCAAAACCTGTCAATGGTTTTGATTTCTATAGTGATAAGGCGATCAGTTAATCCGGTAATTCAGGCCGGTACGAACAAACTGCGCACGGGCTTTTAAAAAATCGTCATTGCCATAATAGTTTTTATAACCCTGAACATAACCGGCTGTAAGTCCTAATCTGCCATATGATATTGTTACCTGAACGCGCGCACGGGTGTCTCCATGTTTGCCTGCATCATTTTCTACATTGTATTTGTCACCAGTCATCGTCAAATGTGCGTCAATTTTTTCTTTTTTGTTCAAAGCGCCTGCGATCTCAAAACCTGTGGTTATATCTACTTTTAATTTTTTATCCAAAGCGCGGAATCCAACGAAAGGTGTAAAGGCGATGAACTGGCTTGTCGATGTAACCATACCTTCAGCAGGTATTAATGCGCTTGAGAAAAAAGAAGGAGAAAGAAAGGTTATGTCTGACTTGCTTTGTAAGGATTGAAATGCCAGTTCCACCCCAGCGATCAATTTCATTTTTGATACATACTGAACACTCGAATTTATTTCATAAGAAAATCCTGATCTGCTTTCCTGACCTGCAGAGAAATTTGAACGTAAAAGAGTTGGTTGAGTTTTTTCGATCGAAAAAGCCTGGTCTCCACGATAACGAAAAAATCCTGAATTGATACCGGCTGAATAAGTTAGTCGCTGCGCGTTGGCCATAAAAGCCAGACAGAGCAGTGGCAATGCAGTGAGTAAATGTTTTGGTTTCATACGTTCATCGTGACAAGAAGACATTGTTGATCGTTGCACGTCCCGCGTTTTAATTTGCTCGATGCTCAATAGTTGACAGTCGATGTTTGATGGTCGTTGGAAGATGGACCATGTTCAATAATAGATGACGATATGTTTAGTCTCTTCCGTTTGTTCAGACCTTTATGATCGAACGTCCTGCATCTTCATTTAAACATCGACCATCAATCATCGGCCATCATTTATGGGGAAATAAAACAACAGACAATTCCCCTTGCCTGATTTTTAACGTACTGATTTTTAATAAATAGCTACAGCTGGTATGAAAATTGGCTATTTCAAGGCAGATCAAAAACATTGATTATGAAAAAGGCAATTATAGTTATCCTTACCGCAGGTTTGTTCGTAGCCTGTCGTAGTAAAGAAGAAAAAACTGCAGCGGCTTCGTCTACACAACCTCAGCCGGTAGTGGTAGAAAAAGTAAGATATGTACCTGTTCAGAATAATAATACTGCAACACCAGCTACAAACAATAAACAGGGTTGGAGTAAAGCAGCGAAAGGTACCGTGCTTGGCGCCGGTGGTGGTGCTCTCGTAGGTGCTACAGTTAGTAATAACAAAGCTGCCGGTGCGGTAGTAGGCGGTGCAATTGGTGCCGGTACAGGTTACCTGATCGGACGTGGTGAGGATAAAAAAGACGGCCGCGTTCAGCCAAAGAAGAAGCAATAGTTTCTCAGACACAAACATATATAAGCTGATCAGGATCATTCCTGATCAGCTTTTTTGTATAATGATCTTCCTGTCATCCTCCCATCTTTTCATTCCACGTGTAGTAGTGTAACAGTCGTGACGGGTGTCCGGAAACTGTTAAAAAAAGAAAAAACTCAATAAAATAAATCCTACCTGTTTGTTCGTACGAAAAAATTCCTACCTTAGATCCATGAAAGAAAAAATGGAAGAAGGAAAAAAGCCGGAGCCGACAAAATCTGAGTTGGAAATACTGCAGGTATTATGGGAGCACGGTCCGTCTACCGTACGGTTTGTAAATGATCAGCTCAATAGTCAGCGTGAGGTTAATTACACATCTACGCTGAAGCTGATGCAGATCATGTGGGAAAAAGGAATCCTGGTGAGAGATGAAACCAGCATGAAGCATATTTACAGCGTAGCAGAAGAAGAGCAAAAAACAAAGGCCTTTCTGCTCGACAAATTTGTTGATGCAATGTATAAAGGCTCAGCAAGCAAGCTGATCATGCAGTTGCTTGGAAATAAAAAAACATCGAAAGAAGAGATGGATGCGATCCGTTCCATTCTGACAAAAATTGAGAGCGAAGGCAAAAAATAGGTCTCACTTATAAACTGCTTTATGGATTTCTTATCAACCATACCAGACAATATCATTCGTGCTTTGAGTAGTACATTTCTGTACTCTCTGTGGCAGGGATTGATCCTGGCTGCCGGAGCCGGCCTTGTTATCCTGCTGACACGACGATCCTCTCCGGGTAAACGTTATAACCTGCTGGTTGGTTTGATGGCTTCATTTACGGTGGTGATCGCAACCACGTTTGTGATACAGTATCAAAGCGCGGTTGCTGCGGAAAAACCGGCTGTTGTTGAATGCCCCGAATTTCCGACTGATAGCGCGGGTACCCCTATTTCCAGTACGACCCCACCCAATCACACGGAATTTTCTTTTTTAGAATACATCAATACGCATGCGGAGATGATCGTTCTTGTTTGGTTCCTGATCGTTTGTGCCCGCTGTGTTCAATTGCTTACAGGGTTACACGGATTACAAAGGCTGCGCCGGGAAGCAAAAAGTCCGGGCGAAGAATGGGAAGAAAAGCTTCGCACCCTTTCGCAAATGCTGGGTATTACGCAGCATGTGCGGATGGCAGAATCTGCTATCGCAAGAGTGCCCATGGTACTAGGGCATTTTAAACCGGTCATTCTCATTCCCGCAGCTTTGCTTACGGCAATGCAACCTGCGGAGATCGAAGCCGTGCTGGTGCATGAGCTCGCGCATATCCGCCGGAGAGATTATCTGGTAAATATGCTGCAGCACCTTTTGGAGATCGTGTTCTTTTTCAACCCTGCTGTTTTATGGATCTCCTCTCTTATAAAAACAGAACGGGAGAACTGTTGCGATGATATTACACTTGGAAAAACGAATGATAAAACCGCTTATATCCGTGCATTGATCTGCTGCCAGGAATTTCAGGCACAAACACCAGCTATAGCGGTTGGGCTCGCTGGTAGAAAAAATCTGCTTGGTCGCGTTAATCGTATGGTATCCCGCAGTAATCATTCCTTATCAGCAATTGAAAAATCCCTGCTCACCTTATGTCTCGTTACCGCGTGTATTATCCTGGCAGCTTTTGCTGAACGTGAAGAAAAGAACGAACCAAAGCATGTGAAGGTTGCTGGGATTTCTTCAGCAGACACTTTACCTGTAAGAAAGAACGTAACCGCTGAAGAGTTGAGCACATTCAGGATATACCGGCCTGCAGAGGTAGGAGAGGGTACTTCGGTATACATCGGTGATGTGGATGATAAGCCAGGATTTAAAACCTATCTTCTTAAGAAAAAAGAACAGCTTTATCAGCTGAATTATATCAGTGATACGCTCGTGTCACTACAAGTCAACGGAAAAGAAGTTACTCCCGAAGAATGGCCGATGTATGCTGACAATGTACATGAGCTGGCGCGCCGGCAGGAAAGAAAGCTGGACGACACATTTGTATCACAAAACGAATATTTGACAGAATATGACAACGATATTTTCAGCCGTGCAGAGAAAACACTGTCTCATGGCCTGGACAGAACAAAGAATGCGATAGATGAGGCGGGCATGTCTTTAGGCAGGACTCTTCACAAAATGCAGGTTGTCGAAGATTCCATCAGGGCAATGGAAAAGCTACTGCAAGTAGATTCCATACCGATCAACGTAGATCTCAGTCTGGATGCACGAATATCATTGCAGGATGAGGTGCAAGCTGCCAAAAGACCTGATCAATTGAAACAGGGATACACGGGCAATTATAAAAAAATCCCCGATAATTACACTGAATACAAATCAACAGTTACGGAGCGGAATAGCTATAAGACATCCTATCAGCCAGGAAAAACTCCTATGTCCCGACGGGAGAAGTGGATCACCGTAGATGAACTGATTTCGAATCTGATCATTGAAGGATTAGTGAGCAAGGCAGAGGACGTAAAATCGTTCATGCTGAACCCGCAACAAATGATCTTGAACGGTAAGACGATCCCCGCACCCCTTCATAAGATGATACTTGATAAATACGTAAGAGCTGATGCGAAAGAGAAGTGGACCATGTATTACAATTTTGACACTTCAACGATCAAATCCATTACCCGGGATGGCATAAATGCCAGTTGAGCCAGCATACACCCGTTTATATAAAACCTAACCAATAACTTGTCGGTAAACTATATTTTGCCGGGGAGACTTATCAACCTATAATTTTTATTTCATGAAAAATTGTTTCATGGCCTGCCTGGCTATAGGGCTGAGCCTTGCCTGTACTTTCGTGTCTGCACAAACCGGTTTAAAACTGGGCGGGAAAGTACAATCTGCAGACGGAAAAGCTGTCGAAGCTGCAACCGCTATGCTCAAACGTGTCAATGATTCTGTGGTTGTGAAGACTGCTATTACCGATGTTGCAGGTAGTTTCAGTTTTGAGAAGCTGAGCAATGGGTCTTATCTGTTACAGATTACCGGCGTGGGTTTTCAATCGTTGGATACGATCATCTCACTGGAAGATAAGGATGTTTCGCTTGCGGCTGTTGTTTTACAAAAACAGGAAAAAATAATGGAAGGCGTGGTGGTCACGGCGCGTAAACCTTTTGTTGAGCAAAAGATCGATCGCACAGTTGTTAATCCAGATGCGTTGATCTCCAATGCAGGCACAACCGTTCTCGATGTTTTGGAAAAGTCACCAGGTATCATGGTTGATCAAAATGGAACGATCTCATTACGTGGCAAGCAGGGCGTGACTGTATTCATAGATGATAAGCCAACTTATTTATCAGCAGCCGACCTGCAAAATTACCTTCGTGGTTTGCCTTCTTCTGCTATTGAAACCATCGAGATCATGACGAATCCTCCTGCACGTTATGATGCAGCGGGTACCGGTGGCGTGATCAATATCCGTACAAAAAAGAGCAAGATGAGAGGCTTTAACGGGAATCTTTCTGCCAGTTATAACCAGGGAAAGTATGCGAGAAGCAACAATAGCCTTAACCTGAATCTGCGTCAGAACAAGTTCAACTTCTTTACAAATCTTTCTTATAACAAAATGAACTCGTTCAATGATCTTGACATCAACAGGAGATATAAGAAAGATGATGGAAGCACCCTTTCATTCTTTAATCAAAACACTTATATAAGAAGAATGGGAGACAGCTATACCGGTAAGATCGGTATGGATTTCTATCAGGACGCCAAAACAACCTGGGGCGTGGTGTTCACCGGCCAGTCAAACCGCGGCAATGTAAACAACAACAACACGAGCAGTCTGCTCAATCCTTCGCAGCAGCTGGATTCTTCTATCAAAGCATTGAACCGGGAGAAAACAAAGTTTGAAAATAAAGGTGTCAACCTTAACTATCGCAGACAGATTGATAAAAGTGGTCATGAGCTTACGGTCGATCTTGACTACCTGAATTATAAAACCGGCAATAACCAGCTTTTTGACAACGCGAGTTACCGTGCGGATGGCAGCCTTAAACTGCAGGATTTTCTCACAGGAAATCTTCCGGCCAATATTGACATCTATTCTGCGAAAACAGATTATTCAAAGCCATTAAAAGGCGGCTATAATTTTTCAGCCGGGTTAAAAACCAGCTTTACCAAAACGGATAACCTGGCCGAGTATTTTTATACCGTCAACAACGTGACAACGCCCGATTATGATAAAAGCAATCATTTTATTTACAAGGAAAATATCAATGCCGCTTATGTAAACCTGAATAAGGATTTTAAAAGACTTTCTGTTCAGCTTGGTCTGCGTTTCGAAAATACCAATGCCACCGGCAACCAAATGGGAAATGCCGTCAAACCTGATTCTTCATTTACCCGGGACTACAACAGTTTATTTCCAACTGCATATCTGCAGTACAGGATTGACAGTGCCGGAGATCATATGCTCGGGCTGAATTATGGCCGCCGGATCAATCGCCCCGTATACCGTGATCTGAATCCTTTCATCTCGCCTTTGGATAAGTTTACCTTCTATGTCGGCAATCCGTTCCTGAAGCCTGCCTTTGTTGACAATTATGAACTTTCCTATACATTCAAACAGCGCATCACCACTACACTTTCTTATTCAAGAACGCATGATGATGTGGGAGAAACCATCGAGATCGTAAACGGAACCTATTTCAGTCGCCCCGGAAATCTTTCTACTGTAGAAATGATGGGTATCTCTGTAAACGCCGGTCAGGATTTTGGAAAATGGCTCACCGTAAATCTTTATAACGAAGTCACGCAGATCCATACCCGCAGTAGTTTCTACACCGGTTTTCTTAATACCAAAGGAACTTTCTGGTTTGTTGGGCCCAACTTCCAGTTCAAATTTGGTAAAGACTGGTCAGCCGAATTGAGCGGTATGTATCGCACCGATATCACCAACGGGCAGTTCATCTCGAAAGGCTATGGCCGCGTCAATACCGGCGTCCAAAAGAAGATTTCGCCTGCCGCGACGCTCCGCCTAAGCATTAACGATATATTTTATACACAGGCCAATAATGGCATTATTAACAACCTGGCCAATACTGATGCCCATTGGTTCAACAAATTTGACACCCGCCAATTCGTCCTCACGTTCAGCTGGCGGTTCGGGAAAACCATCAGCGATCAGCGCAAACACAACGCGAATGGGGCAGAGGCAGAGCAGGGCCGGGTTCGTCAATAACACGAATGGCCGCGAGACGCGAGCCGCAAATGTGTGCGAATAAACGCGAATAGCTAACTACAGGCTGAGAAACGGCTGATGAACTGAATCGACGAAGTTTGTTCTGTTTATCAGCCGTTTCTCTCTTTTAAACGGCTGATTCGCGAAAATTTGTGGCCATTCGTGCTCTATTCGCGTACGTTATCAACAACATACTAACATATTTCACACATTTCTGTGTATAATATCGGCATTCGCGTTGGAGGGTTTCGCTTATATTCGCCGCCTGACTTTAAACTGGAAATACAGTGAGATTAAAGAGCTTAGAAATCAAGGGGTTCAAGAGTTTTGCGGATAAAACGGTCGTAAACTTTGACGACAATATCACAGGGATCGTAGGGCCAAATGGTTGCGGTAAGTCCAATATCGTGGATAGTATCCGTTGGGTTATTGGTGAACAAAAGATCAGCCATCTGCGTTCCGAAAATCTGGATTCCCTGGTATTCAATGGGTCAAAAACGAGAAGTGCCAGCGGACTGGCCGAAGTGAGCCTGACTTTTGAGAACACCAAAAACCTTCTTCCGACTGAATTCAGCACCGTTACCATCACCCGCAAATTCTACAAAAGCGGGGAGAGCGAGTATCGTTTGAATGATGTTCAATGCCGTCTGAAAGACATCCAGAACCTGTTCATGGATACGGGTGTGAGCACCGACAGCTATGCCATCATCGAGCTCGGCATGGTGGACGATCTGATCAAGGATAAAGATAACAGCCGCCGCCGTATGCTTGAACAGGCAGCCGGTATCAGCATCTATAAAACGCGGAAAAAAGAAGCCCGCCAAAAGCTTGACGCCACTGAGCAGGATCTGAACCGTATCGAAGACTTGCTCTTCGAGATCAACAACCAACTGAAAGCACTCGAAAGCCAGGCGCGTAAAGCGGAGAAATACCACGAGATCAAGAAAGATTACCGCGAGATCAGTATCGAGCTGGCAAAAGCGGCTCTGGAAGGGTTCAACCTTACATACAAAGACCTGAACGAAAAACACGAGATCGAAACCGATAAACGTGTGCGTATGGAAGCCGAGATCGCTACGGAAGAAGCAGCACTCGAGCAGGAGAAGGTTGGTTTCATCGAAAAAGAAAGAGCCCTGCAAAGCATGCAGTATGCTTATAACGAACTCGTGCAACAGGTAAGAACACGCGAGAACGAAAAGAACCTCGCTGCTCAGCGCCTCGAATACTTGCGCGAACGCGAAACCAGCCTGAAACAATTCCTCCAGAAAGCAGAAGGTCAATTAAAAGGCATCGATGAAAGCATCGGCTTTACCAAGCTGCAACTGGAAGAAGAAGTAAAAGGACTAGATGGTTTGTCTGAAAACTTACAGCAATTACAGAACGAAGCCGCTGTAAAGCGTGATGTGCTGGATGAAACCCGTCGCACACTTGACAGCCTTCGCCAGGAATACCAACAGGTTCAACGCAGCCAGTTCGACGCGGAGAAGAAAGTAGCGGTTGCTGATACTTCTGTGCAGAACCTGCAGCGCGCCATCAACCAGATAGAAGAAGAACGCATCCAGCGTGAATCTCAGCGTCAGCAACTGGATGAAGAACGTCTGCAAAAAGAAAAAGAACTCGAGATCAAAAAAGTTGATCTCGACCAATTGCAGCAACACCAGGAGAACACCAAAGAGCAGATCCTGCAAACACAGGGAATCCTGGACGAACTCCGTAATGAGCTCGCTGAAGAAACCCGTAAGTTAGATGCAAAAAAGAACGAACACGATCTGCTGAAAAGCATGATCGATAGCATGGAAGGTTATCCGGATAGCGTGAAGTTCCTGCACAATAATAATAACTGGAACCACACTTCACCGATCCTTTCCGATATTCTTTATGTAAAAGAAGAATACCGCACGGCGCTTGAAAATGTACTGGAACCTTACCTCAGCTATTATGTAGTGAATAACCTGCAGGAAGGTCTGCAAGCTGTTCATCTGCTTGATGAGAATAAAAAAGGCAAAGCCAACTTCTTCCTGCTGGATAAAATAAATGAGAATTCTAAGGTAGACGCTTCCCACAAACTGGAAGGCGGCATTCATGCACTCAGTGTTATCGAAGTAGAAGATAAATACCGCAAACTGGCAGAACATCTGTTGGGTAATGTATTTGTTGCCGAAAACGAATCAGTTGTTGACAATAGCAACGGATTTGTAATTATCGAAAAGTCCGGCAAATACGTAAAAGGTAAATACTCTCTCACCGGTGGCAGTGTAGGCATGATCGAAGGAAAGAAGATCGGCCGTGCAAAGAATCTGGAGAAATTACAGGAAGTGATCGCCACACAGGAATCGATCGTAGAGAAACTGCGCAGCGATATTCAGACGCGTCATAACGAAGTGATCGCTTACAGCGAAGATCTGCGTGAAGCAGCCCTCCGCGAAACAGAGCGTGAGATCCAGCAACTGACCAACCAGGTGTTTGCATTGCAGAATAAACTGGAGAACCTCCAGTCAATGCAGGGCAACAGCCAGAACAGGCTGGAAGATCTTACCAGCCAGATGCAGCAGACCTACGACTCTGTGGACAGCGTTCGCCGTCAGCTCGCAGAATTCAACGAAGAACTGCAGCAGAAAACAGCCCGTTTGGAAGAAGCAAATGAAAGCTTCAGAGCGGCTGAATCGGGTTATAACGAAGCGACACAACAATTCAACGAATTCAACCTGAATGTAACCAAGCAACAGAGCAAGATCAACGCACTGAAGCAGGAACTGGAATTCAAGAGCAATCAACTCCAGGATCTACATCAACAGGTAGAAAATAACACAACAAGCCTCGCTGATACAACGGCCAATATCGATCAGTCGGCAACTACGCTGGCAGAGCTGGAAGAAGGATTGCTGGAACTGATCCGCAGACGTGAAGCTGATCAACAGGTCTTGAACGAAGCTGACCAGGCTTACTACAATATCCGTAATACGCTCAGCGAAAAAGAAAGCGAACTGCGTCAGAAAGTGAAAGAGAAAGACCAGGTAGAACATTTGCTTGCCGCGATCAAAGACAAGCTGAATGAACTGAAGCTTCAACTCGCCGGTACAAAAGAAAGATTGAATGTTGAATTCCGTATTCAACTGGAAGATATCCTGGATCAGGAGCGTACCTCAGAAACACCGCTGGAAGATCTGCAGGAAAAAGCTGACCGGATGAAAAAACGCCTGGAGAACCTGGGTGAAGTAAACCCGACAGCGATCGAAGCGTTCACAGAAATGAAGAAGCGTTATGAGTTTATTGTTGAACAAAAGAATGACCTGGTGACCGCTAAGGACAGTTTGCTTAAAACGATTGAAGAAGTAGAAGCAACAGCGAACCAGAAATTCCTGGAGACCTTTAACTCCGTTAAAGAACACTTCATCCGCGTATTTAAAACGCTGTTCACCGAAGACGATCATTGCGATCTGATACTGGAAAATCCAGAGAACCTGGCAGAAACAGGTATCGAGGTTATCGCCCGCCCTAAAGGTAAACGCCCGACTTCATTGACACAGCTCAGTGGTGGAGAGAGAACACTGACCGCAACAGCCCTGCTGTTTGCGATCTACCTGATCAAACCCGCTCCGTTCTGTATCCTCGATGAGGTGGACGCTCCGCTGGATGATGCTAACGTAGGCAAATTCACCAACATGATCCGTCAGTTCAGTGACAACTCTCAGTTCATCATCGTTACGCACAACAAAACAACGATGAGCACTGTAGACGTTATCTATGGTGTGACGATGCAGGAACCGGGTGTGAGCAAACTGGTGAGTGTGGACTTCCGTAACCTCAACGCAAACGCCAATTGATCGCTAACGCGAACAGAGCACGAATGAGTGCGGATAGTGTCTTATAAAAAGAAGAGGCCTTACTGATGAAGTAGGGCCTCTTCTTTTTATAAGGCGCTATTCGCTATTCGCGCTTATTCGCGATCTATTCGCGCTCATTCGTGTTCGCGTTAATTTGCGTGCATTCGCGACGTAGTTTTGCTATTGGCCATATTATTCAATTTTTCGAATATTGCAGCCCATAAATAGAAGGTATTGATGGTTGATGCTCATTGTATTATGTATTGATTTAACATGAACGGGTAGTTTGTTGATATATGTCAAAAAGAAACTTCAGTTGGATGTTTAGTATATGATACACTGATATTTCCCGTTAACCAATCGACTCCATTTTCTTATTATAAAACCACCACATGATTAGTAGTATGAGAAGAACAAAACACGAACTGCCTCTATCAATGTTTCATCATTATCCCAATGGACTGATGAACTGATCCTCTTTTAATTTTTATTGATCATCTAAAAGTTCAGCGAATAGCTGACAGGATTTCTATTGGCATCACTGAAAAGTGCTGCTGACGGGAAAACAGATTCTTATTGTTTATCCAATTATTCTCCATGAAAAAAACGATGTCTCTTTCTTTTGCGTTCTGTTGTTTGCTGGGTGCATTTTCCGGCGTCAGGGCGCAGCAATCAATTAATGTTGTTACAACGGCAACACCTTTTCTTCGTATATCTCCGGACGCACGGGCAGGAGCAATGGGAGAAGCTGGTGTGTCAACATCTGCGGACGTGAACTCGCAGTTTTACAACCTGGCTAAATATTCTTTCAGTAAAAACAAAAGCGGTATCGGTGCAACCTATATCCCGTGGATGAAAGATCTTGGTTTAAAAGATGTATATCTTGCTTCGCTAGCAGGTTATTATAAACTTGATGAGCAACAGACGCTCTCTGCATCTTTCCGTTATTTCAGTCTCGGTAATATCCAGTTCTCTGATAATAATGGTCATCTCATCGGTCAGGGAAGTCCACGCGAAATGGGCGCGGATCTTGGTTATTCAAGAAAGTTATCTGACCATCTTGCTCTCGGTGTTGCGTTACGTTTTATTCATTCAAATCTTGGTGCTAAATCTTCTACTGCTGCGGCAAGTTACAAATCAGGACAGGCGGTAGCTGGTGATATCGGATTGTATTACACATCTGCGGGAGACAATAAAAACGGATGGAGTGCAGGTCTTGCGCTGACCAATCTTGGTTCAAGGATCAGTTATAATACAGACGGAAGCCAGAAAGCATTTCTTCCTGCCAATGCTGCATTGGGTATTGGATATACCTGGCATTTTGATGAGTCGAACAAACTTTCTGCTAATGCTGAATTGAATAAATTACTTGTTCCGGATATGCCGGTAAACAGCGCCGAATACCAGGATAAAGGTATCGTGAGCAGTTGGTTCAGCTCATTCGGGAATAAGGCAACCGCTTATTCCTTCGGTGGAGAATATACTTACAATGAGCAATTCTCTCTCAGGGCAGGTTACTATACAGATAGCAGGAACATGGGCAAACAGAATTATTTTACCATGGGCGTTGGTGTAAACTACAGTAATTTCGGATTGAACTTCGCTTACCTGATCCCTTCTGGAAATGGTGTAACAAGAAACCCTTTATCAAACACACTTCGGTTTGGTGTTGCCTATAACATAGGTCAATAAGATTTTCCAACTATTAAATGAAAAACTGTACGATGATGAAAAAATTACTTTTATCTTTTTCGATGGCCATTCTTGCGGCTGGAGCGCTGTATGCGCAACCTGCGGGATGGGCGCACACGCAGGATTTTCGCGTGACCAATACAGAGCCTGTAGCGGCTACAGAGTTCCAGGTATTGCTTGAAATAAATACGCAGCAATTAATCTCTCAGGGTAAAATGAAAGCGGACGGTAGCGATATCCGTTTCAGTTCTGTTAGAAATGGTTCTTCTTTTCTTCCATACTTTATTGAGAAAGGAATCAATACTGCTCATACACGGATCTGGATAAAGCTGGATGAAGTTCCTGCCAATGGCCGTAAGCGTTTTTTTATGTTCTATGGCAATCAAACTGCGACGTCAGCAACAAGTATCGGCATTTTTACCGGGCCGTATTCCTCTACTGACTCACTCACCGGCGGAACATCCGGTGGTGTAGGTAACTCTCAAAGAGGATTCAGATTCGCTCCCAACGAAGATATTTTTGTAACAAAGTTTGGTAAGAACGAGCCGACCGGAACCCCGCGTTTCGTTACTCTTTTTGACTTCCTGACGAAAACTAAAATGGCGCAGATACAGGTGTCTGGTCCTGCTGCACAATATTCTTACGGGAGTATAAACGATGCCATGTGGTTGGCGAAAGACAAAGAATATGTGCTGGAATTATTTCAGGGGCAATCGGACGGTTATTTCTATGGTACGCAGGGCACCGCGAATAAGCATATCCGCTACATCGATATGCGTTTTTGTAACAGCTGTACTGAAAATACCTTCCCAGAGAATACACTTGCAAATATTCACTACGGCTACCCCGATCTTCATTTCTACACGCGTAACCAGAGCATCTCGTTGATGCCTGTTGAATTCGGGCCATTCATTGACGTTAACCCGGCAACTTTACCAAATGGTAAAATGAATGGATCATACAGTCAGCAGTTATCTGCAGTGGAAGGTATTGAACCATACACATTCACTGTTTCAGCTGGAACACTGCCAACCGGTCTTACATTAACCACAGACGGTAAACTGTCCGGTACGATCACAGCAGCCGGCACTTTTACTTTTACGGTTAATGCTGAAGATTCAAATCCTGACGGGCATCAATCGGGAGCCAACACCTATACTTTTATTGTTGACAAACAGGATCAACTGGTTACTCTTGTAAAACCAGCTGATAAAACTTATGGTGATGAGCCATTCAAACTTGAAGGAACTTCGAGTACCGGATTACCTGTAAGTTTCAAAGTGATCGATGGCCCTGCTGTAGTAGATGGCGACGAGATCAAAATTACCGGTGCCGGTGAAGTAAAAGTGAAAGCTTTTCAGGATGGTGATGATGATTATGCTGCGGGTTCTTCTGAACCACAAACATTCATGGTGAAGAAAAAAGCCCTCACTATTACAGCCGAGGGACAAAGCAAAATATATGGTGATGCCAATCCTTCTTTCACTGTAACGTATGATGGCCTGGTTTATCTGCAAACGGAAGTGGCCGGTGTTACCGCTTCAACTGTAGCGACCGAGGCTTCTGTAGTGGGTGAATATGACATCGTTCCTTCTGGCTCTTCAGATAACTATGACATTACTTTTGCAAATGGTAAACTTATTATCAACCAAAAAGAGCTGACTGTTTCACTTAAAGCAACACCTGTTATCAGCAAAGTATATGATGGGACGGTTAAAGCTGAGATCACAGACGCAAATGTTGTTGTAGACGGTCTGGTCAATAATGACGCAGTGTTCATTACTGCAACTGCTGAATACAATGATGCCAATGCTGAAATAGAGAAGATCGTAAGGGTACATGACTTTGTGTTGACAGGCGAGGCGAAAGGAAATTACTTCATAAGCACTACTGAAGCGAAAACAAGAGGTGATATTCATCGTAAAGCTGTTACCGTTTCTATTAATGAAACACCTGTTATCACCAAAGAGTATGATGCTACAGATAAAGCAGCGCTGACCGCTGATAATTACAAGATCGAAGGTCTGGTTGAAGGAGATGTGATCACCGTTACAGGCAACGCTCATTTCCTTGATAGGGCTGTTGGTGCAGAAAAGAATATCAAAGTATCAGACCTGGCACTGTCCGGTGATATGGTTGATAACTATGAACTGGAGAATATTTCTGCGGAGACAAAAGGTTCTATTACAAAAAGGAAAGTAACAATCAGCATTAAACAGGGTTCTTCTGTTAAGAAGGTTTATGACGGAACAACAGATGCAAGATTTACATCTGCTGTTGACTATACGGTGTCCGGCCTGATCTCTGACGACAATGTTGGATACAACAGACCTGTAACAGGAAAGTTTGAAGATGCACATGGTGGCCGCAACAAGAAAGTAACAGTAGATGGATTAATGATTGAAGGCGGTGATGCTGCAAACTATGAACTGGCTTCAGCTACGGCCAGTGCAAACATCGGTACCATTCTTCCAAAGCCGGTAACAGTTACCGCAGAGGCAAAAACAAAAGTGTATGGCAAAGCTGATCCTGCATTGACTTATGTGGTATCAGGAATGGTTGGTAATGACGTATTGAATGGTACGCTGACCCGTGCTGAGGGTTCAAATGTAGGAGTATACGCTATTAAGCAAGGTTCTGTTAATGGCGGAACGGACTATGAGATCGCAACCTTTACTGCAGCAGATCTTAAGATCACTCCGGCTTCACTGCAGATCACAGCGCAGGATAAAATAAAGAAACAAGGAGAAGCGAATCCTGTGTTTACATTTACCTATGATGGCCTGGTAAACGAAGACGAACCAACTGCTCTGGCGGTTAAGCCAACTGCAACAACTGATGCAGCAACAGGTTCGCCTATCGGTTACTACACGATCTCCGTTGCAGGTGCGAGCTCACCAAACTATAACATCACTTATGCTCAGGGTAAACTGACAGTGAATCCTTCCGACGCAAAAGGTAATGTAAAAGCATGGAGCAGTAGCCCTGATGTACTGCAACTGCGTATTTATGCAGAACAGGCACAAAAATCAACTATCATTCTGTTTACTGACAAAGGGCAGCAGGTGGTAATGCAATCTCAGTCCCTCAACCCTGGTATCACCAGTACAACCGTGAATGTAGGACGTTTGGCTCCTGGTATTTATGTGTTGAATGTGCAGGGTGAGAACTTTAAGGATGTGCAGATGATTAAGATCAAATAGATGCGAATGAGCGCGAATTTTCGCGAATAGAGTCTTATAGGAAAGAGGCCTTACTGATGAAGTAAGGCCTTTTCCTTTTTATAAACGCTGGGCCGGTGCTTGAAATTCGCATGATACAGCGGAGTGCATTCGTGTTCATTCGCGGCCATTCGTGTTCATTCGCATTCGTGTCATTGTAGCATCCGGGTAGGGTTTGAGATGGCTGCTCTGATCGACTGAAAACTCACGGTAACCAAGGCAAGTCCCAATGCGATCAATCCCGATAGTACAAACACGCCCCAGCCAATTTCAATCCGGTATGTATAATTCTCCAGCCACTTATTCATGGCAAACCAGGCGATCGGAATCGCTATGAAAAGTGAAATGATCACGATCCTGATGAAATAACCTGATAATAACTCCGCGATACTCCATGTTGAAGCTCCCAGCACTTTGCGGATGCCGATCTCTTTCATGCGGCTTTCAGCTATATAGGCTGATAATCCGAATAACCCAAGACAGGAAATGAAAATAGAAAGAGCGGCGAATAGCCCCGCCAGCGTTTTGGCGCGTTGTTCATTGTTGAACAGTCTTGCGTATTCCTGGTCGATGAAGGTATAATCAAACGGATAAGCCGGGTTATACTTATTAAAAATGGTTGCTGCTTTTGCCAGGTTTTCTGACATTGAGTGTGCATTGTTAAAACGGATGTGCATGGTGTTGAACCAACTGGCCGGTCCTTGTATCATTAATGGTGGTGTCGCCGCGTATGGAGATCCGATCACATAGTCTTTGATCACTCCAACTACTGTCCATTTATTATCAGACCCTTTTTGCTGGATCGCTTGTCCGATGGGATTGTCAAATTTCATTGTACGGACTGCTGTTTCGTTCAGCAACACGGAAAGACTGTCGCCGGGGTACTTATTGATGTCGATATCACGGCCTTGTGATAGTGTGAATCCAGCGGTTTTGACCAGGTCAGCATCTGTGCTGAACAATGCGATCGGATCTTCGAAAGATGGATCTTTTCCCTGCCAGTTCAATCCCCATGTATTACTGCCTACCTCTGAAAGCGTTGTCATGGATTTGGTTACAGAAGAGGCGATACCCTGGTTTATCAGCTCATTTTTGATCAACGCATAATTCGTACCGATGTTTCCCGTAAAATCTACTCGAACCAGCTGATCTCTTGAATAACCTGCTACACGGTCTTCGCCATATTGTATCTGATTTCTGACTACTACTGTTGAAATGATCAATACAACAGCAAAAGTAAACTGTAGTATTACCAGTACTTTTCTGGGAGTGAGCAGGCTTTGCTGATTCCTGTAATCGCCTTTAAAAATTTTTACAGGGTTGAAGGATGAGAGATAGAATGCGGGATAGCAACCCGCCAGTATGCCCGTGAACAAAATAAAGGCGATTGCGCACAACCAAAATAACAGACTTGTATAGGGAATGGAAAGCTGTGTTTCCACGAGTTGGTTAAAGCCCGGCAACACGAGATGAACGATCAGTAAAGCAAGCAGACCGGAAATAAGGGATAACAAAACTGCCTCGCTGATAAACTGACCGATCAGTAAGCCTTTACCTGCGCCGGAAACTTTTCGTATACCCACTTCTTTGGATCTTTTTTCACTACGCGCTGTACTCAGGTTCATGAAGTTGATGCACGCGATCAGCAGGATGAAAACGGCGATCGCTATAAACAAACGCACACTTTCTATCCGGCCTCCTGATGCAACTCCGTTTTTAAACTCAGCATAAAGATGCCAGTTTTCTAAAGGGAAAAGAAAATGTGTCCAGATCTCACTCTTCCCGCTGTGCACACGGGCAATATTCGCGATCTTACTATTGAATGACGCTATATCTGTTTCAGGCTTTAGCAATACAAACGTAGAAATGCTATTACTAAGCCAGCTGTCATTGTTCCAGCCAAGCTTCGTCAGGTATTCCCATGGAAGCAGGTAATCAAAATGGAAACGTGTATTGGAAGGAAGATTTTTCAGCACTCCCGTTACGGTGAAGTTATCTGTCGAATCTATCAGAATATTCCTTCCGATGGCTGTTTCATTACCGAATAATCGCTGTGCGAGATTTTCGGTGATAATGATAGAATGCGTTTGCTTTAACTGGTTGGACAGGTTTCCCTCTTTTAAAGGAAAGCTGAATAGCTCAAGAAATGATGGATCTGCAAATTGGCCTTCCAGTTGAGTAAACTTTCTTTCTCGAACAGTCAACAGGAATCGATTGACCGGAGCCAACCGCGCAGTGTTCTCCACCTCTGGAAAACCTTGGTGCAAGGCTGGGCCCAGTGGCTGTTCGGTTACAGTGATCGGTGTAACTGATCCGTCGTTGCCATGCGCCAATCCGTAGGCTTCGTACAACCGGTCTTTATTAGAATGAAACTTATCAAAGCTGAACTCATGATGCACCCAAAGCAAGATCAGCATGGCTCCGGCCATTCCAGTTGCGAGACCTGCAATATTGATAAAGGAGAAACTCTTTCCGCGAAGCAGGCTTCGCCAGGCTGTTTTGACGTAATTCTTAAGCATGGTATTGGTAATGAATCAGAAAGAGGCCAAGCTTAATGCCAAACCAAAGCAGGTTGTAGAACAATGGGTTAACAAAAGTACAGCAGAGGTGTTGTCCGCTTTTGATACAAACACTGTCCGCGAATGGTGCTTAATGTTGAATTGCGTTGGATTGCAAACAGAGTTTCTATGTGGAGAAAGGCTGTCGGCATTTTGGGAGTGCACGATTTCAATCCAATGTCGTGTAGTTAAGGGTATATACAGACAAGCGTTGATTTGCAATGTTCAAACGTTCTTTTCAATCCGTCATCCTCCCGCTTTGTTTCCCCGGGCGTTCTTGTTTAGTACTCTAACGAAGTTAAACGATTGAGACCCGGGGTCCCTCTTAATGCCGTATCTTCCCGGCTTTTGAAAACCCCAGTCCTCCATCTCAAAGACAAGCTGGCAATCAGAGAGACCCCGGGTCTTACAGTAATTAAGAATGTTATAGCATTAAGTTAGTCGCCCTGGGAAATAAAGCGGGAGGGTGATGATTGAAAGAGCGAGGCAGAAAATTGAAAGCTAAATATTGTCGATACCTGCCCTTAACTAAACGATATTGAATTAAAATCGTGCACTATCAAATCGCACGTTCTCTTCTTCCAAATACAGTCTTCCCAAACAAATGCAGACTGATCGCTTACAACACCCAAGGTGGGTTTAAACATAAAGAAAGAAACCCTGCAAATATGCAGGGCTTCTTTCTTTATAAGGCTCTATTAGCGTTATTTCAAGGCCATTTTCGTGCATTTGTTTACGCACTAAATTCGCGCAAACTCTCCTCAATCACCCTGATCTTATCTTCTGCATCAGCCTTTTTCTTCCTCTCAATATCCACCACTTCAGGCTTTGCTCTTGCTACAAAACTTTCATTGCCGAGTTTCTTTTCTACAGCCAAAAGAAACCCTTTCAGATAATCAAGATCTTTCTGCAATTGCTCACGCTGTGCTGTTGTATCAAGCTCGGTTGTTGTCTCGATAAAGAATTTATCTTTCTGAACAACAACGGTGATCGTGTTACTAACAGGCGCCGATGTATAGCTGATCGATTCTGCGTTCACTTGTTTTGCCAGTATTGTTTCGATAGACGTGTACAGATCTGCCTGCTCTGTCAGTATATGCAGCTTTACGGTCTCTTTTGGCTTCAGTTGTGCCTTGTTACGCGCGTCACGGATAGACGAGATCACTTCTTTCAGTAAGGTTGCTGTCTGAAGTGTTTTTGCATCCGGCGTTGCGCAAGAATCCAGCAACTTCACCGTAAGATCTCCTTTTTGCTCTCTCAGTAAATGATAGATCTCTTCTGTAATGAATGGCATATAGGGGTGAAGGATCTGCATCAGTTCTTCAAAGAACGAAACGGTCTTTTCATAAACATCTGCGTCTATGGGCTGTTCGAAACCTGGTTTAACCCATTCAAGATACCATGCACAATAATCATCCCAGATCAGTGAATAGATGGTTTTCAAAGATTCGCTCAAACGGAAATCTTTGAATTGGTCTTCCAGTTGCTGTTTTACTTCACTTAAACGATCCTCCATCCAGTTCACAGCAAAGTTTGCTTTGCCATTGTCAAGCCCTTTTTGCTGACGGCCTTCCCACATTTTCACCAGCCTCAGTGCATTCCAGATCTTATTGATGAAGAATGAACCCTGCTCATTGCTGCTTTCATCCCACAACAGATCATTGCCGGCAGGAGAGGAGATCATGATACCAAAGCGTGTGGCATCAGCACCATATTTGTCAATCAGTGCAAGAAGATCAGGTGAATTGCCCAAACTCTTGCTCATCTTCCTTCCCTGCTTATCTCTCACAATTCCCGTAAAGTAAACTTCGCTGAACGGCTTTTCTTGTTTGTATTCAAATCCAGCCATGATCATCCGTGCTACCCAGAAGAAAATGATCTCCGGTGCAGTTACGAGTGTATTGGTCGGATAATAGTATTTCACATCTTCATTACCCGGATGGCTGTAACCTTTGAACACTTCAAACGGCCAGAGCCAGCTGCTGAACCAGGTATCCAGGCAGTCTTCATCCTGTTTGATATCCGTCATCTTCAGATCAGGCAGTGTTTTCTTCAGCTCTTCCCATGCTTTTTCCTGAGTGGCGGCAACCGCAAAACTTCCGTCCGGTGCATACCATGCAGGGATTTGTTGGCCCCACCAAAGCTGACGGCTGATACACCAGTCTTTGATATTCTCCATCCAGTGACGGTAGAGATTTTTGAATTTCGGCGGGAAGAATTTGATCTCTTCTTCCATTACCGCTTTCAGTGCCGGATTGTAGATCTTTTTCATTTCGATCCACCATTGCAGGGAAAGTTTGGGCTCAACCACTACCTCGGGATTACGTTCGCTATAACCAACTTCACTGGTATAGTCTTCCGTTTTTACCAATGCCCCTGCTTCTTCCAGCATCGGGATGATCTTTTTGCGTGCGGCAAAACGGTCTTCACCGATGAGGATCTGCGCGTCTGCGCTCAGTGTTCCATCCTCATTCAAAATATCGATCACTTCCAGGTTGTGTTTCGCACCAAGCTGGTTGTCATTCATGTCATGCGCAGGCGTCACTTTCAACGCACCGGTTCCGAAATCCATCGTTACATAATCATCGGTGATGATCGGAATACGACGGTTGATCAAAGGAACGATGGCGAATTTGCCATGCAGTTCTTTATAACGTTCGTCATCGGGGTGAACGCAGATCGCTGTATCTCCCATGATGGTTTCAGGACGAACAGTGGCAATGGTCACAAACTTATCTGTTCCCTCTATTGCATAACGGAGATGGTATAGTTTCTGAACTGTTTCTTTACGGATCACTTCTTCATCACTCAGGGCTGTTTTTGCTTTTACATCCCAGTTGATCATGCGTTTGGCGCGATAGATAAACCCTTTGTTATAGAGATCAACAAAAACATTGATTACGGATTGATAATAATCCGGGTCCATGGTGAAGGTGGTACGGTCCCAGTCAAGGCTGCAGCCCATTTTCTTCAATTGCTGCAGGATGATGCCGCCGTACTTATCTTTCCATTCCCATGCATATTTCAGAAATTCATCACGGCTGAGGGATGATTTGGCGATACCTCTTTCGCGGAGCATCTGTACCACTTTGGCTTCGGTGGCGATAGAGGCGTGGTCGGTTCCGGGAACCCAGCAGGCATTTTTGCCTTGCATACGGGCGCGGCGGACCAGGATATCCTGGATCGTATTATTGAGACAGTGGCCCATGTGGAGCACACCGGTGACGTTAGGAGGGGGGATCACCACGGTATAGGGCTCGCGGGAATCGGGTTTGCTGTTGAAATAGCGCTTGTCCAGCCAGTGCTGGTACCATTTACTTTCTGCGGCCTGGTGGTCGAAATTTTTACTCAGTTCCATAAGGGGACAAATTTAAGAAAAGTCGGCGTAAGGCCCCCTCTAAATCTCCCCCGCAGTCTACCTTGTACCCACATCCTCTTCCTAATGTCGTCTTGGCGTAGGGTTCCCGCAGATCTCGCAGATCTTATCAGTCTTGTAGAAGAAAATAGACTATTAATCATACAGATTGTTATCAGCAAGCGCGGATCACGCAGATCAGCTTCTGATATCAGGGACTAATCTGCGTAATCCGCGCATTCATACATCGGAATATTCCTTTTTTCAGAAATCATTTCGATTACAGGAATGATAAGATCTGCGAGATCTGCGGGAACCCTACGCCAAGGCGGTGTTAAAGAGAAGATGTGCGTACAGGGTAGCCCTGAAGGGGGAGATTTAGAGGGGGCTCTACGCCAGTAAAAATTCGGAAGTCTCCAGTTGATTCAATATCTTCAAACTGTATCAAACGCAACTTCATGAAACGATCCCTCACTTCCTGGTTCAGCCCAGCCCTGAATAAAGAAATGCCCATTGCCACTTACGGCGATTACGGCTTTGCCCTGCTTCTCGTTCCCACCGCGGCGGCCGATTACCTCGAATATGAACGCTTCCAGATGCTCGATGCTCTCGCTCCCTTCATCAATGGCGGAAAAGTAAAAGTCTATTCCATCGACAGCATCAACCGCGAAAGCTGGATGAATGATCATGTTGATCCCTGGTATAAATCTGTCCGTCATCAGCAATGGAACGACTATGTCTACAATGAAGTAGTCCCGTTCATCCGCAATACCAGCAGCTGGCAGACGCCGGTCATTACCTGCGGAGCCTCTTTCGGTGCCTTACACAGTATGAACCTGTTTCTGAAGCGCCCCGACATCATTAATGGCGTGATCGCCATGAGCGGTGTATACAACCTGATGGAATATACAAAAGGACATTACGACGATAACGTTTACTTCAACAGCCCGGCTCACTACATTTCGAATATGAATGACCATCACATTCTCGAGCAGATCCGCAGCAGCCGCCACATACACATTCTGAGTGGCCGCGGCGCTCACGAAGATCCCGAAGCTGCCGGTCATTTCGCCAAACAACTTTACGATAAAAATATCTGGTATGAACTCGATATCTGGGGGCATGAATGGCCGCACGACTGGCAAACCTGGAGAGCGATGTTGCCGCATTACCTGGGAACGAGGTTTTAAAGTAAAAAGTAAAAATTCAAAAGTAAAAAATAGAGTCCGCGAGAACGTAGAAACATTCCCTTACAGCAGACTCTGTTTTTTACTTTTGAATTTTTACTTTTTAATTAGCTCGACGAGCAATCGGCTAAACCCTTTCCCTTCGATCATCTTAGCGCCCATACTTTCGAGGTACTGGGTGTACACCTGGCAGTCGATGAGTTCGATGCCTTCTGATTTTAGTTGTTCTACATATTTGGCAAAAGCATAGCGGGAGGCGTTGCTGACTTTGCTGAACATGCTTTCGCCAAAGAAGACTTTTCCGAGACGGATGCCATAAAGACCGCCGGCGAGTTCGCCATCTTTCCATACTTCAGCGCTATGTGCATAGCCCAGTTGATGCATTTTGGTGTAGGCTTTTTCTACTTCGTTGGTGATCCAGGTGCCATCCTGACCAGTGCGTTCGATCTGCTGGCAATGGCGGATCACGTCAGGAAATGCTTTATTGATGGTGAATTCAAATTCATTTTTTTTAAGAAGGGATTTCACCGTTTTGCTGACTTTGAATTCTTCCGGAAAAAGAACAAACCGCGGGTCGGGAAACCACCAGAGGATATGATCTCCTTCGTACCAGGGGAAAATGCCCTGTTTGTATGCGGTCAGTAAACGTTCGGGTGAAAGATCGCCGCCGATTGCGAGGAGTCCGTCAGGTTCGGCCAGATGTGGGGGAGGAAAATCGAGTATGTCGTCGTCAAGGGCGAACAGCATGTTAAAGTAAAAATTAAAAATTCAAAAGTAAAAAATTGAATACTCGATGCTGGTTATACTCTTCGGTGTTGAACGGTCTTTTTACTTTTTAATTTTGGCTTTTTTACTTTACTCACGCGAGTTCTTCAACAGTTGCGCCGATGCCGCGTTCTGTAATGGCGTCGCACATCGGTTTGAGTTCGTCATAAGAACCCTGCTTAACACCATACTTCCCTTTGAAGTGAATAAAGAGTGAACATTGTTCGGCTTGTTCATGAGTATGACCGCATACTTCAACGAGGGTTTCGATCACCCATTCGAATGTATTCACTTCATCGTTCCAGACAATGAGGTTGCAACCCTGATCTTCGAGTGTGAGTGTATCGGTTTCGTGTACGGTACCGGTTTCCAATTCGTGTTTAGCCATTGTTCAAACCTTTGCCCACAAAAATATACCATAAAATTTTTTTTCTGAAATGGGAAGAGAGGAATGTGTAAAATTTTTGTAAGTGGTTGATTTTTATTTGATTGTTTCTTTTATTTGTCTGGTAGTGTTCCCGCAGATAGAAGAGCACAGATACGCGGATAGATAATATCGGAGGAAGTTAATCAGCGTATCTGCGCTTGAATCAGCGAAATCTGCTGGAACCCTACGCCAGATAATTTTCAAGAAAGCTCCGATTATTAAGAGGTATACCAACGAACAATTCCCTTCCATCATATGTTTTACTACCAACAGCTGACCCTAACACGACCTGCTCCGCACAGTAATCATGTTTTAACTACAATCTTAACCTGAATCGCTGTGTAATATTATTGACATTATTTACATTTGCAGATTAGCAAATAAAGAAAAAATCGTATGAGTCTTTTTACAGAATATCTTAAGGAAATCCAGGAAAGAAAAGGCCAGGGGCTTCATCCCAAACCTATAGATGGTGCTGAATTATTGAGTGTGATCATAGATCAGATCAAAGATCTGAATAACGAGCACAGGACGGATTCTCTCAATTTCTTTATTTATAACGTACTGCCCGGTACAACCAGTGCGGCAGGCGTGAAAGCAAAGTTTTTGAAAGAGATCATTCTTGGAACCTTCCATGTAGAAGAGATCACTCCTGCGTTTGCCTTCGAACTGTTGTCGCATATGAAAGGCGGTCCTTCCATCGAAGTATTGCTGGATCTGGCACTGGGTGAAGATCCCTCTATCGCTAAAGAAGCAGCGGACGTGCTAAAAACACAGGTATTCCTTTACGATGCCGATACAGATCGTCTCAAAGAGGCTTTCAAAAATGAGAACCCTTTCGCAAAAGAAATTCTCGAAAGCTACGCACAGGCTGAGTTTTTCACCAAACTTCCTGAGGTTCCTGAAGAGATCAAAATAGTGACCTTTATCGCGGGAGAAGGTGATATTTCAACCGACCTTTTGTCTCCCGGTAACCAGGCCCACTCAAGATCTGATCGTGAGCTGCACGGTAAATGCATGATCACTCCCGAGGCACAGTCCCAGATCAGGGAGCTACAGGCACAGCATCCTGACAAAAGCGTGATGCTTGTTGCTGAAAAAGGTACGATGGGCGTAGGTTCTTCCAGAATGTCCGGGGTAAACAACGTGGCGCTCTGGACGGGCAGACCGGCAAGTCCTTATGTTCCGTTTGTGAACATTGCTCCGATCGTTGGCGGTACCAATGGTATCTCCCCGATCTTCCTCACAACTGTGGACGTTACCGGCGGTATCGGTATCGATCTGAAAAACTGGGTGAAGAAAACAGATGAGAATGGCAACGTGATACGCAACGAAAAAGGCGAACCCGTGCTGGAAGAAGTATACTCTGTTGCTACAGGCACCGTTCTCACCATCAATACAAAAACAAAGAAATTATATAATGGCGAGCGGGAGCTGATCGATATCTCCAAAGCACTGACTCCGCAGAAAAAAGAATTTATCAAAGCGGGCGGTTCTTACGCGATCGTATTTGGTAAAAAGATCCAGACTGTAGCAGCGAAGATCCTGGGCATTGAAGCTCCGATGGTTTTTGCCCCTTCAAAAGAGATCATCAGCGAAGGATTTGGTCTGACTGCAGTAGAAAAGATCTTCAACAGAAACGCAGTAGGCGTTACTCCTGGTAAAGTATTGCTGGCAGGCTCGGATGTTCGCGTTGAAGTGAACATCGTAGGTTCGCAGGATACAACCGGTCTGATGACTGCACAGGAGCTGGAATCTATGGCAGCCACCGTGATATCTCCGATCGTTGACGGGGCGTATCAGTCAGGTTGCCATACTGCATCGGTTTGGGATAAAAAAGCACAGGCAAATATTCCAAAGCTGATGAAGTTCATGAATGATTTTGGTTTGATCACTGCGCGTGATCCGAAAGCAGGATATCATTCCATGACAGACGTTATTCACAAAGTACTCAATGATATCACTGTTGATGAATGGGCGATCATCATCGGTGGTGATTCGCATACCAGGATGTCAAAAGGTGTGGCGTTCGGTGCTGACTCCGGTACTGTAGCACTCGCACTCGCTACCGGTGAAGCTTCCATGCCGATCCCTGAATCTGTGAAAGTGACTTTCAAAGGAGAAATGAAGGATCACATGGATTTCCGTGACGTGGTGCACGCTACGCAGTCACAAATGCTGCAGAAATTTGGCGGTGAGAACGTATTCCAGGGAAGGATCATTGAAGTGCATATCGGAACGCTGCCTGCTGACCAGGCTTTCACCTTTACTGACTGGACCGCAGAAATGAAAGCAAAAGCTTCTATCTGTATCTCTGATGACGATACCCTGATCCAGTCGCTGGAAATTGCCAAAGGCCGGATCCAGATCATGATCGACAAGGGAATGGATAATAGCAGGCAGGTATTGCAGGGACTGATCAACAAAGCTGATAAAAGGATTGCTGAAATAAAATCCGGTGAAAAACCGGCGTTAACTCCTGATGCAAATGCAAAATATTATGCGGAAGTGGTGATCGACCTCGAAGCGATCGATGAACCAATGATCGCTGATCCTGACGTTAACAACGAAGATGTTTCAAAACGATATACACACGATACCATTCGCGGCCTCTCTTATTATGGAGGGCAGAAAAAAGTGGATCTTGGTTTCGTGGGTTCCTGCATGGTGCATAAAGGCGATCTGAAGATCGTTTCCCAAATGCTGAAAAACCTGGAAGAACAGCAGGGCAAAGTGGAGTTCCACGCACCACTGGTAGTTGCAGCTCCTACTTACAATATCATTGATGAACTGAAAGCAGAAGGAGACTGGGATGTTCTGCAGAAATACTCAGGTTTTGAGTTCAACGATATGTTGCCGAAAAGCGCAGCACGTACTGAATATGAGAACATGATGTATCTCGAGCGCCCTGGCTGTAACCTTTGCATGGGCAACCAGGAAAAGGCGGCAAAAGGGGATACCGTCATGGCGACTTCAACCCGTTTGTTCCAGGGCCGGGTAGTGGAAGATTCTGAGCGTAAGAAAGGCGAGTCTCTGCTTGCTTCTACACCGGTAGTTGTGTTGTCTGCGATCCTCGGAAGAATTCCAAATATGGAAGAATATAAAGCGGCGGTAGTGGGTATTGATCTGACGAAGTTTGCACCTCCGTTGAAGAATCTGACTACGGGAGCGACAAAAGATGCTGTTTCCTATTAATTCTTGTAGGGCTGTATCCACATTTTGATAATAGAATTTGTAAAGGGCTGACCGTTGGGTTAGCCCTTTTTGTTCGATTGACATAAGGCACTGTCTGCCTTCGCTGTGCTAAGGCAGACAGTGCCTGCAGATTTTAGGCCATTGGTCAATGTAGAACAAGCTTGCTAACGTAAAGCGTGTCATCCCGGCCGGGATGACACACCATTGATTGTCGTTGTTAAATGGAATTTATGCGGATTTAATCCGCAGATGATGTGCAGATAGATCTGGTACAATGACTGCTATCTGAGTATTTGCGCCTTGATCTGCGTAAATTTGCGGGCACTGTCTGCCGTAGCACAGCGAAGGAAGGACCCTTACGCCAGCCGAAATGAAACACACTTGAACAGTTCACGCATTTTCCTTCTCCGCTACCATATCAATAATTTTTGCTGCTCCTGTTCTGACAACCCCGCCTCCATTTTTCATTGAGGTGATCTCCCATTCAATCCCGATCGCCAATACATACGTGAGCTTTGCAACAGGTGGTTTCATTGCAGGCATTGGTAAGGTCAGTTCAAATCGCTGTCCTTCCTGTTGCTGATTGGAAGCCAGCCAACCTGTTGTTGCCATGGCGGGCAACACACTGAACCATTCCTTTTTATTGGCTTCGTTATACAATTGATCAGCTACGAGGCTGAGCGACATGATCAATTTGTATTGCGGTACCGGCCATGGCAGGAATACACTTACGCCGGGTATCAATGCTGGTAGCTGTATCAACGCAACGCCTTCCACCGGATCGATCGAGTACTGGATCGGATGCCGGATGATACTGTCAAAAGTGTTTTTCTTATTCAGGTTAAACCCGGCGAAATAAGATGGATGTTGCGAGATCAGCACGTTTCGTTGTCCGCGTACACTTATCGGATCCAGTTTCTGCACTTTCCTGGCTAATGAAGTGAGTTTAGGGGTGAAGTTAAAGTTGGCCAAATGTCTGATGTCACTAATACTGTGGCGTATTGCTCCTGCGGCGTAAGACGACAGTACAAATTCGCTGATGTTCTCCTGCACACGTGGCTCCAGTTGTTTTACCTTTTTGCCGGATTTGGAGCGCCTGGCTCTCACCCTTATTTCATCGGAGTCTTTAACCCGATACGCGGTAAACGTTCCCACGGTTCCCGTGAATTGTAATCCATTTTCAAGCTTTCCCATATTGATAAGGTTTGTTTAATGTCTGCCTGAGTACGGGGATGAGCTGCTGTATAGGTCTTGTTAACCTGCCGTTGTCATATGACACTTCTATAGAAGCCAGCCAGTTTCTATATTACTAAGTTGAACGCATCAAATAATATGCAGAGAATTATCTTATAATAAAAACGTACCTAATTAGGTTCAGGTTATATACCTGATAAATACCTGATATATACCTGTTATATACAGGATAACCTAAGGGATACAATAGATATTTTCTACGGAAACACTAGATTCTGGGTAGGTTCCTGATAGTTGAATGTGTTTTTATATTTTTGATAATCATTATGTTATTGGTGATTTGGCTCCTGGCTTCAATAAATTGCCAACTGGAAACAGGCAAGGTTCGCGTGATACGGGCAAATAGGCCGGAAAGGAATGCAGATTTTTCACGGGACGTTTGTGCAATTATCAAATGCGGCCATCTTTTGGAGGCGAATTCCGGCGTTTTCGGCGTTTGACGGGTGTTGACAATTGTTACTGAAATAGCTAAATTCACTTCTCCTTCAGAACCTTATCCACCAATTCCCTTTTAAATTTTTGGATCAGTGTCTTTAGTGGAAATGTGGCTGGTTGCAGGGTGTGACTGGGGTGCACGATGTGTGCTTTGTTAATGATCGCAAACGCTGGGTTCCTGGTTAAATAATATTGTGATTCGGGAATTTCTTCCTGGCAGCCCTTTAATTAATAAGTAAATGTTTTAGGACGATACATATCCATTACTGAATATTCCACGGCATCGATACATAAAATGTAATAACAGATTTGACGTAGCATATCGAAATGAACTTCAGAAAATATCAGGAGCCTGTAATTGCAATTCTATCATTAGTAATCCTCTTCAAGCTTTGGCGTTGGGATAATGCTAATGGCAGGAATGATTATAGGATTATACCGCAAACCGACTTGACTGAAATAAAAGTGAAACTGGCTACTAAACCAAGTATTGACACTGATGGAGAGGAGTCCTGGGTTTCCATTAAAGCAACGGAATTTCCAATGTTTAAATTTGATGCGCGTGGTATTAAATATTCCGCAATAAAGTCTCATGACTTTGTAAACGAACTATCAAAAGGAGACACGGTCTATCTATCTATTTTAACCTATGATTACGAGACAAAGATCACAAAAGAAAAGCCTCTTCGACGGTCTGAAAAAATCTTCAGTTATTCCTTGATCGAACCATACTCTATTCAATCTAACGGAAAATATTACATGACTTTAGCTGACGTGAACCTGGCCTGGAATGATCATCGTGATATGAGTAAATGGATGTTCCGCTGGTTTTTAGGAATTGCTTCGGTGATAGGGCTTATTTATTCTGTTCTTCATTTTACAGGATTTAATAGAAGGTTTGTTAAATGGGTGAATGATATTCAGGCAAGTCAGTGAAGCTCGCAAAATACTGTACGGTATCTTATTTTGACACTCCTGCCCCCATAAAGAAAAAACGCTAGATGTTAGTCATCAAAAAAAGAATTACTAAAGGACTGGTTAACTGGTTGCTCACTTTAAAGATATTCAAAAGGAGTTTCGTTGTTTTGAGTTGGGGAGATTCTTATGTAATTAAACGAACAAAACCGATTGAAGAACTGGTAAAAAATGAGATAAGCCCTGAAAATATTTTTACGTTGAAGTTCAAGTATTATTCAAGCACAAAGGTGATGAAAGAATATGTGGCGGATATTTTTGAACTTAACTATGAAAGCCGGGAGATGCATTTGAATATCTGGACAAACGAACAAAAGACTAGTCTTGTTAGGAAATCGGTTCTGAATCTCACACCCCAAACTAATGATGAATTACGGAATATAATTCTAACCAATAAGGTGTTTTATGATAAACATGGTGGAGATGAGAGTTATTTACTCACACTTTTCCTTGACTCACGTATAGTTTCGGCGGCGGAGGATAGTCGTCAATTTTCAAAAGTTATAGTGAAGTATGTTCTCAAACCAACTAATAGAAAGGCTGCGATTCGAATCAAAAGAAAAGTTTTCATATCCAGCAGCGAAGCAAAAGAATTATGCAGTATGATCTCGTATTGGGACATCTGATAGACGATCAATTATGGATTTGCATTTCTATGCGCTTTAACGGTAACGTAATAACGGAACTAAGATTTTTCTCTGAATAAATATTCTACTTTACTTTTGATTTTAACATATGGACTTATACATCGAAAAACTTGTCAGAGGTGAATTCAGCAACATAAGTTTTTACGCGGGGCTGGAAGCCTTTTACAACATGGGATTTCAGATAAATGAAGTCAGCAGTTTTGAAAATCTTCAAGTGAGTGATGAGCATGTTTTTCTGGGAGGTATACAGTTTGTGCACGAGGCGCTCCGTTTGTTAAACCAAGAGATTCCTGAACCGTTTGATTATCCGCAGAGCCTGGAGGAATTTTTCGGACGAAAAATTTACGCTTCTACAATTAGCCAGATATCAAATAACCCTGACCGTTGGAATGTTTTTGTTAAACCGAGAGGTTTTCTTAAACAATTTACCGGGAGGTTGATTAAAGGTACAGTCGACCTGATCGGAACCAGCAATTACGAAGCCGATACTCCAATTTGGGTTTCGGAACCAGTTGATTTTATTGCGGAATGGAGAGTTTTCGTACGATATAACGAAGTGCTGGGTGTTCGACATTATAAGGGTGACTGGAGATGCAGCTATGATTCTAAAGTGATAGAAAGAGCTATCAGGGCGTTTAAGGACGCTCCTCATGCATACGCATTGGATTTCGGCCTTACGAAAGATGGAAGATTTTTAGTTGTTGAAGCAAATGAAGGTTATTCAATTGGGAGCTATGGTTTGTTCTATGTTGACTATGCAAAATTAATTGCAACGAGGTGGTGTCAATTGACGGGACAGAGAGATTTATGTAACTTTTGACTTAAGTTATCTCTGCCTTGTAACCGTTGCCGGAAATGAATGGTATCTGTGGTCGATTTTCAGTATCAGACAACGAAAGAATTACAAAAGAACATTCGCGAAATACATAAATAATCAACTCAACAAAACTTCAAACTATGGCACTAATTAACCCTCATATCAACTTCAACGGAAATGCCGAAGAAGCATTCAGTTTCTACAAGTCAGTATTTGGCGGTGCGTTTGCAAAAATTATGCGTTTCAAAGATCTGGCAAGTGAAGAGTTTCCTGTGGCAGAAGATGAAGCAAACAAAATAATGCACATTGCCTTATCCATCGGTAAGAATATTCTAATGGGCAACGATGTTCCCGAAGTCCTGGGCCGAACAAATGAAAACGAAAACAGAAGTAAAATCGCCATCAGTGCAGAGAGTAAAGAAGAAGCGGACAAATTATTTACGGGGCTTTCTGCAGGCGGGCAAATAGGAATGCCGATTACTGACAGCCCCTGGGGCTCCTACTTTGGAATGTTCAGAGATAAGTACGGAATTGAATGGATGGTAGATTTTGATCCAAATTATAAAGGAAAGATTTAGCAGTTGGAAAATATGAAGACCTCATTCGATCCAATTTCAAGTCCCGATACGACCATTCTAATTTTAGGGACTTTGCTAGGCGACAGATCACTTGAGCTTGCTGAATATTACGGGCATCCAAGAAACGGTTTTGGCGGATTGTTTCAACTATCACTGACAATGATCTGCCATTGACCTATGCAGAAAAGAAGGCCCGCTGCTCAAAACTAAAATCGGACTTTGGGATGTTGCACACAAGGTAAACCGAATGGGCAGCCTTGATAGTGCTATTGCAAACGAAGAACCCAGCGATCTTGATGATAATGGTTGCACTTATTCTTTTTATAAAGATAATATGGTATTAGAGTATGGAGGTGGTGCAATCGGTCCGCAGTGTTTTGAAGATTTTAAGCATAGAGTGAAATTGTGTTGCCCCGTCCTGTATTTTCTAGTTCAGAGTTCCTTTACCGAGCGGAAACATTTTACATAAATTTTAATGATACCATCAACTCAGATATTAAATTGGCTGGCAATCGGATTTGAACAACCAACTGGCAGTTTGACTGAGAATTTTTACTATGATAAGTGCGACAGATAGTTCTTTTTTGTAGTAGCTTTCGATTATTTTTTGCTGGATGAGGAAATGAATCTTACCAGCGGCGTTAACTGCAGCTATTCCGAAGCCGAACTGAATTCTCTTATTGATAAAATCAGAAGAATTGAACAGAGCGATCCAGACATTATTTCAATACCGAGAGTTTTCTTGGAAGATCGTAAGAATTTCATGCAGGAATTTGTTTCGAAATTGTCAGATTCTGATTTAGTTGATGTGCTGAATCAGCGGGTAAAGAACCAGGACTGTAAAACTAAATTTGATTTCTATTTTGAAAATGAAGTTTCTGAATTTGTTAAGGAAAAATGGGAAGAAGAGAAGAACATTTTTTACAGCAGAGGGTCGCAACTTTTTTAAATTTAAACAACATTGATATTGATGCGGCAACACTGTGGATTGCTGGCTCGGGTGGATCAGGCGGGTCTGTTTCTGTAGGTTTATCGGAGGAAGGATGTGAAGAGCCGATGCCATCGGATGAGAAACGACCGATCAGAAAACCATGGTGGAAATTTTTTTAACGGACAATAGGTATGAGGCATATTTTATCTTTTATTATTGGGTTGGTGATTTCTGCTTTTATTGTAGGGCTTGTTGGTTTTGGTTTTGCACTCATGAGCTTTGATCTGGCAGGAGGAGAGACGCTAGCTGAAATCGAAGGGCAGCATGTTGCCGGGCTTGTGCTATCTGTTTTTACACTGATTATTACAGTATTTTCTATCTGGCAATATTACGGCCGCATTAGGAAATACATGGCGTGCGGGTTGGTGACAACGCAGCTCGTGGTTATGTGTTTTTCGATCATATATATTATTAACGAAAAAAATATTTCTACCGAGTTTGATCGGGCAATATGGATTAAGTCAGACTGGAAGCCCGAGGATATGGCAAAGAGCCTTGTGAAAAATAATCAACTGATAGGGTTAACAAGAGATCAGGTGAAAGAAAAGTTAGGAGAGGGGGCGGAGGCGTATGGGAATGTCGATTCAGATAGAGGCTCGATTATATTCAAGATCGAAAATAATTGGACAATGACAATATTATTTCAACGAGACAAAGTGGTCAGTGCAGAAATGAGGCAACCTCGTCTCGGAGTTTGAGTTGGTAGCTGATAAACGAAGTAAAAGTAAAGCGATTAAATTGTTTTGGACGGAGATAGCCTTCTTGATAAATTGTAAGATAAAAGTTGGGAATTGCTAAGGTGCTTTCAGGAAGACTATTCTGCTGGATATGAAGCTTAAATGTATAATCATACTAATAAGTTCAACTATTTTTATGTCATGCGATGAACCTCAAAAAAATGAACCGGGGTAAAGTGGAAGTAAGAAAGGTGACGTTAACAGAGATTGAAGATGATATAGAACCTCCACCTCCGGATCTAAAAACCGATTTCAAAAGTGTGCAGGAATGGTTGTTTGCCGTCTGTGATGGCGGCAAACCGGATAAATCAATTAAGTTTTTCAATCTTGGGTTGTTTGAATCATCAGATGGTAACACGCTTTATTTGGCAGGAATTAATAAATATGAAGATGGGCATACAACTCATACACTTATTGAATTTGAACCTTCAAATATGTATTGCAGTCTTTCGCAAGACTGGTACGGAGGTTTGAGCAGAGAACAGTTGTTGATCAGGCTTACAGATGAGTTAAAGGCATTTACACAATCAGAGAAATTCCTGAACTCATTCCTTGCATCGGCCGATGCGATTGTTTTTAAATCAAATGGGCAGATTGTTTGGAAGAGGTAATCAGATCTTAGTCGATGGAAGTTAAAATTAATAAGCTTCCCGGAATAGTCTTACAAGATGAGATCCACAACAGAGCTTTCAATTTTTATCAAACGAAGAGTTCGATACGTGACTGAAGGCGCGTTGACTTTACTTTTTATTTTCATGGCAATATTGTTGCTTCCGTTTGTTTTTGATTTGGTTATGGGTCATAGATTGGGAGAGGCGCTTTTTGAGCTCTATCTGTCACAGATGCCCGGATGGCTTATACTATTGTGTATCATAGGAGGCGTTTTTTCTTGGTTGGGTTACGAAGTTTCAAGGATTAAACGACCTGCAGTGTTAACCATCTCGCAGGATATTTTACATTTTAAAGGAAAACAGATTGATCTGGTCATTCCTATTGAAAGAATCAAGAAGATTTACTTCAACGATCTGAAAAATGTTTTCCGGGAGCCGAAAGGCGTAATGCAAGTGGGAGTGAAGCAAAAAAACGGCACCCATACTTTTTTCTTATTAGCGGATTATACGGATAGTGAAAAGGCTTTGGATACTTTAGGTAATATTGACGGTGCGGAATTTGGAGTTTATGATGATAAAATGGATTCGATGGATGTTGATGAATAGGAGATCGCACATTTGATAACTGACTTACTTTATTAACAATTGGTACTCGTCTTACGAATTTCTTTAACAAACTCTTTGGCGGTGATAAAGGAAAGACGGACGAGGGGAAGCAAGAAAATAAGCCTGATATAGATTTCCGTCTTTCTTCGCCAGACACTAATAATTCGATCATAGATATCGATAACTATGTTTGCGAGCTATGTTCTTATGGCAAAGAAATGAAAGAAAGTAGGGGAAATGTGGATTGTTGTTGATTGGAGCGAACGATTTTAATCCAATGTCGTTTAGTTAAGGAATTGTCGTTTTCCCCCAGCGTATTACCTATGCCGGTTTTATCTTTATGATTCTTAATTAATTACCAAGAACCTTAAAAGACCCACCTCGATGGGATATAAGCAATTCTGAATCCGTAACTAAACGACATTGGATATAAAAGTGTTTCCAGAGCTTGCTTTGTTTTTTGAAGATATTGGATACGAGGTCGGGAAATAACATAACCACAATCAGGCTTCGTATTTATAGGGTTTGAGGTATGTGTAGGCGGCCTTCTAATATATACCGTAATGCTTTAACCGGGGTTACCGGTAACAATTTTCACTTTCAATACACTAATTAAGCATTTGATCCGGGGTGGACTTTTAATGGTCAGTCCTGGTTCTTAGTTTCGACGCTGCTAATGCTATTCGGTTTCGGCAAGATTGCAGAACTCAAATTACCTTACCGTTATTACGCCGGAAAGTCGTGCAGCACCGTTCTAATATAACCAGGTAAAAGCAACAGATCAAATGACAAATCAAAAGCTCATAAAAGCAGCGGGAAAAATTCAGGTAAATAAGAATGTTAAAACTGTTTTTGACTTTTTCGCCAATCCTGGTAATGATAGCTTATGGCGAACAGAAATAAATAATAGCATTCTTGATGGACCGTTAAAAAAAGGAGTCTCAGTATCGGAATATTCTAACCTTTCAAGAAAGGCTTCAAATAATTTACTGGAGCTTAAATGTGTGAAATTTGAAGAGAACAGCATCGTGGTCTTTGAGACAGGCAACGGCACCCGGTTCTATTTAAAAAGTCAGCGGATGGTTACAGCCATTTCAGAAGATACAACGGAAATAACGTATAAACTTGACTTTGACAAAAGCATTGTCAGATTTGCGATAGGGTTTAGTTTACCTGGCTTTATCATTTCATTTAAAGCAGGAAATGATATGAAAAAATACTTACGGCGACTAAAAAGGTATCTTGAAAATCATTGATCAATAACGCACTAATTAAGTTGATGATGAAAACGAAATGGATGGGCTGCGCTTCGTTGGCATATGGTAAGCTGAAGAAATCAATTAACTACCTGATCATAATAGCTGCAAACCTTATTATCCTTGCGGTGCTGCTTGTGTTATGGACAGACGAACTTGAGTTGACGTTTAATGAAATAATCAGAGGAATAGAGGTTTTTAAGATAGCGGGATTTGGGGTTTTAACAGTGATTGGAGTCGTTATCCTGGATAATTTTTTCAGAAGAAGAAAGGTCAACTCGCCAAGTTTGAAAGTAGTCATCACGGTGATTGCTACATTGGTGATTTCTTCATTTTTGTATATCGGTTATATTGGAAAAGTAATTGATCATACAATTATTAACAGGCAATTCAGGAAACAGATAGCGGATAAAATAGAGCCATTAAGACAAATGGCTTATGGAACAATGGCCCGGAACCTGACAATCGAAGAGTATCTTCAAATAAGAAAGGTCTGCGGGTTTCCTGCACTGTCTTCAGAAGCGTCAGATATACAATATAAATATAGTTATGATGGGTTTTTACCAGATTCTATGTTGGAGTTGACATATTATGTGCCGGTCCGGATAACGGTAGATACCATTAATTATTTAAACGGGGGGAGGACAAGGCGTCAGTCGTTTCAGATTGCCGGAAACAGAAAAAAAGTGATCTACGTAGAATATGAACAATAGAAGAGTTCATTTTTGAAGATAATAAAAGGATATAAGCTGTGATCGTGTAACAGTTATTCTTATAAGAACAACTATATGTTTTTGAAGTTTATCAAAGCAGGCAAACGATTTTCTCGATCATACTTTGATTTCATGAACTGAATAGATTATAATAATCTTTCCGCCTGTTAAAAAGGGTGAAAACACCTGCGCTCACCGGCTTTTAATGGTCTATATTAACATTCTATATTTTTAGAAATGTCAAATAATGTCGGCGAAAATAAAGTTCACACTTCAGAAGTCTTCAAAAACTGGTTTGAGGTTTTTGCACTTTTGCTTGCTGCATTGTGGGCTTTGTACACTTTTTATTTTGACAAGGTGCTTACCCCGGCCAATGAACCACCTTATCTGAACGTCAGCGCTGAACTTACGATAGAGGGAGAGAAGGATTCTTTCTATGTAGTGAAGACGGTAGGGCGGATCAAGAATACAGGTAAGATCAGGACTTTTATTCATGCAGCCTCTTTTCAGGTGCTTGCATATCGGATCGATCCGGATAACTGTTCAGATTCAGTTTTTGTGTATGAGCTGAAAAGAAATGTCAGTCATTCTGAAGTCTTTCCCCGTTATTACGTGGATAGTTTATCTGTAATGAATGCGGGTAAGTTTGTTGGCGATGGATGGCGTATGGATCCGGGGGAAGAGTTTATCCGTAGCTTTCTTACGCTTATTCCCCGCAAATCATTTGATGCAGCCAGTTGCGAGATTGACATCTACGCATCCAGAAGACCTGAAACGAAATTGCAGATCGACTGGCAGGTGAATGATACAGGGATCATCAGGCTTAGGCCGTATAAGATGCCTGAGCATGAAGCGTTGAGTAATATAAAGCATCCGGAAATTATCAGACAGCTTGGTCTGGGCGTCTGTTATCACAAAGCTGAAATATTTCTGCCTGGTTCCGCTACCAACAAGCGATTATCCACCTCAAAATTATAGTGTATGCGAAAGAGGATCATTAAGATTTGCGTTTTTTGGGTAATGTTATTTACGGCTTCATGCAATAATGAAAGTGCCCCAAGCGAGTCCCAACAAGATTCATCGCCAGCGGCCATGGATGATAATCACTTACCTGAGGTAGACAGCACTGCAGCAGCTGTAGCCGATAGTGCTTATATGCCGCCAGAAACTGGAGAACCAGACTCCAGCAGAAGTATAGGGGGA
>VFQP010001084.1_pt1 | contig 40391 bp, 36 predicted proteins | sample 3512351 | NCBI WGS metagenome assembly VFQP01 (sample SAMN10412372, study PRJNA504923) | tailings metagenome | isolation source: Relicate 1 Philex TSF1 revegetated site | place: Philippines: Tuba, Benguet | collected 2017-08-29
GGCATCGACATGCCGCCCCAAGGCGTCGAGATGCCGACGTTCTGCGCACCGTTCAAACCGAAGATGGGCGTGGAAACGCCGCCCCACGGCGTGGAAATGCCGAAGCCCGGCATCGACATGCCGCCCCAAGGCGTCGAGATGCCGACGTTCTGCGCACCGTTCAAACCGAAGATGGGCGTGGAAACGCCGCCCCACGGCGTGGAAATGCCGAAGCCCGGCATCGACATGCCGCCCCAAGGCGTCGAGATGCCGACGTTCTGAGCCTGGTTGAGACCGAAGAACGGCGGAGGATTCATGCCCGGCGGCGAGAGCCCGAAGCCCGGCATCGACATGCCGCCCCAAGGCGTCGAGATTCCAACGTTCTGTGCGCTGTTGAGGCCGAAGAAGGGCGTCGAGACGCTGCCGAACGGCGAAGAGATGCCGAAGCCGGTCCAATGGCCGCCGGCGCCGGGGCCAGCGTTGCCGATGCCGAAACCGGGGCCGTAGAAGCCGCCGAAGGGCGTGGAGATGCCGACGTTTTGAGCCTGGTTTAGGCCGAAGAAGGGCGTGGAGACGCCACCAAAGGGCGTCGAGATGCCGAAGCCGCCGGAATTGATGCTGCCGAACGGAGTGGAGATCGTTGCGTGAGCAGGTGCAGAGAGGGCAGCGGCGGCAATCGCCACCGTGGCAAGCGTCGTGCGAGCGTAAGCTTTTACTGATGTCACTGGTCAACCCCTACGGTCAAAGCGCCCGCACTGAGATGCAGGCAATTGCTGTGTGAACCCGGGTACGCGACCACACCCCATCCTCAGGTCCGCAACACTTTGTGCCGTGGACTGGTAAATTTCCTCCTAACTCTGACGAATGCAACTGTACGTCGACTACGGATGGACCGCTTGGCCTCCCGCCATCGCGCAGCTTTCAGGCGACTGCGTCAGCACGCGAATGCCTTTGATGTCGCAAAGCGCACCGGCCATTTGCGGCTGCGTTACGGTCGTCCCCTGCGGAGCCATCGCCTCTGCGGATGCCATAGCGGGCTGCTGAGCTTGCGCGGCTTCGGCGTTGCGTGACCCGCCCTCATAGCTCGCCTGAGACATCGTACCGGCGGGCTGCAGTTGCACAATCTGGAAGACGGGCATCGCCGACGGACGCCCGAAGCCGCCCAGGCCGTCGAGCTGTGCCACGCCCATGACGCCAGTCTGGATCAATCCATACTGAGGCGCGTAGCCGCCCGGCGCGGCACCAGGCGTTGCGGCTGCATAGGCATTCGGCGGAGCGACCTCGGCGGACGCGCGGCCGAGGTATCCGATCACGGCCAGACCGGCGAGCATGATCATGAACGCGTAGGCGGTCGATTTCGTATTTTCCATGTCCAGTCCCCCGGCGGCGCCCTTGGAGGCGCGCGCGATTCATCCGCACGTGGGACTACTCCAAGCTTATTCGGTTTATGAGGGATTAATTTCGATAAGAATCAGAGCAATAAAGAATAATGCTGATACACGATATAAAGCTGTCTGAGACAGGCCTGCCGCCCGCTTCTTGAGCGAGCGGCACCCGATCTATTCTCCCGCCACCACGGCGTGAGACACCGGCTCTTCCGCCTCTGCAGACTTCGGCTGGAAGCGCTCGCGCAGCCGCTGAATGGCGACGTACATCACCGGAATGAAGAACACCCCGACGACCGACGCCAGCAGCATGCCCGCGAACACGGGCAGCGCGACCGAGTACATGCTCGCCTCGCCCGGCCCCTTGGCCACGAGCAGCGGAATGAGCGCTGCTAAGAACGCGACGCTCGTCATCATGACGGGGCGGATTCGTTGGCGCGCACCCGCGATGGCGGCGTCGACGACCGATTTCCCCGCCTGCCTCTGATCGATGAAAAACTGCGTCATCAGGATCGAGTTCTTCGCCGCGAGTGCGATCAGAACGATGATGCCGATTTCCGTGTAGATCAGCAGGCTCTGGTGCGTGACGAAGAGACCGAGCATAGCGCCCAAAGCCGCCACCACGACGGGGAGCAACGCGACGAGCGGCATCGACCAGCTCTCGTAGAGACCGACCAGCAGGAAAAACGCGAACAGCAGCGCAAGCGAGATGACGAGCGGAGTCTGCGCGGCCGAGACCTTCTCTTCCAACGCCTGTCCCGTCCACTCAAACTTGAAGCCCTTCGGCAGCGTCTCTTCGGAGAGTTCCTCCATGGCCATGAGCGCGCTGCTGTCGCCGGTGTTTGGCGCTGCGGATCCGCGGACAGTCACGGACGGATAGTTGTTGTAGCGCTGGAGCGAGCTTGGCCCCACCCCGAGCGAAATCTTTGCAACCAGCGACAGTGGCACCATGCTGCCGTCCCGGTTCTTCACGTGGATCCGCGCGAGATCGTCCATTGTTGCGCGATGCGGGGCATCGGCTTGGATCTGCACCGTCCACGTCCGGCCGAACTTGTTGAAGTCGGTGACATAGCGCCCGCCGAGCGTGGCCTGCAGCTCGTTGTAGATATCGCCCGGATCGAGCCCGAGGATGCGCGCGCGCTCCCGGTCGATGTCGAGGTTGATGCGGGGGACCTGCGCCTCCGCTCCCGAGAACACCTGCGTCAACTCAGGACGCTTCAGAGCGGCGACGCTGAGACCGCGTGCGGCCGCTGCGAGATCCGCCGGGCTTTGACCTTCGGTCCCTTCGAGAATGTATTCGAAACCGCCCACTGAGCCGGCGCCGGGGAGCGAGGGCGGGTTCAGGGCGACGAAGGTGCCCTCGGAAAGCTGCGACAGCGAGAGGAATAAGCGCATCGCCGTATCGTCCGCCTGCAGTGAGGGATCTCGCCGGTCCTCATAAGGCTTCAGGCGCACGAACATGATGCCGGAATTCGACGCCGAACCGCCGGTCAGGAAATCGAGGCCAACGATGGAAAGGGCGCTTTCAACGGCCGGGTCCTTCTTGACGATCTCGAGCACCTTCGCCACCGCATCCTCGGTCCGATTGAGCGAAGCCGCGGGCGGAAGCGTCGAGACGACGAGCAGATAGCCCTTATCCTCTTGCGGCAGGAAGCCTTTCGGCGTTTCGAGGAAGATATAGCCGGCGAACAAGCCCATAAGCGCGAGAGCTGTGAAACCCGCCACAGACCGGCCGGCGATCTTCTCGACAACGCCCGCGTAGCGATCGGAGGACTTTTCGATGAACGCCTGTAGTGCGTTGACCTTATGGTCCTTGCCACGCGGCTTCAGAAGAATGGCGCAGAGCGCGGGGGTCAGCGTGAGCGCGTTGATCGCCGAGAACACCATTGCCGCCGAGATGGTGGCGGCGAACTGCTGGAACAGCACGCCCGTGCTTCCCGGCAGGAAAGCTACGGGAACGAACACGGAAAGCAGAACGAGCGTGACGGCGACGATCGGCCCGACGATCTGGCTCATTGCCTTGCGGGTCGCTTCCGCTGCCGAAAGTCCCGGATTCTCCTCCATTTCGCGCTCGACGTTCTCCACGACAATGATGGAGTCGTCGACGACGATACCGATCGCAAGCACGAGAGCGAGCAGCGAGATCGTGTTGGCCGAATAGCCGAGCGGCACGAGGATGAGGAACGCCCCTATGATCGAGACGGGTACCGCGATCAACGGGATGAGCGATGGCCGTAGCCGGCCTAGGAATACGTAGACAACGATCGCCACCAGAACGAAGGCTTCGAACAGGGTTTCGATCGCGCGGCCGATCATCGCTGAAACGAAATCCGACGTGTCGTAAATGAATGCGTAGTTCACACCCTGGGGCAGACGCGACCGCATCGCTTCGAGCTTTTCGGCCACGGCGTCCGCGACGCTCACGGCGTTTGCCCCCGCCGCAAGGTTGATTGCGATCGGAGCTGCCGGTCTGCCGTCGAATTGAGCTATCGCATTGTACGATGACGCTTTCACTTCGATACGTGCGACATCCTTCAGCCTGGTCGACGAGCCGTCGCCGTTACTGCGCAGAACGATGTTTCCGAACTCTTCGGGCGTCGACAGCAGGCCCTTCGAAGAAATAGCGAGTTCGAGCCTCTGATCGTCGGACACGACCGGAGCAGCGCCGATGCGACCGGCAGGGGCCTGCACGTTTTGCGCCCGCACGGCATTTACGATGTCATCCGTGGAGAGCCCATAATCGTTGAGCTTCTGCGGATCGATCCAGATGCGCATTGCGTAGTCGCGCGCGCCCATGATGGCGGCTTCGCCTACGCCGGGGACGCGCTTGAGATCGTCGAGAATATTGAGCGTGACAAACGTGCTGAGGAAAAGCTGATCGTGTTCCGGGTCGTCGGAATAGAACGACAAAATCTGCAGCAGGTCGGACGAACCCGAATTCACCGTAAGCCCGCTGTTGCGGACTTCTTGGGGCAGTTTGCCCTGAATGAGGTTGACGCGGTTCGTGACGTTGGCCGTGGCGCGGTCGGGATCGGTCCCCTGCTCGAAGGTGATCGAGAGCGAATACCCGCCGTCGTTTGTCGACGTGGACTGCATGTAGCGCATGCCCGGCACGCCGTTGACCGCGTTTTCTATGGGCTGCGCGATGCTTGTCGAGATCGTTGCCGCATCGGCGCCCGGATAGTTGGCACTGACGTTGACTGTGGTTGGCGCGATATTCGGATATTGCGCGACAGGAATGCCGAAAGCCGCCATGCCGCCGGCCAGCGCAATGATGATCGAGATCACCATCGCGAGCCGCGGACGATCGATGAAGACGTTGAAGATCATGGCGTGGGATTATCCGAAGAGTTGCTCACTTCGATCGGCGCCGTCTCTGGATTGACGATCATCCCGGGCTGCGCTTTGAGGTGACCGCTCACGATGACCCGGTCTCCCTCGGAAAGTCCCGACTTCACGGTTACGAGCGATCCGCGATAGGTGCCCGTTTCGAAGCGCCGGATCTCCACCTTGTTCTTGTCGTCCAAGGTCAGGACGTAGCTTCCGAGCTGATCGAGAAGCAGTGCCGACTGGGAGACGACCAGCGTCTTGGTTGCGTGCTTGTCGACGATTGTCGCATCCACAAGCTCCTGCGGAAGCAATGTTCGGTCGGGGTTCGGGATGGCCGCGCGTACGACGACGGTATTGGTCGCGGCATTCGCTTCGATGTCTATGAACGCGATCTTGCCGGAGTGCTGGTAGACCTCGCCGTCGCCATGGCGGATCTCGACGTCAGCGCTGAACGAGCCGTCCTTTGAGCGCACCAATCCGGACAGCATCGGACGCGGAACCGAGAAATTCACGTAGACGGTGTCCTGCGAAATCAACGTCACCAGCGGCGTGCTTGCTTCGTTGACGAAATCGCCCACCGCGTGAGCCGCACGACCGACACGGCCCGATATCTCAGCGCGGATCTGCGTGAATTCGAGATTGAGCTTCGCCTGCTCCACCTGCGCCTGGTCGTATCCGACCTTTGCCGTGGCTTGCGCCAGGTGAGCCTTCGCGGTGCTCAAGGTGGCGCCGGAGGAGACCTGCCGCGTCACAAGCTCCTGCGTGCGGCTGTAAGCATCGGTCGAATCATCGAGGGCGGCTTGGGAACTCGCGAGATTGGCTTCCGCCTGCGCCAAGGCGATTTCATAAGGCCGCGGATCGACCTCGAAGAGCAACTGCCCTTTGGTAACCTCAGCGCCTTCCTGGAACTCGCGCCGGGTAATGAGACCGGCAATGCGCGTTCGCACCTCGATCTTGTCCATGGCTTCGATGCGGCCGCTGAACGTCGTCGTGTTCTTGAAGTCGGTATTCTGCACCGTCTCGACGATCACGGTTGGAGGAGGAGGCCCGCCCGCGCCCTGCGCGGCACCCTTGGGGACCATCAACGCCTGCGACGCAGCCACGAGCACCGCAAGTGATAGCGAGCCATAAAGCCACTTGCGGCCGGTTTTCGAGATGTATCGCGAAGTGAGCATGATCGGTCCGTGCCCCGTCATTCGAGCCTGAGTGCACGGCAGATTCGGTTACGAGGCTTGTCCGAGCATGATCATTCCGAATACAGAGCGCTTGTCAGCGCGCGTTGCCCGCGCAACCGCGTGAATTCTGCTGCATTGATGGGAAAGAGACGTAGGTGCAGCGCCGCCGCTCAACCTCTTTCGACCGCCGCGACGTGATGGGGAAACTCGGCGGTCGCCATTAGCGCCTTGCAACGATCGAAACGGCCGGTCGCATAAGCCCAGAAGTCATCGGCTGGGTTCTTGTTGGCGTGCTGGATGAGGCCCCAAAGGGTCCACAGCAGGTCGCACATCGCCTTATAGATCACGACCCGGCCGAGCTCGGACGCACTCGGCGCACCGCCGAAGTAGGCATGGACGAACTCGGCTTCCTTGTCGGGCTGAAGCTTCGCTTCCACGATCACGTCGCCCACATCCCACAGCGGGTCATTCATGCCCGAGTATTCCCAATCCACGAGCCACATGCGATCGCCGGTATCGAGGAAATTTTCCGAAAGCGGATCGCAATGGCACGGCGCCAACGGCAGGGGTCGTGCATTGAGAGCGCGCCGGATCGTTTCCGCAGAGAGAAGCACGTCGTGATAGCCCTCCGGCAATTCCGTCGCCTTGCCCGACAGGATTTTGAGATAGTCGTCGATCATCGCGAACAGCTCGAAGCGGAAGTCGAACTGCTCGCCGCTCGTGTGCAGCTTGCGAAGAACATGTGCGGCGCGCGTTGGCGCGCCGGCAATGGCGGTGAATTTTTCAGGCGACATGGTGACCGCCTTGTCGATGGCGGCGGTCAGCATCAAACCGTCGTCGGTTGTTACCAGCACCTTCGGGCTCACGCCTGCGCGAGCAGCCCCACGCGCGGCCACGGCTTCAACTCTGCGGTTTATGTACTCTTCCGTCCCTTGTCCGGGAATGCGAAGCACGTGTTCGCCGCGCCCGCTCTTGATCAGGAAAACTCGATTGGTCAGGCCGCCGAGGCGTTGCGGAGAAGCGAGCGCGATGTCGACCGCATTGTGAAAGCCGAGACGATCCAACGCGACCCAAACGTCGCGGAGGTCTTGCTCAGTGGCGCTCATCGTTCCCCCTTCGTCAGATCAGGAAAGCAGCCTCTCGTTCTCCGGATCGTAGATCGTGCGCTCCACGCGCGTCGCGGGATACGTCACGCCGAAAGCTTCAATGCCAAACGCTTGCTCCCCGGCCACGTCAGTCGGAAGCCAGGCGAACGCGATGGTTTTGCCGACAGTGTGGCCGAACCCGCAGCTCGCCGTCTGCCCGACCACGCGACCTTCCTTCATGATCGTCTCGCCGCCATGGAACGGCGCGAAATCGTCGACTGTCAGCGTGCAAAGCCGGCGTGCCGGACCTTTGGATTGCAGGGCTTCCAGCGCAGGGCGACCGATGAAATCCTTGCCGAAGTCGACTGTGTTTTCGAGGCCGGCCGACAAGGGATCGTAGTCGGGCCCGATCTCGGCGGACCAATAGACGTAGCCCTTCTCCAGGCGGCAGGTTTCGATTGCGCGGTAGCCCACATCGCGAATGCCGTGCCCGGCGCCTGCCGCTTTGAGCGCCTCGTAGAGCCCCGCCGCATACTCTGTCGGCACGTGAAGCTCGTAGCCAAGCTCGCCCACATATCCGACGCGGATCGCCCGCACCGGCACGTGGCCGACCTCTATGTCGCGCACGGCGAGAAACGGAAAGGCATCGCTTGAGAGATCGTTGTCCGACAGAGACTGCAGTACCGCTCGCGACTCCGGCCCGCAGATGTTGAGCACGGCCCACGCAGAGCTTACGTCTCGCAACGAGACCGAGCTATCCGCCGGAAGATTGCGCCGCACCCAGCTCGAATCCCGCACGCCGAACGCGGAGCCAGAGATCATCAGGAAGCGCTCCGGAGCTAGATGCAGCAGTGTCACCTCGGCTTCGACGCCGCCCTTGGCGTTCAGCATCGTCGTATAGATGCAGCGCCCCGGCTCGCCATCGATGCGGTTCGCGCAAATCCGCTCTAGCGCCGCCGCTGCACCAGGACCTTCGATCTCGAACTTTGAGAACGACGTCTGGTCGATCAGCGCGACCGATTGCCGGATGTGGCGATGTTCAGCGCCCACACCTTCGAACCAGCTCGGCTTGTCCTCGAAGCTCGAAACCTCTTCGTGCGACGCGCCCGGCTCCGCAAACCATAGCGGGCGCTCCCATCCGAAGCGCGCGCCGAATACGGCTCCGGCTTGCGCCACGTGTCCATGCACCGGCGATCGGCGCAGTCCGCGTCCGGCGACCGTTTCCTCTGCCGGCCAATGGATCTTGTAGTAGCTGCCGTAGGCCTCGATCGCGCGTTCTTCGAGATAACGGCCGGTATTGTGCGGCACGCCGAAGCGCCGGACGTCGAAGGCCCACAAATCCATGCCTGGATCGCCGTCGAGGATCCAATTGGCCATCGCCTCGCCCGCGCCGCCCGACGCCGCGATACCGGCGGTGAAGCCGCAAGCGACAAAGAAATTATCAAGTTCCGGCGCGAGTCCCATGATGGGCTCACCATCCGCGGAAACAGGGATGGGACCGTTGATCACCGTCTGGATGCCGATCTCGTTCAGCACCGGCAGGCGTTCGGCGCATGGCAGCGCGAACAGCTCGAGCCGCTCGAAGTTCTCGGCAAACAGCTCGCGGCCGAAGGCGAGCGGAGGGCGCGAACGCCAGCAGCCCTTCGTCCCATCCTCCCAGCCGCCGATCGCGAAAGCTCCAACGTCGGGTTTCAGGTAGAAATTCTTGTCCGGGTCGCGCAACGTCGGCAGCGTCTTCGGCAACTCGAGCTTCTTCTCAGTCAGAAAGTACTGATGCTCGACGACGCCCGCCGCGAGCGCCACGCCCGCCATCTCGCCGAGCCGTTTCGCCCAAAGGCCCGCGCAGTTCACGAGAATGTCGCATCCGACCGTGCCGTGATCGGTCGCGACGCCGACGACCCGGCGGCCCTCTTTCAGGATTTCCGTAACGCAAACACCTTCCTGGATCGTCACGCCGGAATTGCGTGCCGCGGCCGCGTAAGCATGCGTGAGTCCATACGGATCCACATACCCATCCGAGGGAATGAACGCGGCCCCCACGACACCCTCGGGATCGATGTAGGGGAAGAGATCCTTCGCTTCGGCCGCCGACAATGCATGGCATTCGAAGCCGAAGCTTTTCGCCAGAGTCATCGAGCGGCGAATTTCGCTCCAGCGGTCCGGCGACGACGCGAGCCGGAGCGAGCCCACCTTGCGCCAGTCGATGACGTGTCCGGACTCCGCTTCCAGGCGGTCGAACACGGCCACCGAGTTCTGCATCAGGCGCGTGAGGTTTCGTCGCCCGCGCAATTGACCGACGAGGCCCGCAGCGTGCCACGTGCAGCCATCCGTGATGCGGGATTTTTCGAGAACGAGGACGTCGCGCTCACCGCGCCGCCCAAGATGATAGGCGAGGGAACATCCAACGGCGCCCCCACCAACAATGACGATGCGGGCATGCTTGTCGAAGGCAGTCGGCATGAAAGCACTCGCGCAATTTCAGTCCTGACCAAAGTGTCGAGACTTTCCACTCCAGTCAAACAAAGATGATGCTCAAACCATAGGCATTCCATATTTTTATGGATTTCGCGTGGGCAATGAGGCACGGTCCCTCCCCGATGGCCCCGGCCCGCTGGTCAAAATAACGAGCCTACGATGAATGACTACGCAGCGATTTCCACATTCGCGGAACAGCTTGCCGACCTCGCACGGCGCATCGCGCGGGAGCACTTCCGGTCAACGACTGACTTCGATCTCAAGGCGGACTCGAGCCCCGTCACGATCGCGGATAAGGCCATCGAGCGCGCGCTCCGTGCCGACATCGAGGATCGCTTCCCGGAGCATGGCATCTTCGGCGAGGAAACAGGCGTATCCGAAGGCGATGGACGCACCTGGGTGCTCGATCCCATCGACGGCACCAAGAGCTTCATCACCGGCATGCCGTTGTTCGGCGCTCTGATTGCGTTTGTCGAGCAGGACCGCCCTGAGCTCGGCATCATTGAGATGCCTGCACTCAAAGAGAGGTGGTCGGCGTCGCAGGGCGTGACGGCGTTTTCGGGGCTTCCCTGCCGCACCAGCGGTTGCAAGACACTTGCGCACGCGCGCGTGCACACGGCCTCACCCGACATCTTCACCGAAAAGGATTGGGAGCGTTACGATCGCATGAGCCGTAAAGCTGCGATCCGCCGCTTCGGCGGAGACTGCTATCAGTACGGCCTCCTGGCCTCGGGCTTCTGCGACGTGGTCGTGGAAGCATCCCTCATGCCGTATGACTACATGGCGCTCGTGCCGGTGATCGAGGGCGCGGGTGGCTGCATCACGGATTGGGACGGACGCCCGCTCGACTTCAATTCCGACGGCCGCGTTGTCGCCGCCGCCAGCGAAGCACTGCACGCGGAAGCACTCGAATTTCTCAACGGAAACGCCTAGGGCGGCACCTCGTCTGCTTCGTCGGTCGCCGCTATAACGATCTCGGTTCCGGCCGCATCGAATTTCTGCCGAAGCGGCGGAGGAGGCGCGGCGTCGCAGACAAACATCGACACTGGCTCGAAGCTGCACACCCGCACGCGCGCCTTGGCCGTGTATTTCCACGCATCGGCCGCGACGATCACCCGGTCCGAACGGTCGATCATCGTCCGTGCGACGCGCGCCTCGTCGATATCGAAATCCATGAAACCGTCTTTTGCATCGATGCCGCCGATCGACAGGATGGCCAGGTCACCCCGGAATTCGCGGATCAACTCGATCGCCTCCTGCCCGACAGCCGCGCCGATATCCGATCGCAACGCGCCGCCCGCCAGATGCACAGCACAATCGCCACGGCCCACCATCGTACGCGCAATCTCGATCGAGTTCGTCACGATCGTGAGTCCTGATTTTTGCAACAACGCGTGCGCCACGTAGGTCGTCGTCGATCCGGAATCCATGAGCAGCGTCATGCCGTCGGAGACGCGATCGGCGACAGCCTTCGCAATCGTCCGTTTGGCCTCCACGCGCTCTTTGATGCGCCGCGAAAACGGCGGCTCTGCCAACGCACCTGCGAGAATGACGCCACCGTGCACGCGATGCACGGCACCTTGATCGACGAGATCCTTTACGTGGCGCCGGACGGTCTCGTCCGACACACTGAGACGCTCGGCAAGCGATGCAATCGACTCGCGTCCGGTCACGCGTAGCGCATCCAGGATCGCACTCTGCCATCGCGTTGGAAAATTCATGGGCATCTCACGTCAAATGTGCGCCTAGTTTCCAATCAAAAACCACAAAACACAACAAATCATTTGAATACGTGTTGACAGTTTGTGGGACTATGCGCAACGCTTCAATGGCGCTTGCAGGCTGGCCTCGAACGTTTGCGGCGGCCGCCACTTTGCGCAGGGAGTTTTGTCGGTACCTCAAATCGCATCGGGTGAAAAATGGTGAAGCTTCGCTCCACGGCCGCGCTGGCGGCTCTCGCGCTCGCCTCTCTGCTGCCGCCGCCGGCTCTGGCGGAAGATTCCAAGGATCCCATTAAGCTCACGCTTCACGACTGGACTGGCCAGCTCGTCAGCGCCCACATCATGGGCGAAGTGCTGAAGAAAGCCGGCCTCAACATCGAATACGTCCAGGCCGACTACCTCGCGCAGTTCGCCGGCCTCAAGACCGGTGACGTGCACGTCGCCATGGAGATCTGGGCGACGACCGGCAAGGACGCGCTCGAAGAAGCCGTCGCCACCAAGCAGGTCGAAAATCTCGGCGAAACCGGCATGCTCGCCATCGAGGAGTGGTGGTACCCGCTCTACATGAAAGAGAAGTGTCCGGGCTTACCGGATTGGCAAGCGCTCAAGAAATGCGCTGAACAGTTCAGCATCCCCGAGACGGCACCGAAGGGCCGTTACGTCGGCGCTCCCGCCACGTGGGGCGGCTTCGACGACGAGCGCGTCGAAGCCCTCGACCTTCCGTTCGAGGTCGTGCACGCGGGCACCGACGCGGCCCTCTTCGCCGAGTTGGAATCTGCTTATCAGCGGCAGGCGCCGGTCGTGCTGTGGGTTTACGCACCGCATTGGGCACCGATCAAATACAAGGGCGAATGGGTCGAATTCCCGAAGTATGAGCCCGCCTGCTACACCGACCCGTCCTGGGGCATCAACAAAGAGAAAGCCTACGACTGCGGAAAACCGCGCGGCGCGATTTGGAAAGCCGCATGGTCGGGCCTGAAGGACAAATGGCCGACCGCTTACAAGGCCATCAAGAATTTTGAGTTCACCAATGACGAAATGGGCAAGCTCGTCGGCGACATCGACCTCGACGCCCAGAAGCTCGACGACGTCGTTGCGGCTTGGATGAAAGACAACGAGCCGCGCTGGAAGAAGTGGATAGGCGGCTGAAGCCGCGCACTCGCTCTGCGTTTCAGGTCCTTAAGCGGGACCTGAAACGCACTTTCGCTTCCGCATGGGATCGACGGATTTGCCGATGACCAGCGCCGCCCTCGTCTGCCGCAACCTTTGGAAGCTCTACGGGCCCAATCCGCAGGGATTCATGGCGAAGCACCGCCCGCCGACGGATGCGGCACTCGAGACCGGCGGCTACGTCGCAGCCGTTGCGGATGCCTCGCTCGAGATCGAGCGCGGTGAGATCTTCGTCATCATGGGCCTTTCAGGCTCGGGCAAATCCACACTCGTGCGCTGCCTCTCGCGCCTTATCGAACCCACCAGCGGAACAGTCCTGTTCGAAGGCATCGACCTTCTTGCCGCACAACAGGCGGACTTGATCGAGCTGCGCCGGCATAAGATGGGCATGGTGTTCCAGCACTTTGCCCTGCTGCCGCACTTGAGCGTGCTCGACAACGTTGCCTTCCCGCTCGAAATACGCGGCACGCCCCGACGCGAGCGGGAAAAAGCCGCGCGCGAGATGATTGACCTGGTCGGCCTGGGCGGGCGCGAACAAAACCTTCCATACCAGCTTTCCGGCGGACAGCAGCAGCGCGTTGGCATCGCCCGCTCGCTGATCACGAACCCCGACATCTGGTTCCTCGACGAACCCTTCTCCGCATTAGATCCACTGATCCGCCGCGAGATGCAAAACGAGTTCATGCGGCTGCAGGATGCGCTGCACAAGACGATCGTCTTCATCACGCACGATTTCGAGGAGGCGGTCCGCGTCGGCGATCGCATCGCCATCATGCGTGACGGACGCATCGTCCAGATCGGCACGCCCGAGAACCTCGTGCGCGCTCCGGCGGATGACTACGTCGCAGAATTCACGCGCGATGCCCCGCGCAGCAAGATCCTGTCCGCCCGCGCCATCATGCGCGATCCGTCTCCCGGCGAGACCATCTCGGGATTGATCCCCGCCACCGCGAAGGTTCGCGAATTCGCGGCACGTGTCGAAGGATCGGATCTGCCGCTGGGTGTCGCCGACGAAGCCGGAAACCAGATCGGCATCGTCGACCGCCGCGCCGTGATGGCCGTGTTTGTCGGCACCGGGGCTGAGGCATGACCGTGGCTGCGGTGGAGAGCAACGCGTCCGCCGGCGACCAGCGGGCCAACCCCACGCTCATCGCCGTCGGCATCATCGCCGCACTCGCCCTGCTCTCCTTCCTTTTCAAGGACAGTATTCCGCCCTGGATCCGCGAGCTTCCCCCGAGCTGGCGCATCGGGCTCGACGTGGCAATCTCGGCCACACTGAAGTGGCTCGTCGAGCAGGCGAGTTTCGGCCTCTTCACGTTCAAGGAATTGACGCGCGCCTTTGCCGATCTTCTGAATGTGCCGCTCGACTTCGCAACGTCAATTCTCGCGACTGGTCTACGGGAGGGCCGAGGTTCCGCGGCCGTGCAGATCGCCCCGCCATTGCCATGGCTCGCTGTCGTCGGCTGCGTCGCAGCCCTCGGCTACCGCTTCGGCGGTACGCGCCTCGCCCTTCTGGCGGGCGGCGCCTTCCTCTATTTGGCGGTGTTCGGCCAATGGGCCAGCGCCATGCTCACGCTCTCGTCGATCGTCGTCGCAGCGCCGCTCGGCATCGCCGCCGGACTGCTCCTGGGTATCGCTGGGTACAAGGCTCCCCTGTTCAAGAAATTGATGACGCCGATTCTCGATCTCATGCAGACGGTGCCGACGTTCGCCTATCTCGTGCCGATCCTGTTCCTATTTGGCTTTGGTCCCGTCGCGGCCATGATCGCCACAATGATCTATGCGCTGCCGCCCATGGTTCGCGTGACCATGACGGCGCTCGAGTCCGTACCCCGCGAGATCGTCGAATACGGCACGATGGCAGGCACGACCTCGCACCAGATGATCACCAAGGTGATGCTGCCGGCTGCGCGCCCGCAGCTCCTCGTGGGCGTGAACCAGGTCATCATGCTCTCGCTCAACATGGTGATCATCGCCTCGATGATCGGCGCGGGCGGCCTCGGCTTCGATGTGCTGACGAGCTTGCGCCGTCTCGACATCGGGCGCGGCCTCGAGGCTGGGATCGCCATCGTCGTTCTCGCAATCGCGCTCGACCGCTTGAGCCAGGCTTATGCCGAAGGCGCACGCGGGCGCGAGGCGAAGGGCGGCGGCCGGCAATTTTTCTTGGCGCTCACCGGATTCGTTGTCGTCACGTACCTGCTGGGCCTCGTCGTTCCCTTCATCGCCACCTATCCGCAGGAGCTCCAGGTCTCCACCGCACCCTGGTGGTCCGAGGCGGTAAAGTGGATCAACATCAACTTCTTCGACGTCTTTGATGCCCTCAAGAATTTCATGCTGCTCAATATCCTGCTGCCCGTGAAGCGCTTCATGCTGGCGCAACCTTGGCCGCTGGTCGTAACCGCGCTGGCATTCACGGGCTGGTCGCTTGGCGGCATCCGCCTAGCCGCTCTCGTCGCCGGTCTCTCGCTCTTCATCGTCGCGAACGGGCAGTGGGAATACGCGATGATCACGATCTACCTCTGCGCGATCTCCGTGATCTTCGCCGCGCTGATCGGCATCCCTCTCGGCATCTACGCGGGCCTCAATCCGCGCGCTTGGCGCGTGGTCGAGCCCATCATGGATACGCTGCAGACCTTGCCAAGCTTCGTCTATCTCATCCCTGCGGTCATGCTCTTCCGCGTCGGCGACTTCACGGCCATGCTTGCCATCGTACTCTATGCCCTGGCCCCCGCCGTCCGCTACTCGGCTCACGGCATTCGGCAGGTACCCGCGATGCTGACCGAAGCGGGCACGGCGATGGGATGCACCCCGCGCCAGATCCTCCGCCGCATCCGCATTCCGTTTGCGCTTCCCACAATACTTCTGGGCATCAATCAGACAGTGATGCTTGCGCTTTCGATGCTGGTCATCACCGCCCTCGTCGGCACGCGTGATCTCGGACAGCAGGTCTACATGGCGCTCACGAAGGCGGACGTCGGCAAGGGATTGGTGGCAGGCCTCTGCGTCGCGGCAATCGCGATCACGGCGGACCGCCTGATCGGCGCCGCCGCGAACCGCCTCGCCACCCAACGGAGCGGGGTGACGCATGGATGAGCGCACGCCCGATCCTTTGCGGGACCGAGTAGCCAGCCTCGGCATATGGTTCGGCCGCGTCGATCCGGTGCCGCTCGCCGGCGGCATCACGAACAAGAATTTCGTCGTCGAGGATCGCGGCAGGAAATACGTCGTCCGCACCGGCGATGATATTCTCGTCCACGGCATCGTGCGCGCGAGCGAACTCGCCGCCGCGCGCGCCGCAGAAGCTGCGGGCATCAGCCCCGCTGTGATCCATGCCGAGACCGGCATCATGGTCATAGACTTCATCGAAGGCCGCACGTTCGCGCCGGAAGACGTGCGCAATCCATCGAACTTCGACGGCCTCGTCGATCTCGTGAAGCGTTGCCATCGCGACGTCGCGCTGCATCTACGCGGCCCGGCACCGATGTTCTGGCCGTTCCACGTCATCCGCGACTACGCCCACACCCTCCGCGAAGGTGGCAGCCGCCACAGCCGTTTGCTCGATGATCTCCTCGACCGCTCGGCGCAGTTGGAGCGTGCGGTCGGACCAATCGAAGTCGTTTTCAGCCACAACGACTTGCTTGCGGCAAACATCCTCGACGACGGCAGGCGGCTCTGGCTGCTGGACTGGGATTACGCCGGTTTCAACTCGCCGCTGTTCGACCTCGGCGGCCTCGCATCCAACAGCGAGATGCCAACGGACATGGCCGAAGCCTTCGTCGCCGCCTACTTCGGACGCCCCGTCACTGACGAGCTTCGTCGCAAGGCCGCAGCCATGACGGCCGTCTCGCTCCTGCGCGAAACGCTCTGGGCCATGGTGTCCGAGATTCATTCCACGGTCGATTTCGACTATGCGGCCTACACGGCCGAAAACCTGTCCCGCTTCGAGGCGTCCTACGCCCGCTACAAGACGATGGAGTAAACATGAGCACGCTGCCAACTTCGGCAAAGATCGTCATCATCGGCGGTGGCATCGTCGGCTGCTCGACGGCCTATCACCTTGGCAAGATGGGGCTCACGGATGTTCTGCTGCTCGAGCGTGGCAAGCTGACCTCCGGCTCCACGTGGCATGCGGCCGGTCTCGTCGGCCAGCTTCGTTCGAGCGCGAACATCACGCAGCTGCTGGGCTACTCCGTCGCCCTCTACGATAGGCTCGAGGCCGAGACTGGCCTTGCGACCGGCTGGAAGCGCAACGGCGGCCTTCGCCTTGCCTGTAACCAGGAACGTTGGACGGAAGTTAAACGTCAGGCGACGACCGCGAAGTCGTTCGGCCTCGACATGCAGTTGCTCACGCCGAAGGAAGCGCAGGCGTTGTGGCCTCTGATGCAGGTCGACGATGTCGTAGGCGCGGCCTTCCTGCCGACCGACGGCCAAGCCTCGCCGTCTGACATTACGATGTCGCTCGCCAAAGGCGCGCGACAGGGCGGCGTCACGATAAAGGAAGGCGTGAGCGTCACCGCCATCGAGGTCGAAGGCGCCGTTGTGCGTGCCGTCGTGACGGACCAGGGGCGCATCGCGTGCGAGAAAGTCGTGATCTGCGCCGGACAATGGGCGCGTCAAGTCGGCCAGCTCGCGGGCGTAAACATCCCGCTGGTCTCGATGCAGCACCAGTACCTGATCACCGAGAAGATCGACGGTGTCACGTCGAACCTCCCGACGCTACGCGATCCCGACCGCCTCACCTACTGGAAGGAAGAAGTCGGCGGCCTCGTCATGGGTGGCTACGAGCCCAATCCGTTGCCGTGGACGGAGACGAAGCTAGGCGAACCCTTCGAATTCCAACTCCTTGATAATGACCTCGAGCATTTCGAACCGTTGCTGGAACTCGCCGCCGGACGCGTCCCCGCGATGCAGTCGGCCGGCATCCGTCAGTTCATCAACGGCCCCGAGAGCTTTACGCCCGATGGGAACTTCATCCTCGGCGAAGCGCCCGAGGTGCGGAACATCTTCGTCGGAGCGGGTTTCAACGCGTTCGGCATCGCGGCTGGCGGCGGCGCGGGCATGGCGCTCGCCGAGTGGGTCGCGAAAGGCGAGCCGCCTTACGACCTCTGGCCGGTCGATATACGCCGCTTCGGCCGCAACCATCTCGACACGAACTGGGTGCGCACCCGCACCATGGAAGCCTACGCCAAGCACTACACGATGGCGTGGCCGCACGAGGAGCATCACTCCGGCCGCCCGCTGCGCCGCTCGCCGCTCTACGATCGCTTGAAAGCGCAGGGCGCAGTGTTCGGCGAGAAGACGGGCTGGGAGCGTCCCAACTGGTTCGCCGACCTCGGCAAGGGCGAGGCTCAGCGAGATGCCTACACCTATGGCCGCCAGAACTGGTTCGAGGCGGTCGGCAACGAACATAAGGCCGCCCGCGAACGCGTCGCCGTGTTCGACCAGACCTCGTTCGCCAAGTTCCTCATGGTCGGAAAAGACGCGGAACAGGCGATGTCGTGGATCGCGGCCAACGACGTCTCGAAGGCTCCCGGGCGCCTCACCTACACCCAGATGCTGAACGGAAAAGGCGGAATCGAGTGCGATCTCACCGTCGGCCGCCTGGCGCCGGACGAATACTACATCGTCACTGGCACCGGCTTCGCGGTCCATGACTTCGACTGGATCAAGCGCTCGATTCCTCAGGGCCTCGACGCCCGCCTCATCGACGTTACGTCCGCCTACGGCGTGCTGGCAGTCATGGGTCCCCACGCACGGGATGTCCTATCGGCTCTAACAAGCGAAGACCTATCGAATGCAGGATTTCCGTTCGGCCGCATCAAGCGCATCACGCTCGCAGGCGCGCCGATGTTTGCCTTGCGCGTCACCTACGTCGGCGAACTCGGCTGGGAGCTGCACATCCCCGTGGAGTTCATGACCGCCGTCTATGAGGCGCTGATGGCGGCCGGCACTCCGCACGGCATCGCGAACGCAGGATATCGCGCCATCGAATCCCTTCGGCTCGAGAAGGGCTATCGGGCGTGGGGGTCGGAGATCGGCCCGGATCACTCGCCGCTCGTCTCTGGCCTCGGCTGGGCCGTCAAACTGAAGTCGAACACGCCGTTCCAAGGTCGCGAAGCAATCGCCGCTCAAGCCTCGAAACCGCTTCCACGCCTGCTCGCTTGTTTCACGACCGATCCGTCCATCGTGCTGCTCGGCCGCGAAACCATTTACCGCAACGGGGAGCGCGTCGGCTGGCTCGCAAGCGGCGGCTTCGGCTACACGGTGAATCGCTCGATCGGCTACGGCTACGTGCGCCGCCCCGACCAAGGCGTCGATTCTGAATTTGTACTGTCTGGCAACTATGAGCTCGAAGTGGCGACCGAGCGCGTCCCGGCAACCGTCGCCCTTGAACCGCTTTATGACCCCTCGAACGAGCGCATCAGGGCCTGAAGCGGTCCGCGCTCAACGCCGGCTCATCGCCACGTCGGCGCCGCGGGACTGTGCCGGGCCGCTCCCGGGAAGGGCGCTCTTTTCCGGTGCCAGGTTGGGTGGTACTGCGGAGAAACAATTGATGCCGACCCTGCCGGGCGGCGGAGCCTTCGTGGGCGGCGCACCATAGCCTGCGAAGCACGAGACGCAGACCGCCAACGCATAGACCGTTTCCATGAGCCAACTCGGAGCTGAATTGCTCCCGAGATGTTGAAACATCAGCCTGGAATTTTGCGTTAGACAGATCGATAAAGTTTTACGCGTTCGTCGGGTTGCAAGGCCCGCGCCCGCAGCGAATAGAGGCCTTCATGTCCAAACCCCTCGTGATCACGATCTCCCACAGCCTCGGCAAGGACGAAGCGATCAATCGCCTCAAGAGCGGGCTGGCGCGGGCAACATCCACGCTGCCGATGTTCAAGCTCGAAGAGGAGGTGTGGACCGGCGACAAGATGACGTTCAAGCTCGCCGCCATGGGGCACGAAGCCTTCGGATCGGTCGACGTCGCTGAAAAGGACGTTCGCATCGAAATTACGCTGCCGTGGCTGCTGCAGCGCTTTGGGGAGATGATCCAGGGCGCCATAAAATCGAAGGGTCAGATCCTTCTAGAGAAGAAGGAACCGCCTAAGGAGACGTCCTAACCCGGGTCTTTCCCTATGCCGCTCACCACTTCGCCGTCCTCTTTCGTGAAGGAGCCGATGTCGGGATTGGGCAGGATATCGAGCACGGTTTCCGACGGCCGGCAGAGACGAACGCCGAGCGGCGTCACGACGATCGGTCGTTCGATCAGGATTGGGTTCGAGATCATGAGGTCGATGAGTTCGCCGTCACTCCATTTCGGATCGTCGAGCCCGAGCGCGTCGTAGGGCGTCCCCTTGCGGCGCAGGACATCTCGCGGCGCCAGTCCCATGCCAGCGATCAATGCGGCGAGTTGCGCCCGCGTCGGCGGCGCCTCCAGGTAGAGGATTATTTCCGGTTCCTCGCCGGATTGCCGGATCATGGCCAGCGTGTTGCGCGAGGTGCCGCATGCCGGGTTGTGATAGATCGTGATGGTCATGGCGCACCCTTGGGCAGGCCACGCTGCAAGATGAGGTCTGGACCGATGTCGGCCAGCGTCCGGCACCCGCTCAACGCCATCGCACACTCGAATTCGTCGCGCAGCAGTCGCAGTACGTGCGCCACGCCGTAGGCGCCGGACGCGGCAAGGCCGTAGACGACCGGACGTCCGATAAGAACCGCCGATGCACCGAGCGCCAACGCCTTCAACACGTCCGTCCCCCGCCTGATGCCACCATCCATTAGCACCGGCACACGCTTTGCGACGGCCTCGACCACAGCCGGCAAAGCTTCGATCGTGGCCGGCAACGTGTCGAGGGTCCGTCCGCCGTGATTCGAAACGATGAGGCCCGCCGCGCCGGCTTCGACCGCGCGCCGAGCGTCATGCGCTGAAAGGATACCTTTGACGACGACGGGAAGCTTCGTCTGCGCCTGTAGCCATTCGAGGTCGGCCCACGTCGGTGCCACGGCGACGAATCGGTCGAAAATGACGCTCGCTCCCTCTTCGAGGGCAGGCACGGAGGCCACTGGAATGTCGCGTAGGTTCTCAGCCGTCACGCCCGGAGGCAAGTGAAAGCCGACCCGGTGCTCGCGATTCCGCACGCCATTGATCGGAGCGTCCACGGTGACGACCAGGACTTCATATCCCGCCGCCTCGGCACGTCGCACGAGCTTGAGCGTGGCGTCCCGAACCGGCTGCAGATAGAGCTGAAACCAGCGGCACGTGGCGCCTGCTCGCGCGGCATCTTCGAGAGTCGCGCTCGCCTGCGTGCTCAGCACCATGCAGGTATCCTGCGCGGCGGCCGCGGCGGCGGTTGCCGTCTCCCCGCCCTCGTCCGCAAGCTTTTGGTAAGCGATAGGCGCGATGAAGATCGGATGGACATAGCTGCGGCCGAACAATGTCAGACGCGTATTTCCGCCCGTGCCGCCGCAGAGCACACGCGGGAGGAGCGCGAGATCGTCGAACCGCTCGCGGTTCCAGCGCACCGTGATTTCATCAGCCGCGCCGCCGGAAAAATAGGCCCAGGCATTTGCGTTGAGACGCTTCTCTGCAAGGCGCTCGTAATCGGCAAGACAGACGGGCGCCGGCCCTGTGGCACGCGCCTCCACGATCAGGTCTCCGACCAATGCCGGATCAGGTTGTGATAATGCGCCGCGAGACCGACGACGGCGGGATCATCATCGGGCAAACGGGAGCGGATGTTCATGATCGACATGTCGAGATCGTAGAGCATGTGACGGCGCCAGTCATCCTTGACCAGAGACTGCGTCCAGAAGAACGACGCCCAGCGGCTGCCCCGCGTGACAGGCGTCACGCTATGCATGCTCGTTGCCGGATAGACGACGAGATGGCCCGCCGGCAGCTTCAACTTATGGGTGCCGTAGGTGTCGTGAACGACGAGCTCTCCGCCGTCGTAGTCCTCGGGCGGCGTCAGAAACAAAGTCGACGAGACGTCCGTCCGCATGCGCTGTCCGCCCGGCATTGCACGGATCGATCCGTCCACATGCGCACCGAATGTCATCCCGACGTCGTAGCGGTTGAACATCGGCGGCAGCACGCGCAGTGGCAGCGTGGCGGTAGTGAAGGTCGGGTTTGAAGCCAGCGCGCGGAGAACAATTTGCCCGAGTTCCTGAGCCGCAGGTGAATCGATCGGGACCTGCAGGTTGTGTTTGACCTTCCCCGCCTGATCGCCCGCCGTGGTTCGCCCGTCTACCCACTCTGTGTTTTCAAGCACGTTGCGGATGTGGGCCACCTCCTCCGGCTTGAGCAGATCGGGAATGGTTACGAGCATCGAAGTCTCCTGAAACGCAAGATTGCCGGGCAAGCCCGGCAATCCCGTTGTTTAGGTGGTTTTCAAGTCAGGCGGAACCCACCCGGCGGATTATTGTTTATTTTTCTTGTCAGAAATCAAAGCTGGTTCCCAACCGGAATGTGCGTGGTGCCCCTAGCGTGGCACGGCTGCCGTTCCAATTCGTCGCAACCGCGTAGTCCTCGTCGAACAGATTATCGATATTGAACTGCAGGTCGACGTTGTCCGTGAGTTCGTATGACGCCATGACGTTGACGAGGAAGTAGTCCGGCAGCTTGCCGGCTACACCATTCTTGATGACCCGGAAGGCATCGTCCGGACGGCCCAGCCACGAGTCGCCGGTGTACTGTACGCCGCCGCCAACGGTGAACTGGTCGGTGACGTCATAGGTCATCCAGAGCGTTGCGGAGAACTTCGGCGTGAAGGCCAGCTCATCCCCGTCGGTCGTCTGCGAGCAATCTCCGCCGTAGTCGCCCGGACGATCGGCGCAGGCTTCGGCATTGAATGCGGCGCTGCTGCGGCGTTCGGAATCGAGCCACAGCGCACCGCCGAAGACTTTCCACCGGTCTGTCAGGTTGCCGGCGATGCCGAGCTCGATGCCCTGTACCATCTGCTCTTCGTAAAAGATTGTGTCGCTGCGCCGCGTCTTGTGCGGAACGTCATTCTTCACGGTGCGGAAAGCGGCAGCGGTCGTGGAAAGCTTGCCGCCGAACCAATCCCACTTCACGCCGACTTCGTAGTTGTCGATCGTAACCGGGCCGGCCTCGGGCGCAAAGCCGGGCAAAGCATCGTTACCGGTCCGCGAGATGTCCGGATTCGAGAGATAGGAACCCGGTGGCACGGCACCCGTACCGTACGAAGCATACAGTGAGCCATTCTCGACTGGCTTATAGACCAACCCGATCTTGCCGCCCAAGGTCGTCTCGTCCCCCTCGACGCCATCGAACGTCCCCGGCGTCCCGCTCGGGAGAGCCTTGCTCGCGATCTCGTAGTTGTAGTGCTCGACGCGTAAGCCGCCGACTAGGTCGAGCTTCCTCGTCAAAGCGATCGTATCGTAGAAATACGCCGCGACGGTTTCGATTTCGACGCCGTTGCGCCCGTTCGGATCTAGCGACGGTGCGTTGTACCGATCCGGATCGGGATCGAACACGTTCGTATTCCCTGGATTCTGCGCCCCGAACTGGTTGGCGTCCGACCTCTCGTTCGTATATTCGACTCCGGTCGAAATCGTGTGCTTGAAGCCACCCGCAACGAAAGTACCGGCCAGGTTCGTCTGGTTGCTCCACGTCTCATTCACGCGATCGTAGAACTGCCTTTCCGTCGTCGCCTGTACCGGCGCTCCAACGGCGATGCCGGTCGGGATCGTGTAGCGGGCATCGCGGCTAGCGCGATCCCAGACGGTCTGGTTCGACACTGTGAAATTGTCGGACAGATCGTGTTCGAAGCGGGCCGTCACGCGGTCGCCCGCGACATCATCGTAATCGCTTCGGAGACCGTAGAAGTTGTCGCGAGCCGCGCCTGCGGTGACGGGATTGTAGGTCATCAAGCCAGGAACGGTCGCACCCGGCACGCCCCAATCGGGAAGATCGTTTCTTTGCAGGCGTTCGTACGAGAAGATCGCGCGCGTGTCGGTGCCCAGGCCGAATGCAATCGACGGCGCGAGGCCGTAGGCGTCAAGTTCGGCAACATCGCGTCCCATCACGCCGCCGCTCTCGTACATGCCGTTCATGCGAACGGCCACGGAGCCGACTCGCTGATTGATATCTACGGTTGAACGGAAGAAGGGGTCCGTCCCATACTCGTCGAACGACAGACTCGACTCGCCACGCACGAAGTTCTCGAGCTGCGGGGTTTTTGTGACGAGATTGATGTATCCACCGGCCGCACCGCGGCCGTTGTCCGCAGCCGCGCCTTTGACCACTTCGACCTGTTCGACGTTGAACATGTCACGCGCGAAGCTGCCGGAGCTGCGAACGCCGTCCGTGAAAATGCTGCCGCTGGTCTCGAAGCCGCGCAGCTTGAAATTGTTAGTCGAGGTCGCAAAGCCGTTCTCTCCGGCATCGAACGTGATGCCGGGCGTATTGCGCAGAGCCTGCGTGAGGTTCGTCGCGCCGCGTTCTTGTATGATGGTGCCGGGTACGACCGTGACCGTCTGCGGCGTGTCGAGCAACGGGCCCGTGATCTTGTTCGACGTCACGTAGTCGGCCTTGACCTGCCCCTGCGGCACGGGCCCTGCCTGACCGGGCAGCGGCGGCGTTGCCGGCCGTTCAGCCACGGGCTCGACGGCGGGCTGCGGCTGGGGATCCGGGCTCGTTGCGGGGGCTTTCTTTGCGACCGTCCCCTGCTTCTTCTTTTTGCCCGTCGTCTCGACCACCAGCGGCGGCAGCTCACTGGCCGGCTCGGCCGCCTGCTGGGCCTGCGCCACCGTCACCGGGCTCGCGGCAAAAACGCAGAACGCGGTCAGCAGGCGCGTTGCTCCCGTCTCCCTGCTCTCATGCGAGACCGTTGGCTTTCCAATTTGTAGCTGCTGCTCCGGCGCACAAATGGACCGGCGAACCCCACTCATAGTTTCCCCCAATGCATGCCGACGACGCCAATTCGCAAAAACATCGGTTGCGAAACACAGCCGACCTATGGGGAGAAAATTATACTCAACTCATATCGTCAACAAACTGAGCGGCAACTTGAAAAGCCGATACCCCTAAGGACGCGGCGACGCCACAGACATTCACGCGAAGCATTCTATGCGCTGCGGATAACTAATTGAAATATCACCATCTTCGTACGCGGCGGGCACATACATGACTCTTCTGCTCCACGGTCGAGCCGCGATGTAAAGGCCGAAGTACCGGCGCAGCGCGCGACATTTGATGGCCGCTCATCCGCACACGGCCGCATCCGTTCCGTATATTTACGGAGGGGTATTGCGCAGACAAACCGCTACAAATTAGAAGGCCTACCGCGCAAAAACAGATGTCTGAATACGAATTGGAAATGGAGACGCGTAAGATGGATTTCCTGCTCGTTGCGCTGACGTGGATCTCCGTGCTCGGCTCCGCGCTTGTCGCAGGCGTGTTCTTTGCCTTCTCCACATTCGTCATGCCAGCCTTGGCTAAGAGACCGCCAGCCGAAGGCATCGCCGCGATGCAAGCGATCAACATCGTGGTCGTTCGCTCCGGCTTTGTTGCCGTGTTCCTCGCTACGGCTTTGACGGCTGCGGTTCTTGCTCTGGCAGCCGTTGCGAACTTGGCGGATGCTCGAGCTTTTCACTGGCTCGCCGGAGCAATCCTCTACGCAGGAGGAACATTCCTGCTGACCATCGGGCGCAACGTCCCACTTAACGACGCACTTGCCGATGTCGATCCCGCGAGCGCGCAAGGCGCCGCGGTCTGGTCCCGCTACCTGACCGATTGGACGTGGTGGAACACCGTTCGCACGATCGCTTCATTGGCTGCCACCATCGCCTTCATCCGGGCACTTCCCTGATCGGCTTTCAAGTCCGCGTCAGGCTTGCCTTGCCGACCGCGAAGCTCCAGTCGAGCCACTCCGTGAGCAATTCGAGATCGGCCGACTCCACCGTAGCGCCGGTCCAGATGCGAAGGCCGCTCGGCGCATCGCGATAGGAACCGATGTCGAATGCTGCGCCTTCGGCCTCCAGCCGTGCGGCCAATGCCTTCGCGAACGCGGCTTGCTCTGTATCCGGCAATGCGAGAACGGCGGGATCCACGATCTTCAGACACACCGACGTGTTCGAGCGCGTCTCGACATCGACGGCGAGGTTGGCAATCCAATCCGTGCGCTCGATCCAATCGAACAGAGCCTGTGCGTTGCTATCGGCGCGTGCCATCAAGCCTTCGAGGCCGCCGACACTCTCCGCCCAGGACAGCGCATCGAGATAGTCTTCGACGCACAGCATCGACGGGGTGTTGATCGTCTCGCCCTCGAAAATCGCCGCATCGAGCTTTCCCCTTTTCGTCAGGCGAAACAGCTTCGGTAACGGCCAAGCCGGCGTGTAGCTCTCGAGCCTGGCGACGGCACGAGGACTGAGAATGAGCATCCCGTGTGCGCCCTCGCCCCCAAGAACCTTCTGCCAAGAAAACGTCACGACGTCCGCTTTGGCCCAATCGATGGGCTGTGCGAAAATAGCGCTGGTGGCGTCGATGAGTGTCAGTCCCTCACGGTTCTCGGCAATCCAGTCACCGTCGGGCACGCGCACTCCCGAAGTCGTGCCGTTCCAGGTGAACACGACGTCACGGGAGAAATCCACGAACTTGAGATCCGGCAATGCGCCATAGTCCGCCTCATGCACGCGCACGTCCGAAATTTGAAGGTGCTTGACGATATCCGTCAGCCAGCCCTTGCCGAAACTCTCCCAGGCGAGCACTTCAACGCCCCGCTCGCCAAGAAGCGACCACATGGAGGCTTCGAACGCCCCGGTATCCGAGCCGGGTAAGATACCGACATGAAATCCGTCCGGCAGGCCAAGCAGCGCGCGCGTCTTTGTGATCGCCAGCTTCAGACGCGCCTTGCCCTCCTTGGACCGATGCGATCGACCGAGATAGGCCTCCCGGAGCGCCTCCGGCGTCCAACCCGGCCGCTTGGCGCAGGGCCCCGACGAGAAACGCGGGTTCGAGGGAAGGCGTGAGGGCTTCGCAGTCATGGCAGCATTGTCCGGAGCGTCGGGAGAGAAGTGGTCTGCGCGGTCATAGCTCGAATGTGACAGCCTGCGCCACGGCCGGCAATGCCGCGACCTCGGCACGAGTCCCTTCCGGCAGGGCCGCCGACAAGCTGATCAGCGCGATCGCCGTCCCGCTGCCGCCGTTGTCTTCGACCGCCACCTGCATGCGCGAAATGTTGATCCCCTCGCGTGCCAGAATGCCGCCAAGCGCTCCCACGACGCCAGGCTTATCGGCATGCTGCGTAAACAGGAAATGCCCTCTCGGGACGGCTTCCACATCGTAGGAGCCGATCCGCACGAGACGCGGCAATCGCCCGCCCAAAAGTGTGCCCGCCACGGTCGTCGTCGCGTGCTCCGTTTCCGCGCTTACCTCGATGAGCGAGACGTAATCGCGTGCATGCTCGGATCGGGACTCACGCACCTCGATTCCCTGGGCCCGCGCAAGATGCGCAGCGTTGACGCGATTGACGCGGCCGGCGAGACGCTTGTCGAGCAACCCCACCAGCGCCTCCGCCGTAATCGGGCGTCCATCGAGTTCCGCGACACCGCCAAACGATCGAACGACCAGTTCGCGAATTGGCCCATTGCTCAGCGCGCCAACCAAGCGGCCAAGGGCGTGCGCAAGGTCTTGATAGGGCCGCGTCCGCCCATATTGCTCGCTGGAGATGCGCGGTAAATTTACGGCGGTTTCTGCGGCACCGGTCTTGAGAAACCGAGCGATATCCTCCGCGATCCTGACGCTCACGGCCTGCTGCGCTTCCTCGGTCGAAGCTCCGAGATGCGGGGTAAGCACCACGTTATCGAGCTCCAACAGAGGCGATCCCGTGGGCGGCTCCTGTGCGAATACGTCCAACGCCGCGCCCGCGAGATGCCCGCTTTTCAAAGCCGCGATGAGCGCCGCTTCGTGCACCAAGCCGCCCCGCGCGCAATTGATCAAGCGCGCCCCGGGTTTCATGCGCCCGATGCGTGCCGCATCGATCAGATTGCGGGTCTTGTCGATCAAGGGGCAATGCAGCGTGACGTAATCCGAGGAGGCCAATAACGTGTCGAGATCCTGCGGTTCCGCCGCCGACTGAGCCATGACCTCCTCCGTCACGAACGGGTCGAAGGCCAGGACGCGCATCCTGAGGCCGGCGCACCGAACGGCGACGAGCCGCCCAATGGTTCCGAACCCGACAATCCCGATCGTCTTTCCGGCAAGCTCTGCGCCGACGTAGCGCGCTGGCTGCCAAGCGCCGCTGCGCACCGAGCGATCGGCCTGCGGCAAGTGCCGGCTCAGTGACAGGAGATGCGCGACAGTCAGCTCGGCCGTGGTGGTCGCGTTCGCGTCGGGCGTGTTGAACACCACGATTCCCCGCTCCGTTGCGGCGGGCACGTCGATGTTGTCGACTCCGATCCCCGCGCGCCCGATGACCTTGAGTGCGCTTCCGGCAGCGATCACCGGCGCCGTCACCTTGCTCTTTGAGCGCACGACCAGCGCATCATAAGACGCGATCCGCGCCACCAGGCCCGCTTCATCGAGGCCGGTCTCGACATCGACTGCGAACGAACCATCCGCTTCGAGCAGCTTGCGGCCGTCCTCGTGGATGGGATCAGCGATTAAAACGCGAGAGATTTCCGCCATGAGAACGCCTCGTGTCGAGGATTTCCAAGCTGATGCCCATCACGCGAGAGGGCCATGGGCTCAGCTTCACAACCGAAGCAGGAGAGAGCAAGGCGAAACTCGACGCATCGACCAAAGCACGTCAGGCCGCGTCGAAACCTTTACGAATGCGCACAAACAAGGAACCCGCCGACCGGCGCTGCTGTTGAATATCGCTAGTGTCATGGAGGACAACATGCCGCGAGGAGACAAGAGCAAGTACACCGACAAGCAAGAGCGCAAGGCGGATCACATCGAAGAAGGGTACGAAAAGCGCGGAGTTAAAAAGAAAGAGGCGGAACGGCGCGCATGGGCAACCGTCAACAAGGATGACGGGGGCGGAAAGAATCCCGGTGGTTCGGGCCGCGGCACGCGGACCGGACATCCGGCGGCTAAGAAAGGCGGCAAGCTCGGCGGGCGCGCGGCTGCGGCACGGCCTGCTGCTGCCCGCAGTGCGTCGGCAAAGAAGGCCGCGGCCACGCGCAAGCGCCGCGCATCCTGAGGTCACGCACCCCAAGCCGTTCCGGCGGCATCGCAGCCGCCGGAACCGGCATCGTGACTAGTCGTTATCCGGCCGCGTGCTCAGGATCTCGCCCGTCGCGGGATGGGCATGACCTTCGACGCGCGCGCCAGCCGAGTCCGTTCCTTCAAACTCATAGGCCCCGTCATCCACTTCGATTTCGTGGACCTTGTAGCCCTTGCTCTCGATGCGCTGGAGGATCTCCGACGTCGAAAGCCATTGGTCGCGCGGCACATTTAGAACGCCTACATAGTCGTCATCGCCAGCGAAGGCGGGAACCGCCAGCGCGCAGGACAGAACCGTCGCCGCCAAGAGCTTTTTCATGACTGTCATCTCCGTTTATTGTTAATGCTGCCGGGCAGAGACGGCGCCCGGTGAAACGCACACTGCCCTAACCGCCCTGATCGCTCGCTGATGGCTGCCGTCAGCGATTTGTCAGCCAGAAAAGTGCACGACTGATCCATGACACCACGACCTTCAAAACCGGCCCGTTTACTCATGGCAGCGCTCTGCGCGCTGATACTGACGGCCCCGGCTTATGCCAGAGACGACGATGATGCCGCGGACCAGGCGCTTGCGCGCAAGGCACTGCAGGAGGGCCGCATTCGCGCACTGTCCGAGATCACGGAGCAGGTCAAAGCCAAGTTGCCTGGGACGATCCTGGCGGTTGAGCTCGAGGTTGAACACGGCCGCATCGTCTATGAATTCAAGGTCGTTGACCCAGCCGGCAAGCTCATGGAAGTCGAGGTCGACGCAGCGACGGCTGAGATCGTCAGCATCGAGGACGACGACTGATGCGCATACTCGTCGTTGAGGATGAGCCAGCCATCGCGGCGAGTATTTCCTCGGCCCTGAATGCCTCCGGTTATCAGACGCGGCTTGCGGCCGACGGCGAGCAGGCTTGGTTTCTCGGCGACACCGAAGAGTTCGATCTGATCGTTCTGGATCTCGGCCTGCCAAAAATGGATGGCCTCGCTGTTCTGAAGCGCTGGCGCACGGCCGGCCGCCAGATGCCTGTCCTCATTCTCACCGCGCGCGGCGCATGGCCTGAGCGCGTCGAAGGCATCGACGCGGGAGCGGACGACTATCTCGCCAAGCCGTTTCAGATCGAGGAACTGATGGCGCGCATCCGCGCATTGATCAGGCGATCGGCAGGTCACGGCTCGCCGGTCATCGAGGCGGGCCCCATTGCGATCGACACGCGACAGATGCGCGTCATCGTCAACGGCGCGAACATAGCAGTCTCGCCCCTCGAATACCGCCTTGTCGCCTATCTGCTGCACCACAAGAGCCGCGTGGTTTCTCCGAGCGAACTGATCGAGCATCTCTACGGCGACGACGACGCCCGCGACGCCAACGCACTTGAAGCCGTGATCACACGGCTGCGGAAGAAGCTAGGCTCCGATGTAATCCAGACCCGGCGCGGCTTCGGTTATGTCGTGGCGGATAGCGCGGAATGACATCCAATTCGCTGCGCCTGAGGTTACTGCTTGCTGGCGCGGCATCGACCATCGTCGCGCTCACGCTTGCTGCATATGGATTGACCGTTCTGTTCGAACGACACGTTGAGCGCCGTCTGGACGCGGAACTCAGCGTTCATCTGAACCAGATCACCGCCCACCTTGAGCCTTCGCAATCCGGCCAGCTTTCGCTGTCGACCCAACCGGCAGATCCACGCTTCGGCGTGCCGCTGTCCGGGCTCTATTGGCAGATCGTTGATGAGCGGAAGGGCGCTGTCCTGCGCTCCCGGTCTCTCTGGGATTCGGAACTCCAACTTCCCGCCGAGCTTGACGTCGACGACGCCATTCACCATCACCGGATCTCGGGGCCGGGCAAATCCGATCTCTATCTTCTGCAGCGGCGTATCGAGCTGCCCGCACGCATGGGCGGCGGCACGGCGCGGATCGCAGTAGCCTGCGACGCGGCGGAGATCGCGAAATCCGTTCGGGAATTCGCAATCGATCTTACGCCGCTTCTTGCCATAATTGCTGCTTTCCTTCTTGCCGCGGCGTGGATACAGGTCACGATCGGTTTGCGTCCGCTCTCGGCCGTTCGCACCCAGCTTGCCGCGATCCGGTCCGGCAAAAGCCGCCGGCTCGGGGCCGACTTTCCGGATGAGGTCCAGCCGCTCGCGCAGGAAATCGACGACCTGCTGACGGCGCGCGATGACGAACTCAAGCGCGCCAAGACCAGAGCGGGCGATCTTGCGCACGGTCTGCGCACACCACTGCAAGTGCTTCAGTCCGAGATCGAGGGTCTGGCTCAGGACGGCCAAACGGCGGTCGCTCTCAATCTGTCCACTGTGACACGCACGATGCAGCGCACCGTCGAGCGCGAACTCGCCCGTGTCCGCTTGTCTTCGCCACACCGCGATGCCGAAGCCAACATCGGCGCCGCCATTGAGCAGGTGATCCGTGTGGTCCAGCGCACGCCCGAAGGCGAACGGCTTGACTGGATCGTCGAAGTGCCGGCGGATCTCGTCGCGAGCATTGACCGCGACGACCTGTCGGAAGCGGTCGGCAATCTCATCGAGAATGCCGCCCGCCACGCCAAACACACGATCACGGTTACGGGGCGCCGCAGCGGCACACGCGCTTTGCTCGAGGTCGCAGACGATGGACCCGGCATTCCCGCGCATCATCTGCAGGAGGCGCTCCGGCGGGGCGGGCGCCTCGACGAACGCGGATCAGGAGCCGGCCTCGGGCTGGCGATCGTGACCGATATCGTCGAATCGTGGGGCGGGACGCTGACGCTTGGGAATGGAGAGCTTGGGCTTCTTGCCACCGTCAGCCTTCCGGCTGCTGCCGCGTCCTGACATTTCCCTGACATCTCCCATCAGGCGGCCGTCAGTCTCCCCCTTCTAGGTTGGTGCGGTCGATAACGCATCGAGCCCGCTTTTGACACCGCTCGTTTGCACCCTTTGAGCACCAGCAGAAAGAATGACCAGATGAATAAACTCATATTGACCCTCGGCACGTCCGCCATCGCCACCGCCATGCTTGTGACGGGAGCCTCCGCCGATGATCGGCCCGCGACCGCAGCCGAGCGCGCCCACATTGGCAGCATTCTGCGCGCAAACGGCTACACCTCTTGGAAGAAGATCGAATTCGACCGCGACGATCGCAAATTCGAGGTCGACAATGCGCGCCATGAAAATGGCGGCGTCTATGATATCGACATCCGTGGCGACCGGATCGTCAAGCGCGAGCGCGATTAATGCGGCGGAGTTGAAACTGCTCGGGCGGGTAGCCGAATTGGCGCCCGCCCGTTTCACTGTTCGCAAGTCGCCGCGCCGCTCACACACACTGCTTTTTAATCATGAGCGCGTTGAGCGCATCGCTTTCCGCAGTCGCGCGTTGAAAGTCTTTGGTCGATTGCAAGCCGCCGCCCGGATCGCCGAACATGCGGCCCAGCGCCGAGCCCACAGTCGTCGGGCGATTGGCCTGCTCGAACGCAGCTTTCTCCGGTGCCGCCTTGATTTCGCGGCTGAGAAGTTCGAGCCGGTCCTTGATCTGCCGGCACGCCATCTTCTCTTCGTCGGCGTTGACGACATAAGTGCCGTTGGCCTGGTAGCCGGCGCGCGGAATGCCCGCCATATCCTGCATGGTCGCGCAGCCGCCGAGCGCGATTAGCGCCCCGGCGGACATCCCCCGAAACAAAATGCTGGCGACCCTTGAGAGCATTCAGGACCCCGACCGCCCTTCGCGCGGGGCAGTGGCCCAGTGCGAAGTCTCCCAAATGAAGTGACTACGGAACTTAAGTGATGCGTCACAGCCGTGCAACGGCAGCGCGTTGCACGCGGGCCACTATCCTCTCCCGATAAAAGGCATCTTCGTGGCCATCAGCGTCATGAACTGAACATTTGCACCGAGCGGCAATCCCGCCATGAAGACGACCGCCTCGGCCACGTGCGCCACATCCATGCGCGGCTCGGGCTTGATGCTCCCGTCCGCTTGGAAGGCACCGCGCGCCATCGGCTCGGTCATCTCCGTCGCTGCATTGCCGATGTCGATCTGCGAGCAGGCGATATCGAAGGGGCGCCCGTCGAGTGAAAGCGATTTCGTGAGCCCCGTGATCGCATGTTTGGTGGCGGTGTACGGCGCGGAGAAGGGACGCGGCACCGCGGCGGAAATAGAACCGTTGTTGATGATCCGCCCACCCATGGGCCGCTGCGCTTTCATCAGCCGAAACGCCGCTTGTGCGCAAAGAAACGCGCCGGTGAGATTGACGTCGACGACCGCCTTCCATTGCTCGGCGGAGATTTCGTCGAAGGGCACGGCGGGAGCCGATGCACCGGCGTTGTTGAACAGCACGTCGACGCGGCCGAAGGCCTCTCGCGTGCGGTCGAATAAGCGCGTCACCTGGCCCACGTCGGTCACGTCGGTTTCGAGCGCGAGGACCCGCCCCAACCGCGAGGTGCAGGCCGCTTCCGTATCATCGAGGGTTGTCTTCCGGCGGCCGGCGAGAACGACGTCGAAGCCCGCATCGAACAACGCGACCGCAACGGCGCGGCCGATGCCGCTGCCGGCACCTGTCACGACGGCGACACTGCCCTGAGAACTCATTTTGGTTTAGCGCGTCGGAACCGGCTTCTCGCCGCGATAGTCGTAGAACCCGCGGTTCGTCTTGCGGCCAAGCCAACCGGCCTCCACGTACTTCACGAGCAGCGGGCAAGGCCGGTATTTCGAGTCCGACAGGCCCTCGTAGAGAACCTGCATGACCGAAAGGCACGTATCCAGACCGATGAAATCCGCTAGCTCCAGCGGACCCATGGGATGGTGCGCGCCGAGGCGCATCGCCTTGTCGATACCCTCTACCGTTCCGACGCCCTCATAGAGCGTGTAGACGGCCTCGTTGATCATCGGCAGCAGGATGCGATTGACGATGAAAGCCGGAAAATCTTCCGAGACGGCGGTCGTCTTGCCGAGGCTCTCCACGAAAGCACGCGCGACGCCGAAAACCTCGTCCTCGGTCGCGATGCCACGAATGAGCTCGACGAGCTCCATCAGCGGCACCGGGTTCATGAAGTGCATGCCGATGAAGTGCTCGGGTCGGTCGGTAGTGGAGGCCAAGCGCGTGATCGAGAGCGAGGACGTGTTGGTCGCCACGAGCGCCGACGGCTTGAGCTTAGGGCATAGCTCTTGGAAGATGCGCCGCTTGACGGTTTCGTCTTCCGTGGCAGCCTCGATAACCATGTCGCAGTCCGACAACGCATCGAGGTTGGGCGCGAACTTGATCCGGCCCAACGCCGTCTTCATGTCGGCTTCCTGCACGATGCCCTTAGCAACCTGGCGGCCCATATTCTTCTCGATGGTCGCCAGCGCGTTGTCGACCGCTTCCTTGCGGATGTCGGTCAGCAGAACGTCGTACTTGCCGAGCGCGATGACATGCGTGATGCCGCTGCCCATCTGGCCCGCGCCGATCACGCCGATCTTCTTGATGTCAGGTACCGGCCGGGCAGCTGGTTTCCCCTTGGCTTCGGATTTCACTGCAACATCCATGGTGAATGTCCTTCTTATCCCGGCCAGCTGATCCTAATGCCCGGCTTTGCCAAGTTCGGCTTCGAGTTCCGGCAAGGCCTGGAAGAGATCGGCCACAAGTCCGTAGTCGGCGACCTGAAAGATCGGCGCCTCCGCGTCCTTGTTGATGGCAACGATGACCTTCGAGTCCTTCATGCCGGCGAGATGCTGAATGGCGCCGGAAATTCCGACAGCCACGTAGAGTTCCGGCGCAACGACTTTGCCGGTCTGGCCGACCTGGAGATCGTTGGGCACGAAACCGGCATCCACCGCCGCGCGCGAAGCACCCATCGCCGCGCCGAGCTTCTCGGCAACCGGCTCAATGTACTTCTTGAAGTTCTCGCCGTTGCCCATGCCGCGGCCGCCGGAAATGACGATCTTCGCCGCGGTGAGTTCCGGACGATCCGACTTCGTGAGTTCGGCTCCGACAAACGATGAAATGCCGACGGCGGGCGCCGCCGAGACGCTCTCGATCGGCGCCGAGCCACCCTCTGCCTGCGCTGCGAATGCAGCGGTCCGCACCGTGATGACTTTCTTCGCCTCGGGAGACTGCACTGTCTGAATGGCGTTGCCTGCATAGATCGGACGCTCGAACGTGTCGGCCGACACGACCTTGGTGATGTCCGAGATCTGCATCACGTCGAGCAGGGCGGCAACGCGCGGCAGCACGTTCTTTCCAGCCGCCGTCGCGGGCGCGATGATGGTGTCGTAGCCTCCGGCGAGCGAGACAATCGTCGCGGCAACTTCCTCGGCAAGACCGTTCGCCAGATGCGGGGCGTCCGCGACCAGCACCTTGGTGACACCGGAAAGCTTGCTCGCAGCCTCGGCGGCCGGGCCGCAAGAATGGCCGGCGATCAGCACATGCACGTCGCCGCCGATATCCTTTGCAGCCGAGAGCGCCTTTGCCGTCGCGCCGTTGAGCGCCGAGTTCGTGTGCTCGGCAATGAGAAGAATAGCCATCAGATCACCCCCGCCTCAGTCTTGAGACGGCGCACCAGCTCCGCCACATCGGCAACTTTCACGCCGCCCTTGCGGACCGGCGGTTCGGCGGTTTTCAGCACCTTGAGACGCGGGGTCACGTCGACGCCGAAGTCGCCGGGCTTCTTGACGTCGAGCGGCTTCTTCTTGGCCTTCATGATGTTCGGCAGAGATGGATAGCGCGGCTCGTTCAAGCGCAGGTCCGTCGTAACGACGGCCGGCAAGTTGAGCTTCACGGTCTCGAGCCCGCCGTCCACTTCGCGCGTCACCTGCAAGCTACCAGCCTCGGGCGCAACTTTCGAAGCGAACGTACCTTGCGGCCAGCCGAGCAGTGCGGCGAGCATCTGGCCGGTCTGATTGCAATCGTCATCGATGGCTTGCTTGCCGAGCACGACAAGGTCGGGCTTTTCCTGCTCAACGATCGCCTTGAGGAGCTTTGCCACTCCGAGCGGCTCTACCTCGTCCGCGGTCTCGACGAGAATGGCCCGATCCGCGCCGATGGCGAGCGCAGTACGGAGCGTTTCCTGAGATTTGGCCGATCCGATCGAGACGGCGACGACTTCCGTAGCCGGATCTTTTTCCTTGAGCCGCACAGCCTCTTCGACGGCGATTTCGTCGAACGGGTTCATGCTCATTTTGACGTTAGCGAGTTCGATGCCCGACCCATCCGCCTTGACGCGGATCTTGACCGCATAGTCGACGACGCGCTTCACCGCGACGAGTATCTTCATGATGCGCGGCGCTCCCCGGCGCACTGCCTGTTCTTGTTCATTGTTTTCCTGGTTTTAAACGTCCTGAAATTTGCCCGCAGAAAACCGGGGCAGCGGCCGAATTGCGCCGTCGGTTTTCCTTCAAAGTCACTCGGGCCAATTCCATGGCGCGTGACGTTCCGAGCCCTTCGCAAGTGCGAGAACCGAAATTACGAGCCGTCCGGTTGCAAGTCAATGCGGGCAACATCGCGTCTCCCCGCTTTGAGACCTGAATGGATGAAGGGTCTTAGCTGCCGTAGCCGAAGCCGCGGTCGAACAGCGGCACACCAGGGCGTCGCAGGAACACGACCAGAACGGCCCCGGCGATCAGCCCACCGATATGAGCCCACCAGGCGACCGGCCCCATCTGCGGCACGAGCACCATGACAACCTGGATCAGGATCCACACGCCCAGCGCGAAAGCGGCCGAAATGCGCAGCGGTATGGCCTTGAGTGCCAGCACCCAGACCCGTACCCGCGGATGGAGCATCAGATAGGCGGCAATCACGCCCGCGACGGCCCCGCTGGCACCGATCAGGGGCACTTCCGAAGACGGTTCGATCCAGGCGTGCACCAGTCCGCCCGCGATACCGCAGGCCAGATAGAAGAACAGGAATTTGATGTGTCCGAGCGCGTCTTCGACATTGTCTCCGAATACCCAGAGAAACAGCATGTTGCCGGCAAGGTGCAGAATGTCCCCGTGGAAGAACATGTAGGTGAGCAGCGTGAGCTGCTCGGGGTATCTCGGCCCGACCGTCTCGGTCGCCACCGGCAACAAGCTCGTGTCGAACAACTCTTTGGGAATGATCGCGAAACTGGCGATCGCGACTTCGTCGAGTCGCACCGTCTCGAACACATAAACAACAATGTTGATGAGGATCAGCGCGAGCGTGACCCACTGAAAGCGGATCGACTTGAGCGTGTTCTCGTCGTGCAGTGGAACGAACATTCTAAAGCCCCCCGGCTCGATTTTTTCCGGCGTTCAATCAGCGGTTCTGTCCCGGCACCCAAAGGACATCGCTCTTCCCGCGATCGTTAACGTAACGGCCGGCGACGAAAAGAAAATCCGAAAGGCGATTGATGTACTTGAGAGCCGCCGCGCTGACCGGCTCGTTCTCTAGCGCCGCGAGCGCCACCATGTCCCGTTCCGCGCGCCGGCAGACCGTGCGCGCAACGTGCAGCGCCGCTGAAGCCGGCGATCCGCCTGGGAGAACAAACGATTTCAAGGGCTTGAGTTCCGAGTTCATTTCATCGATCTCGGCTTCCAACCGAGCGACCTGGTCATCCGAAACCCTGAGCGGTTCGAACTCCGGCTTCTGACCGCGATCCGGGACACAGAGATCGGCCCCGAGATCGAACAAGTCGTTCTGGATGCGCGCAAGTTTTGCGTCGACCCCGGCGTGTCCGCCGAGGTGGATGCGGACCATGCCGATGGCGGCATTCGTCTCGTCGACGGTGCCGTAGGCGGTAATGCGCAGGGCGTCCTTTCGCACCCGCTCGCCCGTACCGAGCCCGGTCGTCCCGGCATCTCCGGTTTTGGTGTAGATCTTGTTGAGTTTGACCATTCCGCCCCCGTCCGCCCCCCAGCCCGGAGCCTCACCGATAAAACGGCGAGCCGTCGCTGGCGCAATCGGCACTACATATGCTGAACGTAGGCGTAAACGACCAGCAGAACGACGGCGGCGAACTGCATACCGACGCGCAGCCGCATCAGTTTCTGACTGAGGTTGGGGCTGCGCCCGCGCATCATTACCCATAGCCCTGCGAGCAGGACGAGAACGACGGCAAGCATCGCTCCGGTCGACAAATAGTACATGAAGGCCTGCATCGGCGGATGACCTCGAGATATCTAAGCGGATTACAGAAATATAAGGGTCGCCCCGGTCAAATACCACGACGGGTAAGGTCGGGCGACCCCCAAAGCCGCCCGCCGGAACGGCCATCATTGAGCTTTAGTAACCTGCGTGCCCTAATTCTAACCACTTGTACGGGCGTGTTAGACCCACTGTTCGCGCCGCCACGCAGCCGTGGAAGACGTCCGGCCGCAGCGTGCTGAAACCTTGGGTTCCACCGCAAACGTGGCATAAGGAGCTTGAGACGGCCGCCCGCTCGGGGATGTGGCTGGCCGCCAGGGCTTGAAGGAGTTGCGACGGAGTTCGGAAGGCGGAGCGCTCGGCACTCGGCCTTATCCTGGATGAAGCAAGACAATGAAGCAGGTCGGCGGTGCGGCGTCCGGCGAGGGATCTGGCAATCGGGCCATATGGGCGAGGGTGTGAGCCGAACCGGAACATCGAATTCGACCGAGAAGCAACGCGTTCGCATGCTGGCCGCGGTGCTGGCGCTTGCGGCTATGGCGTCGTCGCCGGACAATTCCGTTGCGGTCGCCCAGGCCAATCAGCCCAAATCTGCCGATGACGCCACCAAGAAGCTTGAGCAGGAGCGCAACGAACTCGCCGCCAAGGAAAATCGCGGCCGCGAGTTGCAGCGCGATCTCGCCAGCATTACGGACGAGCGTCGCGAGATCAACGCGCGCCTTATCGAAACGGCCGCACTCGTTCAGAAGAGCGAGGAGCAGATGACCGCGATCGAGAACCGGCTCGCGGGCTTCGAACGGCAGGAGAAAGATCTTCGCGCTTCCCTTGCCAAGGAGCACGGCAAGATCTCGGCCATCCTGGCCGCGCTGCAGCGCATGGGCCGCAATCCGCCTCCGGTGATCATCACGCGGCGCGAGGATGCCCTGGAAATGGTTCGCAGCGCCATGCTGCTCGGCGTGGCTTTCCCCGGATTGCGGGATGAAGCCAAGGCGCTGACCGCCAAGCTGAATGAGCTGGTGACCATCATGACCAGCATTCGTCGCGAGGGCGACAACCTCCGCGCCGAGCGCGAGCGTCTCGACATTACGCAGACGCGGCTGGCGAGCCTCCTCGAAGCCAAGAAGCAATCCCTGGCCGATCGCCAGGCCGAGCTCAGCCAGGTCCGCCAGGCCACTGCCGATATTTCGAAGAATGTCACGGACTTGAGTGAGCTGATCGCCAAGCTGAGCCAGCAGGTCAACACGACCCCGGCCGCGCCCGCGGCTCCCGAAACGCCGCCCCCGGGCGAGGGCATTGTCGCCGTGCTGCCGCCCGAGGCCACCACGGCCCCGGTAGCCGGCGCCGAAACCGTCTCCATCCCCCGCGAGGCGGCCGCAAAGGTATCCCCTGTCGCCGCGACACCTCCCGATCGGAGAGAGGAGGTCGCGATGCTGAGCCCGACGCCGCCCTCCACCCGCGATACCCCGCCCTCTATCGTCGAGCTGGCCCCCGCCACCACCTCGCTTGGCCAAGCGAAACCGGACCGGATCACCCCCGCCGTGCCCTTCCAGCTCGCCAAAGGGAAGCTGCACATGCCGGCTCGCGGCCGCCGGGCCTTGGGTTTCGGCGAAAAGACACAATATGGTGGCACGTCAAAGGGGCTTGTGCTCGAAACGCGGTATGGCGCCAGGGTCACAGCGCCCTGCGACGGCTGGGTTGTCTACGCCGGAGAGTTCCGCAGCTACGGGCAACTCTTGATCATCAACGCGGGCGGCGGATATCATGTATTGATTGCCGGACTGTCACAGATGGACGTAGGACCGGGTCAATTCGTTTTGGCCGCCGAGCCGATTGGTACGATGAGTGGCGCACCGCGCACTGCACAACTGGCGACAGATAAGACGGGAACGGGCCAACCGCCGCAATCCAGCGCGCCTGTTCTTTACATTGAGTTCCGCAAGGACGGGCAGCCGATAGACTCCACGCCCTGGTGGGTGGCTTCTCATGAGAAGGTAGAGGAATGATGCGCAAGACCGACTTCGTGTTCTGGACGTTCTTGACGATGACAGGTCTCGCCGGCGCAACGACCGTGTTCAACGTCACGCAGACTTATTCGGCGAACTCTCCCAACTCGGAGCTTTACCGGCAGCTAGACCTGTTCGGTGATGTCTTCGAGCGTGTTCGCTCCGACTACGTCGAGAAGCCTGATGATCAGATGCTGGTCGAGTCTGCCATTAACGGCATGCTAGCCGCGCTCGACCCGCATTCCTCGTACATGAGCCCGAAGAACTACCGCGACATGCAGGTGCAGACGCGCGGCGAATTCGGCGGTCTCGGCATCGAGGTCACGATGGAGAACGGCATCGTAAAGGTTGTCTCCCCCATCGACGACACGCCCGCTTCGAAAGCCGGTATCCAGGCCAACGACCTGATCACCCACCTCGATAACGAGCAGATCTCGGGCCTCACCCTCGAGCAGGCCGTCGAGAAGATGCGCGGCCCCGTCAATACGCCGATCACGCTCACCGTTGTCCGCAAGGGCAAGGATGAACCGTTCGATATCAAGATCGTCCGTGACTTCATCCGCATCAACGCCGTCAAGGCCCGCGCTGAGGATGACATCGCCTATGTCAAGGTCACGACCTTCAACGAGCAGACGCACGCCAACCTCGTGAAGGCGATGGACGCCCTCAAGAAGGAGATCGGTCCGAAGCTCAAGGGCATCGTCATCGACCTGCGCAACAATCCGGGCGGTCTCCTCGATCAGGCCATCGCCGTATCCGACGACTTCCTCGAAAAGGGCGCCATCGTTCTGACGAAGGGACGCAACAACGAGGAAACGCAGCGCGCGCAGGCT